>JAESFW010000282.1_pt1 | contig 45432 bp, 38 predicted proteins | sample 9269481 | NCBI WGS metagenome assembly JAESFW01 (sample SAMN14515350, study PRJNA621654) | algae metagenome | isolation source: Lyngbya sp. HA4199-MV5 and co-occurring heterotrophs from soil with... | place: USA: Ahupuaa O Kahana State Park, Hawaii | collected 2009-07-21 | reverse complement strand
GCACCGCAGGTTGCCCCCATCGCCCTCCGGGCGATGGGGGACGCAGACTGGGGGCCGCCTTCTCTTTGGTGACTTTCTCTTGGCGGCCCAAGAGAAAGTTACTGCGCCGCCGGGCGCACATCCCGGCTCCCGCACCGAACATAGGCATGTAGCTGAAACGACCCCGAAACTCAACGAGCCGGTGCCGCCACAGAAGCCGCCGGCCCCACTACGGCAGGAGCAGCCGCCGCACCACTGGCCCCAGCCGCCGGTGCCGCAACGGGCGGCGTCACCGTCACCTGCGGCACCCACCGATCCAACCAATGCGCCCGCCAGGCCACGAACCCCACCACCACAACCGCCACCAACACCCCCAGCGCCACCCATACAGGACTGCGCGACTCCGCAAACGGATCATCCAGCATGCGCCGCGCATTCACCGGTACCTTGGCCGTCTGCGACAGAGACCCGCCCAGGCGCGTGTTCACCCGCATGCGCCCATTGATCGCCCAGCCGCTTGCATCGAGGATGGGCCCCAGGCTGCGCTGGCGCAGCTTGAGCCAGGCGATCAGCATGCTTGGCCCCGAGATCGCGAGCACGATGCCCAGGATCGCCAGGGGGATCCACATCCCCAGGTCCACGAACTTGCCGAAGATGCCCACCAGCACCGCGCTGATGCTGCCCAGCGCCACGCCGATGGCGGCCACGGTGCCCACGTCCGTGCGCCTCGCCGCGCCGGGGAGCGTGGTGAGGCTGCCGGCCGTGTTGCCCGCGGTCTTGGCGTCGGTGCCGGCCAGGGTGCCGGCCGTCGTGCCCAGGGATTTCTGCACGCGTGCGTCGCTGGCCGAGGCGCGCTTGGCGACCTGCTCTTCGATCATGCGCACAAACTTCTTGTACGGCGAGAAGAAGGCCTGGCGGATGCTCGTGGGGTTCTCGATGATGCGCGTGATGGTTGCGTCCCAGTCGTTGCCGTCGCGGTCGTAAAACACGCCGTTGCGGCCCACGAAGAGAAAATCCACGTCGCCCGCGGTGAAGGCCGCCACGATGCCCATCTTGTGGCCCTTGCGCGTGCAGTCGCAGTAGGCCAGGTAGGTCTTGGCCAGGCCGGCCAGCTTGGCGTGGCGCGCGGCGTCGGGCACCTGCACCACCAGATCGCAGCTGCGCGCATCGAGGTACAGCGTGCCGGCCTGGAAGACGGCGCCGCGGCGCTGGTAGAAGGCCGAGAACGAGACGAAATTGTTGAGCAGCTCCAGCAGACCCTGCTTGAGGCGCAGCAGCTTCTCCAGCGCCAGGGCCTGCTGGTTGTGCTCTTCCTCGGCCTCGTCTTCGGCGATCAGGGCCATCACGCGCTGCTCGGCATCCCCGGCGAGCAGGGCCTCGCGCACCTCTTCGTCCAGGGTGTCCAGGCGGGTGGCGGGCCGGTCGGCCAGCCACTGCTGGCAGGGGGCCAGGGCTTTCTGGATCAGTTGCCATTCGTCCTGGGTCAGGCTCTCGGCATCGCTGCGGGCCAGCAGGGGCTCCACCGTGCGCTCGCGCAGGTTGCGCAAGGCCTTGGCCCAGGCCGGGTTCACACCGCGCGCGAGCGGCAGGGCGCCGCCCGGTGTGATGGGCGCCAGGGGCAGGGTGGTGATGGCAGGCGAGGCCAGGCCCAGGTCTTTGCCGGACATGGCGCTGTACTCCTCCAGCGAGGGGTTGAGTGCCGTGGCCGCGCGCGGGTCGTAGGTGGCCAGGCGCGTGCGGGCAAAGAAATCCTCGACCTTGGCGGCCACGGCATTCATGGCCTCGGTGGCGGCCAGCGTGCGCTCGCCCAGCGCCAGGCCCGTGGTGGCTTCGCGCGCTTTGGCGGCCCAGGCCTTGAGCTGGTTCAGGTCGGCAAAGAAGGCCTCGGCGCGCTGGCGGTCGATGCCGGGCAACTGCTTGTCGGTGGCGGGCGGAATGCTGCCGTGCACGGTGATGATGTGGCCGATGGCCTCGCGCGCCACGGTGTCGTCGCCGGCCGTCTCGGTGCTGATGATGCCGTCGCCATTGAAGCGCATCGCGCTGAGCTGCTTGCCACGCTCCACCACATCGGCCAGGGCAATCGCGGTCGCTTCGGGCCGGCCGGCCATGGCCAGCAGGCGCCGCGCCTCGGCGGCGAGGGCCGCGCCCTCCTCGGTGCCGCTGTCGATGGCGTCGATCTCCAGCACATCGCCGGGCCGGGCCAGTTCCCCGGGGTCGCGCAGGCGGGCACAGGCCCAGGCGCAGGCGGCGAGCAATTCGGGCGGGCGGATGCGGCCGTCCTGGTCGGTGTCGATCAGGTCCAGCGTGCGCTCGTCGAACTCGATGCCGCGCGTGGGGCAGGCCAGGGCCACCCAGAGCTTCTGGTCCAGTTCGGCGAGGTGGGCGATGTCGTCGCCGCTCTGGATGATGACCTGGTCCACGCCGCCGGCGCGAAAGAACTGCCAGGCGTGTTGCGGTGGGGGCTGCTCGGGTTGCAGGGGGGCTGGGTGGGCGGGAAGCGCGGGAAGGGCTGCAGAGACGGTCGGGTGCGGCGGCTGGTCCATGCCCTTGATTGTCGGCAGGCGGCAGGGCGGGCCGCCCCGGACCTGGGCGAACGGCTCTGTAGGCCGCCTCCTACGATCTCTGGAGGCTCGCGCCCAGCCAGCGCAGCGGGTTGAAGCCCGTGACCAGCCCCGTGGCCACCAGCACCAGCAGGCCGCCCCAGAGCATGCCCGGGCCCAGCGCCTCACCCAGGAACAAATGGCCCCAGGCCACGCCGAACAGCGGGATCATGAAGGCGCTGCTCATGGCGGCCACGGGCGACACCTGGGCCAGCAGGCGCAGGTTGAGCCAGTAGGCCAGGCCCGAGGTGACGATGCCCATCACCGCCACGGCCGCCAGCGCGCCGGGCGTGAACTGCGCCTCGGGCAGGCTCCAGGCGGCTCCCGGCGCCAGCATGAGCAGGGCTGTGCCGTGGATGCCGGCGGCAATCGCCAGCGGCGGCATGCGCGTGGTGGCGCGCTTCATCCAGGGCGTGGAGACGCCGTAGCAGGCCGAGGCCACCATGCAGGCCACGGCTGCGATGAGGAGGGCTGGTGTGGGCGCGACGGGACCCAATTGCACGATGAGCGCCACGCCCGCAAAGCCGCAGATGCAGCCCAGCCACTTGCGCGTGCTCAGCGTGTCCTCCTTGAGCCAGGCCGCGGCGATCACGCTGAAGGGCACGGCCATGGTGTTGAGCAGCGAGCTGTAGCCCGCGGGCAGGTGCAGCGCGGCCCAGGAATACAGCAGGAAGGGAATGGCCACCGTGAGCGCGCCCAGGCCCACCAGTTCGCGCCAGTGGCGCCAGGGCCAACGCTCACCGGCCAGGCGCATCAGCGCCATGAGCGTAAGCGTGGCCAGCCCGATGCGCAGGGCCGCCATGACATTGGGGCCGAGCACGGGGCTCGCGATGCGGATGAAAAGAAAGGAGGCGCCCCACAGGGCAGACAGCAGCACCAGCTGCAAAAAGTGGCGAGTCTTCACTGGTGCATTGTCATGCAGCCCGCCAAAATCTGCAGGCAGGTAGCTACTTGCGGACTTCGTCCACCATGGCGCGGAAGTCGTCGATGTCCTCGAAGCTGCGGTACACGCTGGCAAAGCGGATGTAGGCGATCTTGTCGAGCTTCTTGAGCTCGCGCATCACCAGCTCGCCGATGCGGCTGGAGAGCACTTCGCGCTGGCCCAGGTTGAGCAGCTTTTCCTCGATGCGCTCGATGGCGCTGTCGATCTGCGTGGTGCTCACGGGGCGCTTGCGCAGCGCCAGGTTGAAGGAGCCGAGCAGCTTGCCGCGTTCGTACTCGATGCGCCGGCCATCCTTCTTGACGATGGCCGGGAAGTTCACTTCCGGCCGTTCGTAGGTGGTAAAGCGCTTGTCGCAGGCGCCGCATTGGCGCCTGCGGCGGATGAAATCCCCTTCTTCAGACACCCGGGTCTCGACGACCTGCGTTTCCTGGTGGCTGCAAAAGGGGCATTTCATGGTCGCGCTGCGCCGCTGTCGATCAGCGGTAGACCGGGAAGCGGGCCGTCAGCGCATTGACCTTGGCGCGCACGGCGGCGATGTTGGCCTCGTCGCGTGGGTTGTCCAGCACGTCAGCGATCAGGTTGGCCGTGGCGCGGGCTTCCTCTTCCTTGAAGCCGCGCGTGGTCATGGCGGGGGTGCCGATGCGCACGCCGCTGGTCACCATCGGCTTTTCAGGGTCGTTGGGGATGGCGTTCTTGTTGATGGTCATGTGGGCAGAGCCCAGCACGGCCTCGGCTTCCTTGCCGGTGATGCCCTTGGCGCGCAGGTCGACCAGCATGACGTGGCTTTGCGTGCCGCCGGAGACGATGCGCAGGCCGCGTGCGGTCAGCGTTTCGGCCACGACCTGGGCGTTCTTGATCACCTGTTCCTGGTAGGCCTTGAAGCTGGGCTCCAGCGCTTCCTTGAAGGCCACGGCCTTGGCCGCGATCACGTGCATCAGCGGGCCGCCTTGCAGGCCGGGGAAGATGGCGCTGTTGATGGCCTTCTCGTGCTCGGCCTTCATCAGGATGATGCCGCCGCGCGGGCCGCGCAGGCTCTTGTGCGTGGTGGAGGTGACCACGTCGGCATGGGGCACGGGGTTGGGGTACACGCCTGCGGCGATCAGGCCGGCGTAGTGGGCCATGTCCACCATGAAGATCGCGCCCACGTCCTTGGCCACCTTGGCAAAGCGGGCGAAGTCGATGTGCAGGCTGTAGGCCGAGGCACCGGCGATGATCAGCTTGGGCTTGGTCTCGTGCGCCTTCTTCTCCATGGCGTCGTAGTCCAGCACTTCGTTGGCGTCGAGGCCGTAGGAGACCACGTTGAACCACTTGCCCGACATGTTCAGCGGCATGCCGTGCGTGAGGTGGCCGCCTTCGGCCAGGCTCATGCCCATGATGGTGTCGCCGGGCTTGAGGAAGGCCAGGAACACGGCCTCGTTGGCCGATGCGCCGCAGTGCGGCTGCACGTTGGCGGCTTCGGCGCCGAAGATCTTCTTGACGCGGTCGATGGCCAGCTGCTCGGCCACGTCCACATGCTCGCAGCCACCGTAGTAGCGCTTGCCGGGGTAACCCTCGGCGTACTTGTTGGTCAGCTGGGTGCCCTGGGCCCACATCACGGCGGGCGAGGCGTAGTTCTCGCTGGCGATCAGCTCGATGTGGTGCTCTTGCCGGGCGTTCTCGGCCGTGATGGCGGCAAACAGTTCGGGGTCGGTCTGTTCGACAAGAATATTGCGGTCGTACATGGTGTGGCAGTCCTATGAACTTGTGTCCCTTGAAACAAGGGCTGCCCAGGCGAACGGCGGAACGCGGCAGGCATGGCACCCGCGCGGCACGCTCCCCAGTGGTTCACAAGGGGCCAGCCCTTGTCGGTTTCCACGTCAGCGGCAACCCGGTTGCGGGCTGCGCCTATCGCCAGTTGCGTACCCGCGTAGTGTATCCCAGGCAGCGCCCGGCTGCGCCGGGATCGCAGATCTCTCAGGAGGGCTGCGAGAGCAAGGCCACCTTGTCACTGCCACCGCTGGCTGGCGAGGCGGATGCCGGCAGCTTGGCCGAGGCGGGCACCGATTGCACCGGGGCCTGCGTGGACAGGGTGGGCGGCGGGTTGGTGGGCATGGCGCGGCCGCCGGCCACCTGGCGCAGGCGGAAATGCTCGGCCAGCACCTTGGCGGTGTAGCCACCGTCGTCGGGCAGGTTGGCTGCGCCCACGTAGTAGCGCAGGCCGCCTTCGAGCGAGCCGGCGCGGGCAATGCATTCCTGCAGCACCTTCACGCCCACGCGCAGATTGGTCACGGGGTCGAAGGCCGCGAAGTGGCCGCCGAAGTTCTGGTACTTCTCGGTGTGCACGGTGGTCATCACCTGCATCAGGCCCTGGGCACCCACGGCGCTTTGTGCAAACGGGTTGAAGTTCGACTCGATGGCCATGATGGCCAGGATCAGGGTCGGGTCGAGCTTGTTGCGCGCGCCCAGTTCATAGGCCTCGGCCACCAGCACGCTCAGGGGCTCGGGGGCCACGCGGTACTTCTTGCTCAGCCAAAAGGCCACGGCCGCCTGCTCCTTGGGCAGGTCCTTGGGGTTGCCTGCGGTGGCGCGTTCGCTCGCTTCGGGCTCGATGGGCATGCCCAGCACGGCGACCTGGCGTGCCTGCAGCCAGTTCATGAGTCTTTCTTCTCCAGCCTGGCGCAGGTCGGGCCGGGCGGTCAGTGCGATTGCGATGAATGCAACGGTCAGCCCGATGAGGGCGAAGCTGCTGTGGGTGATTTCAAGAAAACCTTCGGTCACGTCGGCGGCGAAGGTTCGCACGCCCGAGACCACTTTTCCTGACGCTGTCATAGCTCTTCCTTTCTGGGGCGCTTCCCTGAGGCCCTGCAACCACGGGTGGTTGGCAGGATCAGGCGTATCACCTGGATTGGTACGCCATCAATTTCAGGGCCTGCAAAAAGCAAGAGGGCCGTGAGTTGACTTAGCCGGGTTCGGCAGCGGGGTTGGGGTTTTTACTAGCCGTTTTTGAGGCTGGCGGATTCTAGGAGGTCACCAAATAGCTAGTCAATACTAACAAATCGCAATGTTAGATGAGTTTGTAATGAAAAATCTGGTAATAAACACAGGTTTTGGGGTTTTTTCCCTCGGAAGGCCGGTGGTGTGCACCAGAGGGCCATGACACCGCGATGTCAAATTCAATCGGCTTTTTCCTACCCATTGCAAAACCGGCTTGAGGTCCCGAAGCGACTTTGGTAAGGTTCAGTGGCCTGTTGATTTCAGGCATCGCCAGACGAAGCGAACTCTCCCGCCGATGGGCATTCAGTGCCGCGGTGCAGCAGATGAAACTTCTACGGCACCCCCTGGAGGCAATACCTTGCCTCCTCGCTCAGCGGACCTTCATCTCCGCAGTGCGAAACGATGGCAAAAGACCGTTGTGTCAGCCGTCAAGCCCGGGAGACTGTCCGCTTCGGAGAGTCCCCCGGGCTTTCTCGTTTGTGGGCGGGTGTTTGCCTTGGGTGCTGGCGCCTGCCATGGCTGAAAGCTGCATGCCGGCGGCCTGCCGCCGTGCCTGTGGGCCGGCCCGGATGGGCCCGGGTTGAACTGCCTCAAGCCATTGAATGGGGGCTTGCCGCATATATATAGATAATGGGGGCAATTCCCAGAGCGGGCACAGGCCCCGGGGAGACACCGCAACCCTGCAAGGCAGGGTGCAGATGCCCGCGCACCGGGTGGCCCTGGACAGGACTTCCCCCGAGGAATCCCCTCGCCAGGACGGCTGGTGGCCCGCCTGCACGAACCCGGTGAAAATAGCCCGTTTTCTGCCATGCACCTGCTGGGGGTTGGCGCAAGCCCTGGGGGCTTTGCGCGTCCACCCGGATGCAGGGATGGCCGTTCGTAATCCTTTGGATCCATGTTTCCATTTTTTTCCCGCAGCAAAATGTCCGACGCACCTGAAGTGAATCCGGCCCCGGCCAAAACCCAAGAGGCGCATCCCCTGGATGCACTGACCGGCGGCGCCTTCTCTGCCGCCACCTCGGGTGAGCGCGCCTCCCGCATCCGCGACTGGCTGGCCACCCAGCCGGCGCCCGAGCAGCTGCAGGAAGTGTTCAAGGAGCTGAGCGGCCGCGACAAGGGCGCCGCCCGCGCCGTGCGCGAGCGCCTCGACGAAATCCGCCGTGCCAAGGGCCAGGAGGCCATTGCCGCCGAGTGGGCCGAAAAGGCCCAGGCCCTGCTGGCCGCGCCCAAGCTCAACATCGCCGATGCCCTGGCTTGGCAGCGCGACGCGGCCAAGGCCGGCGCGCCGCTGTCGCGCGAGCCGCTGTCCCTGCTCAAGGTGCAGGTGGCCGACCGCGTGAAGGTCATCGAGGACCTGCAGCACCGCGTGCAGGTGCAGCGCGAAGCCGCCGTGCTGCTGGCGCAGCGCATCGAAGTGCTGTCCACCAAGCCCTGGCGTGATGCACAGGCCGCACTGGAGCTGCTGCGCGGCGACGTGGCGCGCTGGCAGGAGCAGGCCCAGGAGCTGACCGGTGATGCCAGCTGGGCCAGCGTGGAGGCGCGCTTCCCGCCGCTGCTCGATGCCTCGCGCACCCAACTGCTGGTGGTGTGGGACGCCTTCCAGCCCGCGGTGGCCCAGGCGGCTGCTGCGGCCGAAGACGCCAATGCCCCGCTGCCGCCCGTGCCCGTGTGGGCCGATGAGCTGCGCGTGGCGCGTGGCCTGCCCACCGAGGCAGCCGCGGCGGCTGCGCCGGGCGCGGCGGCCAAGCCGGCCCGTGCGCAGAACAAGCCCAAGGTCGACCCCGAGGTGCGCGAAAAGGCCGTGCAGGCCGTGCGCGAGGCCCTGGTGGTGCTCGAGAAGGAAACCGCCGAAGGCCACGGCAAGGCCAGTGCCGGTGCAGCCGCCGCCCTGCGCGCCGTGCTCAAGAACCATGGCAAGCACATCGATGCCGCGCTGGAGCAGCAGGTGCACACGGCCTTGGTGGCCGCTGGCGAGCTCGAAGGCTGGCAGCGCTGGGGCGCCGACCAGGTGCGCGAAGACCTCGTGGCCAAGGCCGAGGGCCTGCTCAACCGCCCCGAGGGCCAGGCCCTGGGTGGCCGCAAGATGCAGGAAACCCTGCGTGCCCTGCGCGAGCAATGGAAGCAGGCCGACCAGGGCGGTGCGCCCAACCACGGCCTGTGGAAGAAATTCGACGAAGCCTGCAACGCTGCGCACAAGGTGGTGGAGGCCTGGCTCGACAAGATCCGCGCCGATGCCGCCGAGCACAAGGCCCAGCGCCTCGCACTGATCGAAGAGGTCAAGGCCTGGACGCAGGAGCACGCCAACTCGGGTGACTGGAAGGCCATCAACCGTGCGCTCTACCAGTTCGGCGACCGCTGGCGTGAAGGCGGCCATGTGGGCGAGAAGATCTTTGCCGAATTGCAGCCGCTGTGGAAGCAGGCCATCGCTGCGGCCGGCGCACCGCTGGACGCCGCGCAGAAGGACAGCCTGGCACGCCGCCACGCGATGATCGACGAGGCCGTGGCGCTGGGCGCTGCGCCCGCCTTGCGCATCGATGCCGTCAAGGCGCTGCAGCAGCGCTGGCAGGCCGAAGCGCAGACCGTGCCGCTGGACCGCAAGCACGAGCAAAAGCTCTGGGATGCGTTCCGCAAACCCATCGACGAGGCCTTCAACCGCAAGTCGGCCGACCGCGAAAAGGCGGCGACCGAACTGAGTGCGCGCGACCGTGTGGTGCTTGAAGCCTCCAAGGCGCTCGAAGCCGCCAACGCCACGGGCGATGCGCAGCAGATCCGTGCGGCCGTGCAGGCGCTGGAGGCCGCGCTGCGCGGCCAGGCCCAGGCGGCCGAGGCGGCTGCAGCATCGGCTCCGAAGAGCGAACCGGTCGCTGCCGCACAGGCTGCCGATGCCGGCAGCGAGGCGCCGGCCGATGGCACGGCCGCCGAGGGCGAGGCTGCTGCGGCGGAGCCCGCTCCCGTGGCCCCGCCCAAGCCGGCCCGCCCCGTGGTGGCCGTGCGCGGCGACGACCGCCCTGGCATGAAGAAGGATGCGCCTGCGGCCCCTGGCCGTGGCGCGCGTCCGGGCGATCGCCGTGATGGTGGACGCGGTGACGCAGGCCGTGGCGGCCCGCGCGATGGCCGTCCCGGCGATCGTGGTGGTGAGCGCGGCGGCCGTTTTGGTGACCGCGAGCGTCCGGCCTACGAAGACCGCGGTCCGCGCCTGGGCGATACGGCCTTCCGTGCCCAGCGCGATGCCATGGAGCACGCCCAACTGGCGCTCAAGAAGCTGGCGGCCCAGGCCCATGGCGAGGCCCTCACGCAACTGCTCTCGGCCTGGGAAAAGCGCGATGCCGCGCAGGTTCCGAGCGCCCAGGAGCTGGGCGGCCGCGTGACACCGGCAGTGCGCACCGCGTGGACGCAGGCCCTGTCGGCTGCGCCCAAGGGCGATGCGGCCGAAGCGCTGCTGCGCCTGGAAATGGCGGCCGAGGTGCCCACGCCGGCCGAGCACATTGCTGCGCGCCGCCTGCTGCAGTTGCAGCTGCTCACGCGCCGCAACGACCCTGCGCCTGAGCAGACCTGGGGCCAGGATGCGGCCAAGGTGCTGGCCAGCGGCAGCGATGCGGCCACGGCCCGCCGTCTGCAGAACGTGCTGAAGAACCTGCTGCGCAAGTAAGTAAGGAGCGATGGGGTGCAGGGCTGCGGCCCTGTGCCGCATCTGCATGACAACGCGCCTTCGCGTGCGCGCCCCCCGGGCGCGGCTGCGAAGGCGCGTTGTCTTTTGGGCGATGGGCGATGGGCGTGCAGGCTGTGTGTGCTGCAGTGGGCGCGGGCGCATGGCCGCACTGGCTGGTGGGGTGTGAGGGGTGGCCGAAAACAAAAAAGCCGTTGCGAATGCAACGGCTTTTTATGTGTTTGGTGCCCAGGAGAGGACTCGAACCTCCACGATGTTACTCGCTAGTACCTGAAACTAGTGCGTCTACCAATTCCGCCACCTGGGCTTTCAGATCAGATTTGAATTATAGAACGTTTTTTGGGGTCGCCAGGAAATTTGCCAACTTTTTTGAAAATTGTTGGAAGGCGGCACGGGATCGCCTGATGGCCGTGGCGCTGATCACGGGGATGCATGCGTGTGCGTGGAGGGGGCCGGGAGGCAAGTGGTGTGGGGTGGTGTGTTGCCCACTCCGGCGCATTGCGAAGATGTGGTGCGGTGCGTGTGCGGAAAACAAAAAAGCCGCTGTGAACACAGCGGCTTCTTCAATATTTCAAAAACCATCACTGGTTCTCGTTAAACTTGGTGCCCAGGAGAGGACTCGAACCTCCACGATGTTACTCGCTAGTACCTGAAACTAGTGCGTCTACCAATTCCGCCACCTGGGCATTTCAGGAAAGACTCAGATTGTATATCAAAAAAACCACCCCCAGCACTTCGTCTGCACATTTGTCGGATGAAATTGAAGGAAGCGTGCAGGGGCACCGTGATGGCCATGGTTTCGTCGTGCGTGATGACGGCGAAGGCGACATCTATATCCCCCCCAACGAAATGCGTGCCGTGCTGCACAAGGACCGTGTGCGCGTGCGCATCGTGCGCCAGGACCGCCGCGGCCGTCCCGAAGGCCGCGTGGTCGAGATCATCGAGCGCCCGCCCCAGCCCATCATCGGCCGGCTGCTGCAGGAAAGCGGTGTCTGGCTCGTCGCACCCGAAGACAAGCGCTACGGCCAGGACGTGCTGATCCCCAAGGGCGCCACTGGCGCTGCCAAGCCTGGCCAGGTGGTCGTGGTCGAGCTCACCGAGCCGCCGGCCCTGTTTGGCCAGCCCGTGGGCCGCATCACCGAGGTGCTGGGCGAGGTCGACGACCCCGGCATGGAGATCGAGATCGCGGTACGCAAGTACGGCGTGCCGCACGAGTTCTCGGCCGAGTGCCTGGCGCAGGCCAAGGCCCTGCCCGACAAGGTGCGTGCGCAGGACAAGAAGCGCCGCGTGGACCTGACCGACGTGCCCCTGGTCACCATCGATGGCGAGGACGCGCGCGACTTCGACGATGCCGTGTACTGCGAGCCCGCGCGCGTGGGCCGCGGCAAGGGCTGGCGCCTGCTGGTGGCCATTGCCGATGTGAGCCACTATGTGGAGACTGGCAGCGCCATCGACATCGACGCCTACGACCGCGCCACCAGCGTGTACTTCCCGCGCCGCGTGATCCCCATGCTGCCCGAGAAGCTGTCCAACGGCCTGTGCTCGCTCAACCCCGAGGTGGAGCGCCTGTGCATGGTCTGCGACATGCTGGTCACGGCCAAGGGCGAGGTGCATGCCTACCAGTTCTACCCGGCCGTGATGTTCAGCCATGCGCGCTTCACCTACACCGAGGTGGCGGCCATCCTGGCCAATACGCGCGGGCCCGAGGCGAGCAAGCGCAAGGAGCGCGTCAAGGACCTGCTCAACCTGCACGACGTGTACCGCGCGCTGCTGGTGGCGCGCGGCCAGCGCGGCGCGGTGGACTTCGAGACCACCGAGACCCAGATCATCTGCGACGAGAACGGCCGCATCGAGAAGATCGTGCCGCGCACGCGCAACGACGCACACAAGCTCATCGAGGAGGCCATGCTGGCCGCCAACGTGTGCAGCGCCGACTTCATCGCCCAGGGCGGCCAGCCCGGCCTGTTCCGCGTGCACGAAGGCCCCACGCCCGAGAAACAGGAGATCCTGCGCAACTACCTCAAGGCCATGGGCGTGGGCATGAGCATTGGCGACGATCCCAAGCCCGGCGAGTTCCAGGCCATTGCCGAGGCCACCAAGGACCGGCCCGACGCCCAGCAGATCCACACCATGCTGCTGCGCTCCATGCAGCAGGCCATCTACACGCCCATCAACAGTGGCCACTTCGGCCTGGCGTTCGAAGCCTATACCCATTTCACCAGCCCCATCCGGCGCTATCCGGACCTGCTGGTGCACCGCGTGATCAAGGCCATCCTGGGTAAGACGCAGTACAAGCTGCCCTCGCTGCCCACGCCGGGCGAGGCCCACGCCAAGCTGGCCAAGCGCCTGGCCTCGCGCGTGGCGGCTCCCGGCATGAAGCCGCGCAAGGATGTCAAGCCGCCCAGCCGTGAGACCCAGGCCTGGGAGGCCGCAGGCCTGCACTGCAGCGCCAACGAACGCCGCGCCGACGAGGCCAGCCGCGACGTGGAGGCCTGGCTCAAGTGCAAGTACATGCGCGAGCACTTGGGCGAGGAATACAGCGGCGTGGTCAGCGCTGCGACCAGCTTCGGCATCTTCGTCACGCTCGATGCCATGTACGTCGAGGGCCTGGTGCACATCACCGAACTGGGCGGCGAGTACTTCAAGTTCGACGAGGCGCGCCAGGAGCTGCGCGGCGAGCGCACGGGCATCCGCTACGCCATCGGCGCACGCGTGCGTGTGCAGGTGAGCCGCGTGGACCTCGACGGCCGCAAGATCGACTTCCGCCTGGTGCGCGAAGGCGAAGAGCTGGTGGGCCGGGCGCTCAAGGACAAGGGCGTGCCCCAGGATGGCCACGGGGGCTCCGGCAAGGGCCCGCGCAAAGGGGGCGGCGGCAGTGGCCGCTCCAAGGCGAAAGCGGCGGATGCATCGGCCACCGAGATGGCATCGCTCACGCGCGAGCGTGCGGCGCGCTCGCCGATCCAGGAGCTCAAGGCCTCGGTGAAAAAGGCCGCCGCCAAGGGCAAGGCGGGCAGCAAGGGGCGCAAGCCGCGCCGCGGCTGAGTCGTTCGCGGCCGAGCCCCGCCCTGGGGGGCTCCGCATGCCACCGCCGTCCGGCTGCGCGGGCGGGGTGGCTTTTCGCTTCATCCCGTGTGGGGCCCGCCGACGGGTTCGAACGGCAAACCGGCATATTGCTCTGCCAGTGCCAGCTGTGCTGCGGGGCTGCTGCGCAGGTACTCCAGCTCGTGCTCCTGGGCCCGCTGGTCGAAGGCTGTGCTGTCGGGAAAACGGTGCAGCAGGTTGGTCAGGTACCACGAGGTGCGCACCGAGGCCCAGACACGGCGCAAGGCCATGTCGCTGTAGCCATCGAGCAGGTCCGATGAGCCGGTGCCGTAGAAGTGGGCCAGCGCCCGCGAGAGGTAGAACACGTCCGACACGGCCAGGTTGAGCCCCTTGGCCCCGGTGGGCGGGACGATGTGCGCCGCATCGCCCGCGAGGAACAGCTGGCCGTGGCGCATCGGCTCGGCGACATAGCTGCGCAGGGGGGCGATCGATTTCTCGATCGACGGACCGGTGGCGATGCGCTCGGCCAGCTCGCGCGGGTAGCGGGCCTTGAGTTCGTTCCAGAAGCGCTCGTCCGGCCAGTCCTCGGTGCGCGTGTCCAGTGGCACCTGCAGGTAGTAGCGGCTCAGTGTGGGGCTGCGCATGGAGGCGAGCGCAAAACCGCGCGGATGGTTGGCGTAGACGATGTCCGGCAGCGGTGGTGTCTCCGAGAGAATCCCCAGCCAGCCAAAGGGATAGACCTTTTCGAATTCGCGCAGAACACTTGCCGGGATGGCCCTGCGCGAGACGCCGTGGAACCCGTCGCAACCCGCGATGAACTGGCAGTCCAGGCGCTGCGGTTGCCCCGCATGCACGAAGCTGACGTACGGGTGTGCGCTTGCCACGCCATGCAGTGCCACGTCCATCGCCTCGTGGACGACGCGGGCCGAACGGGCGTCGCAGGCCGCGTGCAGGTCTTCCTGGATCTGCGTCTGCCCATAGGCCACGAAGCGTTTGCCCAGGTGCTTGCGCACGTCGATGAAGAAGCTCTCACGGCCGGCCCAGGCGACCTGCATTCCGTCGTGCGCATGGCCCTCGCGGTCCATGCGTTCGCCCAGGCCGCAACGGCGCAGCAGATCGACCGTGCCCTGCTCCAGCACACCGGCGCGGATGCGCGACTGGACCTGCGCGCGGCTGCGGTGCTCCAGCACCACGCTGTCCACTCCCGCCTGGTGCAGCAGATGGGACAGGAGCAGGCCTGCGGGGCCGCCGCCGATGATGGCCACTTGTGTTTTCATGATGATTGGTTTTACAGAGGGGTTACGGGGCGGCGACATGCACGCCTGCTGTGCAAATCTAAGAAAAACACCGTCTGCGCAGAAGCCAGGGCAGGCTTATAGTGATCAGGATTTCTTATCAAATGACCCATGACGCTGCAGCAGTTGAAGGCCTTTTTGGCGGTGGTCGAATGCGGGAGCTTCCGGGCCGCGTCGCGCCGGCTCGGCATGTCCCAGGCGGGCTTGACCATGAGCCTGAAGGCGCTGGAGGCCGCGCTGGGCGTGCCCTTGCTGCGCCGGTCCGTGCAGGGCGCCGTGTTGACGGAGCAGGGCGAGCGGCTGCTGCCCCGCGCCCGGCTGATCACGCGCGAGGCCGGCAAGGCCCAGGAGGATGCCCTGCAGGCCCTGCATGCCGAGGCGGGCCACCTGGCGGTCGGCCTGGGGCCCACGCCGGCTGCCGTGCTGCTCCCCCTCGTGGTGCCGGAGTTCCATCGCCGGTTTCCGGCGGTGCAACTGCGCCTGTTCAGCGGCTTCTACGAGCAGTTGCTGCCCGAGCTGCAGCAGGCACGCATCCAGCTGGCGGTGACCGCCGTGCCCGATGGTGGCGTGGCTGCGGGCTTCGAAGTGCGACGGCTGTTCCGCAGTGCGCTGGTGGTGATCGCCCGGCGCGGCCATCCGCTGGCGCAGGCACGCAGCCTCCAGGCCCTGCAGGGGCAGGAGTGGGTGCTGCTGGGGCCGCCGGGCGGGCCCGGGGGCACCGTGCTGCGTTTCCATGCGGAGCAGGGCCTGCCCATGCCCCGGGTAGCGGCCACCTGCGAGTCCTTTTCGCACCTGGCGCCCTTGCTGGGCGGCACCAACTGGCTGGCCATGGTGCCCGCCGCCATGGTGGATGGCCAATTGCTGGGCGATGGCATGGTGGCCCTGGCCATTGACGAGCATCCCCCCAGCTTCGACAACTGCCTGATCTACCGCGCAGATACCCCGCTCGCGGGCGTGGCCGACACCTTTGCCGGGATGTGCCAGTCGTTCTCGCGCGTGCTGACCGGCGGTGCCAGCGATGCGGTCATCGGGCAGGCCAGGGGTGTGCGCCCCTGAGTCTGCTGCCGGCCCCTCTTCACGGCGCTGCCTGGGCCTGGGAGGCGCCCAGGGGCCTTTGCTGCGACAGGAAGCCCAGGTAGCGCTGTGCGGTATCGCCCGGGGCCTCCATCATGGGCAGGTGGCCGATGCCTGGCAGGGGCTCGATGCGTGCGCCCGGCAGCAGGCCGGCGAGCGTGCGGGCTCCCGAGATGTCGAAGACCCGGTCCTGTTCGCCCCACAGCGCCAGCGTGGGCTGCGGCAGGCCTTGGGCCAGGCGCCGCTGCAGCAGGTACCGGTCCTTGAGCTGCGCGTCCCATAGCCGCGCGTTGGAGGCCGCGTTGCGGGTGGCGGCCTGCTCGCTGGCGTGCAGGATGGGGTAGGGCAGGAACGGACGTTTCTCGAAGACCAGGCCCATCATGGCCTCGAACGCGGGGGCATCGGGGGCCACCAGCGGGCGCTGCCCGGCGTCGATGAGCTCGTCCATGCGGCTCGGCCGGGGCGAGCGCAGGCCGTGGGGCGCGCCAATGAAGGCCACGCTCGCCACCCGTTCGGGGTGCTCGCGCGCCAGCAGCGCGGCGATGGTGCCGCCCATGGAGTTGCCGGCCAGGTGGGCCTGCCCGATGCCCCAGGCGTCCATGAGTGCAAGCAGCCGCGCGGTATGGGCCGCATAGTCATAGGGCAGGGAGTCGTCGCGCGTGCTCTCGCCAAAGCCGGGAATGTCCGGCACGATCACGCGGTGGGTGGCCGTGAGCGGGCGGGCAAAATCCGCCCAGTGGTCCTTCTCGGCAAAAATGCCGTGCAGCAGGATGACGGGAAGCCGGTTGCCGGCGGGCGCCGCGCTGTCCAGGTAGTGCACTTCGTGTCCGGGGATCCGGACCGTGTGGGCGGAGAGGCCCGACAACTGGCGGTTCAGTCCCAGCAGGGCTTGCTGGAACAGCTGGGGTGCAGCGTAGTAGAGGAGGGTGGTGGCCAAGGCGATGGCCGCTGCGGTGACAACAAGGATGCGCTTCAAGAACAGGTCTCCGGTGCGTGGGGATCGTTGAAGGCTACCGGGAGCATGGTGTGAAGACTTGCATGTTTGGGCTATGCCGGCGCACAGCAGGCTGACCCTGGGTGGGGACCGGGCCCTGTATGTCGGCAACCTGCCGCCCACGGGCTGGCATGGCCATGCGGCGCCGGTGCTGCTGATCGGCCTGTCGGGCCGCTTCGCCCTGCACCTTGCGGGCGGCCGGGTGGCACACTGCCACAGCGCCCTGGTCGATGCGGGCGTGCAGCACCTGCTGGACCCCTGTGGCGAACAGGTGGCGCTGATGTACCTGGAACCCGATTCGCACGAGGCGCGCAGCCTGCGCCAGCCCTTTGCCGTGCACGGCGGCGTGATCCCGGACGTGGCCATCCCCGTGCGCGGGCGCAGCACCATGGAGGCCTACCTGCGCGAGTTCGATCTGCCCGCGCTGCTGCGGCTGCGCTGCGACCCCGGCAGGCCGCTTGATGCGCGTGTGCAGCGCAGCCTGCAACTGCTGCGCCAGCCGGGCGAGGCGCGGCTCGGGCGCGAGGCGCTGGCAGCGGGTGTGCAGTTGTCGGCCTCGCGCTTCAACCACCTGTTCAGCGCCGAGATGGGCGTCAGCCTGCGCAGCTACCGGGTCTGGTCGCAGGTGCGCCTGGCCATGGCGGGGCTGACCACCAGCCCGCGCCTCACGGATGCGGCGCTGCATGGCGCGTTCTCGGATTCGGCCCACTTCAGCCGCATGTTCCGCCAGACCTTCGGCATGACGCCGTCGAGTGTGCTCAAGCCGCTGAAGGAGGTGGTGCTGGTGCGGTGAGCGTTCTGTCTCAGGCGCTCAGGCGCCGTGCCAGCGCACTGGCCGTGAGGGCCTGGCCCGCAGGCCAATGGTCCGCCGCCAGCCCGTGGGCGTAGACGGCTTCGCTGGCCGCACGCAGTGCGCTCGCGCCCGCGGCCAGGCGCGCGCCGACCATGCCGGCCAGCACATCGCCCGTGCCGGCCGTGGCCAGCAGGCCATTGCCCGTGGGGTTGATGGCGGGCACGCGGTCGGCGGCACTCACCACGGTGCCCGAGCCCTTGAGCACGGCCACACAGTTGAATTGCGCCGCCAGTTGCTGGGCCGCATCGAGCCGGTCGGCCTGCACCTCGGCGGTCGTCAGGCCCAGCAGGCGCGCCGCCTCCAGCGGGTGCGGTGTCAGCACCGTGGGCTGGCCATGCTGGCCACGCGCCACCACCAGCGCGTGCAGCGCGGCATCGCGCGCGATGAGGTTCAGGGCATCGGCATCGAGCACCAGGCGCGCGGCATGCGCGATCACCTCGCGCAGCACGCTGCCCACGGCTTCGCCGCCGCCGCAGCCGCACACCACGGTGAGCCCCTGCAGCTCCAGCGCGGCAAAGCGGCGCAGCATCAGCTCGGGTTGCTGCAGGTCCACCTCCAGGTGGCCGGCATCCAGCAGCGCCACCAGCACGCGGCCCGCGCCCTGGTGCAGCGCGGCCGAGGCCGCCAGCAGCGCCGCCCCGCCCATGCCCATGCCGCGCTGGGCCAGGCCTTCGCCGCCCACCACGGCCACATCGCCATGGCTGCCCTTGTGGCTGGCGTGCAGGCGCGCTGCAGCCAGGGGCGGGCCGCTGAGCCAGGCGTTGGGGGGCTCGTGGCCGGGCGACACGCCCAGGTCATCGAGCCAGACGCGGCCCGCCGCATCGCGGCCGGCAGCGGTGAACAGGCCGGGCTTGAGCGTGAGCAGGCTCAGCGTGTGGCGCGGCGAGGGGGCGTGGTGCAAAGGGGGCTCGGGCACCAGGCCTGCGCCGAACTGGCCGGTGTCCGCGTCCAGGCCCGAGGGCAGGTCCACTGCCAGCACCGGGGCCGGGCTGGCCTGCAGCTGGCGCAGGCAGGCCAGCAGACGCTCGTTGGGGGCGCGTGGCGCCGCGCCGGGGGCCGCGGCGGTGATGCCGATGCCCAGCAGGGCGTCGATGCACAGGTCCGCTGCGGTCAGGCCATCGGGCGCGGCGTCGGCCCATTCCACGCCAGCGGCCAGGGCCCGCTCCCACGACTGGCGCGCGTCGGGCGGCGCGCTCTCGGGCATGCCCAGCCAGGTCACCACCACGCGGCGCCCGGCCAGGCGCAGGTGCATGGCGGCCTCCAGCCCGTCGCCGCCGTTGTTGCCTGCGCCGCAGGCGATCCACACCGTGCGCGCATGGGGCGCCAGGGCCTGTGCCAACTGCGCCACGGCCAGGCCGGCGCGCCGCATCAGCGTGTGCGGCGGCAGGGCTGCGGCGGCCTCGCGCTCGATGCGGCGCGTGGCGGCGGTATGGTGCAGGGCGTGGGGGCGCTCGGGGGTGATGCGGTGCATGCACCCATTGTGCGCCGTCAGCGCTTGCGCCGGGGGGCACGCGTGTCCGATGGCACCACGTGGCCGTACAGCTCCTCGCTGCGCTCGCGCAGCAGGCCGAGCACGCGCTGTGTGGCCGGTGACAGGTAGCCCGTGCGCCGGTGCGTCACGCCCAGCATGCGGCGCAGCGTGGTGGCGGGCAGGGCGACCTCGCGCAGCGCGGCGCCGCGTTCCAGTGCCAGGGTGTGGCGCGAGACGAAAGTCAGCAGTTCGGTGCGCGCCACCATGCGCGGCAGCAGCGCGATGGAGCCGCTTTCGAGCCGCACCTCGGGCGTGGGCAGCCCGCGTGCGCTGAAGGCCAGGTCCAGCCACTGGCGGCTGGGGATGTGGGCGCTGGGCAGGGCCCAGCCGTAGTCGAGCAGGGTGCGTTGCTCCAGTTTGCGCCGGCGGAACACCGGGTGCGTGCGTGCCGCGGCGACCACCACCACGTCTTCCACCAGGCCGTGGGATTCGAGCTCGGGGTCGCCATCCACGGCCAGGCCCACCAGCAGGTCGAGCCGGCCCTGGCGCAATTGGGCGCGCAGCTCGGCGCTCGGCCCCACCACCACATCGATGCGCACGCGCGGTGCCTCGGCCAGCACGGCGCGGCACAGCTCGGGCACCAGGTGCTCGGCCGCGATAGGCCCGCTGCCCAGCGTGACCTGGCCGGCGGCGCCCTCGGCGAAATCGCGCACCTCGCGCACCAGCTCGTCGCTGGCCGAGCGCAGCAGGCTGCAGCGCGCCAGCAGCACCTCGCCCACGCGGGTGAGGCGGATGCCCCGGCCCGCGCGCTCGAACAGCGGGCTGCCGACCAGCTCTTCCAGCCGCTGGATGCATTTGGTCAGCGCGGGCTGCGAGCGGCCCACGGCCTCGGCCGCACGCCCCAGGTGGCCCAGCCGCGCCACGGTCTCGAAGAAGCGAAGGTCGCGCAGGTGCAGGTCCATCGATTCATATCCCAAAGTGATGATTCGATGATCATTATCGAATGGACGGAATGAATGGCGTTTTCCAGAATCGCGCTCCATGACCTTCCAGATCTTCGTGACCGCGCCCCGCCTGGCACCTGCCGGCCTGGCGCTGCTGCAGCAGCAGGGCTGCAGCGTGCACTTCCTCGACGACGCCAACGGCAGCGCCGAGGTGCTGACCCGCATGGCGGCCACGCCCTTCGATGCCGTGGTCTCGCGCACCGTGGACCTGCCGGCCGCCGCCATTGCCGCCTGCCCCAGCCTGCGCGTGATCTCCAAGCACGGCGTGGGCGTGAGCAACATCGCGGTGGAGGCGGCCACGCGCCAGGGCGTGCCGGTGTACGTGACCCCGGGCGCCAATGCCGCCTCGGTGGCGGAGCTCACCATCGGCCTGATGCTGGCTGCGGCCCGGCGCATCGTGCGTCTGGACGGCGAGTTGCGCGCCGGCCGCTGGACGCGCGCGCAGGACGGCCTGCAACTGGCAGGCCGCCGCCTGGGCCTGCTGGGCTTTGGCCAGGTGGGCCAGCGCGTGGCGCGCGTGGCCCAGGCCCTGGGCATGCAGGTGCATGCCTTCGACCCGGCACTGCAGGGCCCATCGCCTGTGCCCGGCGTGCAATTGCATGGCGCGCTGGCGCCGCTGCTGGTAGTGAGCGATGTGCTCAGCCTGCACGTGCCCCTGAATGCCGCCACGCGCGGCCTGATCGATGGTGCGGCGCTGGACCAACTGCCCCCCGGCGCGCTGCTGGTGAACACCGCGCGCGGCGAGGTGGTGGACGAGGCTGCCCTCGTCGCCCGCCTGGCCGACGGCCGCCTGGCCGGCGCAGGCCTGGACACCATGGCCGCCGAGCCGCTGCCTGCCGGCCACGCGCTGACTCAACTGCCCACGGTGGTGCTCACCCCGCATGTGGGCGGCTCCACCGCCGCGGCGCTCGACGCCATGGCCGAAGGCGCCGCGCGCAATGTGCTGGGCTACCTGCAAGGCCAGCCGCCCGATGTGCGCAGCTGCGTCAATCCCCAAGTCCTTTCCAACCTTTCCCTTTCTGCGTGACCGACATGACCCTCGACTCCACCTCTCCCTGGCCCCCTGGCTATGCCGTGCGCCCCCGCGTCCAGGCCATGGACGCCGAACTCGTGGCCGCCTTCCGCTCCGTGCCCGCGGCCCACGCCAGCGACTGCCTGGGCCGCAGCGTGGGCGCGCTGGGCCTGGCGGCCTACCACGGCGACCTCAAGCTCACGCTGTGCGGGCCGGCCATCACGGTGCGCGTGCGCCCCGGTGACAACCTGATGATCCATGTGGCGCTGCAGATGGCGCAGCCCGGCGATGTGATCGTGATCGACGGCGCAGGCGACCCCACGCAGGCGTTGATTGGCGGGCTCATGCGCACCACGGCCGTGGCGCGCGGCATTGCCGGCTTCGTGGTGGATGGCGCCATCCGCGACCTGGTGGAGTGGGCCGAGGGCGGCGTGGCCGCCTATGCCCGCAGCCATACGCACCGCGGCCCCAGCAAGGACGGCCCGGGCGAGGTCAACGTGCCGATCGCCTGCGCGGGCATGAGCGTGGCGCCCGGCGACCTGATCCTGGGCGATGCCGACGGCGTGCTCTGCGTGCCCGCCGCCCAGGCCGCCGCGCTGCTGCCCCTGGTGCGTGCCCACGCGGCGCGCGAAGACAAGATCCGCGCCGGCAACCAGGCCGGCACACCCGACCCCGAGCGCTTCAACGCCCTGCTGCGCCAGAAGGGCTGCCCGGTCTGAGATCCGATCCAACGACGACAAGGAGACAAAGCATGCAACGACGTGATTTCCTGGCCGCCACCGCGGCCGCCGCTGTTCTGGGCTCCGCCCGGGCCCAGGGCTACCCGGCGCGGCCGCTGCGCTTCGTGGTGCCGTTCCCGCCCGGTGGCGGCACCGACACCACGGCGCGCCTGATCGCCGAGAAATTCAGTTCCCTGCTGGGCTGGACGGTGGTGATCGACAACAAGCCCGGCGCGGGCGGCAACATCGGCCTGGACTTCGTGGCCAAAGCGCCCGCGGATGGCTACACCATTGGCATGGGACAGGCGGCCAATCTGGCCATCAACCCCTCGCTGTACCCGAAGATGCCGTTCGACCCGCTCAAGGACCTCACGCCCATTGTCTCGGTGGCCGACCAGCCCGTGGTGCTGGTAGTGCGCGCCGAGTCGCCGTTCAAGACCCTGGAGGACCTGGTGAAGGCTGCCAAGGCGCAGCCCGGTAAGGTCGGCGTGGCACAGGCCGGCAACGGCACGGTGGGCCATCTGGCCGGTGAACTGCTGGAGCGGCGCGCGGGCGTCGAGCTGCTGCAGGTGCCCTACAAGGGCGCGGGCCCGGCCATGACCGATCTGCTGGGCGGCCAGGTGCAGGCCTATTTCGGCAACACCGTCTCGGTGATGGGGCGGCTGGCGGACGGCAAGGCCCGCGCGCTGGCCGTGAGTTCGGCGCGTCGCATCGGCGCCTTGCCCAAGGTGCCGACGGTGGCCGAGCAGGGCTATGCGGGCTTCGACGCCACCACCTGGCTGGGCCTGGTGGGGCCGGCCGGCATGCCGGCCGATGCCGTGGCGCGCATCAATGCCGAGGCGCAGAAGATCCTGGCCCGCGCCGACGTGAAGGAAAAGCTCGCGCAGGAAGGCAGTGAACCCACGCCGGGCACGCCGCAGCAGTTTGCCGCCCACATCAAGGCCGAGCATGCCAAATGGGGCGCGTTGATCCGCGAAGCCAACATCCGCATCGAATGACGGGGCAGCCATGACCGCCACCCAGACCCTGGCCGCGTCGGCGCCCTCGGGCGGTTCGCGCACGGTGGCGGCCGGCACGCCGCGCCGCCTGCGGCCCATTCTCTCGCTGGAGGATTTCGAGCCCGCCGCCCGCTGTCTGCTGCCGCGCCCGGTGTTCGGCTACGTGGCCGGCGGATGCGAGACCGATGCCTCGCTGTCCGGCAACCGCAGCGCGTTCGCGGACTATGGCTTCGTGCCGCGCGTGCTGCAGGGCGTGGCCGGGCGCAGCCAGGCCACCACGCTGTGGGGGCGCACCTGGGCCTCGCCCTTTGGCATCGCGCCCATGGGCATGTGCGCGCTGGCCGCTTACCAGGGCGACCTGGCACTGGCGCAGGCCGCGAAAGAGGCGGGCATTCCCATGGTCTGCAGCGGCACCGCGCTGACCACGCTGGAGGCGGTGCGCCAGGCCCATCCGGACGCCTGGTTCCAGGCCTATGTGCCGGGCGAGGTGGCGCGCATCGAGGCACTGCTGGAACGCGTGGCGCGTGCGGGCTACGGCACGCTGGTGGTCACGGCCGATACCGCCGTGTCGGGCAACCGCGAGAACCATGTGCGTGTGGGCTTTTCCAGCCCGCTGCGGCCCAGCCTGTCGCTGGCCTGGCAGGGGGTGTCGCACCCGCGCTGGCTGCTGGGCAGCTTTGCGCGCACCTTGCTGCGCCACGGCATGCCGCATTTCGAGAACTCGCAGGCCACGCGCGGGGCTCCCATCCTCTCGCGCGATGCGGTGCGCGACTTCGGCGCGCGCGACCACCTGGGCTGGGAGCACCTGCGCCTGATCCGCCGGCGGTGGGCCGGGCGCCTGGTGGTCAAGGGCATCCTCAGCGTGCCCGATGCCCAGGCTGCGCGCGACTGTGGGGCCGATGGCATCATCGTCTCCAACCATGGTGGGCGCCAGCTCGATGGCGCGGTCTCGCCGCTGCGTGTGCTGCCGCAGATCGTGGCGGCCGTGCCCGAGCTGCCGGTGATGATGGACAGCGGCGTGCGCCGAGGCAGCGATGTGCTCAAGGCCATTGCTCTGGGCGCCAGCTTCGTGTTCGTGGGCCGGCCTTTTCTGTATGCGGCCGCGGTGGCCGGCCAGGCCGGTGTGCGGCATGGCATCGACCTGCTGCAGCAGGAGATCCACCGCAACATGGCCTTGCTGGGTGCGCAGGGCCTGGAGGATCTGCGCGACGGGCGCGTGGTGCCGCTCTAGAACCTGCGCATGCCCAGCCCGGAAAGCTCCACGGCCGGGCTGCGCTGCGCCACCAGGTCGGCGATCACGCGCGCGCTGCCGCTGGCCAGTGCAAAGCCGCCGCTGCCGTGGCCGGTGTTGAGCCACAGGCCCGGGATGCCGCTGGCGCCGATCACGGGCGCGCCATCGGGCAGCATGGTGCGCGCGCCGCGCCAGGCCTGAACGCCCGTGGAGAGCTGGGCACCGCCTGGGAACCAGTCGTTGAGCGTGCGGTACAGGCGTGCCAGCGTGGGGGCGTGGTGTTCGGCATCGGCGCTGCCCAGCTCGGCCCCGCCGGCCACGCGCACACGCAGGCCCAGGCGGGTGATGCTGATCTGCTGCTGCACGTCGACCACGCTGGCCTGCGGGGCGTGCGTGTCCTCGCGCAGCGGCGCGCTGATGGAGTAGCCGTACACCGCGGTCAGGGGCAGTGGCAGTCCGATGGCCGGCAGCAGTGCGGCCGAAGCCATGCCCGCGCACAGTACCACGGCATCGAAGCGGTGGGTGGCGGGGTCGCCCTGCAGCACCACACCCATGGGGCTGGCGGACAGGCGCTGCACGCGCGTGCCGAAGGCGAAGTGAACACCCCCGGCCTGCGTGCCCTGGCGCAGCAATTGGGCGAACAGGCGGCAGTTGCCCGATGCGGCGCCGGGCAGCGCAATGGCGCCGGCCAGCGGCGTCTCGGGGCACAGGCCGGGTTCCATCTTCTGTGCGGCGGCGGCATCGATCTCCTGCACCGCCACGCCTGCATCGCGCAGGCATTGCAGCAGGGGCTGCAGCGGGGCGCGGTCTTGCTCGTTGCGCAGCAGCAGCAGGCGCCCGGGCGTGCCCTCGAAGTCGAGTTCGTGCTCGGCCGCAATTTCCAGCGTGCGTGCCAGGCTGTACTGGGCCAGGCGCTCCAGTGCGGTGGCGGGGCCGGGGCCGCGCTTGGCCAGGCGTTTCCAGTGCCACAGCCAGGCGACATCGGCCCGGCCGAAGCCCTGGCCCAGGCGCACGCTCGATTGGGCGCCCATGAGCCGCGGGGCGGGTGCCATGCCTGGCAGGGACCAGGGGGTGGGCAACACGGGGGCCAGCAGGCCGGCGGCGGCAAAGCTGGCATCTTCGGCAGCGGCGTTGCGCTGCTCGAAGACGGTGACCTCATGGCCGTCACGGGCCAGTTCATATGCAGTGGTGACGCCGATGATGCCGGCGCCCACGATGGCGATCTTCATGAATGGGAGTATGGATGGCGTTTGCTGCTTTGCAGCAAACGGCCACTGTTATTTTTCTTGCAGTGCCTTCTCGATGCACAGGCCGGCGTTCAGCACGCCATCGTCGCGCAGCGCTCCATGCCAGACCATCAGGCCGACCGGGAGTTCCCCTTGCACATGGCAGGGCAGCGACAGGGCGCAGCCGTCCAGCAGGTTCACCAGGCTGGTGTTGCGCAGCAGCAGGGTGTTGACGCGGAAGAATTCTTCATCGCGCTCGGCACCCGGTGCCACACTGGCGATGGTGGGTGCCGTGATCGGCACGGTGGGGGAGAGCAGGGCGTCGTAGCCGTCGATGGCCGCGTGCATGCGCTGCTGCCAGGCGCGGCGCATGCCGATGAGGGCGATGTACTCCCAGGCCGCGAGCGAGGCGCCCTTGTCGATGCGGGCGCGCACCCGGGGGTCGTACTGGGAGCCCTTGGCGGCCAGCAACTCGCGGTGCCAGGCATAGGCTTCGGGGGGCGAGAAGCCGTAGGACGGCTGCTCGGCCGCCTCGGGCAGGGCGATGGTGTCGATGCGCGCGCCGGCACGGCGCAAGCTCTCCAAGGTACGCTCGAAGGCCTTGGCCACCGTGGCATCCATGCTATCCAGGAACAAGGTGGTGGGCACGGCGAGCCGGTAGCCGGCCAGCGGGGCGGGGCTGCGCGTGACGCGCGTGGCCGACAGCAGTTCGTGCACCACGATGGCATCGCGCACGCTGCGCGTCATGGCGCAGGCGGTGTCCAGGGTGGTCGACAGCGGCACGGCACCCGTGGTGGGCACCAGGCGCTGGGTGTTCTTGAAGCCCACGATCCCATTGAGGGCCGCCGGGATGCGGATCGAGCCCCCCGTGTCCGAGCCCAGGCCCACGAAGGCGGCGCCTGTGGCCACCGAGACCGCGGCGCCCGACGAGGAGCCGCCCGGCACGCGGGCCTCCCCAGGCAGGGCGCCGAAGCGCCCGTCAAAGGCGGCGGGTGTGCCGAAGTGGGGGTTCACCCCCACGCCGGAGAAGGCGAACTCGACCATGTTCGTGCGGCCGATGAGGCTGGCGCCGGCCGCGCGCAGGCGGGCCACGGCCGGGCTGTCCTGCGCTGCCGGGGCGCTGCCGGCCAGCGCGGTGGAGCCCGCAGTGCTGGTCTGGCCCGCGATGTCGAACAGGTCCTTGACCGAGACCGCCAGGCCGGCCAGCGGGCTCTGGCCGATGCCGGGCTGCACCGCGGTGGTGCGCGCCTGGTCGAAATGGGTTTGCAGAAAAGCGTGGGTGTTCGCCGGCGCCTGGGCAGCAGCGATGCAGCGGTCGAGTTCTGCGGCCGGGGTGCTGGCGCCTGTCCGCACGGCCGAGCGGGTTTCCAGAAGGTCGGAGAGCATGGGTGTGCTAGAATCCTTGGGTTTTGCTGGGAGCAGTAGCGCTTTGTGCGTGGCCGCTTGGTGCAAAACCAATCGCAAACCAGCCCTGTCAAGGTGTTGCGGCGCTCGTGGGAAACACGGCGTTGCAAATTCAGGGGCTGATTTTAGACCTAACCTTTGGAGTATTTTTATGTCCGTTACCATGCGCGAAATGCTGGAAGCCGGTGTCCACTTCGGCCACCAAACCCGCTTCTGGAACCCCAAGATGGCCCCCTACATCTTCGGCCATCGCAACAAGATCCACATCATCAACCTGGAAAAGTCGCTGCCACTGTTCCAGGAAGCCCAGAAGTTCGCCAAGCAACTGGCTGCCAACCGCGGCACCATCCTGATGGTCGGCACGAAGCGCCAGGCCCGCGAAATCCTGGCCACCGAAGCGCAACGCGCTGGCGTGCCTTTCGTCGACCAGCGCTGGCTGGGCGGCATGCTGACGAACTTCAAGACCGTGAAGACCTCGATCAAGCGCCTGAAGGACATGAAGGCCCAGCTGGAAACCGGCCTGGACAGCCTGAGCAAGAAGGAACAGCTCACGTTCACCCGTGAGATCGAGAAGCTCGAGAAGGACATCGGCGGCATCCAGGACATGGCTGCCCTGCCCGACGCCATCTTCATCATCGACGTGGGCTTCCACAAGATCGCTGTTGCCGAAGCCAAGAAGCTCGGTATTCCGCTGATCGGCGTGGTCGACACGAACCACTCGCCCGAAGGCATCGACTACGTGATCCCCGGCAACGATGACTCGGCCAAGGCAGTGACGCTGTACGCCCGTGGCATCGCCGACGCGATCATCGAAGGCCGTGCCAACGCAGTGAACGAAGTCGTCAAGGCCGCCTCTGGCGAGAACAGCGACGAATTCGTGGAAGTGCAAGAAGCCGCTGCCTGATAGCCCGGCTGCGCGATCCGTCGCGAACAAAAGCGGGGCTCTGTTGGCCCCCTTTTTTTTAGCCCGAATCTGAACCACTGAACTGAACACCGAAGGAATAAAGATGGCTGCAATTACCGCAAGCATGGTTGCTGAACTGCGTGGCAAGACCGACGCTCCGATGATGGAATGCAAGAAGGCCCTGACGGAAGCCGACGGCGACATGGCCAAGGCCGAAGAGCTGCTGCGCGTCAAGCTGGGCACCAAGGCCGGCAAGGCCGCTTCGCGCATCACCGCCGAAGGCGTGGTTGCCAGCTTCATCAGCGGCACCACCGGCGCCCTGGTCGAAGTGAACAGCGAAACCGACTTCGTGAGCAAGAACGACAGCTTCATCGCACTGGCCAAGGCCGCTGCCGAGCTGGTCGCCAAGCACAACCCCGCCAGCGTGGAAGCCCTGGGTGCCCTGGCCTACGAGCAAGACGGCTTCGGCCCCACGCTGGAAGACGTGCGCAAGGGTCTGATCGGCAAGATCGGCGAGAACATGTCCTTCCGCCGCTTCAAGTACTTTGGCGGCAGCAACAAGCTGGCGGCCTACCTGCACGGCACGCGCATCGGCGTGGTCGTCGAGTTCGACGGTGACGAAACGGCTGCCAAGGACGTTGCCATGCACGTGGCCGCCATGAAGCCCGTGGCCCTGACCGCTGCCGACGTGCCTGCCGACCTGATCGAGAAGGAGCGTTCGGTCGCCGCTGCCAAGGCAGCCGAGGACAAGGCCAAGGCCGAAGCCGAAGGCAAGCCCGTGCAGTCCGACGAAATCGTGACCAAGCGCATCGAAGGCGGCGTGCAGAAGTACCTCAAGGAAGTCTCGCTGTTCAACCAGGTCTTCGTGAAGGCTGCAGACGGCAAGCAGACCGTCGAGCAGATGCTCAAGGCCACCAACACCACCGTCAAGGGCTTCACCCTGTACGTGGTGGGCGAAGGCATCGAGAAGAAGGTCGACGACTTCGCGGCCGAAGTGGCCGCCCAGGTGGCTGCCGCCAAGGCCGCCGCCTGATCGCCGCCGTTTCCTGCAACCACCCCACCAAAGCCCAGAACCACCTACCGGAGAAATTTCCCATGTCCCAAGCCGCACCAGCCCACAAGCGCATCCTGCTCAAGCTGTCTGGTGAGGCGCTGATGGGGGATGACGCCTTCGGTATCAACCGTGCCACCATCGTGCGCATGGTCGAGGAGATCGCCGAGGTCACGCGCCTGGGCGTGCAGGTGGCGGTGGTGATCGGTGGGGGCAATATTTTCCGTGGTGTCGCGGGCGGCTCGGTCGGCATGGACCGGGCCACCGCCGACTACATGGGCATGCTGGCCACCGTGATGAACGCCCTGGCCCTGGCCGATGCCATGGACAAGCAGGGCCTGGTGGCCCGCGTGATGTCCGCCATCGCCATCGAGCAGGTGGTCGAGCCCTATGTGCGCCCCAAGGCGCTGCAGTACCTCGAAGAGGGCAAGGTCGTGGTCTTCGCGGCCGGCACGGGCAACCCTTTCTTCACCACCGACACGGCCGCGGCCCTGCGCGGTGCCGAGATCGGTGCCGAGCTGGTGCTCAAGGCCACCAAGGTGGACGGCGTTTATACTGCCGACCCCCAGAAGGACCCCACGGCCACGCGCTACACGAAGCTCAGCTTCGACGAGGCCATGTCCCGCAACCTGGGCATCATGGACGCGACCGCGTTTGCCCTGTGCCGCGACCAGAAGCTGCCGGTGCGGGTGTTCTCCATCATCAAGCACGGCGCGCTCAAGCGCGTGGTGATGGGTGAGGACGAGGGCACGCTGGTTTACGCCTGACGACGAAGAAGCAGCGGGCTCTGTGCCTGCTGCTGCTGTTCTGCCCCGAGGAGAAAAACATGACGATTGCCGACATCAAGAAGAACGCAGAGACCAAGATGGACCAGTCCATCGCGGCCTTCAAGAACAACCTGCAGAAGATCCGCACCGGTCGCGCCAACCCTGCGTTGCTCGACTCCGTGCAGGTCGAGTACTACGGCTCCTTCGTGCCCCTCTCCCAGGTGGCCAATGTGGCGCTGATCGACTCGCGCACCATCAGCGTGCAGCCCTGGGAAAAGGGCATGGGCGCCAAGATCGAGAAGGCCATCCGCGAAAGCGACCTGGGCCTGAACCCGGCCTCCATGGGCGACCTGATCCGCGTGCCCATGCCTCCCATGAGCGAAGAGCGCCGCAAGGAAATGACCAAGCTGGCCCGTTCCGAGGGCGAGGGGGCCAAGATTGCTGTGCGCAACCTGCGCCGCGACGCCAATGAATCCGTGAAGAAGCTGGTCAAGGACAAGCTTGCTTCCGAGGACGACCAGAAGCGCGCCGAAACCGATGTGCAGAAGGTCACCGACCGCCACATCGCCGAGGTCGATGCGCTGGTGGCGGCCAAGGAACAGGAAATCATGGCGGTTTGAGCCCCCAGGGCTTGAACGTTTCCATGTCTGCATCTTTGGTGGTGCCACACCACATTGCCATCGTCATGGATGGCAACGGCCGCTGGGCCACGCGCCGCTTCCTGCCGCGCCTGGCCGGCCACAAGCAAGGGGTCGATTCGCTGCGCCGCTGCGCACGCGCCTGCGTGCAGCGCGGCGTGGGCGTGCTCACCGTCTTCGCCTTCTCTTCCGAAAACTGGAACCGCCCGGCCGAAGAGGTCTCGGGCCTCATGGAGCTCTTGGCCCTGGCGCTGGCGCGCGAGGTGCCCCAGCTCCTGAAGGACGGCGTGCGCCTGCATTTCGTGGGCGAGCGCGCAGGCCTGTCGGCCAAGGTGCGCGATGGTCTGGCGCAGGCCGAGGCGGCCACCGCCCACAACACCCGCCTGGTGCTCAATGTCTGCTTCAACTATGGCGGGCGCTGGGACATTGCCCAGGCGGCGGCGGCGCTGGCCGCCAGGGGCGAGCCCATCACCGAAGCCAGCCTGAACGGGGCCATGGGCATGGCCCATGTGCCCGATCCGGATCTGGTCATCCGCACGGGCGGCGAGATGCGCATCAGCAACTTCCTGCTCTGGCAGATCGCCTATTCGGAGCTGGTCTTCAGCGACCGGCTGTGGCCGGATTTCGACGAATCCGCGCTGGACGAGGCGATTGCGGCTTACAGTGCGCGGGAGCGCCGCTTCGGTAAAACCTCTGAACAGATCACCCTGTCCGCGCATCCCGATCCGATGCCGGGCTGAAAGGCCCCATGCTCAAACAGCGCGTCATCACCGCACTCGTCCTGCTGGCCATCCTGCTGCCGGCCCTGTTCTACAGCTCGCCACTGCCCTTCACTGTGGTGGTGCTGGTGCTCATGGCGGGCGGCGCCTGGGAGTGGGGGCGGCTGTGTGGTTTCAAGCAGGCCGGCTCGCTGGCCGTGGGGGCTGTCTGCGTGGCACTGTGCCTGGGTTCCTGGGCGCTGGGCTGGCTCACGCAGCCGCTGACCGTGCTGTGGACCGTGGGTGGCGCGCTCTGGGTGCTGGGCACGGCCTGGTTGCTGCGCGCCGGCGTGCCCGGTTGGCCGCGCATTCCCGCGGCCGTGCGCCTGGTCGCCGGTGTACTGGCGCTGTGGCTGGCCTGGCTGGCCGTGGTGCAGGCGCGCCTTGTGGGCATCAACTTCCTGCTGTCGGTGCTGGTCCTCGTCTGGGTGGCCGACATCTTTGCCTATTTTGCGGGCCGCGCTTTCGGCCTGCGCTTCACCAAGGGCAAGCTGGCCCCCTCCATCAGCCCCGGCAAGAGCTGGGAGGGTGTCTGGGGCGGCTTGGCCGGCGTGCTGGTGCTGTCTTTCGCCTGGGTGGTGGCCGATGCCCACTGGCAGGCCGAGGTGCTCAGTTTCTACAGCCGCATGGCCCGCCAGGGCTGGTGGCTGCTGGTGGTGGCGGCGCTGTTCATGACGGCGATGAGTGTCAGCGGTGACCTGGTGGAATCGCTCATCAAGCGCAGCGCCGGCGTCAAGGACAGCAGCAACCTCTTGCCCGGCCATGGCGGCGTGCTCGACCGCGTGGACGCCCTGCTGCCCACCCTTCCCCTGGCGATGATGCTTACGAGCCTGACGACGATCCCTCTATGAAACAACGGCTTACCGTCCTCGGTTCCACCGGTTCCATCGGCACCAGCACCCTCGATGTGGTGGCGCGCCACCCGGAGCGCTACGAGATCTTTGCGCTGAGCGCGGCCACCCAGGTGGACCTGATGCTCGCGCAGTGCGCGCAGTTCAAGCCCCGCTTTGCCGTGATGGCCAGCGAGCCGCATGCGCGCCAGCTCGAAGACCGGCTGCGCCAGAATGGCCTGGCTACGCGTGTGCTGTACGAGGCCGACGCGCTCGAAACCATTGCCTCCCACCCCGAGGTGGATGCCGTGATGGCGGCCATCGTCGGCGCGGCGGGCCTGGCGCCCTGCCTGGCTGCGGCGCGGGCGGGCAAGCGCCTGCTGCTGGCCAACAAGGAGGCCCTGGTGGTGGGCGGCGACCTGTTCATGCAGACGGTGAAGGCCGGCGGTGCCACGCTGCTGCCCATCGACAGCGAGCACTCGGCCATCTTCCAGTGCCTGCCCGAGGACCCCGCCACCTGGCCCGACCGGGTGGACAGCATTCTGCTCACAGCCTCGGGCGGGCCTTTCCGCCAGCGCGACCCGGCCACGCTCTCGCAGATCACGCCCGAACAGGCCTGCGCGCACCCGAATTTTTCCATGGGGCGCAAGATCTCGGTCGACTCGGCCACCATGATGAACAAGGCGCTCGAGGTGATCGAGGCGCGCTGGCTGTTCGACCTGGCGCCCGACCAGATCAAGGTGGTGATCCACCCGCAGCAGATCATCCACTCCATGGTGCAGTTCAAGGACGCCTCCATCCTTGCGCAGCTGGGCACGCCCGACATGCGTGTGCCCATTGCCGTGGGCCTGGCCTGGCCCGAGCGCATCGCCAGCGGCGCCAGCCGGCTCGACTTCTCGACCCTGAGCGCGCTGGCCTTCGAGGATGCCGATGCGATCCGCTTCCCGGGCCTGCACCTGTCCTGGCAGGCGCTCAAGGCGGCCGAGGGCACGACGGCGGTGCTCAATGCCGCCAACGAGGTGGCGGTGGGGCAGTTCCTGTCGGGTCGATTGCGTTTCGACCACATTCATGCGGTCAATCTTGCAACTTTGGATGCAGTTTCGCCCTCCAAGCCGGATTCCCTGGCAGCGCTGCTCGATCTGGATGCCCAGTCGCGCAGGGCGGCAGAGCGGGCCGCGGGCCTGCTGGCCGCCTGAGGCGCGCAGCGTCGTTTTCTGGCGACTGCTGCTGCCACTGCCAAACCACGGAGCTTTCCATGCTGTTGACCGTCGTCGCGTTCATCGTTGCCCTGGGCCTCTTGATCGCCGTGCATGAATACGGCCACTACCGCGTGGCCGTGGCCTGCGGTGTCAAGGTGCTGCGCTTTTCGGTGGGTTTCGGCAAGCCCTTGTTCACCTGGCGGCCCAAGGGCTCGCCGACCGAGTTCGTGCTCGGCGCCTTTCCATTGGGCGGCTACGTGCGCATGCTCGATGAGCGCGAAGCGCCCGTGGCCCCCGAAGAGCGCCACCTGGCCTTCAACACCCAGCCGCTGCGCTCGCGTGCGGCCATTGTGGTCGCGGGCCCGCTGGCCAATCTGCTGCTGGCGGTGCTGCTGTACTCCATCGTCAACTGGAACGGTGTCGAGGAGCCCAAGGCCGTGCTGGCCAGCCCCGTGGCGGGCTCGGTGGCCCACAGCGCCGGCCTGCGCGGCGGCGAGCTGGTGCAGCGTGCGGCCCTGGGCTCCGAGGAGCTGGAGCCCGTGCGCTCATTCGAGGACCTGCGCTGGCTGCTGACCCGTGGCGCGCTGGAGGGCGAGTCCGTGCGCCTGGACGTGCAGCCGCAGACCGGTGCGCACCGCGAGATGGTGCTGGACATGTCGAAGATCGATTCGCGCGAGGCCGACGCCCAGCTGTTCCGCAAGATCGGCATCCTCGGGCCCTGGACGCGCCCGGTGCTGGGCGAGGTGATGCCCAAGGGCGCTGCAGAGCGCGCAGGCCTCCAGCAGGGCGATGTGGTGCTCAAGATCGGCACCACCGAGGTCGTCGATGGCCAGCAGCTGCGCGAACTGATCCGCAAGTCCATGCAGGGCAACGAACCGCTGTCCCAGCCCTGGCTGATCGACCGCGCAGGGCACTCGCTCACGCTGGACGTGCTGCCCGATGCCCAGCCCGAGCTCGGTGCCACGGTCGGACGCATCGGTGCCTATGTGGGGGCTTCGCCCGAATTTGTAACCGTTGAATACGGCCTGTTCGAAGGTTTCTGGACCGGCGTGGTCAAGACCTGGGACGTTTCGCTGCTCACCCTGAAGATGATGGGGCGCATGGTGATCGGCGAGGCCTCGCTCAAGAACCTCAGCGGGCCCTTGACGATTGCGGACTATGCCGGCCGTTCGGCGAGCCTGGGGCTCACGCAGTACCTGGTGTTCCTGGCGCTGATCAGCGTGAGCCTGGGCGTGCTGAACCTGCTGCCGCTGCCAGTTTTGGACGGTGGGCACCTGATGTATTATCTTTGGGAGGGCGTGACGGGCAAGCAAGTGTCGGACGCATGGCTGGAGCGTTTGCAGCGCGGTGGTGTCGCGGTGCTGCTTCTCATGATGTCCATTGCCCTGTTCAACGATATCACCCGGCTTTTTGGCTAACCATTTTTCTTTCCGCCCCTGCCCCGCAGGAGCGGCTCCAGTTCCATTCATGAAAAATCCAATCAATCGCCTGGGCGTGCGTACCGCATCGGCCATTGCAGCCATGGTCTTTGTCGCCAACGCGGCGTGGGCACTGGAGCCTTTCAAGGTGCAGGACATTCGCGTGGAGGGCCTGCAGCGCGTGGAGCCCGGCACCATCTTCGCATCCATGCCCCTGCGTGTGGGCGATGACTACAACGACGAGAAGGGCGCAGCCGCCATCCGCGCGCTGTTCGCCCTGGGCCTGTTCAAGGACGTGCGCCTGGAGGCTTCGGGCAATGTGCTGGTGGTGGTCGTCGAGGAGCGCCCCACCATTGCCGACGTGGACTTCGCGGGCACGCGCGAGTTCGACAAGGATGCGCTCAAGAAGAGCATGCGCGAAGTGGGCCTGACCGAGGGCCGCCCCTACGACAAGGCGCTGACCGACCGCGCCGAGCAGGAGCTCAAGCGCCAGTACATCAACAAAAGCCTGTACGGTGCCGAGGTGGTGACCACGGTGACGCCCATCGAGCGCAACCGTGTGAACCTCACGTTCTCGGTGGTCGAGGGCGAGCCTGCGCGCATCAATGAAGTGCGCATCGTCGGCAACAAGGCCTTCAGCGAATCCACGCTCAAGGGCCTGTTCGACCAGGACACGGGGGGCTGGCTCAGCTGGTACACCAAGTCCGACCGCTACTCGCGCGCCAAGCTCAATGCCGACCTGGAAACCCTGCGCACCTACTACCTGCAGCGCGGTTACCTGGAGTTCCGCGTGGAGTCGACCCAGGTCGCGATTTCGCCCGACAAGCAGGGCATTTCGATCACGGTGAACGTGTTCGAAGGCGAGCGCTTCGTGGTCTCGGGCGTCAAGCTCGAAGGCAACTACCTGGAGCGCGAGGACGAGTTCAAGTCGCTCATCACCATCCGCCCCGGCGAGCCCTACAACGCCGACCAGGTGACCGAGACCACCAAGGCCTTCTCCGAGTATTTCGGCCGCTTCGGCTTTGCCTTCGCGCGCGTGGAGGCCGTGCCCGAGATCGACCGCGAGAACAACCGCGTGGCCCTGGTGCTGCAGGTCGAGCCTTCGCGCCGCGCCTACGTGCGCCGCATCAACGTCAGCGGCAACAACCGCACGCGCGATGAAGTGATCCGCCGCGAGTTCCGCCAGTACGAGGCCTCCTGGTACGACGGCGAGCGCATCCGCCTGTCGCGCGACCGCGTGGACCGCCTGGGCTTTTTCACCGAGGTCAACGTCGAGACGCAGGAAGTGCCCGGCTCGCCCGACCAGGTGGACCTGGTGGTCAATGTGGCCGAAAAGCCCACGGGCTCGCTGCAGATGGGCGTGGGTTTCTCCAGCGCCGAGAAGGTGGCCCTGTCCTTCGGCATCAAGCAGGAGAACTTCTTCGGCTCCGGCAACTACCTGGGTGTGGACGTCAACACCAGCAAGTACCGCCGCACGCTGGTGTTCAGCACCACCAACCCATATTTCACGGACGAAGGCATCTCGCGCACGCTGGACCTGTACTACCGCACTGACAAGCCCTACGAGGACCAGGGCGGCAACTACCAACTGGTGACCACCGGCGGCTCGGTGCGCTTTGGCGTGCCGTTCAGCGAGACCGACACGGTGTTCTTCGGTGGCGGCCTGGAGCAGACCACCATCAAGCCCGGCACCAACATCCCGGCCACCTACCTGGCCTATGCCGACAACTTCGGCTACAAAAGCACCTCGATCCCGCTGACCATCGGCTGGTCGCGCGACGACCGCGACAGCGCGCTGGCGCCCAATTCGGGCCGCTACCAGCGCCTGAACTCCGAATGGTCGGTGGCCGGCGACGCCCGCTATGTGCGCGCCAACTACCAGTACCAGCAGTACGTGCCGCTGAACAAGCGCTTCACGCTGGCCTTCAACGGCGAACTGGGCATCGGCAAGGGCATGAACGGCCGCCCCTTCCCCGTGTTCAAGAACTACTATTCGGGCGGCCTGGGTTCGGTGCGTGGTTTCGACCAGGGCACCCTGGGTCCGCGCGATGTCACCGGCGCCTCGCTGGGTGGCCCGAAGAAGGTCACCCTCAATGCCGAGCTGATCGCTCCCTTCCCGGGGGCCGGCAACGACCGTACGCTGCGCGTCTTCACCTTCGTGGATGTAGGCAATGTGTATGGAGAGAATGAAAAGGTAACCGCCAGCACCATGCGCGCCTCTGCCGGGCTTGGTTTGAGCTGGATTTCCCCGCTGGGCCCCCTGCGCCTGGCCTTTGCACAACCGGTACGCAAGTTTGCTGGCGATAGAATCCAGAAACTGCAATTCCAGATTGGAACGTCTTTCTAATGAACTCCCTTTCCCGCCATTTCGCCCTGGTCATGTTGCTTGGCAGCTTTGCCATGGCGGTTCCCGCACAAGCGCAAGAGTCTTTCAAGGCCGGTTTCATCAATACCGACCGCATCTTGCGCGAGGCCAACTCGGCCAAGGCGGCATCGGCCAAGCTCGAGCAGGAATTCACGCGCCGCGAGAAGGACCTCGTGGACATGGGCAATGCCCTGAAGACCGCTTCCGAGAAGTTCGAGCGTGAAGCCCCTACGCTGGCCGAGAGCCAGCGCGCCATCCGCCAGCGCCAGCTGGTGGACCAGGACCGTGACTTCCAGCGCAAGCGCCGCGAGATCCAGGAAGACCTGAACGCCCGCCGCAACGAAGAGTACGCAGCCCTGCAGGAGCGCGCGAACCGTGTCGTCAAGCAGGTCGCCGAGGCCGAGAAGTACGACGTGATCCTGCAGGAAGTCGCCTATATCAACCCCAAGCACGACATCACCGACAAGGTGATCAAGGCGCTCAATGCAGCGCCTGCCAAGTAAGCCGCTACACCAGCAGCGCGGAGCAGGTGGCCTGTGAGCTTGCGTCTCGGGCACATCGTCGATGCGCTGGGGGGCTCGCTGGAGGGGGGCACGGGTGATACCGTCATCTTCCGCATCGCGCCACTGGAGGTTGCGGGGCCGGGGGATCTCAGCTTCCTGAGCAACCCACGCTACCAGCAGCAACTGGCCGCCTCCCGGGCGGCCTGTGTCATTGTGGCCCCGGCGATGCGCGAGGCTGCGGTGGCGCGGGGCGCCTGCATCGTGGCGGACAACCCCTACGTCTACTTCGCGCGGGCCACCCAGCTGTGGCGCCAGCACACGGCGCCAGGAGGGCAGGGTGGGGTGCATGCCAGCGCGGTGGTCGATCCATCGGCACAGGTGCATCCTTCGGCCACCATTGGTCCGCTGTGCGTGGTCGAACGGGGCGCGCGCATTGGCGCGGGCACGGTGCTCAAGTCCCGCGTGACCGTGGGCGAAGATTGCTCCATCGGCGAGCGCTGCATCGTGCATGCCGGCGTGGTGATCGGTGCCGACGGCTTTGGCTTCGCGCCCGAGAAGGGCCAGTGGGTCAAGATCGAGCAGCTGGGTGCGGTGCGCATCGGCAACGACGTGGAAATCGGGGCCAACACCTGCATCGACCGCGGGGCGCTGGACGACACCGTCATCGAGGACGGCGTGAAGCTCGACAACCTGATCCAGATCGGCCACAACGTGCGCATCGGCAAGCATGCGGCCATGGCCGGCTGCGTCGGCGTGGCCGGCAGCGCGACCATCGGTGCCCACTGCACGGTGGGCGGCGGCGCCATCGTGCTGGGCCACCTCACGCTGGCCGACAACGTGCACATCTCGGCGGCCACCGTGGTCACCCGCTCATTGACCCAGCCGGGCCAGTACACCGGCATGTTCCCCATCGACGACAATGCGCGGTGGGAAAAAAACGCTGCAACACTCAAACAACTGCACAGCTTGCGCGAGCGCATCAAGGCGCTGGAGCAGGCTCTCAAGGCAGCATGAACGGAAGAACAACTCGATGATGGATATTCACGCGATTCTCAAGCAACTGCCGCACCGCTACCCCTTCCTGCTGGTGGACAAGGTGATCGAGTTGGAGAGCAACAAGCACATCAAGGCGATCAAGAACGTCACCTTCAACGAGCCGTACTTCATGGGGCACTTCCCGGGCCGCCCGGTGATGCCCGGTGTGCTGATCCTCGAAGCCCTGGCCCAGGCGGCCGGCTTGCTGGCCTTCGATGCCATGGGCAAGGTGCCTGATGAGAACAACATCTACTACTTCGTCGGCATCGACGGCGCGCGCTTCAAGCGCCCCGTGGAGCCGGGCGACCAGCTGGTGATGACCATCACCATCGACCGCGTGCGCGGCGGCATCTGGAAGTTCAAGGGCGTGGCCAGCGTGGGCGAGGAAGTCGCCTGTGAGGCCGAACTCATGTGCACCATGCGCCAGGTGGGCTGAACGCCGGCCTGCTGTCCAACGTGAGCAATATCCACCCCACCGCCCTCGTCGCCGACGGTGCCCGCCTGGACCCTTCGGTGCAGGTCGGGCCCTATGCCGTGATCGGCCCGAACGTGGCGATCGGTGCCGGCACGACGGTGGGTGCCCACTGCGTGATCGAAGGGCACACCACCATCGGCCAGGACAACCGCATCTTCCAGTTCGCCTCGCTGGGTGCCGACCCGCAGGACAAGAAGTACGCGGGCGAGGCCACGCGCCTGGTGATCGGCCACCGCAACACCATCCGCGAGTTCTGCACCTTCAACACCGGCACGGTGCAGGACCGTGGCGAGACCACGGTGGGCGACGACAACTGGATCATGGCCTACGTGCACGTCGCACACGACTGCGCCATCGGCGACCAGACCACCCTGGCCAACAACACCACGCTGGCCGGCCATGTTGAGGTGGGCGACTGGGCCACCGTGGGCGGGCTCACGGGCGTGCTGCAGCGCATGCGGGTGGGCGCTCACACCATGGTCGGCTTCTCCAGCCACGTCAACAAGGATGTGCCGCCCTACATGGTGGTGGACGGCAGTCCACTGGCCGTGCGCGGCGTGAACCTGGTGGGCCTGCGCCGGCGCGATTTTTCGGCCCAGCGCATCGCCGCGATCCGCGAGATGCACAAGCTGCTGTACCGCCAGGGCCTGTCGCTGGACGAGGCGCGCAAGGCCATTCTCGCACTGGCTGCCGATATGCCCGAGGCCGCCGCCGACGTGGCATTGATGGATGCTTTTCTGGAAAGCTCTGCCGCCGGCATTGCGCGGTGATCCCTTTTCGAGAGACGGTTGAATGACGGACAAGGCGCCCCGCGTGGCGATGGTCGCAGGCGAAGCCTCGGGCGACCTGCTGGCCGGCCTGCTGCTCGATGGCATGCAGGCCCGCTGGCCGGCCGCCACGGCGCATGGCATCGGCGGGCCACAGATGGCCCGGCGCGGCTTTGCCGCCTGGTGGCCCAGCGACAAGCTGGCCGTGCACGGCTACAGCGTGGAGGTGTTCCGCCGCCTGCGCGAGCTGCTTTCCATCCGCAAGCAGCTGCGCAACCGCTTGCTGGCCGACCGGCCCGATATCTTCATCGGGGTGGACGCGCCCGATTTCAACCTGGGGCTGGAGGCCGACCTGCGTGCCGCCGGCATCCGCACCGTGCACTTCGTCTGCCCATCGATCTGGGCCTGGCGCGCCGACCGCGTGGAGAAGATCCGCAAAAGCGCGGGCCATGTGCTGTGCATTTTCCCCTTCGAGCCCGAGCTGCTGGCGCGCCACGGCATCGCCGCCACCTACGTGGGCCACCCGCTGGCCAGCGTGATCCCCGAGGTGCCCGACCGCAGCGGCGCGCGGGCGCACCTGGGCCTGGCCGATGGCGACGAGGTGCTGGCCATTTTGCCGGGCAGCCGCTCGGCCGAGGTGCAGTACATCGCCCCGGCCTTTTTCCAGGCGGCGGCGCTGCTGCGCCAGGCGCGCCCGAATCTGCGCATGGTGGTGCCTGCCGTGCCTGCGCTGCAGGCGCGCATCGAGCAGGTGGCGCGCGAGCAGGGCGTGGCCGGCATGCTGCAGATCGTCACCGGCCAGTCGCACGCCGTGCTGGCGGCCTGCGACGCGACGTTGATCGCCAGCGGCACCGCCACGCTGGAGGCCGCGCTGTTCAAGCGCCCCATGGTCATCGGCTACCACATGCACCCCTTGAGCTGGTGGCTCATGAAGCGCAAGCAGCTGCAGCCCTGGGTCGGGCTGCCCAACATCCTGTGTGGCGAATTCGTCGTGCCCGAACTGATACAGGGCGCGGCCACGCCGCAGGCCCTGTGCGACGCCACGCTGCAATGGCTGGATGCAAAAGTGCAGCATCCCGCTACCATCACGGCTTTGGAGCAGCGTTTTTCAGCGCTGCACGCGAGCCTGCGACGCGACACCTCCCAACTGGCTGCCGATGCGATCGAGAAAATCCTTGCCACCGCTGCTGTCTGAACAGGCGAGCCTGGACTGGCATCCGCCGGGCCTGGTGGCCGGTGTGGACGAGGCTGGCCGGGGCCCGCTGGCCGGGCCCGTGGTGGCGGCGGCCGTGATCCTCGACGACCTGCGGCCCATTGCCGGGCTCGATGATTCCAAGAAGCTCACCGCGCTGCGCCGCGAGGCGCTGTTCGATGAGATCCGTGCCAAGGCCCTGTGCTTTGCCATAGCCGAGGCCAGCGTGGAGGAGATCGACCAGCTCAACATCCTGCAGGCCACCCTGCTGGCCATGCGCCGTGCGGTGATGGGCCTGCGCCTCAAGCCCGTGCGCGTGCTGGTCGATGGCAACCAGCTGCCGCGCCTGGATGTGCCCGCCGAGGCCATCGTCAAGGGCGATGCGCTCGTCAAATCCATTTCTGCCGCCTCCATCCTCGCCAAGGTCCACCGCGACCGCTGGTGCGACGAAGTGCACACGCACTTTCCGCACTACGGCTTCTCGGCCCACAAGGGCTATGGCACGGCAGTGCACATGGAGGCCCTGCGCACCCATGGCGCCTGCATCCACCACCGCCGCTCCTTCGCCCCGGTAGCGCAGGCCCTGGTGGGGCAGCCTGCCATGCCCCGGGACATCCACATCGGCATCGGCGCATAGGGCGCCGCAGCCCTGGGGCTGCGTCTTTTTCCCTGCAGGCTTGCATCCCATGACCTCATCTTCGATCACCGCCATCCATTCGCGCGACAACGCCTGGGTCAAGGACCTGCGCCGCCTGGCGCAGGACAATGGCGCCTACCGCAAGCAGGGCCGTGTCTGGCTGGAGGGCGACCACCTGTGCCGCGCGGCGCTGGAGCGCGGCGTGCAGCCGGCCGTGGCCGTTTTTGCCGAATCGCTGTGGCCATCGGCCCAGGTCGAGTGGGGCCAGGCCGCGCCCAAGGTGGTGGTGCTGGCCGATGCACTGTTTGCCGACATCAGCGGCCTGGAGTCGCCCGCGAAGATGGGCTTCGTGCTCGGCCTGCCCGAGGGCCGGTCTCCGCAACCCGGCATGGCCGCCGTGGTGCTCGACAGGGTGCAGGACGCGGGCAATGTGGGCTCCATCCTGCGCAGTGCCTCGGCCTTCGGTTTCCGCCAGGTGCTGGCGCTCAAGGGCAGCGCCGCCCTGTGGTCACCCAAGGTGCTGCGCGCCGGCATGGGCGCACATTTCGCGCTGGACCTGGTCGAAGGCCTGGCGCCCGACGACCTGGCGGGCCTCCACCTGCCCACGCTGGTCACCAGCTCGCACCAGGGCGGCTACCTGCACCGCGCCGAGCTGCCCTGGCCCTGCGCCTGGGTCATGGGGCACGAAGGGCAGGGCGTGAGCGCCGTGCTGCAGGAGCGCGCTACGCAGCACATTCGCATCGCCCAGCCCGGTGGCGAGGAGTCGCTCAACGTGGGCGCGGCCGCCGCCATCTGCCTGCATGCGAGTGCGGCGCAGCGCGCGCTGGCGGCAGGGCGCTGAATCCACCCCCTTGCGCTGCCTGCCGGCTTACTGGTTGCGCAGGAACTGCTGCACGAAGTCGCCCTGGTTGGGCGCATCCTGGTGCGTGGTGAACACCAGCTTCTGGCCTTCCACACGCAGCTTGATTTCGGGGCCGAACTGGCACTGGATCTGGCCTAGCGACGCGGCCTTGGCCTTGAAGCCGGCGTTGCTGCCGCACATGCTGCCCATCTGCGAGGCGACTTCGCCGCAGAAGCTGGCGATGCTGAGCTTCTTGAGCTTGTCATCGTCGATGGACTTCCAGTCCACCGCGGTCTTCACCGGGCTGCCGCAGGCGCTGCTGGCCGAGGTGTCGGTGTTGGACAGATCTGCCTGCGCCGAGGCCAGGTGCTTGTCGCGGTCGAAGCGGGCCAGCTTTTCCTGCACGCCGTCCTTGTTCTGGCGCGCGTAAGCGGTCTTGAGTTCGGCCGTGTTCAGGGCCTTGCTCTTCTTTTCGTCAAAGGCCAGGTCCACCGCGCCCTGGCGGCCCGGCAGGTAGGTCACGTAGCGCTCGCCACCGCCATAGCGGTTGGCCTGTTTTTGCACCAGACCCCAGTCGCGGCCGTCCAGGGTGGTCACATAGGCCTCGGTACCGCTGCCGCGCTGCTCCTGCTTGCCCAGAAAGACCACCTTGTCGATGGCGTGGTTGACGCCACTCACACGCATCAGGGCCGTCTTGCCGTCCGTGGTCGGGGCCAGCACCACCTCCAGGCCCTGCGGGCCGGTGAACACCTGCGGGTAGGCGGCCAGGTCCTGTGCACTGGCCAGGGTGGAAATGAGGGCGCACGCGAAGGCGATCGAAGTCTTGGTCATCCCGTCTCTCTTGGTGGTGTCAAACGATGCGGGAAAGTCTAGCGGGAGGGCCCCGATCGGGCCTGCCCGTGCGGCTGCGAAGTTGTGTCGGTTCGTGAAAAGCTTCTCGAATCCGCGCCCGTGCTGCGAACGTGCCCAAGCCGCGGTGCAGCCGGGTGGCTGCGGCGCAAGGGCATGCATCTGTTGTCGCTGCTTGTTACAATGAAATTTGCTATGCAAGTAATAGCGAGCTGCCCTGCTTGCGTGGCGGGATTGCGGCCGGCCCATGGCACGCAAGTTGCGGCAAATGCTGGGAAAGATGCCGGGTTAATACTTAAAGATGGGCCTCTCAGGCTACAATTGGAGGCTTTCCCGCAAACACGTCGCCCGGCCGCACCCAAAGCAAACTTCCCACAAACAGCAGTCCCAGGACCTCTTCCTGCGACTCCGGGCGACCGTAACCATTCGGAGAACCCAGTGCTTTTGTCTCTCAAGGGAACCTTCCCGCCCGCCATCCTGGCGCTCGCAGACGGCACGGTCTTTATCGGCAATTCGATCGGTGCCACCGGCACCACCGTCGGCGAGGTGGTGTTCAACACCTCCATCGTCGGCTACCAGGAAATCCTTACCGACCCGAGCTACTGCCAGCAGATCGTCACCCTGACGTATCCGCACATCGGCAACTACGGCGTCAATTCCGAGGACATCGAAGCCGACAAGGTCCATGCCGCAGGCCTGATCATCAAGGATCTGCCGCTCCTGGCCAGCAACTTCCGCTCCACCGAGACCCTGGCGCAGTACCTCGTGCGCGAGCGCACCGTGGCCATCGCCAACATCGATACCCGCAAGCTCACCCGCCTGCTGCGCGAAAAGGGCGCGCAGAACGGTGCCATCATCGGCCTCGCAGAAGGCCAGGATGTGACACAGGCGCTGATCGACCAGGCGCTGGCCGCTGCCAAGGCAGCTCCCAGCATGGCCGGGCTGGACCTGGCCAAGGTCGTCTCCACCAAGACCACCTACGAGTGGACCGAGACCGAGTGGGCCCTGGGCAAGGGCTACGGCAAGCTCGATGCACCGCAGTTCCACGTGGTGGCCTACGACTACGGCGTGAAGAAGAACATCCTGCGCATGCTGGCCCAGCGCGGCTGCAAGGTCACCGTGGTGCCCGCGCAGACGCCCGCCGCCGACGTGCTGGCCATGAAGCCGGACGGCGTGTTCCTCTCCAATGGCCCTGGCGATCCAGAGCCTTGCGACTACGCGATCGCTGCCACACGCACCATCGTCGAGAGTGGCGTGCCCACCTTCGGCATCTGCCTGGGCCACCAGATCATGGCCCTGGCCGCCGGCGCCAAGACCTTCAAGATGGCCAACAGCCACCACGGTGCCAACCACCCCGTGAAGGACCTCGATACCGGCCGTGTGAGCATCACCAGCCAGAACCACGGTTTTGCCGTAGAGATGGATTCGCTGCCCGCCAACCTGCGCGCCACGCACGTGAGCCTGTTCGACGGCACGCTGCAGGGCCTGGTGCACAAGGACAAGCCGGCGTTCTGCTTCCAGGGCCACCCCGAGGCATCGCCCGGTCCGCACGACATCGCCTACCTGTTCGACCGCTTCACCGACGCGATGCGGGCCGCGCGCACCCAATAAGCCCAGCCAAGGAACCGCGCCATGAAACTCTTCAGCTTCCCCCAGGCTTCCCTTGAAAAGGCCATCCACAAGCGTGTGCTGACCCTGCCGTCGCCGCACCGCGAGTGGTTCACCGAGCGATGGGCGCAAAAGCCTTACAAGAAGTCCTTCATCGAGAACAAGGCCATGCCGCTGGTCACCCTGGTGGCCAAGGGCAAGACCTGGGACGACGAGACCTTTGCGGAAGCCATGGCCGAGTGGGACGCGACGTTCTATGACGCGGAAACCGAAGTGCTGTTGCCCCTGGTGCAGGGCGATGGCCTGCTGCAGCTGATGCAGAAAAACCTGCCGCCCGAGCGCGCGCAGGCGCTCATCGCCAAGATCAACACGCGCCGCGATGCCGCAGCCGCCGCGCCCGCCAGCCTCAAGGCAGCCGAACCCACGATCGACTGATCGACGCAACATGCCAAAACGTACAGACATCAAAAGCATCCTCATCATTGGCGCTGGCCCGATCATCATCGGCCAGGCCTGCGAGTTCGACTACTCCGGCGTGCAGGCCTGCAAGGCCCTGCGCGAAGAGGGCTACAAGGTCATCCTGATCAACAGCAACCCCGACCCGGCCACGGCCGACGTGACCTACATCGAGCCCATCACCTGGCAGACGGTCGAGAAGATCATCGCCAAGGAGCGTCCCGACGCCATCCTGCCCACCATGGGCGGCCAGACCGCGCTCAACTGCGCGCTCGACCTGTGGCACCAGGGCGTGCTCGACAAGTACAAGGTTGAGCTGATCGGTGCCACGCCCGAGGCCATCGACAAGGCCGAAGACCGCCTGAAGTTCAAGGACGCGATGACCAAGATCGGCCTGGGCTCGGCGCGCTCGGGCATTGCCCACAGCATGGAAGAAGCCTGGGGCGTGCAAAAGCAGGTGGGCTTCCCCACCGTGATCCGCCCCAGCTTCACGCTGGGCGGCACGGGCGGCGGCATTGCCTACAACCCCGAAGAGTTCGAGACCATCTGCAAGCGCGGCCTGGAAGCCTCGCCCACCAACGAGTTGCTGATCGAGGAATCGCTGCTCGGCTGGAAGGAGTACGAGATGGAAGTGGTCCGCGACAAGGCGGACAA
>JAESFW010000281.1_pt1 | contig 45494 bp, 45 predicted proteins | sample 9269481 | NCBI WGS metagenome assembly JAESFW01 (sample SAMN14515350, study PRJNA621654) | algae metagenome | isolation source: Lyngbya sp. HA4199-MV5 and co-occurring heterotrophs from soil with... | place: USA: Ahupuaa O Kahana State Park, Hawaii | collected 2009-07-21 | reverse complement strand
ACGCCTGGGGTCGGTTACGCGCTGCGCGCTGCCGACGCGTGGGCGCGATCGCTCTGCAAGGCCAAGCGCAGCGAGGCAGATCGGGCCGAGCGAAGCAATGGCCCGTGTCGGTATCCACCCCCTTCTGACCGTGCCGAGAAGCGCAGGGCCTGGGGTGAGCGCGTGCCGAAGGACACGCGCATCGTCATCTGACTCGCCGAAGCTGTTTGACCGGAGCTGCCTCGCAGAGGCAGCACAGGGAGTTCTTCGGCGTCACACCAGGACCGAGCATCGCAGGCTGCCCCCAGCGCCCGACAGGGCGATGGGGGACGCGGGCAGCGGGGTCGTCTTTTCTTGGCCTACCTTCTTTTGACGAAGCAAAAGAAGGTAGGTGCGCCGCCGGGCGCACATCCCGGCCTCCGCCCTCAAAAAACATCCGCAGCAACCACCGCCCCAACCATGCCACCCCAACAGAGTCCTTCATTTCAGCCAAGACACAAACTGCATATACAAAACTTACAGGCTGGCGAGACACTGTGCACACGGTCACCCAGCCAGTCCGCCAAATGCAACGCGACCCGGGTGAGTGGTTTTCTCTTTCAACAGAACCTGCAAGCCCATGAACAACGCCCTCTACCACGACGACACCACCGCCCACCACCACGGGCTCCAGCACGACCTCAAGACCCTGACCCGCCAGGCCGCCACGCGCCGCAACGCGCTGCGCTGGCTGGCCGTGGGGAGCATGGCCCCCCTGTCCCTGCTTTCGGGCAACAGCATGGCCGACACGGCCAGCGACACCAGCACCGTGCTCAACTGGGCCCAGGCCACCTACCCGCAGTGGTTCCCGGCCAGCTCGGCCGTGGCGCAGAGCAACGCCAATTTCATCTTCCGCTTCTACCCCACCACCGACAACTACCTGGGCGTGAGCCTGCAGGATTCCAACCTGTATGCCTATGGCCGCGAGACCGGCTATGCCTTCCTGAACCTGGGCCCCCTGTCCCACTGGGTCAGCATGGCCGCGGGCGGCGCCACCAGCCAGACCTGCAGCATCATTCCGCAGGAGACGGCCGGCCCCTACCCCGGCGATGGCTCCAACAGCAACCAGTCGGGCGTGGCCAATGCGCTCACGCTCTCGGGCATCGTGCGCAGCGACATCCGTGCCAGCATCGGCGGCGCCACGGGCATCGCGGCCGGCATCCCGCTGCGCGTGGAACTGGAGCTGGTCAACACCGCGTCGAGCTGCGCCACCCTCTCGGGCTATGCCATCTACCTGTGGCACTGCACGCGCGACGGCCTGTACTCCATGTACTCGAACGGCGTCACCGCCGAGAACTACCTGCGCGGCGTGCAGGAGACCAGCGCCTCGGGCGTGGCCACCTTCCAATCCATCTTCCCGGGCTGCTACTCGGGCCGCATGCCGCACATCCACTTCGAGGTGTACCGCAACCTGGCCAGCGCCACGCGCGGCGCCAATGCCATCCGCACCTCGCAGATGGCCTTCCCCACGGCCGTGTGCCAGCAGGTCTACACCACCGATGGCTACAGCGCGAGCGTGCGCAACCTCTCGCAGATCAGCTTTGCCACCGACAACGTGTTCAGCGACGGCGTGTCGCTGCAGACCGCCACGGTGACGGGCGACAACACCAGTGGCTACGTGGCCAAGCTGCGTGTGGGCGTGAGCGGCTGACGCCCCACGATCCCATCCCTTTTCTCTGATTCCCTCCCTTGGGTGCCTCCGGCTTGCCGGGGCACCCCTTTTTTTGGCCGCGCCGGGAATGTGCGAACCAGCGCAATCTCACTACAGCGAAACCTCCCATCGGCCTACAGCATGCTGGCCTGCCCGTGCCCAGAATGGGCCCACGACACCGGGAGCCGATCATGAGCGCCATCGCCTACAAGGACACCTACCAGTTGGTCTTCGACCGGCTGACCGAACAGGACTCGACCACGGCGGAGCGCACGGCGCGGCTGCTGGCGCAGGTCATCGACCACCTGGAGCAGCGCCGCGAACTCGACCGCCAGGAAATCGAGGAGATGGTCCACAAGCTGGGCTGACACGGTGCGCCCGGGGCGGGCGGGTATCCATGCACGGCCAATGCCTTTGGCGCCGCAGGGCCAAAGGCCGGTTCAGTAGCATGGCCCATCACCTTTCACAAAGGACCTGGACCACCCCATGAACGCATCGCTTCGCACCACCTCGGCCATCCTCGCGCTGGCCATCGCCTCCCTGACCGCTCCGACGCTCGCCCACGCCAAGCGCATGGGCGGCAGCAAGCCTGCTGCAGCACGCCCAGCGCCCGCCCCGGCACCCGCCGCCCCGGCCGCCACCGCCGCGCCCAAAGCTCCAGCCACACCCAGCACCCCGGCCGCTGCTGCACCGGCCGCTGCCACTGCTCCGGCAGCGGCCGCACCTGCAGCCACCGCAGCACCCGCGGCGCGCCCCGGCATCGGCTCCACCCTGGGAGCCGCCGCCGTAGGCGGCGTGGCCGGTGCCATGGTGGGCAGCGCCCTTGCCGCCCCCTCGAGCGCCGACAAGGAGAAGGAGGCCAAGGCCAAGGAAGCCGAGGCCGCCGAGAAGGAAGCCAAGGAGTTGCAGCGCAAGGCAGACGAAGCCAAGGCCAAGGCGGAAGCGGCACGCGCTGCCGCCAAGTAAGCCGGACAAGCCGCTGCGGCGGCGGGCCAGTCCGGTCCGCCGTCGCATGGGTGGCTTACTCGAGCGCCCGGGAAGCAGCGCCCAGCGCAAAAACGGAGTTGGGAACCCCTTCCCGTGGCAGTTGCGGCCGCGGTTTCAGGCGCTTGGCCGGGCTGTCCTTTTCCACCACTGCTGGCGGGCGGGCCTGGCTTTCGATGGGTCCCTGCTGGCTCACCAGCTCGGCCACGGACACCGATGCGAGGTATTCCATCACCGAATGGTTGAAGGCGGCCCAAAGGTCCGCCGTCATGGCGCCCTGCGAAGTGCTCATGGCATCGGCCGACCGGCCAGCGCCACCGGGCTTGCCGACCTCCGAGGCCAGCACGATGTCGGCCACCGAGATGTCACGCGCGCCCCGGGCCAGGGTGTAGCCGCCACCGGGGCCCCGGGTGCTCACCACCAGCCCCGCCTGGCGCAGGCCGCTGAAAAGCACTTCCAGGTAGGACACGGATATCCCATAGCGCTCGCTCAGCGCGGACAGCGCCACCGGGCTGCCCACGGAGCGGGACGCCAGGTCCACGATGGCGACGACGGCAAATTTGCTGCGGGTGGTCAGGCGCATGGCTTGCGGCTCCAAAGAGGGGGTTGGGGGCGCTTTGCGAGCGCCCGGTTGTTGTAGTTGTTGTTCTTGTGCATGCGTGTTCTTTCAGGCATCGGCGCAGCCTTTTTGCACCACCCGCAGCAGCAGCTGCATCCAGCCGGCGTGGCCCCAGTCGAGCGCTTCCAGCACCGAGGCCGCGGGGGCCTGCCCACGGGCCAGGTCCACGTCGAAGGTGCCGTCGGCCCTGTCGGCCGCCACTTGGACGGCAGCGCCCAGCAGCGGAATCTCCAGCGGCGGCCGCGGCCCGCCCGGGCCGTCGGCGTCGATGCGCAGCACACAGCCGGGCAGCAGCCCGTAGCTCCAGCGGCGCTCGGGGTGGGCCTCGGCCCCCAGCGTGTTCATGTGCGCCAGGCGCTGGGCCTGGGTCATGCTGAACGGGTCCGACAGCGGCGCATCCTGCTTCGGGTAGCCGTCCATGCAGGCGGCGCCCAGGGCGATGGCGGCCACCGCAAAGGCCAGACGCCAGCGCCCCCAGAGGGCAAGCGGCCACGGCGCGGTCGAATAGGCTCCGGTCATGAGGGCTGCCCAGGTTGAAGAAACCCTGGGGCGGGAGGATGGGCGATTTCCATGGTGAATCTCAGGGGCCGGGCCCGCACGCTCCAGAGCTGGCAGCGCAGGGGGATCCGGCGGATCAATGCGAAGGGGTCGCGCAACAGCCAAGTGCGCGCGGCGCAAGGCTGCGGGAGAGGCAGCCAGCGAGGGGAAACTGCGCCCGTTCAGAAGCGAACGGGGTAGCCGGCCGGAGGCCGGACGGATGCCCGGCTCAGGCGAGGAGGCCTGGGGCTTTTGGTGGCTTGTGCGGCGGCGCAAGCGCCACGGAGGGCGTGCGCACCGGCGCCAGGGGGATCAGGCTTTTGGCTGCAACGGCACCGGCATCGGCCAGCACCCGGGGCTGCAGCAGGTCCGGAAAGTCCTGCCGGTCATCGAGCAGGGCGTGGTCGTCCGCATCGGAATTGGCGCCGGGGGTTTCGTGCCCCGGTGCGGTCTGGCTCAGCACGGCCAGGTCCTGCTGCGGCTCGAACGGTGGCAGGGGTTTGCTGGAGCCGACGACGGAAATCCCCACGCACAGCAGAAAGTGCAGAAGGAAGACGGCGACAAGGCTCCGGAACATGGTGGCCAATTATAGGCAGCATGGCGGGCCTCCCCGGCCCGCCATGCATTCACATTGCCATCGGCAATGACCCAGATCAAGGAAGCACTTCGAACACCAGGTACTGGTTGCGGTCGGTGGCCGAATCGGCCGTCGGGAAGTTGTCGTCCGCCACCACCACCAGCGAGTCGCGTCCGTTGGCCAGCTTGGGGCCAAAGGTGATGCCTTCCAGATTGGCAATGCCGCCGAGCTGGGTCTTCAGGGTTTCGAAGTCGAGCACCAGGCGTTTGGTGACCGGCGTGTAGCTGGCCCCAGCCAAAGCGGACGTGGCCAGCACATTGGTGGCATTGGCGGTGTTGATCTCGTACAGGCGTGCCTGGTTGCCCACCACGCCGACCGAGAAGCTGCGCTCCAGCACCAGGAAGCGCGTGGAGCTCAGGGCCAGGATCTCGGTGGCGCCGCTCACCGTGAACTGGTCTGCCGGCACGGGCACGGCCTGCACCTTGTCCACGGGGTAGGCGTACTGCGCCACGGCGGCACCGGTGCTGCGGTCGAACATCGTGATGCGCGAGACGCTGCCGGCCGTGGTGGTCGAGGCGGGGCCGTCCTGCAGCAGCGCCCCCTCCATCAGCACGGCGGCGCGGCTGTTGTCGGGCGTGAAGGCAATGCCCTCGAAGGCCAGGTTGCCGCGCGGGCCGGTGTTGTCGGCCGACATGCGGAACATCGCGGGGATCTGGTACTCGCGCACATGCGTGCCGTCAGGACGGATCTCGCGGATGAAGGGGTCGATGATGCGCGCGGCCGTGGTGCCCGAGGCCAGCGTGCGGTCGCCCTCGCTGACCCAGACGTAGTTGCCCGTGGCGCGGTCGATGCGCACCGACTCGGGGTCGGCCACCAGCGGATCGGGCACCTTGGGGTAGACCGCGCCATTGGGCTGCTTCATGCTGAAGGTGGAGAGAAACTGCACGCCGCTGAAACTGCTGGTGTCGTAGTTCAGGCGCACGGTGTACATGCGCGGCGCATTGGCCGAATCGGTCGTGGTGCGGTCGTCCGACAGCAGGATGAACTGGTTGCTCTTCTCGTCGTAGTCGATGCCCGAGATGCCGCCCACCACCGTGCCCTGGTACTCCATGCGGCGCGGCAGGATCTGCTGGCCGATGAGGCGCAGGGAGCCGACGCTGCGCTCGCCGCTGTTGTTGTTGTCGTCGCTGCCGCCGCAGGCGGCGAGCAGTGCGGTGGCGGCGCACACGGCGCCCAGCGTCCAGAGACTGCGAAGAACTGTCATTGTGGTTTTCCCCTCGTGAGTAAAGCGGGGGAGTCTAGGGAGGGGATATGACAGAACCGAGACCGCTGGGCAGCAGACGGCACAGGACCAGGCCAGCAAGGCAAAAAAGGGATGCTAAATTTGACGGTGACTTCAAGGACCCATGTGCAGTTACTGAAACTCTCTTGCGCCAACTGCTCCGCTCCTTTGGAGATAGGAGGTGATCTGGAGCGCTTTGCCTGCAGCTACTGCGGAACCGAGCAGATCGTGGAACGCTCTGGCGGCATCGTCTGGCTGAGGAAAGTGGAAACGGCCATCCAGGCTGTGCAACGAAGCTCGGACCGCACAGCCGCAGAACTTGCGCTGGCGCGCCTGGGCCGAGAACTTGACGAGACCCAGGCTACCAGAGCCGAATTGATCCGCATGGCGAAGCAGCAAGCAATCGGAGTGCCCATAGCCCGCGCCTTGTGTACTTTGATGGCCACGGCCGTTGCCGTGATGCTGGCTCCGATCCTGCACGTCATATTCATCGGCAAACACTTTCATACCTGGCATGTGGCCTTTTGGGCGATTGCGATCATTGGCGTTTCGATCGCTGTTTACCGATCGCTTCACAAGCCACCCACCGACATCCAGCAATCCGTGGCGGAGCTTGACGCACGAATCGCCGATATCGAAGCGCAGATTCTCTCCAACCGGGCTATCGTGGCAGCTCCGCCAGCCTGACACGCAGCCTGGGCCATCGCCACAGAGCAGCACCTGAGCCGCCACGGTGTCGCCGCATGCCGCACAGGCTGCCCTGCTCACCGGATCGGCACCGCGCTAGAATCCGCACTCGCTAGGGGTGCCGAAACCGGGAGACCGGCAGAGGCTGAGAGAGTCCCTTTGAACCTGATTGCGCCCATCATTTATTTGTTGGGCCCGAGATCATCCTCGCGCAGGGAAGCAGTCCGCATACGCCATACCTGGCGCCCTGCCCTCGCGGCTGGTGCGTTGGGGTCCAGCCAGTACGCTGCCGACCCTGCTCTGTCGTCCATTGATTGAACGGAGAGCCCGACCACCATGTCCACCCATGTTTCCCCCTCTGCCGCCGCGCCCGCCAACGAGGCGCTGGCCCCGGTCAGCCCCGACCGCCGCGTCTTCCAGTGGCATGACCATGCCTCGCTCTGGTTCAGCCTGGGTGTGGGCCTTCTGGTCATGCAGGTGGGCAGCTACCTCATGCCGGCCCTGGGCACCAAAGAGGCATTGATCGCGATCGTCGCCGGCTCCATCGTGGGTGCGGGCCTGCTGGGCTGGGTGGCCAAGCTGGGCTGCGACAGCGGGCTGGCAAGCGCCGGGCTGATGCACGCGGTCTATGGCCGCACCTTTGCCGGCCTGCCCATCCTCCTGAACATCGTGCAGCTCGTGGGCTGGGGCACGTTCGAGCTGGTGGTGATGAGCGAGGCCACGGTGGCCATCGGCCGCCAGTCGGGCAGCATGGCGGGCGGCCAGTGGCCGGTGCTGGCCACACTGCTGTGGGGTGGCGTGGTGGTGCTGCTGATCAGTGCATCGATGGTGCAGCTGGTGCGCAAGCTGATCGCACGCATCGCACTGCCACTGGTGGTGCTGTCGCTGCTGTGGCTGAGCTGGCAGTTCCTCTCGCTGGCCAACGCCCAGGGCTTTGCGCAGTTGTGGAATCGACCCGGCACCGGCGGCATGGGCGTGCTGCCCGCGCTGGACCTGGTGATCGCCATGCCGATCTCGTGGCTACCGCTGGTGGCCGACTATGCGCGCCATGGCCGAAGCGGCGGCGCCGCGCTGCGCGGCACCTGGCTGGGCTATGCGCTGGCCAACATGTGGTGCTACACGCTCGGTGTGCTGGTGGCGCTGACCTTGCCCAGCAAAGACCTGGTGCAGGCCCTGCTGCTGGCCCAGGGCGGGCTGATCGCGCTGTCGCTGATCCTGATCGACGAGGTGGACAACGCCTATGGCGACACCTACTCGGGCGCCGTATCGGCCCACAGCCTGCTGCCGCGCTGGGGCGTGCGCCGCTGGGGCGTGGCCATGGCCGTGGCCTGCACGGCCCTCGCACTGGTACTGCCCATGCACAGCCTGGAGCCCTTCCTGCTGCTGCTCAGCTCGGTGTTCGTGCCGCTGTTCGGCGTGATCCTGGGCCGCCTGGCCTTTGGCACCGATGCCCCGGCGCTGCTGGCGCGCGTCCCCCAGGTGAACTGGCTGCCCGTGGGCCTCTGGCTGCTGGGCATTGCGGTCTACCATGTGGCGCCGCAGGTGTTGCCGGGCGCGGGCTCGGCGCTGCCGGCGCTGGCCTTCAGCTTTGGGGCGGCCTGGGCCACGCGCCCCAGGGCCGTCTGAAGCTGGCTGCGCCGCCAGGGGCGGCGCTTACCAGTGGTTTTCCTCCAGCCGGCGGCCCAGCTCCGCAGTGCACTTGCGGATGCGGGGTTCCAGCAAGTCATCCAGCGACAGGGTCACGGCCCCGACATTGTGGTACAGCTCGTTCCATTCGCGCTCCCCGGTATCGTGCCCGTAGGGCAGCTGAAAGAAGCTGCCGTTGCGGTGGAACGCCAGCAAGGTGACATAGGCACTGCTGTAGCTGTGGCTGACCTCGCCGAACAGCACCATGTCCTCGCGCAGGGGGCGGAGTTGCTCGGGCGACAAGTGGTTGTCGAACTCGGCCGGCGATCCATAGGTGGTCAGGCCGCCGTACAGGAAGGGCCATTCGGGGCGCTTGCTGCTGTACTGGCCGGGCGGGCGGATCAACTCCTCGATCGACGGAATGCGCACGCTGCAGTAGCGGTACTCCTCGAAGATGTCGAATCCGCCGTGGTTCAGGTACAGCGCCTTGAGCGGACCGGGCAGCGCAAAGCCGATGCGCTGCTCGAAGGCATCGATGGCGGCCGGCGTTTCCGGCCCGTGCTCGGTGGTGCCATAGAAACTCTCGATGTCCTCGGCCAGCCAGTCTTCCTGGCTGGCATGGACCTGCTGCATCACTTCTTCGGAACGGGTCTTGTGCTGTTCGAGGGCGTCCAGATACGACATGGGTGCTTGGGCTTGTGGGGTTGGAAAGGGTCAGAAAATCCGCTGCGCCACCGGCGCATAACCGTGGTTCAGCGGGCCATGGCCGCCACCGGTGACCACCTTGGCACCAGCGGCGATGGCGCCCAGGATATAGGCCCGGGCGCCCTCCACCGCCGGCTGCAGCGGCAAGCCCAGGGCCAGGTGCGAGGCAATGGCGGAGGACAGCGTGCAGCCCGTGCCATGGCCATTGTGCGTGGCGATGCGGGCCGACTGCAAGCGGTGCCCGGCCTGGCCGGGCGCCGTGGCCAGCACGTCCACCACCCAGTCGCCGGGCAGGTGGCCGCCCTTGAGCAGGGCCGCGCGCGCGCCCAGCCCCAGCAGGTCTTGCGCGGCCTGCTCCAGGTCATCGGGGCCCGCCAGGGTACGCCCCAGCAGCCAGCCGGCCTCGTCGAGGTTGGGCGTGATCAGCTCGGCCAGCGGAAACAACTCTTGCACCAGCACACCGACGGTCTCCTGCGCGATCAGGCGGTCGCCGCTGGTGGCGACCATCACCGGGTCGAGCACCACATGGGGCAGGCGGTATTCGCGGATGGCGTTGGCCACCACGTGCACCACCTCGGGCGAATGCAGCATGCCGATCTTCACGGCGTCCACGCCGATGTCCTGCACCACGGCGTCGATCTGGGCCTTGAGCATCTCGGGGGGGATGCCATGGATGCCTGTCACGCCCAGCGTGTTCTGGGCGGTGATGGCGGTAATGGCCGTCATGCCATAGCAGCCCAGGGCGGCAAAGGTCTTGAGGTCGGCCTGGATGCCCGCGCCGCCCCCGCTGTCGGAACCGGCAATCGAGAGCACGCGCGCGTAGCGCGGGGCTGTGGCGGGCCCTGCGGCCGCGTTGGAGGGAGCTGAAGTCATGGACAAAAATTATCGCCCATGACCTGGGTCACCCCGGGCAAAGAGGCAATGTGCTGTAATTGCAGCTTACGGACGAAACAGGGGTGTCCCGCCCATGCGGCGCGCGACTGAGAAATACCCTGGGGCGGCACACCCGCGGCCCCGCTACCCGATCCAGGTCATGCTGGCGTGGGGAGTTTCCACAGCGACGGAAGAAAGCCACCATCCCGTTTTGTCCACCTGTTGCATACAGCTGGACGCATGAATCCTCCTTCCTCCTCGTTCGCCATCCTGGGTGCCGGCCTCATGGGCAGGCTGCTGGCGGTCGAACTCGCACGCCAGGGGCATGGCGTGGACATCTATGACGCCGCCGGTCCGGCGGCCGAGCAGTCGGCCGCCACGGTGGCCGCTGCCATGCTGGCGCCGCTGGCCGAGTCGGCCGTGACCGAGCCCGGCGTGGTGCGCATGGGCCAGCATGCCCTCGCCCGCTGGCCGCAGCTGCTCGCGCAGCTGGCGCAGCCCGTCTTCTTCCAGCAGCAAGGCACGCTCATCGTCTGGCACCGGCAGGACGCGGCCGAGGCCCAGCGCCTCACACGCCAGTTGCAGGCCAACCAGCGCGCCATCCCCGAGCTGCCTGGCTTGCAGGAACTCGACAGCGCGGGACTGAACGGCGTGGAGCCGGCGCTCGCGGGCCGCTTCGCCCGGGGCCTGTACCTGCCCGGCGAGGGCCAGCTCGACAACCGCCAGTTGCTGGCCGCCCTGCTGCACGAGATGCAGCGCCTCCACGTGCGCATGCACTGGCATGCGCCGCGCCACCCCGATGCCTTTGCGCCCGGCGAGCCCGGCCAGCCCGACTGGGTGCTGGACTGCCGCGGTCTGGGCGCGCGTGACCCCTGGCGCGCGCTGCGCGGCGTGCGCGGCGAGGTGGTGCGTGTGCATGCACCTGAGGTCACGCTGCAGCGCCCCACGCGCCTGGTGCACCCGCGCTACCCGATCTACATCGCGCCCAAGGAAGACCACCTCTTCGTGATCGGCGCGACCGAGATCGAGTCCGACGACCTCTCGCCCGCGAGCGTGCGCTCCACATTGGAGCTGCTGAGCGCGGCCTATGCCGTGCACAGCGGCTTTGCCGAGGCACGCATCGTCGAGGTGGCCACGCAATGCCGCCCCACCCTGCCCGACAACCTGCCCGCCATCCGCCAGCAGCGCCCGGGCGTGCTCGAGGTCAACGGCCTGTACCGGCACGGCTTCATGATCGCGCCGGCCATGCTGGACGTGGTCATGGAGGTGCTGGGCACGGGCCGTTCCGCCCTGGCCCCCCGATTCGATCTGAACCTGCAACTGCTGGAGCGCCAGCTCCGCGAGCCTGCTGCCCCTGTCCTTTGACCATGAACGTTTCCATCAACCAGATCCCACACGAGCTGCCCGAGGGCGCCACCGTTGTCGATGCCGTGGCCGCCATCGAAGCGCGCCCTCCTTATGCCGTGGCCGTGAACACCGTCTTCGTTCCCAACAGCCGCTATGCGGCGCAGTCGCTGCAGCCGGGCGACAAGATCGAAGTCATCTCCCCCGTCACCGGCGGCTGATCCCTCCCCTCCTGCACCATGACCACCTCCAACGACCCGCTGGTCCTGTACGGCCAGACCTTCCACAGCCGTCTGCTGCTGGGCACCTCGCGCTACCCCTCGCCTGCCGTGCTCGAAGCCGCCGTGCAGGCCTCACGCCCTGCCATGGTCACGGCCTCGCTGCGCCGCCAGGGCAGCAACCCGGCCGAGTCGGGCAGCAGTTTCTGGGAGCTGCTGCGCCGCCTCGATGTGCCCGTGCTGCCCAACACCGCCGGCTGCCACAGCGTGCAGGAAGCTATCACCACGGCGCAGATGGCGCGCGAGGTGTTCAACACCCCATGGATCAAGCTCGAGCTGATCGGCGACGACTACACCCTGCAGCCCGACACGCTGAACCTGGTGGGCGCGGCCGAGCACCTGATCAAGGAAGGCTTCCAGGTGCTGCCCTATTGCACCGAGGACTTCGTGCTGTGCCAGCGCCTGGTGGACGTGGGCTGCCAGGCCGTGATGCCCTGGGCAGCGCCCATTGGCACCGGCCGTGGGCCGGTGAACCCCTATGCGCTGCAGATGCTGCGCGAGCGCCTTGACGTGCCCATGCTGGTGGATGCCGGCCTGGGCCTGCCCTCGCACGCCTGCCAGGTGATGGAATGGGGCTACGACGGCGTGCTGCTCAACACCGCCGTGGCCCTGGCGCAGGACCCCGTGGCCATGGCCGGCGCCTTTGCCAATGCCGTGCACGCCGGCCGCACGGCCCGCCTGGCCGGCGCCATGACGGCGCAAGACGCCGCCCAACCCAGCACCCCCGTGCTGGGCACCCCCTTCTGGCACCACGACGACCATGCCTGATACCGCACCGACCGAACTGGCCAAGGCCATCGTGGCGCACCACGCCGCCACCTTTGCGGGCTTTGCGCCCGAGCCCGTGCCGGCCCCCACCTCCAGTGAACCCGCCTACCTGGCAGCGCTGCATGCAGCCAGCACCCTGGGCTTCATCGCGCACGATGCCGAATGCATCGCCCGCGCCTGGCAGGCGCGCACCCTGCGCACCGGCGCCATGAACCCCCAAACCTGGCCCGACGAGCCGCTGGATTTCGGCCTGCAGGCCGTGCCGCGCGCCCAGGCCTTCGCCCCCGGCCCCGATGCCCTGGGCCTGTATGCCGTGCTGCCCGATGCTGCCTGGGTGGGCCGCATGGCCCGTGCGGGCGTGCCCACCGTGCAGTTGCGCTTCAAATCCGACGACCCGACCGCCATCGAGCGCGAGGTCAATGCCGCCGTGCAGGCGGTGCAGGACACCGGTGCCCTGCTGTTCATCAACGACCACTGGCGCGCCGCGATCAATGCGGGCGCCTATGGCGTGCACCTGGGGCAGGAAGACCTCGACGCACTGAGCCCTGCGGATCTGCAGACCCTGCGCCATTCGGGCGTGCGCCTGGGGGTGAGCACGCATGGCTATGCCGAGATGCTGCGTGCCGATGCCGTCGGCCCGAGCTACATCGCCATGGGCGCCGTGTTCCCGACCACGCTCAAGAAGATGGCCACGGCCCCGCAGGGCGTGGGCCGGCTGCAGGGCTATGCGCGGTTGCTGCGCCATTACCCGCAGGTGGCCATCGGCGGCATCGGCGCCGAGCAGTTTCCCGAAGTGCTGGCCACGGGCGTGGGTTCGGTGGCCGTGGTGCGCGCGCTGGTCAATGCACCCGACCCCGAGGCTGCCGCGGCTGCGTTGATGCAGGCGATGAAAGCCGCCTAGCAGCGGTGCAACACAGCAGCCCCAAAAGAAAACAGGCCCCAAGGAGGGCCTGTTTCTTTTTTACTTCTTGCGTCCGTGCTCGTCCTGGCGCTGCTCCAGCTCCAGGCGCAGCTCCATGAGGTCGTTCTCGGCGCCAAAGCCCACGGCCTGGCCGGGCGGCGGCGGGGGCGTGACCGGCACGGGTGGCAGGTCGCTCAGCGTGAGGTGCAGGGGTTCGGACAGGTCCACGTCCAGGTTCACCGAGGACTTGGTATAGGTCGCAGGCGGGTTGCGCGGCTGCGCCGAGCCCAGCGGCGCCGGGGCCGAGGACACTCCGGCGATGGGGGCCATGCCCGAGGTAGGTTCCAGGCTCAGTTCGGCCGGGCCGGACTGCCGGGCCACCGGGGCTGGTGCGGACGACAATGGCTCGGTACTGCCGAAGTCGAACTCCAGACTGGCAGCCAGCGAGTCGAGCGGGAAGTCCGGCTCCGTATCGTCCAGCGGCGACCGGAATTGCATGCCCAGGCCCTTCTCGACCGCCGCCTCGAAGGACTCCTCCACAGGCGTGGTGCGCTTGCGCGGGGGTGGCGCCCCGCGCTGGCTCGGTGGCGTGGTCTGCGCAATGCCCAGCAGCAGCAGCAGGTCGTCATAGGCCGCCAGGTCAAAAGGCTCCGCCGCCTGGTTGCCCGGGCGGTGGAACAGGAACTTGTCCAGCGTGTGCAGCACGTTCGGCGAGCTCCACTCGGCCTCGATCTCGGCCAGCGCATCGGGATAGCGGTCCAGCGGTCGGCCCTGGCGGTTGAAAGCCGAAAACTCGGGCACCTTGGCGTTGAAATAGCGCATGAACTGCGAGCGCAGCTGCATGAAGTCCTCGGCGCGGCTCAGCGTGTGGAACAGGCGCAGCAGTTCCAGGTAGGCCACCGGCGTGGTCTCCTTGTGGTCCACGATGTGCTTGCGCAGCACTTCCACGGCCTGGTTGTGCTCGCCCACCGAGACAAAGAACTCGGCCTGCTGCTGGATGTCGAACACATCGTCGGGGTTGACGATCTTCAGCGCCCGGGCCGGCTCCATGGCGGGGGCTGCCGGTTTGACCGGGGCAGGCGCCGGCACCCGCGCGGCGGCTGCCGCCACCGCGGTCGGCGCCGCGTACAGGGGTGCCGGCCCGGAGGCCGGCTTGGCATCCTTGAACAAGGGGGCGCTGCCGGAAGGCGCCCGCAGATCGCCCTTCACCGACGGGACGGGCAGGGTTTCGAGCGGTTCCCACCCGGGATCGACCTGCCCTGCCGTGGGCGCGCTGGAGTCGACCGCGCTGACCTTGACCGACTCGCGCCACGACTTCTCGGACAAGGCGGCCTGGCGGCTGGCCCGCTGCCAGACCCAGGCCAACAGGCCCAGCGCCAGTGCCAGCAAGGCCCCCAGCACATAGACGACCGTGGCCGGAAAGCGCTCCTGCGCCTCGTCCAGTTGCTGCTGCAATTGCTGCGTGGTGGCGAGCTGCTGGGCCGAGCCCGCCTTCACGGCCTTGGCCTCGGCCTCCAGCACGCGCAGGCGCTCGGCGTCCTGCGCCAGGCTCTCCGGGGTGGCGTTCAAAGCCTTCCAGGCGGCGGCCGCTTCGGCACGCTGGGGCGAGGACTCCTCCGCCGGGGTGGACAGCAGTTGCGTCGTGGCACGCAGGGCCACCGGGCTTTCCAGCCACAGGTCCAGCGGCTCCAGCACCAGGCGCGGGCCGGCGGCGAGGGCAGGAGCCTGCGCATTGGCCATCACACGCGCGCTGCTGCGTGCCGGCGCGGCGGCGGCCGCACGCGGTGCGCGCTCCGCAGCGGGCGCAGCACTGGAGGCGGGCGCTTGGCGGCGTGCTGCAGCGGCAGTGCCACGGGCCGGCGCCCCGGCCACACCGCGCTCCAGGGAGGGAGAAGGCTCGGCCAGGCCCGATGCCGCGGCACCGGTGCCGCCTACCGGGACAGAGGGCACCACCGGCAAGGCCCCGGGCTGCGCAGCGGCGACGGGGGGGACTCGCCCAGGGGGGTCGGCCAGAAAGGTATAGCTGCGTGTCACCTTGCCCGTGCACCCGGCGGTGAGCGTGACGGTCAGCACCGGCTCGTCAATCACCGAGGTGGTCTGCACGCGCACGGAGGCGGCGCGCCCGGCCGATGCGGGCTGGGGCGTCACACGCACCCGGGAGGGGCTGACGGGCGTATCGCCCGCGACCAGGGTGGCTCCGATACATGACGACGCGACGTCAGAACCCTGGTCTGGCTGGATGTCGAAACTCAGATCGACCGGCGAACCGATCACCGCGGCGCCCCGACCGCTGCCCAGCGAAAGCGCCGAAGCGCCCAGGGCAACGACCCACAAACCGGCTCCCAAAATGGTGTTACGGAGTTTCACAATAATTTCTGTTTTGAGCGCATCCCATTCTTGCACATAAGTGCGCGGGCATGTCCACAGCCATAATGGCGCTATGAAAATTCAGTTTCTCAACGTCGGCATCGTGGGTTCGGGCGCCATGGGCCGGGGCATCGCACAGATCGCCGCCCAGGCGGGCAGCCAGGTCCATCTGCTCGACACCCAGGCCGGTGCAGCCCTGGCCGCCAGGGACAGTATCCACGACCAGTGGCAAAAACTCGTAGGAAAAAATCGCATTTCTGCAGAGCAGGCTGCAGCCTGGTCTGCGCAATTGCACATCGTTGACAATTCTGCGGGCCTGGCGCACTGCGACCTGGTGGTCGAGGCCATCGTCGAGCGCCTGGACGTCAAGCGCGGCCTGTTCGCCGACCTGGAGAAGGTGGTGGGCCCCGACACGGTGCTGGCCACCAACACCTCGTCGCTGTCGGTCACGTCCATCGCTGCCGGCATGCAGCGGCCCGGGCGCCTGGCGGGTTTCCACTTCTTCAACCCCGTGCCACTCATGAAGGTGGTGGAGGTGATCGCCGGGCTCAAGACCGAGCCGGCCGTCTGCACCGCCCTGTGCGAGTACGCCAAACAGATGGGCCACACGCCCGTGCTGGCGCAGGACACCCCCGGCTTCATCGTCAACCACGCCGGGCGCGGCTATGGCACCGAGGCCCTGCGCATCGTGGGCGAGGGCGTGGCCGATTTCGCCACCATCGACCGCATCCTGCGCGACCAGGTGGGCTTCAAGCTCGGGCCCTTCGAGCTCATGGACCTCACGGCACTCGACGTGTCGCACCCGGTGATGGAATCCATCTACCAGCAGTACTACGACGAGCCGCGCTACCGCCCCAGCGTGATCACGGCGCAGCGCCTGGCCGGCGGCGTGGTGGGCAAGAAGGTGGGCGAAGGCTTCTACCGCTACGAGAACGGCACCGCCCAGGTGCCCGCCGAGCCCCCGGTGCCCGTGGTGGACCAGATTCCGCCCGTCTGGGTGTCGCCGCGCGCCGCGCGCCGCGCCGAGCTGTACCAGCTGCTCAAGGACCTGGGCGCCACCATCGAGACCGGCACCTCGCCTTCTCCCAACGCCATCACCCTGGTGGCGCCCCTGGGCTTTGACGTGACCACCGTGGCCGTGGTGGAGCGGCTGGACCCGGCGCGCACCATCGGCATCGACATGCTGGTGGAGGAAGCGGCCACCAAGCGCCGCGTGCTGGCCACCAACCCCGCCACGCGCGTGGACATCCGCAACGCCGCGCACGCCCTGTTCGCGCGCGACGGCAAGCCGGTGAGCGTGATCCGCGACAGCGGCGGCTTCGTCACGCAGCGCGTGGTGGCCACCATCGTCAACATCGCCAGCGACATCTGCCAGCAAGGCATCTGCAGCCCACGCGACCTGGAGACCGCCGTCACCCTGGGCCTGGGCTACCCCCTGGGCCCGCTGGCCATGGGCGACCGCTGGGGCCCGACCAATGTGCTGGAGGTGCTGTTCAACATGCAGACGGTGTACGGCGACACGCGCTACCGCCCCAGCCCCTGGCTGCGCCGGCGCGGCGCCATCGGGCTGAGCCTGACCCACGTGGAAGAAGCCTAATTCGGTACATCCCCCTGAGTCGCTGTCGCGCCTTCCCCCCTTCTCTCGAATTGCTGTGCAATTCGGGGAGGGGGACGCAGCCGGTGCGGCGGGGCGGCCCTTGCACGGCTGCCCTGGCTTCGGCTGCGCCCTGCTCGACGAACTGCAGACGATGCGTAGTGCGGTAAAAGCCCGAACAGCCATCCAACCTTTACCCGGAGACAAGATGCCCGCAGAACTCAAGAGCACCAGCCAGGGCAAGACCCTGGTGCTGACCATCCACAACCCGGAGCGGCGCAACGCCATCGAGCCGGCCATCTACGCCGCCGGCGTGGAGGCGCTGAGCGTGGCCGAGAACAGCCCCGACATCCGCAGCGTGGTGATCACCGGTTCGGACAGCATGTTCTGCGCGGGCGGCAACCTGCAGCGCCTGCTGGCCAACCGCCAGGAGGCGCGCGAGGTGCAGGCGCAGAGCATCGAAGGCCTGCACAACTGGATCGAGATGGTGCGCACCTACCCCAAGCCCATCATCGCGGCGGTGGAGGGTGCAGCAGCCGGTGCGGGCTTCTCGCTGGCCCTGGCCTGCGACATGGTGGTGGCCGCGCGCAATGCGGTGTTCGTGATGGCCTACAGCAATGTCGCGCTGTCGCCCGATGGCGGTGCCAGTTGGAGCCTGGCCCAGGCGCTGCCGCGCCAGATCGCCACCGAGATCCTGATGTGCGGTGACCGCATCCCGTCCGAGCGCCTGCACGCCCTGGGCGTGGTCAACCAGCTGGCCGACCCCGGCAGCGCGCTGGAGACCGCCCTGGCCCTGGCCGAGCGCCTCAACAGCCGTGCACCCAACGCCCTGGCCAGCATCAAGGAACTGCTGAACGAAGCCCCCGGCAACCACCTCACGCAGCACCTGGCCAGCGAACGCGACCACTTCGTGAACAACCTGCACCATGCCAATGGGGGCATTGGCATCTCGGCCTTCCTGGACAAACAGACACCGAAGTACGAGTAAGAACGGCTCGCAGCCCTCGACACACACGCCAACGGCCCTCTCGCAGGGCCGTTGGCGTTTCTGCATGCCAGCACCGTGCATGGGCAAGACGCTCAGGTGACAACCCTGACGCAGGGCGCCGGTCCCTCACGCGACAATGGGCCTGTTTCCAGTCACGCAAAAGACAGGCCATGGACGACCCGATTCTTACCATCGAAGAACGTGAAGCGATCAACTCCGGTCGCTGGTTTTCTTCCCTCTCACCTTCGCTACGCCACGACATCCTCCGATGTGCCTACGTCAAACGCTTCAAGGATGGCGGCCTGATCGCCGCCCGCGGGGACCCGCCCGAGGAGTGGATTGCCTGCGCGCGCGGTGCGGTGCGGGTGAGCTCCACCTCCATCTCGGGCAAGCAGATCACGCTGACCTACGTGGAGCCGGGCATCTGGTTCGGCGACGTGGCGATCTTCGACGGGGACCGGCGCACGCACGACGCCTATGCGCATGGCGACACCACCATCCTGTGCGTGGCCAAGGCCGATTTCAAGAAGATCCTGGCCGCCCATACCGAGCTGTACGAAGCCATGCTGCGCCTGCATGCACGGCGCATCCGCCAGCTGTTCGGGCTGGTGGAAGACCTCAACACCCTGCCCCTGCGCTCGCGCCTGGCCAAGCAGCTGGTGCACCTGGTGCGCAGCTATGGCGTGCCCAGCCTGTCGGACGGCAGCGAGATGCGCATCGGCCTGCAGCTGGCGCAGGAAGAGCTGGCGCAGCTCTTGGGCGCATCGCGCCAGCGCGTGAACCAGGAGCTCAAGTCCATGGAGCGCGAGGACGCCATCCGCATCGAGCCGGGCGGCCTGGTGATACGCGACCGCGATGCACTGATGCGCATCGCCGAAGCCGATACCTGACGACATCCCGGCCCGGGGCCCGCCCCGGCGCCGCCCTTTCCCAACACCTGCCGACCACGGCGGGGCGAGACAAGCACGCTGCCACCCCCAGTGTGAGGACCCAGCACCCATGAGCAATTTTGACCACTTCGTCGGCACCCGCGCGGTGTCCGAGCAGCATGCCTTTGACGTCGCCGCCCTCACCGCATGGCTCACGGCCCACATGGAGGGCTTCGAGGGCCCCATGACCGTGGAGATGTTCAAGGGCGGGCAGTCCAACCCCACCTACAAGCTCGTCACGCCCAAGGCCAGCTACGTGATGCGCGCCAAGCCCGGCCCGGTGGCCAAGCTGCTGCCCTCGGCCCACGCTGTGGAGCGTGAATTCGCGGTGATGAGCGGCCTGGCCGGCACCGATGTGCCCGTGCCACGCATGCATGTGCTGTGCGAGGACGAATCGGTCATCGGCCGCGCCTTCTACGTCATGGAATGCATGCAGGGCCGCGTGCTCTGGGACCAGTCCCTGCCCGGCATGACGCCGGCCGAGCGCGGGGACATCTACAACGAGATGAACCGCGTGATCGCCGCGCTGCACACCGTGAAGTTCGCCGAGCGCGGCCTGGCCAGCTACGGCAAGCCCGGCAACTACTTCGAGCGCCAGATCGGCCGTTGGAGCAAGCAGTACGTGGCCTCCATTACCCAGCCCATCCCCGAGATGGACAAGCTCATGGAGTGGCTGCCCGCGCACATGCCGGCCAGCGCGCGCGATGAGAGCCAGGTCTCCATCGTGCACGGCGACTACCGCCTGGACAATCTGATGTTCCACCCCACCGAGCCGCGCGTGATCGCCGTGCTCGACTGGGAGCTGTCCACGCTGGGCCACCCGCTGGCCGACTTCAGCTACCACTGCATGAGCTGGCACATCCCCGCCGCCATGGGCCGCGGCATCGCGGGCCAGGACATCGCGGCGCTGGGAATCCCCGACGAGGACCGCTACATCCGCATGTACTGCGAGCGCACCGGCATCGCCACGCCCGAGGCATTGCGCGCCGACTGGAACTTCTACCTGGCCTACAACATGTTCCGCATCGCCGCCATCCTGCAGGGCATCGCCAAGCGCGTGGAGGCCGGCACGGCCTCCAGCGCCCAGGCCAAGGCCTCGGGCGACACCGCGCGCCCCATGGCCCAGCTGGCCTGGTCCTTTGCCCAGCGCAGTTGAGACGACACCCACCGAGATTACCCAACGGAGACCCCCCATGGACTTTGACTACTCCCCCAAGACCAAGGAACTGCAGGCCAAGCTGCTCCAGTTCATGGACGAGCACATCTACCCCAACGAGGCCGCCTACACCGCCGAGCTGGCCGCCAATACGGCCGCGGGCAAGCGCTGGTCGGCCCTCACCACCATCGAGAACCTCAAGCCCAAGGCCCAGGCTGCGGGCCTGTGGAACCTGTTCCTGCCGGTGGACAGCGCGGCCGCCTCGGGCTACGACGGCGCGGGCCTGACCAACCAGGAATACGCCCCCCTGGCCGAGGTCATGGGCCGCGTGCCATGGGCCAGCGAGGTGTTCAACTGCTCCGCCCCCGACACGGGCAACATGGAGACCATCGCCCGCTACGGCGATGAGGCCAACAAGGCGCGCTGGCTCAAGCCGCTGCTCGAGGGCAAGATCCGCTCGGCCTTCGCCATGACCGAGCCCGACGTGGCATCAAGCGACGCCACCAACATCAGCACGCGCATCGAGCGCCAGGGCGACGAGTACGTGATCAACGGTCGCAAGTGGTGGATCTCGGGCGCGGCCGACCCCCGCTGCGCCGTGTTCATCACCATGGGCAAGAGCGACCCCGACGCGCCCAAGCATTCGCAGCAGAGCATGGTGCTGGTGCCGGCCGACACCAAGGGCATCACCATCATCCGCCCGCTCAATGTGCTGGGCTACGACGATGCGCCCCATGGCCACGTGGAGATGACCTTCGAGAACGTGCGCGTGCCCGTCTCCAACATCCTCCTGGGCGAGGGCCGCGGCTTCGAGATCGCCCAGGGCCGCCTGGGCCCCGGCCGCATCCACCACTGCATGCGCCTGATCGGCCTGGCCGAGCGCGCGCTGGAGCTGATGTGCAAGCGCGCCTCCTCGCGCGTGGCCTTCGGCAAGAGCGTGGCCCAGCAGACCGTGACGCAGGAGCGCATTGCCGAAGCCCGCTGCAAGATCGACATGGCCCGCCTGCTGACCCTGAAGGCCGCCTGGCTCATGGACGTGGCCGGCAACAAGGTGGCCAAGACCGAGATCGCGATGATCAAGGTCGTCGCCCCGAGCATGGCCTGCCAGGTGATCGACTGGGCCATGCAGGTGCATGGCGGCGGCGGCATGTGCGACGACTTCCCGCTGGCCTACGCCTACGCCGGTGCGCGCACCCTGCGCTTTGCCGACGGCCCGGACGAAGTGCACCGCAATGCCATCGCCAAGTGGGAGCTGGGCAAGTACGGCGCCTACGGCCGCGATGCCGGCGTGCCCGTGACGCGCGGCAGCTGAAGCCAGTCCCCCTCCCCGGGGGTTGTCCCGGTCAGCGCCCCCGTTCGCTGGTGATCTCGGCCCCCTCGCGCAGGGCCTTGGTCACCGGCGTGTTCGCGACCACTTCCAACAGGCGCTCCCACTGCGCATCGCTGAGCGCCTGGTCCGAATGCAGCACACGGTGGATGTGCAGCCGGCCTTCCTCGTCCCTGGTCAATGCCAGTTCGGCCCGGAACTCGCCGAGGTTCCAGCCCTTGCGCTCGGCATACATGCGCAGCGTGATGGCCGTGCAGGCCGACAGGGCCGCCAGGTAGTAGTCGAACGGCGCGGGGCCCTGCCCTTGCCCGCCCAGCGCTTTCGGCTCGTCCGTGACGAGGTCGAAATGGCCCGCGCGGACCTGGTGGACGTAGTTGGTGTCGCCCGACACCACCGAGGCCGAAGCGATTTTCGTCATGCCTGTGCCCCTTGCGATGCAGCGAGCGCCGACGCAATGCGCACCTCGCCGGTCAGCAGTTTGTGCATCGGGCAGGCATTGGCCACCTGCAGCAGGCGCTGGCGCTGCTCATCGTTCAGAGCGCCCGACAGGGTGATGGTGCGCGTGATGTCGGTGCCGCTGGCGGGCGCGCCGCCGGGGTTGAGCTGCAATGCCACCTCGACCCCTGCCAAGGGCCATTGCTTGCGCGCAGCAAACATCTGCAGCGTGATGACGGTGCAGGCGCCCAGGCTGGACAGCAGCAGGTGGAACGGTGACGGGCCGGCATCGGCGCCGCCCAGGTCGGCGGGCTCGTCGCCCAGCCAGGTGTGGCCGGCCTCATCGACCAGGGTCACGGTGTACGGTGTGGTCCCGCCGATGGCGCGGACAGAGGGTGTGCTCATTCAGGTTCTCGCAAGCTCGGCGCCCATGCGCCGATGGCCTGCGATCATAGGAGACCCGGGTCAGGCCTGCGGTGGCGGTGCCGGCAGGTTCTGCGCCGCCGCCTGGGCGGCCGTCACCAGCACGTTGCGCGCATGGGCGATCTCGGCCAGGGTGCGCCGGGTGTGTTCGGTGCGCAGGTAGACATGGCCGCGCGCCAGCATCAGCACCATGGGGGTTTCGGACCTCAGCGCCCCCTGTTCGCCCTCCACCGCATTGAGCAGGGCCGACACCAGGTGCGCATGGACCCAGTGCTCGGCATGCTCGCTGCGCTCCGCCACCACCGCGAAATGGCGCCGGAACGAGCTGGGCAGCTCGGGCCAGGACACCTCGTCGAACATGGACAGCCAGCGCATCTCCTCGGGCATGCGCGCATCCACGCTGGTCTGCAGGTTGTCGGTGATGGCGTTGTAGGCGTGGCGTTCCAGCGCATCGCGCAGCGGGCGGTTGAGCACCAGCACGGCAGCATCGGGGTCGGCCTTCACGTCGGCACGCCCGCGCAGCTCCAGGCCCAGGATGTAATCGCGCGTGGAGGCGCCGCACTCCAGGCGCCAGGGGTGGCCCAGGATCTCGCCGCCCACGTCGAAATGGCCAGGCGACGCCTGCGCCACGCTGGACAGCTGCTGGTCTGCGATCCAGCGCGCCAGTTGCGGGCCGGTCACGGGCTGGTTGGAGGACAGGCCGTCGGCGGCATCGGACGGCGCCCCGGCAAAGGCCTGGCGGATGCGATCAAACATGGTGTGTTCACAAGCCGCAAGGCTTCGCAGAAGTCGCAGATGCGCCATTATTGGCACAAACCGCTACGATTGGGAGGCACCATGACCTCGCTCCCCCAGCCCGCCCCCTTTCTTCGTGACATTTTGGCGGTTTCGGCCGCGCAACCGACGCAGCCTGCAGGCTGGCGGCGGCGCAGCGTGCTCGCCAGTGCCGGCCTGCTCCTGGGAGCCGCGGCGACCTGGGCCCCTCCAGCACGATCCGCCACGTCCTGGGAACGCACCGGCGCCACGGTGGACGCCCAGCGCCTGGTGCGCTGGGCCGTGGCCAGCGCCGACCACCAAGGCATGCCCTTTGCCGTGATCGACAAGCCTGCGGCCACCATCCATGTGTTCGGCCCCGGCGGCGACCATGCGGGCAGCGCACCGGTGCTGCTGGGCTCGGCCCTGGGCGACCACTCGGCGCCCGGCATCGGCCAGAAGCCGCTGTCGCAGGTGCGCCCGCACGAGCGCACCACGCCGGCCGGCCGCTTCGTGAGCGAGCCCGGCAGCAACCTGCAGGGCCATGACATCGTGTGGATCGACTATGAGGCCGCCGTATCGCTGCACCGCGTGCGCGGGGCCCCGGCCGAGCGCCGCGTGCAGCGCCTGGCCAGCCCGGTGCTGGCCGAGCGGCGCATCAGCAATGGCTGTGTGAATGCGCCCACGGCGTTCTACAACCGCCATATCGCGCCCTGGCTGGGGCGCGAGGCGGGCGTGGTCTATGTGCTGCCCGATTCGGAGCCGTTCGCCGCCTTCTTCCCGGCGGCGGATGCGGCGTACCCACTGGCCCGGCTACCGCCCTGAAGCGAGCCGGAACGCCGGCCGCCGCGTTCCCACCTCACGCCCCCGGGCATTGGCGATGCGCGCCGAGCGCCGGGGCGCCAGTGCCGCGCGCTGCGTGTCGCTGAGCCAGCCCAGCTGGTCCATCACCTCGACCGATGCCGCCACCTGCGCCAGCATGTTGCCATCCATGACCTTGAGGGCAAAAGCCTCGCCCCGGCTGCGGCTGCCCACCACCTGCACGCCGTCGGCACCGGTCTTGGAGACCCAGTCGCCTTCGCCCACGCGCATGAAATCGAGGTCGTGGCGGCCCGTGCCCGAGCCCAGCTCGGGCCGCGCCACCATGGCATCGGCCAGCGCCGTGAAGCTCTCGTCGAATTCGGTGTCCGGCGCGCCTCCGGCCAGGCGCGCATAGCCGCGCGCCAGGTTGGCCAGCGGCAGCGCGTAGTTGGGGGCCGAGCAGCCATCGGTTCCGGCGGCCAGGTCGCCCGGCTGCAGGCCCACGGCCTGGGCCACGCGCTCCCGTATCGCCACCTGCAACGGATGGCCGGGGTCCAGGTGGTCATCGAGCGGCAGCCCCTGCTGCACGCAGAAGGCCACGAAGCCCGCATGCTTGCCACTGCAGTTGTTGTGTCGCTCGTCGGGCACGAAATCCGCCGGCAGCGAACCGAGCCCCAGCTCGGCAAACAGCGGCCGGTGGCAGCCGCAGCGCAGCGCGTGGTAGTCCTTGCCCACGCTGGCGAGCATGCGCTCGACCTGCTCCACGTGCATCGGCTCGCCGTTGTGGCTGGCGCACAGCAGCGCCAGGTCGGCCGGGCCCCAGCCCAGGGCCTTGGCGCCGCCCGAGAGCATGAAGGGCAGCGCCTGGAAGGCCTTGATGGTGGAACGCGTGAACACCACCGCCCCCGGGTCGCCCACCTGGGCGAGCAGCTTGCCATCGCGGTTGGCCACGGCCACCGCACCCCAGTGCTGGCACTCGACCAGGCCACCCCGGGTGACTTCGATCAACGGTACGAAACCCATGGGAATCCTTTGTCTCAAGGCGCAGGCGCGAGCGTCAGGGAGTGGACGAAGCGCGCCGGCTCGCGCTGCAGCAGACGGTTGCCCGCACCGGCCCAGGCCGTGGCCATGTCGCGGTAGCGTGGCGAGAACACCAGGCCGCTCTGCCCCGTCTGGTAGATGAAGGTTGACTGCTCCAGGTCCGCCAGGTCGTAGATCGCGCGCAGCGATGCCGCATGGCGGTTGGCAAAAGGCGACTTGGCGTCGCCCGCGTTGTACTGGCCCACGTTGACCGTGTACGAATCGCCGTTGGATGGCACGCTCACGTCGAAGTAACGCGCCAGCGCCGCCACATTGCCAAAGGGCCGGTGGCCGCTGACGGCAGGGTGGGCATCGCCCCAGCGCCAGGCGGCGGGCTCGGCCCCGTAGGCGGCCTGCAGCCGGTCGAGCGCACGGCCCAGGGCCGCAGCCGACTGCTCGGCACAGGTGGAGGGCTGGCACCACCAGGTGTCGTTGCGTGCCAGCATGCCCTCCAGCCCGGCGCGGTAGTCGCGCTTGCCGTAGGTGGCGGCAAAGCGCGCCTCGCCGATGCGCGGCACGACCAGGCCGCGCACCAGTTCGTCGGTCCAGGCGGCCATGATCAGCGGTGCGGCACGGCGCGCGTCCATCACGCCATCGAAGTCCTTGAGCAGGGCCTGGGCCTTGGCCGCCAGCGGGTGGCTGGACTGTGCCTGCTGCAGGTAGGGCAGCAGGTGGCGTGCGGCCAGCGACGCCGTGTCGAGCTGGATGGCCTGCAGGCTTGCCGCCGTGTGCTTGGGGCGGGCCTCGATCAGCCCGGCGATGCGCTCGTAGCGGTAGGGCAGCGCCCAGTCCTGCGTGAGGTAGTGCGGGTAGCCGGGTGCCGTCACGCGCTGGTTGGCGGTGGCGATCCAGCCCTTTTCACCCTCGTCCTGCGGGGTCTGGTCCAGCGGCAGCCAGCCCTTCCAGTCGTAGCGCGCATCCCAGCCGGGCGAAGGCGCCACGCCGCGGATGTCGTTGTCCTGCGCACGCACGGGCACGCGGCCCATGGCCTGGAAGCGGATGCGCCCGTTCACATCGGCCGCCAGCACGCTCTGCATGGGCGAGTGGTAGCTCGCAAAACCCGCGAACAGGCTCTCCACCGACGTCGCCTGGTTGGCCATGAGGCCGGCCAGCACGGTCTGGTTGTCGGCGTCCAGCGCGGTCCAGCGCAGGGCCAGCACGTACTTCTGCAGGTCCAGTACCTCGGCATGCGACTTCTGCGCATCGCTGAGCACCGGGCCATGGCGCGTGCTGCGCAGCGCCAGCTCCACGTCGGGCTTGCCCTTGACGCGGAACACCTCCTTGCGCACCTCGAAGGGCGCCCAGCCCCCGGGCGTGCGGTACTGCGTGGGGTCTGCCGGGTTGATCTGCTCCAGGAACAGGTCCTGCACGTCCGGGTTGGTGTTGGTGAAGGCCCAGGCCACCTGGGCCGTGCGGCCCAGCACCACGAAGGGCAGGCCCGGCAAGGTGGCGCCCACCGCGTCGATCGCAGCGATGGGCGAGCCATCGGATGCCTTGCCCGCCGGCGCCTTCAGGCCGGCAAAGTACCAGATGGCAGGCGCGCTCAGCGACAGGTGCGGGTCATTGGCCAAGAGCGGCTTGCCGCTTTCGGTGCGCGATCCGGCGACGACCCAGTTGTTGCTGCCCTTGCCCTCGTTGGTGCCGGCGTTGCGCGCGAACTCCTCGGCCCAGGCCAGCATACCGGCGCCGATCTGGCGCGAGAAGGCGCTGCCGCCCTGCCCTGCTGCGGCTTCGGGCTTTCTGGCCTGCAGTGCGGCGCCACGGGCCAGACCGGCGCTGGGCGCTGCCGCCGCGGCATCGCTGCGGTACACCCCCCATTGCCGGTACAGGGCCGCCAGGTCGGCCGTGGCAGCCGGCGGCTCGCCAGGGTACGGCGGCATCAACTGCCATAGGCGCTCGGTATCGAGCGAGCGCGCCACCGACAGGCGCGCGAATTCATTGCCCCAGTTGCCGCCCAGGTCCAGCGCCATCATCAGCGCCCAGCCCACGCTGTCCTCGGGTTCCCACACCGCGCCTGTGTCGCCGCCGGGCTTGGCGCCCAGCACCAGGAACTCGGGTGGCAGGGCCTGCGGCCGGTTCTTGTGGAAGGCGTGGATGCCCTGGCTGTAGGCCTGCAACGCCTCGCGCGCGTACAGGGGCAGGCCGGCATACTGCTTGCGCGCCGTGCCCACGACGTCGAGCGAGCGCATGAGCTTGTCGGTCTCCAGCGTGGCTTCGCCAAACACCTCGGAGAGCTGGCCATGCATCACGCGGCGGTTGAACTCCAGCTGCCAGGTGCGCTCCTGCGCATGCACATAGCCCATGGCGAACCAGGCGTCCTGCGGGCTCTGCGCACTGACATGGGTGACATCCGCGGCATCGCGCTGCACCTTGACCGCCTGGCCCAGGCCCGGCACCTGGAGCTTGCCATCGACCACCGCAAAGGTGCGCTGCACATAGATGGCGGCCCCCGCCCCCACCAGCAAGGCCCCGGCCACCAGGGCCACGGCCGTCTTCTTGATCCACGCCATATCGTTCTGTCCTGTCTTGTCTCGGTCCTGCAACCCATTGGCGATTTTCAGCCCCATGGGCCATCAACGGGCACTTGCGCCGGGCATTGTGTCAGAACGTTTCGAATCGCCCTTGCAAAAAAGGGCCATGCCGACGCAGCGGGGCGCCCGTTATCCCAGATGCACGCTGGCGCCGACGACCTGGAAGTGCATCTTGGGCGCCGTGGGCTCGCTGAACGACACGCCCAGCGCGATCTCCCCCGTGCCGTGCAGGATGCAGGCATCGCGACGCAGGCGCACGGGCGAGTCGCTGCCCTCGAAGCGCACCCAGGTGCCGAAGCTGCTCATGTCGGTGAGCACGAAGCCGCTGTTGCGCCAGTCGATGCGCGCATGCAGGCGCGACACCCGGGGGTCGTTGATGCGCAACTGCATCTCGGTGGCCCGGCCCACGTGCACCGGGGCATCGGCCGAGCTGAACGACAGGTCCACCCCATGCCAGGAGAACTGGATCTGCCCCAGGATGGAATCCACCGGCGAGAAATTGCTGACCAGCGCCGACTGCATGGTCAGCGACTCGGGCTCCTCGTCCAGGCGCCATTCCACCTGGTAGAGCATCAGGGTCTCGGCCTTGCCCCGGATCTCCATCACCCCGAGCTTGCGGTACCAGACCGAAGCCGCCGCGCCGGCCAGCAGCACCGCCGTCTCCGTGGCCCAGATCTCGGACGGACCGGCCCGTTCGCACAGGCGCGAGGCCACGTTCACGGCGTCGCCGTAGCAGTCGCCATCGACCTCCACCACCTCGCCGCTGGCCACGCCCACGCGGATGTCCATGCGCAGCGGATGGGGCCAGCGGTCCAGCCGCGTGAGGTGCTTGCGCTGCATCTCGGCCACGGCCGAGACCGCGCCCGCGGCATCGCCGAAGATGCCCAGCACGCCATCGCCCAGCTTCTTGACGACGCGGCCCGCATTGCCTTCGATGGTGTCGGCAATCCACTGGGTGAGCTGCGTCACGGCTTCGGTGGCGCGCTCGTTTCCCAGCGTCTCGTACAGAGAGGTGCTGCCCGAGATATCGGCAAAGACCACCGTCGAGAGAACTGTCATGGGCACGGGACCGCAGGTAACATCATGTGACCCAGTTTAGTTCAAGCGCCTGCAGTGTGCATGGCGCCCGTGTCACCCTCAGGGCCTGGCTGCAGCATGAAGCAAATCCCCTTGGAGCGTGTGCGCCCCGGCGGTCCCATGCGAGCCCCTTGCATGCCCTCTCTTCCCCTATTCGCAAGGCCGGCAGCGCCTTTCCAGCCCTCGCCGGCGCAGGGCACTGAGAGCCCGGCGCACCGGGCATGACTTGTGCTTAGTCCTTTTCTACTAGATTCAGAAAAGCATCGAAAACTTGCAATTGTTTGCAAAAAGCTATGAGGGCCTGTTGGCTTTCTGCAAAAAAAGGGAGTGGCCCCCTTGCATTTGCGAAGGCGGCCACTTAACTTGAGCCCTGTTACCTCTTTATGGTGCCAAACCATTCCATGCGCTGGAACAAACCCACTGTCCGCGGCAGCAGCCTGCACGGCCTCATTGGCCGTGACGCGCCGGCATCGACGGCCTGGGTGCGTGACCAGCAGCTGGAAGAGGTGCGCCGCGCCATGATCCGCAGCCTCTCGGGCTTTTCCGGCTGCGAGGTGGCACGCATGAACATCCGCCTGCGCTATGCCGGCGACATCGAGGCCCTGTGGTACCTGCGCAGCGACCTGCAGAGCACCCTGGCCCCGCTGCAGGGTGAGCCCGTTGCCAAAAACGTCATCGACGAAGTGACACTCCTGTTCCAGGGCCTGCTGCCGCGCGCCGTGGGCGCGCCCGCGCGCACACCACTCTCCTGACGCTGAGTGCGGCAGCTGCCGCAGCGCCTCGCCCTGCGAGGCCTACAGATGCCCCCAATAGATCAAGGCATCGCGCTCCTCCACCGACAAGGACACCGTCGCCCCCACGGGCAGCAGCACCTTGGTCTCCACGTGGCCGAACGGCAGGTTGGTGAGCACCGGTGCCTTGATCTGCGTACGCAGCCAGTCCACCACCGACTGCAGCTTGTAGCCCTTGTCGTGCGGCACCAGCTTGTACTGGTTGAACTGGCCCAGCACCACGGCCTTTTGCTGCGCCAGCACGCCGGCGTGCAGCAACTGGGTCAGCAGGCGCTCGATGCGGTAAGGGTGCTCGTTCACGTCTTCGAGGAACAGGATGCCACCCTTCACGCTGGGCAGGTAGGGCGTACCCACCAGTGACGCCAGCACGGCCAGGTTGCCGCCCCAGAGCTGGGCGCTCTTCACGTAGATGTCGGGCACGGCCGGCTTGCCCGTGGTGGCGTCGGGCTTTTCACGGTGCATGCGCCAGCCCGTGCCTTCGCCGTGGCCGGTGAGCAGGTCATCGAAGCAGGCCTCCATGATGTCGTCGGGCTCGCCCGCCACGCCAAAGTCGGCGCCCAGGGCCGGGCCGGACCAACTGATCGCACCGGTCTGCGCCAGCAGCGCGTTCTGGAAGGCCGTGAAATCGCTCAGGCCGACGAACTTCATGCCCTGGCCGATGGCCTTGGCCACCGCCTTGTAGCGGATGCCCGGCAGGATGCGCGACAGCCCATAGCCACCGCGCGAGATCAGCGCCACATCGGCGCCGCTGGCCGCTGCGCGGTGGATGGCGGCCAGGCGCGTGGCATCGTCGCCGGCAAAGCGGGTGTGGCTGGCCAGGGCATCCACGTCCACCTCGACCTCGTGGCCCAGGGCCTTCAGGCGGGCAATGCCGCGCTTGAAGGCCGCCTTGTCGCGCACCGCGCTCGACGGCGAATAGATGTAGATGTGCTTGGGACCATGGTCATGGCCGCAATCGCCATGGTGGTCGTGATGATGGTGGTGATCGTGATCGTTGTGCAAAGCGTTCAGGCGCCGGTGCGGGCCTGCTCCGAATAGGGATGCGGTGCCGCTGGCGGGCCGCGAAAAAGGCGGCGCTGGCGTGCGGTCAGGGCCTGAAGTATTCCACAGCCTGCTCGGCAATGCCCTGGCCATGTTCCTGCACGAAGTGCCCGGCCTGGGGCAACACCACCGCTTCGGGGCAGTTGCGGATGTCCTTTTGCAGTGCCTGCATGGTCGCCAGGCCCAGCACCGGGTCCTGCGCGCCCACCACCATCAGGCTTGGGCCCTGCCACTGCCAGCGCCAGAAATCGCGCGCCTGGCGCGACAGCGCAGCGCCCGGGTCATCGGGACCGGCCGGCACGCGCTCGGGAAAGGCGCGCAGCGCCGCGCGGTAGCCCTTGTCGGGAAACGGCGCATCGTAGGCCGCGCACTCGGCCGGCGACAGCTGCGGGTTGCCCCGCGCAAACAGCCGGCCCACGCCATACAGCGGCTTGTCGCGGCACATCGCGCGCCAATCCACAAAGCCCTGCGGCAGCGGCACATCGCCCGTGGCGAGCAGCGTGTTCATCACCAGCAGGCCGCCAAAGCGCTCCGGGCAGTCCATGGGCAGGGTCAGGCCCAGGATACCACCCCAGTCCTGCACCACCAGCACGGTGCGCTGCAGATCCAGGCGCTGCACCAGCTCCAGCAGCACCTGGCGGTGCCATTCGAAGCGGTGCGCCGCCTCCTTCTTGGGCTTGTCGCTCTTGCCGAAGCCGATCAGGTCGGGCGCCACCACGCGGTCGCCCGCAGCCAGCCACACGGGCAGCATGTGGCGGTACAGGTAGCTCCAGGCCGGATTGCCGTGCAGGCACAGCCAGGTGCGCGCGGCGTCCTTGGGGCCTTCGTCCAGGTAGTGCAGGCGCAGGCCCGCCAGGCTGGGCAGGTCGCTCACATAGCGTGGCGCCCAGGGGTAGCCAGGCAGGTCGGCAAAAGCGGTATCGGGCGTGCGCAAGGCGTCGTCGCGCAAGGGGTGGCGCGCCAGGGCCTCGGCACGCTGCTGGCTGCGCCGCGCGCCGAAAAAGCCCGTGAGCAGCGCACTGCACTCATGGGCCAACACCCCGCCCTGCACCTGCGTCTGGTGGTTGATGGCCGCGTGAGCAAACAGGTCGAGCACCGAGCCTGCGGCGCCCGTCCTAGGCTCCACGGCGCCATAGACCACGCGGGCCAGGCGTGCGTGCAGCATGGCCCCGCTGCACATGGCGCAGGGCTCCAGCGTGACATAGAGCGTGCAGCCATCGAGCCGGTAGTTGCCAAGCCGCTGTGCCGCCGCGCGCAAGGCGACGATTTCGGCATGGGCAGTCGGGTCGTTGGCCTGCACGGGGGCATTGCGGCCCGTGGCGACCACCTGGCCGTCCTTGACGACCACGGCACCCACAGGCACCTCGCCCGCCGCGGCAGCGGCGCGCGCCTCGGCCAGCGCCAGGCGCATGCCGTCTTCGTCGGTCAATGCAGTCACCACGGGGTCACCCGCCTTGGGTCGGCCACAGGCAGGTCCTGCTCACTTCTCTGCCTCGCCCATGGCCTGGGCCCGCTGCTTGGCAATTTCGTCGAGCTGCTGTTGCACTTGCTGCTGTACCTGCTGGCTCTGCTGCTGCACATTGCCCGTGGGGTTGATCACCGGCACGGATGCGCCGGTGCCCGCAATCGGGGCCTGCTGCAACGCGGCCGCGGGTGCTCGCGTGGCCGACAGCTGCTTCTTGGCCACCAGGCCCACGATGGCCAGTACCACGACCAGCCCGACCAAACCAAACAATCCCCGCATGCCCTGCCCCCGATACTGTGCAACAACACCGCACTGTAAACCGGGACGGCGGTGACGGCGCTCAATGCGTCATCGGCAGCGCCGCGCCCATCAGCCCAAACAGCACGCCGCAGGAGCGGTTGAACTTCTTGCCCGTGCGCTGCAGCCAGGGCCGGATGCGGTGCGCCAGGCTGGCCAGGCCGAATTCCACCAGGCACTCGACGATGGCGAAGGTGCCCGCCATGACCACGAACTGCAGCCACAGATCGCGCCCCGGCGTGATGAACTGCGGCAAAAAGGCACCGTAGAACAGCAGCACCTTGGGGTTGGAAATGGCGGCCAGCAGCCCCTGGCGGAACAGCCTGCCGCCCGTGGCCGAGGGCTGCCCTGCGGCACTGGGCAAGGCCTGCAGCTGCATGGCCGGCGCACGCCACAGCTGAATGCCCAGCCATACCAGGTAGGCGCCGCCCACCCACTTCATCACCGTGAGCGCATGGGCCGACGACTGCAGCAGCGCCCCAATGCCCAGCATGGACAGCCCGATCAGGGCCGCGAAGCCCAGCGCCCCGCCGCCAACGGTCCACAGCGTGCGCGCCCGCCCGTGCAGCGCCCCGTGGGCCAGCACCAGCAGGCTGTTGGGGCCCGGGGTCAGCGACAGGCCGATGACCGCCAGCAGATACACCAGCCAAACTTTCAATTCCATGGCAGCACCGTCCCTTGAAGCATGGCCTGCAGTCTAGGTGGGCAAGGCGACCTGCACAGCATCCAATTTGGCTAATATGGATACCAAATTGGACACCCCGCATGCGCACCACCCTGCCCCGCCCCGATGTGCGCCTGCTGCTGGTGCCGCTGCCCGACTTCGCCCTGCTGCCCTTTGGCGCCTTCCTCGACAAGCTGCGCTTCTCCGCCGACGACGAGGACCGCAGCCGCCAGCGCTACTGCGCCTGGACCCTGCTCGGCATCGACGCCGCCCCCGTGGTCTCCAGCAGCGGCGTGCAGGTGGGCATGGACACCACGGTGGATGTGGTGGACCTCTCGGCCTTCGACTACCTGGTGGTTTTTGGCAGCCGCACGGTGCAGGCTTCGCGCGCCCACGCCGACGCCTATGGCCCGGTATTGCGCAAGGCGGCGGCACACGGCCTGCCGCTGGTGGCCATCGACAACGCCAGCTTTCTGCTGGCCGAGGCGGGGCTGCTCCGGGGCCACCGCGTGGCCCTGCACTGGCGCCATGTGGCCGAGTTCCGCGAGGCCTTTCCGCGCATCGCCGTGGCCAGCGAGCAGATCTATTGCTTTGACCGCGACCGCATCACCTGCGCGGGCGGCACGGCCGCCATCGACATGGCGGTGGAGTTGCTGTCGCGCCACTGCGGCCGTGTGCGGGCTTTCAAGGGACTGGCCGACATGCTGGTGGACGCACCCCGCCACCAGGGGCACCAGCTGCAGTCCATGGACGGCGGCGGGCCCGACCTCACCCGCCACCTGGCGCGCGCCGTGGCGCTGATGCGCAGTTCTTTGGCCGACGGCCTGACCGTGGCCGAGCTGGCCGAGCGCATCGGCATCGGCCGCCGGCAGCTCGACCGGTTGTTCACCGAGCAGATGGGCATGAGTGCCCACGACCACTGGACCAAGATGCGCATGGAACACGCGCACTGGCGTGTGACCCACTCGCACCACAGCCTGGCGGCCATTGCCGACGAGGTCGGTCTGGGCAATGCCAGCAGCCTGGCGCGGCTGTTCCGCAAGCACTACGGCACCAGCCCAGGCGCGGTGCGCGCCGGGCGGGCCAGAACCGAACCCTGAGGGATCAGTTCAATGCAACGCGGCTGCCGTCCTTGTAGGTGTAGAGGGTGACGGCAGGCGTGGTCAGCTCGCCCTTGTTGGTGAACGCGATGTTCGCCGTCACGCCCTTGTACTCGGTCTTGGCAATGAAGGGGATGTACACCTTGGGGTCCACCGAGTTGGCGCGCTTCATCGCATCGGCCAGCACCATGGCGGCATCGTAGGCGTAGGGGCTGTAGATCTGGAACTGGCCCGGGAACTTGGCGTCGTAGCGCTTCTTCCAGTCGGCGCCGCCCTGCATCTTGGCGACCGAGGCACCGCCGGTGGCGCAGGTCACGTTCTTGAGGGCGGGCGTCTTGCCAGCCAGCTCGGGCAGCTTTTCGGTGCACAGCGCATCGCCGCCGAAGAACTTCACGTTGCCCAGGCCCAGCTGCTCCATCTGGCGCAGCATGGGGCCGGCCTGGGCATCGAGGCCGCCGTAGAAGATGGCGTCGGGCTTCTTGTTCTTGATGGCGGTGAGGATGGCCATGAAGTCCGTGGCCTTGTCGGTGGTGAACTCCTCGCCCACCACCGAAATGCCCTTTTGCTGCGCCGTGGCCTTGAAGACCGAAGCCACACCCTGGCCATAGGCCGTGCGGTCGTCGATGATGGCCACGGACTTGAGCTTCAGGTGCTCGGCCGAGAAGATGGCCAGCGCAGCACCCAGGGCGCTGTCGTTGGCGATCAGGCGGTAGGTGGTCTTGTAGCCGGGCTTGGTCAGGTCGGGGTTGGTGGCGGCGGCCGTGATGTGCGGCACGCCGCACTTGTCGTACACCGCGGCAGCGGGGATGGAGGTGCCCGACTGCAGGTGGCCCACCACGCCGGCGACCTTCTGGTCACACAGCTTCTGCGCCACGGCCGTGGCCTGGCGTGGGTCACCGGCGTCGTCTTCGGCGGCGATCTCGAACTTGATCTTCTTGCCACCGATCACCAGGTTCTGGGCGTTCAGATCGTCCAGCGCCAGGCGCACGCCGTTCTCGGTGTCCTTGCCGATGTGGGCAATGCCGCCCGACAGCGGGCCCGCGTGGGCGATCTTGACGACCTGCACCTCCTGCGCCAGGGCGGCGGTGGAAGCCAGGGCTGCGGCGGCAGCGATCAGGGACAGGGAAAAGCGCGAACGGGAAGCAAACGACACGGACAAGTCTCCAGAATGAAAGAAAAATAAGCAGGCAATCAACCGGCAGCCCTCAGGGACGGGGGATGCCCCATGGAACGGCCGTGGGCAGTACCCACAGCCGGCCAAGGTGCCGGCATCCTAACCCGGCCCGGGTACACCAGACTTGCACAACAGAATTGCATACAGTATTAGTTGATCTAATTGGTGGTTCACTTCCCTCGGGAAGCCCCGCCCTGGGATAATCGAGGGCTATGTCCCTCCTGCCCCACCAGCTCGAACTGCTTTCGCCTGCGCGCGACGCAGACATCGGCATCGAAGCCATCAACCACGGTGCCGACGCCGTCTACATCGGCGGCCCGGCCTTCGGCGCGCGCGTGGGCGCGGGCAACGACATCCGCGACCTGGAACGCTTGGTCAAACACGCCCACCGCTTCAACAGCCGCATCTTCATCACGCTCAACACCATCCTGCGCGACGATGAACTCGAAGACGCGCGCAAGATGGCCTGGCAGGTCTACGAGGCCGGGGCCGATGCACTGATCATCCAGGACATGGGCCTGCTCGAAATCGACATGCCGCCCATCCAGCTGCATGCAAGCACGCAGACCGACATCCGCACGCCCGAGAAGGCGCGCTTTCTGCAGGATGCGGGCCTGTCGCAGATCGTGCTGGCGCGCGAACTCACGGTGCAGCAGATAGCAGCAGTGCACAAGGCCCTGGGCCCGGTGGATGCACCGGGGCGCGCCAACATCGAGTTCTTCATCCACGGAGCGCTGTGCGTAGCCTACAGCGGCCAGTGCAACATCAGCCATGCGCAGACCGGGCGCAGCGCCAACCGCGGCGACTGCAGCCAGGCCTGCCGCCTGCCCTACCAGGTGACCGACGCGCAGGGCCGCTTCATCGCGCACGACAAGCACGTGCTCAGCATGAAGGACAACAACCAGAGCGACAACATGCGCGCGCTGATCGACGCCGGCGTGCGCAGCTTCAAGATCGAAGGCCGCTACAAGGACATGGGCTACGTGAAGAACATCACGGCCCACTACCGCACCATCATCGACGGGATCATGGAAGAGCGCGAGGCCTCGGGCCTGCCGCTGTCGCGCTCGTCGAGCGGGCGCACCAGCTTCACCTTCACGCCCGACCCGCTGCAGAACTTCAACCGCGAGTTCACCGACTACTTCGTCACCGGCCGCAAGCAGGACATCGGCGCCTTCGACACGCCCAAGAACCCCGGCCAGGCCATCGGCTGGGTGACCAAGGTGGGCGCCGATTTCGTGGAGCTGGAAGTGAGCAGCCCTGAGACCGTGCTGCACAACGGCGACGGCCTGTGCTACTACGACCTGCACAAGGAACTGGTGGGCATGGCCATCAACCGGGCCGAGCCCGTGTCGCCGCGCAGCACCACGCAGTGGCGCGTGTTCCCCAAAGACCCGATGGAGGGCTTCAAGGACCTGCGCAAGGGCACCGAGATCAACCGCAACCGCGACATGGACTGGGTGCGCACGCTGGACAAGAAGTCGAGCGACCGCCGCATCGGCCTGTGGGCCCACCTGTCGGAGACGCCCACCGGCTTCGCCCTGACCCTGACCGACGAAGACGGCTTTGCCGGCGGCGCGCAGCTCGACCATGCGCACCAGAGCGCCACCGACGCCGCCAAGGCCGAAGCCAGCCTGCGCGAGCACCTCGCCCGCTTCGGCGCCACCATCTTCGCGGTGAACGATGTGGGCCTGCAGCTCTCGCAGCCCTGGTTCATCCCCGCATCGGCCGTCAACGCCCTGCGCCGCGATGCGCTGGCCGACCTGGAGGCCAACCGCGCCAAGGGCTTCCTGCGCCTGCAGCGCGCCACCCCGGTGGAGCCCCCGGCCCCCTACCCCGAGGACACGCTGAGCTTTCTGGGCAATGTGTTCAACCACAAGGCGCACGACTTCTACGTGCGCCATGGCGTGAAGGTGATCGACGCGACCTACGAGGCGCACGAGGAGGAAGGCGAAGTCAGCCTCATGATCACCAAGCACTGCGTGCGCTTTTCCATGAGCCTTTGCCCCAAGCAGGCCAAGGGCGTGACCGGCGTGCAAGGCACCATCAAGGCCGAGCCGCTGATGCTCATCAACGGCAAGGAAAAGCTGACCCTGCGCTTTGACTGCAAGCCCTGCGAGATGCACGTGGTGGGCAAGATCAAGCGCCAGGTGCTCAACCAGGCGCGCGAGACGCCGATGAGCTTCTACCGCACCCGGCCCCAGCGCACCAGTTGAGCAGGCGGGCGCGGCCTGCCAACGCAGGCCGCATAAGCACATACGAAACGATTCGATCTGCCTCTGGAGGGGCGATGGAAGAATGGTCCGGGCGCCCCGTTGGGGTGCCTTGCCCATTCGCACCACCCCTTTCCAAGAGACAAGCCAACCATGCAGATCGAAACCTTGGCCGTGCACGCCGGCTACAGCCCTGACCCAACGACAAAAGCAGTCGCCGTACCCGTCTACCAGACGGTGGCCTATGCCTTCGACAGCGCCCAGCATGGCGCCGACCTGTTCGACCTCAAGGTGCCGGGCAACATCTACACCCGCATCATGAACCCGACCAACGATGTGCTCGAAAAGCGCATCGCGGCGCTCGAAGGCGGCATTGCCGCGCTGGCCGTCGCATCGGGCATGGCCGCCATCACCTATGCCATCCAGACCATTGCCGAAGCGGGCGACAACATCGTTTCCGCAAGCACCCTCTACGGTGGCACCTACAACCTCTTCGCCCACACCTTGCCCCAGCAGGGCATCACCACGCGCTTTGCCGACCCGCGCGACCCGGCCAGCTTTGCCCAGCACATCGATGCGCGCACCAAGGCCATCTTCATCGAGAGCATCGGCAACCCCCTGGGCAATGTGACCGACATCGCCGCCCTGGCCAAAGTCGCCCACGACCACGGCGTGCCGCTGATCGTGGACAACACCGTGCCCACGCCCTACCTGCTGCGCCCCATCGAGCACGGGGCCGACATCGTGGTGCACTCGCTCACCAAGTACCTGGGCGGCCATGGCAACAGCGTGGGCGGCGCCATCGTGGACAGCGGCAAGTTCCCATGGGCCCAGCACAAGGAGCGCTTCCCGCGCCTGAACGAGCCCGACGTGAGCTACCACGGCGTGGTCTACACCGAGGCCCTGGGCCCCGCGGCCTTCATCGGCCGCGCCCGCGTCGTACCCCTGCGCAACACGGGCGCCGCACTGGCACCGCAGAACGCGTTCCTGATCCTGCAAGGCATCGAGACCCTGGCCCTGCGCCTGGACCGCATCTGCGACAACACCCTGGCCATTGCCGAGTACCTGCAGGCCCACCCCAAGGTCGAATGGGTGCGCTACGCTGGCCTGCCCGACCACCCGGACCATGCACTGGTCCAGCGCCAACTGGGCGGACGCGCCTCGGGCATCCTGAGTTTTGGCGTGAAGAACAGCGATGCCGATCCACGGGCAGCGGGTGCGCGTTTTCTCGACGCGCTGCAGCTGTTCACGCGCCTGGTGAACATTGGCGATGCCAAATCATTGGCAACGCACCCCGCATCGACCACGCACCGCCAGCTCAATCCCGAGGAGCTGGCCAAGGCCGGGGTGAGCGAGGGGATGGTGCGCCTGTCGGTAGGGATCGAACACATCGACGACCTGAAGGCGGACCTGGAGCAGGCGCTGGGCAAGGTCTAACGCCCTGCCTCCTGCGCCTTACAGGTCGCGCGCCAGGCGCAGGCCGGAGAATTGCCAGCGCGCAGTCGCCGGAAAGAAGTTGCGGTAGGTGGCACGCGTGTGCCCTGCCGGCGTGGCGCACGAGCCGCCACGCAGCACATACTGGTTGACCATGAACTTGCCGTTGTACTCGCCCACGGCGCCCTCTGCCGTGCGAAAGCCGGGGTACGGGGCGTAGCTCGACTGGGTCCATTGCCAGGCGTCACCGAACATCTGCACCAGGCCCGGGCCTTCGGCCGCGCCGGGGTGCAGCAGCGGCATTTCGGCGCCATCGGCCGGCGGGCCCTGCGCGGGCTGGCGTGCGGCGGCACACTCCCACTCGGCCTCGGTGGGCAGGCGGGCGCCGGCCCAGCGGGCATAGGCGTCGGCTTCGTAGTACGACAGGTGCACGGCGGGCAGCGCGCTGGCCAGGGGGACCAGGCCGGCCAGGGTGAACTCGTGCCAGGCATCACCTTCATCAGCGCGGTGCCAGTAGATGGGCTGAGTGAGGCCCTGGGCGCTGCGCCAGTCCCAGCCTTCGGCCAGCCACAGCGCGGGGTTGCGGTAGCCGCCGTCTGCGATGAAGGCGGCGTACTCGCCGTTGCTCACCAGGCGGGACGCCAGGGCATGGGGCTGCACGTAGACGCGGTGGCGCGGCAGCTCGTTGTCGAAGGCGAAGCTGCCCTCGCCGGTGTGGCCGATCTCGACCACGCCGCCATCGCTCTCGTGCCAGGCCAAGGGCTGGGCCGGGCTGCTGCCAGCGTCCGGCTGCAGCGCGTGGTAGGCCGGGAACAGCGGGTTGCACGACAGCAAGTGCTTGATGTCGGTGACCAGCAGTTCCTGGTGCTGCTGCTCATGGTGCAGGCCCAGCTCGACCAGGGCATGGAGCTTGGCATCGTCGGCGCGTTGGGCCAGCAGGCGCTGCACGCGCCCATCCACATGGGTTCGGTAGGCCAGCACTTCGGCCAAAGAGGGCCGGGTGAGCAGGCCGCGCTGCGGGCGCGGGTGCTTGGCGCCCACGCCGTTGTAATACGAGTTGAACAGCACGCGGAATGCGGGGTGGAACGGTGCAAACCCGGCCTCGTGCGGCTCCAGCACAAAGGTCTCGAAAAACCAGGTGGTGTGCGCCAGGTGCCACTTGGCGGGGCTGGCGTCGGGCATGGACTGGGCGCTGGCGTCTTCGGGCGACAGGGGGGCGGCCAGTGCCACCGAGTGCTGGCGCACGGCAGCATAGTCAGCGGGGGTGGGAGGCGCGGCCATCCCTGCAGTGTGCCCCAGCGGCGCTGCACGCGCTCGCACCGGAACCACCGGGCCTTCAAGGCTGCGCATGGACCACGGCAAACCAGCCGCGCGGATCGGTCCAGGCCCGGGCACGCGAGAAGCCCGCACGTGCCAGCAGGTCGGTGAAGGCGGGCAGCGTGTACTTGTAGCTGTTCTCGGTGTGGATGCACTCTCCGGCCGCAAAGTCGCGCACGCCGCCGCCGGGCCAGCGCACCTGCAAAGGCGACATGGCCTGCAGGTGCATCTCGATGCGCGACTGCAGGGTGTTGAAGAAGGCCAGGTGGCGCCACTGCGCAGGGTCGAAGCTGCTGCCGATGAGGCGGTTCACATGCGTGAGCACATTGAGGTTGAAGGCCGCGGTGACACCCGCCGCGTCATCGTACGCAGCCTCGAGCACCTCCACCTCCTTGGGCAGGTCGATACCGATGAGCAGGCCGCCGTCGGCACCGGGCTCACCCTCGCCGTCCACGAGTTCGCGCATCTGTTCGAGCAGCATCAGCGCATGCGGCGGGTCGAAGTTGCCAATCGACGAGCCGGGGTAGAACACCAGGCGCCCGGTGCGCGGCAGGTCGGCCGGCAGGGTCACGCCGCGCGTCATGTCGGCGCCCACGGCGCGCACGTCCATGTGCGGGAACTCCTCACGCATGCGGGCCACGGCGCCCTGCAGAAAATCGGCCGAGATGTCCACGCCCACAAAGCAGGCCGGCGCCAGCGTGCGGCACAGCGCGCGCGCCTTCTCGCAGTTGCCCGCGCCCAGCTCGATCAGCGTGCGGCCCTGGCCCACCGCCGCGGCGATCTCGGCCGCATGCTGCTGCATGACGGCATGCTCGGTGCGCGTAGGGTAGTACTCGGGCAGGCGGGTGATGGACTCGAACAGCTCCGAGCCGAGCTGGTCGTAGAAGAACTTGGGCGAGATGGTGGCGGGTTGCTGCAGCAGTCCCTGGGTGATCTCGTCGAACACCGATTGCTCTGCCAGTGCCTGGGCGGCCACCGGCACGGCGGCGCTCTCCGCTTCAGGGGCCAGGCCCTCGAAGGCTTCAAAGGCCAGGTGGGGTGGCTTGGCATTCCAGGCCGCCTGGCGCGGCGCGCTCCGGGTTGGAAGCAAGGGCGAGGGATTGTGCAGGAATGCTTGGGCCATGGGTCGCAAGGTTAGCGAGGGGCAGGTGCCCCCCGGGTAGGACGAACGCCCGTGTGCCTCGCCTGGCAGGCGCCAGGCCGCGCAGCACCGTGGGCAGCGAGCAGACAACATGCGCCCGCAACCCGCCGGGCAGCCACCGCGCCCACGCCTGTCATCGAGCCAAGCCACAATCATGGGCCCCCAGCGCTGGTACCGCAAGCCCTGCTGGGACTGGCCCGTATTTCGCTTGCACACAGGGTTTTGCTGCAACCGCCCACCGCCTCCTGACAAGGACACACCGCCCCATGGATTCATTGACCCAGATCGCCCTGGGATCCGCCGTCACCCTCGCCACCATGGGCCGCCGCACCGCCGCGTGGAAAGCCGTCTTCTGGGGCGCCGTGGCCGGCACGCTGCCCGACCTGGATGCCTTCATCGACCATGGCGACGCCATGCTCAACATGGTGCTGCACCGCAGCAGCAGCCATGCACTGCTGACACTCACACTTTTGTCAGGACCGCTGGCCTGGCTGGTCGCGCGCCTGCATGGCGAAACGCCGTACCTGCTGCGCTGGTGGCTGGCCCTGTGGCTGGCGCTGGTGACCCACCCGCTGCTCGATGCCATGACCATCTACGGCACGCAGCTGCTCTACCCCTACACCCACCACCCCTACGGCGTGGGCAGCGTATTCATCATCGACCCGCTGTACACCGTGCCCCTGCTCATCGGCGTGCTGGCGGCGCTGGTGGCGCGCGGGCGCGATGGCAGGCGCGGCCTGCGCTGGAACGCCTGGGCCCTGGTCTTCAGCACCGCCTACCTGGGCTGGAGCGTGCTGGCACAGCAGCATGTGGAGGGCATTGCACGCGCCTCGCTGCAATCGCAGGGCATTGCAGCCGAGCGCGTGCTGGTGACGCCCGCGCCCTTCTCCACCGTGCTGTGGCGCGTGGTGGCCATGACGCCCACGCACTACCTGGAAGGCTTTCGCTCGCTGGCCGACGGCCAGGACCAGCCCATGCGCTGGACCCGCCATGAGCGTGGAGCCGGGCTGTACGCCGCCTACCAGGGCAACGCCCATGTGCAGCGCCTGTCACGCTTCACGCATGGCTTCTATCGCATGAGCGAGGCGGGCGGCCATGTCTACATCACCGACCTGCGCATGGGCATGGAGCCTGCGTACTCGTTCCATTTCGACATCGGCACGCGCGAGGCCCTGGCCGCGGGCACGCCCACGCGGGCGGTGAACGCCCGGCAGCGCCCCGACCTGGACACCGCCCTGCCTTGGCTGTGGCGCCGCATGTGGTCCCTGGACGATGCGCCCCTGCCCCCACAGTCAGGAACCCGACCCGGCACACCCGCCCCGGCGGGCTGAGCACACGGGCAGTACAGACGGTGCCACAGGCAGCAGCCGTCTGTACCTTGCAGCGCACGGCGGCGGCGCTTAGAGTGCTCGGTCCACCGCCCCCACCGAGACCCGCCATGCTCCAGATGCGCCCCAGCTGCGAATGCTGCGACAAAGACCTGCCGCCCGACACCACCGAGGCACGCATCTGCACCTTCGAGTGCACCTTCTGCAGCAGCTGCGCGGGCGGTGCGCTGGGCGGCATCTGCCCCAATTGCGGGGGTGAGCTGCTGCAGCGCCCACGCCGGCCGGCCTCCAAGCTCGCGAAATTTCCCGCGTCGACCGAGCGCGTGCACAAGCCGCAAGGCTGCGGGCCGGTGCTGGCATGAACGCGACCACCCTCTTCGTCTTCTCGCTCGTGGCCCTGGTGGCCATCGCCACGCCCGGGCCGACGGTGCTGCTGGCGCTGGCCAATGGCTCGCGCTATGGCGTGCGCCGCTCGCTGCCGGGCATGCTGGGCGCGGTGGCGTCCGACTTCGTGCTGGTGGGCGCCGTGGCGCTGGGCCTGGGCGCGCTGCTCGCGGCCTCGGAGTTCTGGTTCTCGGTCGTCAAATGGGTAGGTGCCGCCTACCTGGCCTGGCTGGGGCTGCGCCTGCTGCGCTCGCAGGGCGGACTGGATCTGTCACCCACCAACGGCGACGAAAGCGCCACGGCCCGCGGCATCTTTGCCAAATCCTTCCTGGTCGCCGTGACCAACCCCAAGGGCTATCTGTTCTGCTCAGCCCTGCTGCCGCAGTTCATCGACGCGAGTGCGCCGCAATGGCCGCAGTACGCGGTCATTGCGGTGGTGTTCGCGGGGCTGGACTTCGCGGTGATGCTGGCCTATGCCATCACCGGCGCCAAGGCGGTGCAGTTGCTGCGCCGCAGTGCGGTGCTCTGGCTCGACCGCTGCTGCGGCGGGGCGCTGCTGGCCTTGGCGGGGTCGCTGGCCTTCTACCGCCGCAGCGCCTAGAACCGGTAGCCCAGGCCAATACCGAACAGAACCGGGTCCACCTTGAAGGTACCGGCCTTCACGCCGCCCGCAAACACATCGGTCTGGATATAGACCTTCTTCACGTCCACGTTGAGGTACAGGTTCCTGGACAGCGGAATGTCCACCCCGGCCTGCAGGGCGGCGCCCCAGCTGTTCTTGTCGATGCCCACGCCGGCGGGCAGGTGCACGCTGGAGAAGCGCGTGTAATTGAGGCCCGCGCCCACATAGGGCTTGAAGCCGGGCGCGTCGAAGTGGTACTGCAGCAGCAGCGAGGGCGGCAAGTGCTTGAGCGTGCCGATCTTGCCACCCAGGGTGCTGGCGCGCACGTCATGCTTTTGCGGCACGGTCAGGATCAGCTCGGCCGCGATGTTCTTGGTGAAGAAATAGGAGACATCGACCTCGGGAATGGCCTTGTCATTGACCGACAGGCCCAGGCCGGTCGTGTCCTTGTTGGCGCTGTCCAGGTTCACGGCACGGGCGCGCACCAGCCAGGGGCCTGGGGTTTCCTGCGCGAAAGCGGCGCCGGTGGTCAGGGCGCAACTGGCCACGGCGGCCAGGGCCAGCAGATTCATCTTCTTGTTCATGGGAGCTACTCTCGATGGATGCGTTGAACGGGGACGACCCCCGTGCATGCATTGGGCTCCCAGCGCCCTCGTTGCGCCTTGCCACAGATCAACCCATGGGCCGCTGGCGCGGCGCTTCACCGGCGCGATGGCCGGCCTTCGATCTGGGTCAAGAAAAGCTCAGTGCGCGGCCGCGCCCTTGCCGCGCATGCGCTGCACCACCGTGACCGCGGCCACCACCAAGCCGCCCGCGACGATGCCCACCACGGCGTTGAGCAGGTTGGAGACCAGGCCGCCCCACAGCGCGCCCGCAGGCCAGGTGCCGGCCGCGGCGCCCGCGCCTTCCACCGCATGGTGCAGGGCCGGCACGCCGTGCACCAGGATGCCGCCGCCCACCAGGAACATGGCGGCCGTGCCCGCAACGGACAGGAACTTCATGAGCCAGGGCGCCGCATTGATGATGCCCGTGCCCAGGGCCTTGGCCGCCGCGCTGCGCTTGTTGTTGAGCCACAGGCCCAGGTCGTCGAGCTTGACGATGCCGGCCACCAGGCCATAGACGCCCACCGTCATGATGACGGCAATGCCGGTCAGCACGGCCACCTGCTGCGCGAACGAGGCCGTGGCCACCGTGCCCAGCGTGATGGCGATGATTTCGGCCGAGAGGATGAAGTCGGTGCGCACCGCGCCCTTGATCTTGTCCTTCTCGAAGGCCACCAGGTCCACGGCCGGGTTGGCGTTGGCCTGGGCGTGGCTTTCGTGCTCGGCAGCGTCCTTGCTGTCGCTGTGCAGGAACTTGTGCGCAATCTTCTCGAAGCCTTCAAAGCACAGGAAGGCGCCGCCGATCATGAGCAGCGGCGTGATGGCCCAGGGCGCGAAGGCACTGATCAGCAGCGCAGCGGGCACCAGGATGGCCTTGTTGACCATGGACCCCTTGGCCACGGCCCAGACCACGGGGATCTCGCGCTCGGCACTCACGCCGGTGACCTGCTGCGCGTTGAGCGCCAGATCGTCCCCCAGCACGCCGGCCGTCTTCTGCGCGGCCACCTTGGTCATGACCGAGACATCGTCGGCCATGGCGGCGCTCTTCTTGGCCGCCACCTTGGTCATGACGGCGACATCGTCGAGGATGGTGGCGATGTCGTCCAACAGGGCTAGAAGGCTGCCAGCGGCCATGGAAGGTCCTTGGGAATTGCGTAAAACCGCTGACTATAGCAATGATGCAGGTCAATCCCCCACACGGCGAATGGGCATGAAAAACGGGGCCGAAGCCCCGTTCTTGCGCTTCCACAGCGTAGCCACCCGGGAACGCGTCAACCCCGACAACGCTAAAGATCGCCCAAATTGGTAAATCTCGCACGACCTACGCCAGGCCCCCCGTGCAAGGGCCGCCCCGCCGCACTGGGGGCGTCCCCCTTCCCGACTCGCTAGCGAGTCGGGAGAAGGGGCTGAGTGCCGCGGCTCCAAGCCTGCCTGCGCAGGCTTGGACGGCAACGAAGAGCGGTCGTCTCCGACGGACGCACCGAGGCGCGAAGCGACTCAGCAACTGTGTTCAAAGTCAAGCGCTTTTCATACCTCGCTTGGCTGTGGACAACGTTGCTCCCACGCTGTGTTTGACTTGATCACTGCATTCAAGATCGACAGCATCTTGC
>JAESFW010000280.1_pt1 | contig 45593 bp, 39 predicted proteins | sample 9269481 | NCBI WGS metagenome assembly JAESFW01 (sample SAMN14515350, study PRJNA621654) | algae metagenome | isolation source: Lyngbya sp. HA4199-MV5 and co-occurring heterotrophs from soil with... | place: USA: Ahupuaa O Kahana State Park, Hawaii | collected 2009-07-21 | reverse complement strand
GTCGTTGCCATTGTGCATCGCTTAAGTCTTTGCGTGAAATTGGATTTCGTGTGACCAAGGTCGGTTACTTTTTCCTTGAGATACTACATATCTCCATCCTAGCTTGAGGTCTTAAAACACTACCTAGGGGCTGTCATTAATTACAACTGCACATTACATGTAGCAAGAGTTCCAGCCCCTAGCCTTATGCGTTGGGGCGGGCGCGATAAGGCTGATACCGTAAGGTTTTAGAGCCAATTGATGACGCGCCCTAGAAGGCGAGTACCTGATTTTTTCTGGTTAGATGGGTATGCTAATTTCTACAAAGCTTTTAAGGAGCGATCGACCTGCTCTACAGCATCAAAGTCGCACAGTTGTGGCAAAACAGTCCACTGTCAGACTTGTTGAGCAAGGCACTGGTATCATTTTACGGTGAGGACTTTGTTGTCGAGGATCTGTTTGCCAGCAGCCTATCGTTATAAGAGGTCAAGTCGATTCGATTCATCAGTTTTATAAATCAAAGGTTGAGAAAACTCTAATCGATTGTCACCTGGCAGGGCAAGAAATGTACAACCTTGCTCCACACTCCTTTTCAAGTTTTTAGTTGAGTTTCTGCTTGGTTGTTCCAGTGCCTTCAGTCCAAAAAAAGATTGCTGAGTGCTTCACAATTTGTTACAACGTAGTGAGACAACCTTCGGGACGAAAGATCGCATGATTGGTGGCTTCACTGCACCCCCTACCGGCACCGACTTTGGCGAGCGTATGCTCAACAAGGTTGTCAGCCAATCGATCCGTCATCTGTTCTCTCAGAGTGAGTCAGTTGAGGTGGCAATCCGCTGCTCTCCTTCCAGCAAGCTGCTGCAAGGGAGTATTGACAATTTCAAGATGAATGGTCGCCGTTTGGTCATTCGTAAAGATTTTTGGGTCGAAGATATGTCGTTTGAAACCGATGCGGTTTCGATCGACTTTGGTTCCGTTCTGAGCGGCAAAATTCGTCTGAGACAGCCCACACAGGCGATCGCTCAGGTTGTGTTGACTGAAGAAGGCATTAACCAGGCGTTTACGGCTGAGCTAGTGAAAAAGCGTCTGCTGAATATTGATACACCTGAACTTACTAATCTGTCAGGTGGTGAGCCTGTCTCGTTTACGGATGTCAATCTACAGCTTCTGCCTGAGAGCAAAATCAAGATCTTTGCGAAGACCGAACTTCCGAACGGCTCTGTACCGATCAGCCTGATTGCGTCCTTAGCGGTCGAACGTCGTCGTCGCATCTCGTTCCAGAACCCGCAGTTTACCGAAGACGTGGTGCCAGAAAACCTTAGAGGCGTTTCGCGTGTGCTCACGATGGCGTTTGCCGAGATTCTCGATAATATGGTGGATCTCGATCGCTTTGATCTGGACGGCGTAACCATGCGTATCAACCGCTTAGAAACGCAGGGTAAGAAACTGGTCTTCAGCGGCTATGCCCAGATTGAGCATTTTCCTGGTAATGGTTGAAGTTAGAAAGCGAGAGAGTTTTTGGTGGTTGTTAGTTGTTAGTTTTTAGTTGTTAGAAGGAGTCAGGAGTTAGCGGGCAGCAAGAACTCAAAGCTTCACCCTTAGCCCTATTTCCTTCTTCTCTAACAACCAACAACTAAAAACCAACAACTGCTTCAACTCAACACTTTCTAGTAGGCAAGCTCCGCCACCCAGGAAATCAGCACTCCTAAGATCGAGCCAGCAATCACCTGTACAGGGGTGTGCCCAAGCAGCTCTTTGAGGCGATCTTCGTTGAAGTGGTGGTCTTCCTGAAAGAACTCATCAATAATCTGGTTCAAAATACGAGCTTGCTTGCCTGCTGCCTGCCGCACGCCTGCTGCGTCATACATGACAATCACCGCAAAAATGATCGCGATCGCAAATTGAGAGCTTGCCCAGCCAGCGGTTTGCCCCACGCCTGCCGCCAGAGCTGTGACGAGTGCTGAGTGGGCACTGGGCATCCCTCCCGTTTCAACCAGCACCCGCAAATTGACTTTGTGATGTGTGCCAAACTCAATAATAAGCTTCATGGCTTGAGCCACCAGACACGCTATAAGCGCGACCAGCAGTACCTGGTTGTGGATAATGTCGCCAACGTTCTGCATGTGTTTTGCGGTGAGAGGGAAAGCAAAGGATGAAGTCTGAAGGCTAGAGGCTAAAGATACTTTTTTATCCTTGAGCCTTAAGCCTTAAGCCTTTCTATCTAGTGGGTACGAGCCGTGATGAAGTCAGCGATCGCCACTAACGGTCTGGCACGATCGCCAAAACCAGCCAGTTCTGCTTTTGCCTTTTGTACCAGAGTGTGCGCCTGAGCTTTGGACTCTTCCAACCCCCAAATGCTGGGATAGGTCGCTTTCTGTGCCCGTAGATCCTTGCCAGCCGTTTTACCCAGTTGCTCTTGGGTGGCGGTAATGTCTAGAATATCGTCCACAATTTGAAAGGCAAGACCAATATGCTCGGCATAGCGCGTGAGGTGCTGCAAATCCGCCTCTGAAACCCCTGCCAAAATGCTGCCTGAGGTCACGGAGGCTTCGAGCAATGCCGCTGTTTTGTGGTTGTGAATGAAGTTGAGTGTCTCCAGGCAAACGTCTGTCTTGCCTTCCGATTCAAGGTCAACGACCTGCCCACCAACCAGACCCGCCGCGCCAACAGCCCGCCCCAAAATGGCAACAATCCGCAAGAGGCGATCGTGGGGGACGTTTTTCGTTTCCATCGCCACATGCTCAAAGGCGTAGGCAAGCAAGCCATCACCTGCCAGGATAGCGATGTCTTCACCGTACACTTTGTGGTTGGTCAGCTTGCCGCGTCGATAGTCGTCATTATCCATTGCGGGCAGATCGTCGTGGATCAATGACATGGTGTGGATCATTTCCAGGGCACAGGCGGTGGGCATCGCCATGTCGATCGTGCCGCCGATGAGTTCACAGGTGGCTAAGCAAAGAATGGGACGCAGCCGCTTGCCGCCTGCCAGCAGAGAATAGCGCATTGCATCATAAATCTTTTCGGGATAAATGACTGGGAGCGCACGATCGAGCGCCGCTTCTACAAGAGTTTGCCGCTCTTGTAGATAGGCTGCCAGATCAAAATGGAGTTCCTTCTGGGACATGTGCATTTTGTCTGATAAAACCATTGCGATACTTTCCTCCCGTGCTCACTTCAGTTACACCACAATCGCGTTGCCCGATCGCTATCCCTCAATCATTCTTGATTTCCACGCTCTTGGCGCTTCTTAACCCCTCAATCATTTTACGGAGGTTTCTGCACTCATGAGACATTGAGTTTTGGGACTTTTGCGTTCCTGTGGGGCAACTTGGGCAACAAATGACGGTTGTTAAATGTGCGCCTTGGCGGTCTTGCCGGGGCTTTGGCGAGGGTGCCTTTACCGCTCAATGTAGCTCAGCACCGTATTTTGCAGCAGCATAGCAACCGTCATTGGACCCACGCCACCAGGCACAGGTGTAATCAGCTTTGCGATCGATTGCACCGAGGCAAAGTCAACATCTCCCACTAAACGAGCTTTGCCGCTGGCATCGGTAATGCGGTTCATGCCCACATCGACGACGATCGCGCCTGGTTTTACCATCGCCGCTGTGATTAACCCTGGACGACCCACCGCCACGATGAGGATATCAGCCGTCCGTGCGATCGCGCCGAGATCGGGTGTGCGGGAATGGGCGATCGTAACAGTGGCATCCGCTTCGAGTAGCATCAACGCCTGGGGTTTGCCCACTAAAATACTGCGACCAATAACAACGGCGTATTGCCCTTTAAGGTCAACGTCATAGGCTTGAAGGAGCCGCATCACCCCAGCAGGCGTGCAGCTTCGCAGTCCCGATTCTCCGCGCACCAGCCGACCCAGGTTAACGGGATGCAGCCCGTCTGCATCTTTATCGGGATCGATCTGGTTCAAGAGTGCGACTGCATCTAGATGATCGGGTAACGGAAGCTGCACGAGAATGCCATCGACTCGATCGTCCTTGTTCAACGCCGCGATCGCCTGTTCTAACTCAGCCTGGGTCGCGGTGGCTGGAAAATGCTGACCAAAAGACGCAATGCCTACATTGGCGCACGCACGCTCTTTGTTGCGAACGTATGCCGCACTAGCAGGGTTATCTCCCACCATCAACACGGCTAAACCGGGCGCACGACCTTTACGAGCCTGCAAGTCTTGCACTTGCTGCGTCAGGTCGGTTTGAATGGCATTGGCGAGGGCTTTGCCGTCAAGCAGTTGAGCAGTAGAAGACATGGGGCAAGATCAAGGCAGCGATCGCTGCCGCACACATGGTCAAACACCAAAGTCTGTGTTAACACAGCGTTAGGTTGTCTACCAGTTTCGCAGATCCAGTGCCCCTTTTCGCTGATGCCCCAAGGATAGACGTGCGATGTGGTTCTCAAACACTCAGTTCTCAAACACTCAAAGGAAGGCTCGCAAATTTACGGCTCGCAAGTCATGGACAATTGCCATCCTGCTGCTGTGGTGTGTGACGGGTTGTGGTTCGTTTGATGGGTCACAAGGCAGTAGCGGCATTCAACCCGTTGGGTTTGCGATCGCCACCAGTACGATCGAGTCACTCAAACAAGCGCCCAATGTCAACGCGATCGTGCAAATCAAAGGGCAGGTGGGTCAACGGGTGCCGCTTCTGGGCAAAACTGCCTATGAACTCAGCGACGCAACTGGAAGCATCTGGGTCATCGCCACAGACGCGATCCCAAATCCGGGGGATGGTGTCGTGGTGGAGGGTAAACTGCTTTATCAGAGCATTCCACTCAACGGCAAAGAACAGGGTTCCGTTTATCTTGAGCAACAGCGGCAGCTTCAGCACACGTCCGCCGTCAAGAGCGATCGTGGCACATCTAACGCTGAGAGCTAACCGCCTGCTGACGATCGTAAAATGTCTGTGAAAGCTTACAGCCATTTTCATTTGCACTCATCACACCCGATACCCTGAACCCCAAACCCGTCTCGACAAGACTGTGGTTTACTCAACGAAGAACCGCTGCAAGAGGGAGGATAGAGCGCTTGGATATACGTCAGGATTCTCGCCGTCAGGTTGCGATCGCCATCTTGCATCAAAACGATCGTTTCTTACTCCAACTCCGTGACGATATCCCTGGCATTCTCTACCCTGGTCATTGGGCACTGTTTGGCGGTCATTTGGAGCCTGGTGAGCATCCTGATGAGGCAATCCGGCGGGAATTAGTAGAGGAGATTAGTTACGCACCACCCATCCTTACGCCGTTTGGCTTTTATGAAGATGTGCAGGTAGTTCGCTGTGTCTATCAAGGGGTGTTGGATGTTGATCTCAGCCAGCTTGTGCTGAAGGAAGGCTGGGATATGGCACTGGCGACGGCTGAAGAGATTAGGCGCGGCGATCGCTTCTCACACCGGGCTAACCAGATCCGTCCGCTCGGCAAGCCCCACCAGCGCATTTTGCTGGACTTCATGGAGCGCAATGCCCAAATGCAGCAGTACTGATATTGTCTCAACACTGCGGTGCTCACCACCTGACTAAAGTGTTATGGGATGCTGAATTTTTAGCAAGATAGCGGAAAGGGTTAAAAAACAGACTGGCTCAGCGGGAAACTGGGCATACTCAAAGAAAATGCTGATGTTCGTGTGATTGTATTGGTTGTTTGGTTCAGAATGCCAGCACGATCGCTAAGGAATGGCTGCCATATCCTGCTAAAGTTTGCGGATAGCTGGCTGGGAAAGCTAGTTCATACAGACTACTAGCGTTCAACCGTTTCTTGGAGCAAGGCTTGCGGAAACGTTCAATCCCGGTATGTTTCTTCTTTTAAGTATAAATCGATACTTAAATCATTCCAGGTTTCGCGTCCTCTTGCTAAATGGTCTACGATGCATACTCCCGGCAGTAGAAATCCCAGTACCTTGGTAAAGTGATGAACCTGACTCTTAAACTAGGCTGCTGAAACGCCAATGGACGCTTCGATTCTGTTAGTCGGAGGTGATGACTTTCTAGCAACACTTCTGGTTCGTATCCGTAACTTGGTGAGTTGCACTGTGGAAGTGGCAACGAATCCGAGCGAAGCCATGCCGCTGGTTCAGGCACAGCAGCCAGATCTGGTCATCCTTCAAGGGAATCAACCGGGTAGCCTAGAACTCTGCCGCCAAATTAAAGAGCAAACGCGTCTTGCCTGGATCTATTGCTTGCTGTTGGACTATCCCACCCATGCCTTGGGAGAGGTGTGGCGCGATCGCTTTTGGGAAATGGAGAGCCGAGCCGATTCGCTAGAGAGCGGTGCTGATGCTTATCTGTGGTTTCCCAAGCAGGATGCCAAAGGTGAAGCGCTCGATCTGGATGTGGTGATGCAGCAAGACCGTCTGCTGAGTGCGCAAATTGCCTCTGGACTACGGACTGTCAAGAATCACCGTGAACTCATGCGGACGAACGATATTCTATCGGCGATCGCGCTGTCAGACCCACTCACGGAACTCAATAACCGTCGTGCCCTTGACTGGGAACTGCCTCGCCAGGTGCAAAATTCCCGTTCGCGCTCGGAGCAAATGAGCGTGTTGATGCTGGATGTTGATTACTTCAAAAACATCAACGATACCTACGGACACCCCATTGGCGATCGGGCACTCCAACTGATTGCTGGTCGGCTGCGGCACAATCTCCGCTTTCGAGACACTCTATTTCGTTATGGGGGCGAAGAATTTGTCATTCTGCTGAGCAATACCGATGAGCCAGAAGCTTTGCTAGTCGGTCGCCGTCTCTGTCGTCTGATCAGCGACCAAACGTTTGCGATCGACGAAGCCCTTAATCTCGACATGACCATCAGCGCAGGAGCAGCTTCCCTGAACGACAGCGACGATCCGAAGGGAGCCAGCCTGCTGCAACGTGCTGACCAGAATCTTTTGAAGGCTAAAGCTGCTGGACGAAACCGGGTGATTGGTGGCTTAGAAGAGGATTAGCCATTCTAGGACACGTCATCAATTCAGCTCCAAAACCTTGCGGTCTCAGCATGATCGTGCCCGCCCCAACGCACGAGGCTAGGGGCTGAAACCCTTGCTGCAAGTAACATGTAGTCGTAATTGATGACAGACCCTAGACTACACACCCTCTTTTACCGGGAAGCGATCGATCAATCGAATAGCTTGGTTTGCCGTAGTTTTCAGCTCGTTTGACGCATGGGGCACATGCGGAATTTGCGAGAGAAAATCGAGCGTGCGGCGGAGAATACGCACCACGTCACCTTCATCCAAGCTGGTGTTGCTACAAAGTTCTGCCCATTCAATGCCCAACGCCCACTGCTCTACGAGACTAACCATCTCATACTCTAGCCATACAGGTGGCATTTCAAAGACTTGATTCGGATGTTTCTCTTTCAACTTATGCTGTTGCTTTCGCTGGATCTGAAACAAGAGGCGACGAATGCCCCGCAATCCTCCAAGCGCTTCTTCTACTTCACCAGAAAGGTCGTAGTGCGTCCAGCTATCGGGTCGCGAAACTTCAGTGACAAGAGCGGCGCAGGCGGTTGCCAGATGGTGTGGATCGAGATGGTCGAGTTCTCCAGACATCAGTGCCAAGCCGAGCCACAATTCGTTGTCACCTCGAATTGCAGCAGTTGCTTGCCCTAACGGAGTGGGTAGCAAGCCTTCGAGACTATCAAAATGTTGTAGGGTTTCGATTAGGCTGAGAAAAACATCCCAGCGCCACTGTGACTCTCGATCGAGCTTTGCCTGACGATCGGCAAGCTCAATCTGCACGGCTGTGATGCGTCTTTGGCGCTTGAGAATGGTGGTGCGATTGCCCCAGCGGTTGACGGGATGGGCTTCAAGCTGCTGCTGTACGCCTTCCATCCGCTGAAGCTGCTCATACACTTCGGGTGCTTCGTCGATCGGGGATGGCACAGCAGGAATTTGACGGGCGATCGCCGCTGTCATTTCATCTCCTGACTTCATCTGCCCTGGCTTGAGCGGCATTTCGGGTGGAGGCGTGAGATGATCCACCCCGCTGAGCCGGGGAATTTCGCCCCGCAGACCCACGACATCTTTAACCGTCACCACATACCAGCGGTTGTCTTGCCCAACGCAAATCAGGTAGGGAAACTGCCCTGCACCGGGAATCTTCATCACCAGGGCAGCGGGTAAAGGCTGGGCGACGGGAACATTGGCACCTTTGAGGCTGAGGACGGTACCCGCGATCGCAAACGACAAAGCGACAGGCAGATCACTCGCCTGCACTTCCGCTGCCTGGTCTTGCAGAATTTTGAGCAAACGACGTTCTTCCTTTAGTCGCTCTTGCAGCTTTTCATACTGTGCCAGCAGATTCCAGTCTACGCCGCCCAGTTGCGCTCGCAGTTGGGCAAGTTCGGCTTCGAGATGGGCGATCGCCTCTTGCTGGGGACGTAGGTACAGCGTCGAGAGGTACTGCCCAAAGCTGCGTTCCACCAGCTCTTTCGCTTCTTCTAGCGTATGGGTTTGCAGCAGGTTCAGCACCATGCCATAGCTGGGCGTAAACTGGCTCACCAGTGGATCGGCCCCGACAGTGGTTAGATACGCCGCTTCTCGTGCGCCTTCAAAGGGTGTTTGTACCGTCACTACATGCCCCTGACTATCCATCCCGCGCCGTCCTGCCCGTCCTGCCATCTGCAAAAATTCCGAGGCGTTCAGCAAGCGATGCCCCAGATCTGTCCGCTTCGACAGGCTCGAAATCACCGTTGTGCGGGCAGGCATATTAATTCCGGCTGCCAGCGTTTCAGTGGCAAACACCACCTTGATCAGACCCTGCTGAAAGAGTTCTTCGACCAGCCCCTTCCAGGCAGGTAAAATGCCCGCGTGATGTGCGGCAATCCCTTGGTACAACGGTTCGATCTGTCCTGCCCGTCCCGCTTCTGGGTTTTGCGCCAGAAATGCATCCACCTGGGCGCGCAGTTGAGCGGCTTCGGCTTCGTTGACCATCGATAGTGAGGCATCGCTTACGGTGGCGACTGCCTGGTCACAACCTCGCCGACTAAAAATGAAGTAGATGGCGGGCAGCATATCCTTCTGCCGCAACTGGCTCAGCACGAAGGCTAGATTGGGGCTTTCCTGGCGTGGTCCTCGCTTGTTGCCGCCTGGAGCACCTTTACCACCTTTGAGCTTGAGCCGAGGATTGATCCGTTTTTGGCTGTCGTCGAGTAAGGGGAACAGTCCTTTGGGGTTGCAGAAGTGAAACTCTAAGGGGACGGGGCGAAAATCGGAGTAAATCAGGTCAGTCGGTCCGTGGACTTGATGAATCCAATCTGTGAGCTGATCGCTGTTGGCAACGGTGGCAGAGAGCGCCACAAGCTGGATTTCGGGTGGACAGTAGATGATCGATTCTTCCCAAACGGTGCCACGTTGACGATCGTTCATATAGTGGCATTCATCCAGTACCACCGCTTCAACGCCCGTAAGCGACGTGCCGACTTCGCCGATCGGCGTACCGTAGAGCATGTTACGAAAGATTTCGGTGGTCATCACCAGAATGGGTGCATCTCGATTGACTGATATATCCCCTGTGAGCAGACCCACCTGATCGTTGCCAAAGAGTGCTCGAAAGTCGCGCAGTTTCTGGTTTGATAACGCTTTGAGGGGGGTGGTGTAAAACACCCGTTTGCCACGCTTGAGCGCCCTATAGATGGCATATTCCCCAATGAGCGTTTTACCTGAACCTGTAGGGGCACACACAACGACCGATCGACCCGCTTCTAAAGCTGCGATCGCTTGCTGTTGAAACCCATCCAACTCGAAGGGAAAGAGAGTCTTCAGGTCTAGCCCTGACGCTAAAGGGGAAACAGTCACGCCCAAAAATCCTACCTATGATGGAGACGGAGCAATCAACGTCGCGTACTCGATCAACTCACGCGATCGTTCCATTCATCATATAGCTTGATTTTTGGACTGGCTCTCTCCGTCACGTTTTGAGGCGATCGCGTCTTGTGGCTTTTCATCTAAGTGCGGTACGAGCGTTTGCCTTTGAGGCAACGGCAGGAGGCAGAAGGAAACCCGTTGTTCGCTCCACTTCCGCCCTCTGCCTTCTGCCTTTTCGCGATCGCACCTCACTTAACCAGCCTCACTTAACCAGGACATGCGATAGTACGGTAAACATATCGTTAAACTCTCTAAGGGAAGATATCAATTTAAGCGCAGTGGGCTATATTGGCTAAGGATGATTTCCGTTTCGATCAGTACAAGATGTTTTACTTAATGTTTTAGAGATAGCAGTTTAAACCGATTAAGATGGCTTAAGTTGGCTTCATCGCGCATCGTATTGCTCTTCGGTGATCGGTCTGTCAGGGGATAGGTTCGTCAATCATCCAACAAGTGGGTAGCCTAATGTGAGTTGATTTCAGGTAAGGGAGTCCTGATCACGCTTCAACTCAAGCGGAGGAACCAACCATTCGGGGCTAATCTCAGTTGAGAGAGACACCTTCCAGTCTTAGCCCGTCAGCTAACTCCGTCGGCAATGGGAGGAGTCACCCAAAACTATTGCCTCAAAAGCTATGGTTATTGGAGTCTCCTAACGGGTATGTTTACCGCTTAACATCGGTTGTGTATCTGTTACTGACCCACCTCTCGTACAGTCTATTTTTGAGAGGTTCAACGTGAATATTCTATCAACGCTTGCACGTCTTCAAGACGCGCTGGGTCGTGCTGATCTCGCCAAGCAAATGGTTTTGGTGCCGCCCAAGCCACAAGAGCCATGCTCAGCTAAAGAGATCAACCTTTTGGTTGGCTACAATGGCTCACCTTGTAGCCAAACAGCTTTGGATTTGACGTTGTGGATTGCTCATCAGACGCGGTTGGCAACCGGTAAGCAGGTGACGGTTCAAGTCGTCTATGTCCTGGATACGGTGAACGACTGCCTGCCTGTTACATCTTTGCCACACCAGTTTACAACTCCGTGGGGCTATGACCAACGAGCATTTGACCAGCGCCCTTATCGTGCGTCGATCGACCATGATTCTCGTCCGCTTGAGGGGGGGTATCGCTCCAGTAGTGCCGTAGCCGAGCCTCCTCTACGAGCCGCTGCCTGTCAGCTAAACCAATTTGACCAGGCAGACCTCATTCTTTGGCAAGCGCGTCATCTGGCAGACGAATGGCGCGGTTCGCTTAAAACCCATCTCCGCTTTGGGCAGGTCGCTACAGAATTGCAGCATGTGTCGCAAGCAGAATCGGCAGCGTTGTTGCTGCTGGGTTGTGATTCAGTCGCGCACCCACTCGTGCAGCAGTTAAAGACAGAGTTTCCCTGCGCTATTCTCGGCATTCCACCCACAACGCCTAGCAGCTAGCGACTCTGTTGACATATAAGACATGTTGCCAAAGGCGAGAGGAGAAGAGTCCAAAAGCAACTCAAGATTACCGCAGTGGGTTCTGGTATCGTAAACGCAACTTTTCAAAGGTGAGATGGACTTTGTTCCGCTCACCTCATTTTTCTATGCCTTGTCCTATGCCTCCAAATGGCTAAAGCCGAGCTTAGGAAAAGCAACCATCTTGGACAAGAGATTTTGCGCTGCGAATCCATCCTCTATTTAACTAAGCCTGAACGCAGGGCGACTACGGCTGCCTGCACGCGATCGTCGACTGCAAGTTTGTTCATAATGCCGCGAATGTGAGTTTTGACGGTGTTAGGGCTGAGGTACAACACCGCTGCAATCTCAGGGTTACTACGCCCTTCGACCATGAGCTGAAGTACCTCCTGCTCTCGATTAGACAAGTGACCAATGTTGCCGGCGGGGGTCGGTGGTTTGAGATGTTCGATGACGCGACGGGCAATTTGTGGATCGAGATAGGTAGCACCTTCTTGAGCCGCTGCGATCGCAGCCAGCAGCCGCTCAATATTTGTGCCTTTAATGCAATAGGCATCGGCACCGCTGGATAAAGCCGCAATCACTTCGGTCTCTGTGGTGTGTGAGGTGAGCATCACCACATGCACAGACGGTAACGCCGCTTTGATCTGTTGCGTTGCGGCAATCCCATCCAGACGCGGTAGCCCAATATCCATCACAATGACATCAGGCTTTAGCTTCAACGCAGCCTCTACGCCCAAGTAGCCATCGCTTGCCTGCCCTACTACGGTGAGTTGGGGGTAATCTTCCAGGCATTGCTCCAAGCCTAGCTGCATCATTGGGTCATCTTCAACAATGAGAATGCGTAGAGGAGGGAGGTTGGATGCGGGACTTTGAGATTGAGCTTCATCAAGCATAAAAACAACTCTGGTGTGAATGAGATTGTCGATCGCGGTTACTGCTTAAAGGATAGACATCTTAAAGGATAGACATCCTCATTGAACCGCAACCAGGTTCCTGCAAGTGAAGATTAATCAACTGTTAACCCTCAATATGACTGGAATAACTTCTAAAATGGTTTTTTAGGAAGGCTTAGATGTTTACGGAATGCAACGTTTTGCGTATACAACGCCTATGCGCTTTTTGCTACTCTTTTGCTACTTGTACTCTATGGTAGGCGATGTCTCACACCACAGCATAACCACGAAGACAACTATCAAAGCACTGCGATCGACTTCAGATCCATTTAAACAGCGAGAGTAGAGATGGAGTGCAGGGGTGGAATCCCTGGCTGGGGGCTAAGCCCTACACCCCCCTCTGAAACCTTCAATGCTTTAAGTTTGTATCAATTCCTGGTTGGGGTTCTCGTGTAGCCTGATGCAGCCTTACCATGCGAGACTAATAGCACAATGCTTTTAACACAATGCTTTTAGGCATCTGCATATGTTCGGCAAGTCAAGCTCCGCGCCAGCCACACTAAAGGAAATCGCCAAGACTTTTCGGATGACCGGGTGGATTAGCCTTTGGATCCAGCTAGTGCTCACGGTTGTTTCGAGCATTATTCTGATCTTTGCGGGTGCTTTGAGCCGCTCTGGTGGCGCAAATCAGAATAGCCCCACCACTGGCATTGGTGTACTTGTCACAATCTTTGGGATCGTTGTGCTGGTGTTTAATATGTACTGGGCGCTATTCCGCTACATTCCGATCGGACGCAAACTCGATGGTGCAGCGGCAAATCGTCCTCGCAAATCAGAGACCATTCAAGTTTTGCGCACTGGTTTGATTGCCAGCCTGATTGGGATTTTACTCTCGCTACTGGGTGCAGAAGCCACCGTAGGCTTGTTAGCCGCTAAAGCGTTTAACCAGGGAATTGGCGGCTTTGTGAATACCGATCCCTCAAAATTTATTCAGCCGCTGGATATTCTCGTTGTCCAGGCAAGCATTAACGTGATTCTGGCGCAGTTTTTTGGCATTGCAGCTTCACTTTGGCTATTGAATCGGATGAGCCGACAGTAGGAAGTCTAAAGGGTAAAGGCTGAAGGCTGAAGGATAAAGGCTGAAGGATAAGGGCTAAAAACACCGTCTCTTTGAGTTCATCGCTTATGGCGATCGCACGAGGGCGAAGCCGTTTACTGGACGGATCAGGGCAAAGCTTTAACTGCCTGAAATAATATCTGTCTTGATGCCGCAGCCTACCAGGGGCTGTCATCAATTAATACTACACATTGCTTGCAGCAAGGGTTCCAGCCCCTAGCCTGGTATATTGGGATGGGCGTGACACTGCTGATATTGCAAGGTTTCGGAGCTAATTGATGACACACCCTAGCGTCTTACCCGTCTCTACATCAAACACAAAAAGTTGGTCTAGCTCCACCGTCAGGAAGACGCGATCGCCGACGCGAGGGCATTGGTCAGGACGACACTGAAAGGCTATTTCCTGAGCTTGAGCAGAGGTTTCCGCAGGCAATTTAGCGCGCACCAAAACTTCTCGCCCTAGCGGTTCGACCACAGTGATGTCTACCTGGAGATGCCCTGGTGCAGCACTAAGCTGAAGGTGTTCTGGACGGATGCCAAGGTCGTAGGACTGCCCCACGATCGGCTGGAGTTTTGCTTGCAATGTCTCTGGGCAGGGCAGGCGCTGTCCGTAGACCTGAAACGCCGCACCCTCGTAGACCGATCGCATAATGTTCATCGGCGGACTGCCCAAAAACGTGGCGATCATCCGGCTGGCAGGACGGCTGTAGATGGTTTGAGGCTCGCCAATTTGCTGAATGCGTCCCTGATCCAACACCACAATCTGATCCGCCAATGTCATCGCCTCGACTTGATCGTGAGTAACGTAAATCGTTGTGATGCCGACTTGCTGATGGAGATGTTTGAGTTCGGCACGCGTGTCATCCCGTAGCTGAGCATCCAGGTTAGACAGCGGTTCATCCAGCAAGAACACCTGCGGCTGACGGGCGATCGCACGTCCCAGGGCGACTCGTTGCTGCTGACCACCCGACAATTGCCCCGGTTTGCGATCGAGTAAATGGTCGATCGCCAGCATTTTTGCCACGTCTGCAATGCGTTCTTGCCGCTTTTGCGCCTCAACTTGCCGCATTTGCAGTCCAAAAGCCAGATTTTCTGCCACCGTCATGTGAGGATACAGCGCATAGTTTTGAAAGACCATCGCCACATCTCGCTGGCGAGCTGGCACCTGATTCACACAGCGATCGCCAATATACAAGTCCCCCGAAGTCGCCCTTTCTAAGCCTGCGATCGTGCGGAGAATGGTCGATTTCCCACAACCAGACGGACCTACCAGTGCCCAAAACTGTCCGTCAGGCACCTCAAACGTGATCTCAGTAATGCCAGTGAACTTCGCTGCCGCCGTCTTGCCTGTAGCACTGCCAAACTGTCGTGTAATACCCTCTAATCGAACGATCGCCATATTGCCCAAGCTTTTCCAGTAGATCTTCTAACGAACAGTCATCAGTCATCAGTCACCAGTGAACAGTCGCCAATGAACAGTCACCAGTAAACAGTAAATCAAATGTCTTGGCTGTACGCTGAAGACGATAGCTAACCGCAAAATCATTGTCTCTTGTCGAGCGGTCAACGTTTTAACCTTTCGCCTTTCGCCTACCCTATGCCTTCGGCAGGCTTCGCCAACGGGAAGCAAGCTACATCCCTCCTTCTGCCTTCTGCCTTCTGCCTCTACCTTTCATCCCTCCTTCTGCCTCCTGCCTTCTTCCCCTGCCTTCCCCTAATTTCTGGCAGACATAGCTGCTGATTGCATCACCATGCTAATCTTGCACAGGATTACTCGGTTCTCATCGTCATCTCTCATGTAAACTGACCGATGTACCTGAGAAATCTTTCTTAAGTAGCCCGACGCATTCGGTGTCGTGGTGGCGATCGTCGAGGCAAAATCATGGCTATTCTGGACTCTAAAGGTCGGTTGTTTGGCAAGGTCAGCGTTTTAGATATTGGCGCGGCTTTGGTCATTCTGTTGGTGATTGTTGGCGTTTTGCTGCCTAGTATCACGGGCGCTCAGCTCAATGCCAACGTGAAGCCTGTTGAGGTTGATGTGGTCATTAGAAGCGTTGGCTCCCAGGATCCTAAAACGCTGCTAAAAGAAGGTGGCAAGACCAGCCTGATCATTCGGAATCAACCCTTTGGCGATATCACGATTAAGAGCGTCAGAGAATTGCCTCGTAACGTGGCGGTGCCCCAACCCGATGGCACACTCAAAGCGCTGCCCGATCCCCGCCCCGAAGCCGCACTCACCAAAGATTTTCTTGTAACAGTGGCGGGCGATGCCAACCTGACCAAGAATGGTCCTCTGCTGGGTAATAACAAGATTAAAACAGGTACCAAAATCGAGCTTGAGGGCTTTACTTACGACTTTTCAGACCTGTACGTGATTGATGTTCGCATTGGTGCGTAGGTTAGAGCGGTGATTGGTTGGGTAAGAAGACTGTAATCTGGGAGTCGGGTTTAGGGTGTTGGGTTTAGGGTATTGGGTAGTACGGAAAGCACCTGAAAGCAACCGCTGAAAGATCTTTAGGCAGCTAGGATAACGCTTTTAGAAAGCGGCGGATGAGGGCGATCGTCACCGCAGGCAGTTCCAGTTGCGGAGTCAGTCCCACATCCTCTAGCACCTCAAAAGCGCGAATGGCTTGAGGATTGAGATCGGCTAGCCGTTTGCCAATATCGGGACCTGTGAACTGCGATCGCTTACCCCAGAGCATCGCGGTTGGCACGGTTAGCTGAGGCATGTAGAGCGACAGGTCAAACGACAGATCGCCGCGCACAAACGAGAGAGCTGAGTATTCTGCGTTTGGCTGCTGGGCGGATTCCAGGTACGCCTCCACAATTTCAGGAAAAATCCGCTCTGGTCGGGCAAACTGCCGTTTTTCCAAAAAGTTGCGAATCCCCCAACTGACCGCAATGCCTGTGCTGTAGAGAACGCGATCGAGGACGGGCGTGCTGACCAGTTGGGCAAAAAACGTGCGCGTATAGTCAGAACCAAAGTCAGACAGCCCTGCTGGTGTGGTCAGAATAAGGGATTGAAACAACTCTGGACGCTGAACCGCTGCCCGAATGACGATCGCCGCCGTCAGCGAGGATGCGACCACAGGCACTGCCCCCTCACTGGTTTGCTCTAAGAATTCAATGATGGTGGTGATGTAATCCTCGACCTGATAGCCCCGTTCCAGGTGATCCGATCGCCCCCAGCCAATGAGATCGGGAGCCAAAACGCGATACTCTGACGCAAAGGCAGGATACACTTTCGACCATTCGTAGGCAGACGACCCACCCCCAAACCCGTGGAGAAACACCAGCGGTGGTAGTTTGTCACGATCGTTGGCATTCCAGGGCGGCGCGTCCGCTGTGTAGTACGCCATTTTGCCAAGGGAAGTGACCAGGGAGTGTTGACCAAAACCAGGAGGGAGAAACATGAGCAACCTTGATGATGATGAAAGTGCATTTAAACCAGTGAAAAGCACAGACAGCGAGGGCTTAGCGACGAATCAAAACGGGTGCCCACTCCTGCACACCACTCTCATCATAGCCAGCACCTTTCATGTGAGCATAGCGATCGCGCATTTGAATTGCAAAGACTCAAGTTGGGTTTAGGTTGGGCTTCGACTGTTGAGATCAGAATCGCATAGCAGACGTTTTGCCTTCCCAGATGATGAGCCGCTGAGTGTATAAGTTGAAGTAGGGTCTAAACATAGGCAGGTCATCGTCCTCAATCGTTGTTTGGCTGAAGGCGTGCAACTAGGGTTGCCGCTTGCCGTGCGATCGCGTCCCAATCTCCCACCGCCACGGCTTGCTTGGGAAATAAATGGCTTGAAAGCCCAACCGCTACTGCACCAGCCGCCAAGAACGCCGGAGCATTTTCTACCGTTACACCACCTGTCGGAATCAAGGGAATCTGCCCTAGCGGACCTTGCAGGCTTTGAATATAGGCGACTCCACCCAACGCCTGCACAGGAAACACTTTCACGCTGCTAGCTCCGGCTTGCCATGCACTGACAATTTCCGTCGGTGAAAGCGCACCGGGAATAATCGGCACCGCTTGGGCAACGGCCCGTTCAATCAAACTGGGAGCGACGTGAGGCGTAAACAGAAACTGGGCACCCGCCGCGATCGCCGCCTTTAGTTGGGCTTCGTCCAGAATCGTACCCGTGCCAATGGTGCAGTCGGGCAGTTGCAGGCGCAGTGTGTGGATCAGCGCCGACGCACGATCGCTATCCCAGGTAATTTCGATGAGCCGCATCCCTCCTGCTGCTGCTGCCTTTGCCATCGCGTAGCCCACCTCAAACTGAGGCGCACGAATCACCGCGATCGCCCGAAACTTCTGGAGAAGCGTGTGCCAGTCCTGGAAAGTCATGATTCAGTCACACAATCGCTTTGTTCAAGCATACGATCGCCCGGTTGGCTTTGGTCTCAGTCAACGACACATAGCGGTTTTCCTCTAAATGCGGTACAAGCGTTTGCATTTGAGGCAGAGGGCAGGAGGCAGAAGGAAACCTGTCCTCTGCCTCAAATGCAAACGCACCTCACTTGACCAGTCAACGGCGTATCGTCAGCAATGCCTACTTTCGGATGGAGTCGAAGTTATGCATTACGGTTGAATAACCCATTGTTTCACCACAGAATGTGTGATAGCCGCGTACTCCGTTAACCGTAGCTGAACCCAACTAACTGAACACAACTACTGACAAACGGGATGGTACAGGTTCAGGTGTCGGTTGTAACTGCACATACTCTGTCTACGCTGTTCTCAGGGGTATCTGTTCGCTCTATCTCAAACTGTCGCTCAATTGCTGTCGTTGCTTACGGAGGTTGTCACTCGCCCATGAACTACGCCTTACCGGAAGAATTGTCTCCCTTGACAGGAACCCATCATCGTCCGGAGCGATCGTTGCTTGCCAAAATGAACGTGCTGCGAGAGCGGTTGGACAACTTTACCGTTTTAGACCGTTACGGAACTTCGGTGGGAGATGTGAGAAACTTGGTGCTTCATCAGGGGCAGCTAGCGATCGTCGTTGTACAGCCCGATGCCCACAAGCATTGGCGCTTTGTGCTGCTCAATCATCAGTTGGTAGAACGCATCAGCCTGCGCGATCGCGTCGTTCATGTCCGCATCACTCAGGGAGACATGAATGCTCTACCTGAATATCGTGTCAATCCTGACTCAGCCAGCCCGATTGAGGTTGAAAAGGAGCAACCAAAAGCCCTCGCCCCGATGATGACGGCTCAAAAGCCAACGCTTCAATCAACCACCGCTGGAAAAGAATCCTTCCCTATTTCTCCTGGGTGAGAATGATCGGAGATGAGGGCACATCCCAGCATTTACACTCGAAGATTAAGCCATTTACACTCAAAAATTAAGGACGTGCTAGCTTGCTAACACGCCCTTAAACCCGTTGATTAAGCGTTGAAGCGACTGACGCTAGGCGATCGAAGCCATCTTCACATCACTGTTTGCCAGCAGTTCCTGAAGTTCATCAGAATCAACTGTTTCTTTCTCAATCAGCATCGCAGCCAATTGATCTAAAACATGGCGGTTGCCAGTCAAGACAGCCTTTGCACGGCGGTACGCCTGTTCAACCAGGTTGCGAACTTCGTCGTCGATCGCCGCAGCCGTCTCTTCCGAGAAATCTCGCTCCGCCGCAATGTCACGTCCCAGGAACATATTGCCCTGTTGACGACCCAGTGCCACAGGACCCAGGCGATCGCTCATCCCAAACCGTGTCACCATCTGACGGGCATCACGAGCAACCTGTTGCAGGTCACTGGATGCACCTGTCGTCACTTCGGCTTCACCGTAAACAATTTCTTCCGCAATCCGACCGCCCAGTGAGACCGCCATCCGGTTCTGTAGATAGGAGCGAGAGAGCAACCCCGAATCCATCCGGTCTTCACTAGGGGTAAACCAGGTGAGACCTCCAGCTCGTCCACGCGGAATAATGCTGATTTTCTGTACTGGGTCATAGTCAGGCATCAGCGCACCAACGAGGGCGTGACCCGCTTCATGGTATGCCACAAGCTCTTTGCGCTTTTCGTTCATAACCCGATCTTTCTTCTCAGGTCCAGCGAGGACGCGATCGATCGCATCGTTCACTTCATCCATCGAAATCTCGGTCAAGTTGCGACGTGCAGCCAAAATCGCGGCTTCATTCAGCAAGTTGGACAGGTCAGCACCCGTAAAGCCAGGAGTACGACGGGCGATTTTGTCCAAATCCACATCTTTTGACAATGTTTTGCCGCGTGCATGAACGTTGAGGATTTCTAACCGACCCGCATAGTCGGGGCGATCAACCACTACCTGACGGTCAAAGCGACCAGGACGCAAAAGGGCAGCATCCAGCACATCAGGACGGTTCGTTGCCGCAATGATGATAATGCCTGTATTGCCTTCAAAGCCGTCCATTTCGGTCAGCAACTGGTTGAGGGTTTGTTCCCGCTCATCGTTACCGCCGCCCAAACCAGCACCTCGTTGGCGACCCACCGCATCAATTTCATCAATAAAGACAATACAAGGCGCGTTAGACTTTGCTTGCTCAAACAGGTCACGCACCCGTGATGCGCCCACCCCGACAAACATTTCCACAAACTCAGAGCCAGAGATGGAGAAAAAGGGTACGCCTGCTTCACCCGCAACTGCACGAGCCAGAAGCGTTTTCCCGGTTCCCGGAGGTCCAACCAGCAGCACACCTTTAGGAATCTTGGCACCTACTGCCGTAAAGCGATCGGCGTTTTTGAGGAAATCTACCACTTCGCTCAGTTCCAGCTTTGCCTGGTCGATGCCAGCAACATCGCTAAACGTTACCTGAGTCTGCGGTTCCATTTGCACTCTGGCTTTAGATTTGCCAAAGTTCATCGCTTGACTGCCTGGTCCGCTCTGGGCACGCCGCAGCAAGAAAAACAAACCCACCAGCAGCAAGACCGGGAAGAACAGGCTGCTCAGTGCCTTCAGCCAGAACCCATCATCCGACTGGGGTAACACCGAAATATCAACTTTATTCGAGGTCAGAATATTGATGAGTTCGGGATCATTTGGCAAGTTCACCACGATCCGGTTGTTGCCATCTTGTACCACCGCAATGCTGCGATCGGCGCTGATGCGAACTTTCTCAATCTTGCCTTCTTGAACCTTCTCAATAAACTGGCTGTAGCGCCAGGTTTCCCGACTGGGGGGTTTATTATCAAAAAACGCTGTCGCTAACGAGACGACCACGATCGCCAGTAGCGTGTACAGTCCAACATTTCTCCACCGCTTATTCACCGGGTTTTGTCCTCCTTATCTAGGGGTGCGGAGTGTTTCACTATTCTATCGATGTTAACTAATATTAACCTAATCTCAGGAATAGCGGATCGTCGGTCAGGCACTAAGTTCAACGAACGACCTGTCAACCTCATACCAAAACGGGGTTCACTAAGTCTGTGTACTTTTTTGCCTTACCTCATCCTAACGAATGACTTACCGTGGTGAAGTACTTGTCGCTGTAATGAACAGCCCCAACGATTGGGCGATCGCCCATGCACAGCATTGGTATCGAATTCCGATCGCTCAGGTTGAAACGCTGAAACAGCAGGGCTACTGGTCTCCTCAATGGTTAGCCTTTTATCAAACAAAAGTCTTTGGCGCGGAAGCATATGCGATCCACTACTATGCTCGCGTGAACCAGCTTTGTGAAGTTTGCCGCTGGGAGCTTTTTCCCGACCAGCCCAGGGATGCTAAGAGTGAACAGCGCTACTGCAAGCTCAACCTGGCTCCTTTAGAAAAATTGTCGCAGCCGATCGTTAGCCAGCGCTTACGCCGTGTCGCCTTTATCGCCACAACCTGGGAGCAGTTTAGAACCGCAAGGGCGATCGAGTCTCTGTTGACGCACCACCGATCTCAGTGAGGAGTGAGGGGTGAGGAGCGAGGGGTGAAAGTTAAGAGTTTTGAGTTTTGAGTTGATTGAGCAGTCAGCAGTCAGTCTACAGCTATCAGTGTCCAGTCACTAGGGCGTGTCATCAATTAACTCCAAAACCTTGCAATATCAGCAGTGTCACGCCCGTCCCACCACACCAGGCTAGGGCGTGTTTTAAAACCCTCGATCCTCCCCAACCCTCCTTAAAAAGGAGGGAGCTAGATTGTTCAAAGTCCCCCTTTTGAAGGGGGATTTAGGGGGATCACCAAGAGGCAAGGAACCGACCCAAAGGGTTTTAAAACACTGCCTAGGGGCTGGAACCCTTGCTGCAAGCAATGTGTAGTATTAATTGATGACAGCCCCTAGTCAAGTCGATTGATTCACTGTTCACTGTTCGTTGGCGACTGTTGAAATCTTTTATCCTTTATCCTTCAGCCTTTATCCTTTAGCTTTTAGTACAAAAAAAAGGGACAGGCGATCGCCCATCCCTAGAAACAAACCTGATCGTGCGGAGACAAACCTAAAGACTAGAAATTCATCTCGGCTTCCTGTACCCGCTCAACCTGCTTCTTCTTCAAGACGAGCATGATTTGAGACAGGATCACAGCACCAAAAAACGCTACCAGAGCTTTGATGCGATCGGGGTTTTGTAGGACGATTTCGGTATCCGCTTGACCAAACCCACCTACGTTTGGATTCACGGTCAAGGCATCACCAGCTTTCACCGTTTGCCCTTCCGACACAACGAGGTCAGGTCCGGCTGGAATGGTATCAACCACTGTTTTGCCATCATCCATCTGAATCGTGACCTCGTAGCCACCGTCTTCTGGCTTCGTCACTTTTATAATGGTGCCTGCTTCAGAAGCGTTATAGACCGCGTTGTTGCTCTTTTCACCATTGGGGTAAATTTGCCCACGACCGCGATTGCCGCCCACATGCACGGCGTATTTACCAAACCGCAACGATTTATCAGTTTTGGGGTCAGGCGAAAGGATGGGGAACACGATTTCCTGGTACTGTTCACCAGGTAGTGGACCAATCACCACAATGTTCTCTTTATCTTCGCTGTAGGGCTGGAAGTACAGGTCTTGCACCTTTTCCTTCATCTCTTCAGGAATGCGATCTTCGGGTGCAATCTTGAAGCCTTGAGGCAGCATTAGCACCGCACCGACATTAAGAGGACCTTTATCGCCGCCGCCAACAACCTGCTGCACATCCGTGTTGTAGGGAATTTTGACCACTGCCTCAAACACCGAGTCAGGCAAAACAGACTGGGGTACTTCGACTTCGGTGGGTTTTGCTGCTAAGTGACAGTTGGCGCAAACAATGCGCCCGGTTGCCTCACGGGGATTCTCGAAACCCTGCTGAGCAAAAATTGGATAAGCGGCGGCAGTTTCTGGCAGCGAAAGGCTACCTGTCAGGAAAACTGCGATCGCCAACACTGCTAAAGCCGTCGATCGGCAAAGCCCAACGGTGGCTATCAATCTCTCTAAAGGAATTTTTTTCATCTGTAACGAACGTGTCATGAGCAAAGGACATTCAGCAAACGATTCACCGATCTAAACCCGCAGGATCTGAACCCAAAAATCTAAGCCCACCAGGGATCTTCACCCGTGCGGAAATCAGTCTCAGTCCAGGGAGTAAAGCTCACCTTGTTGTCTGCAACGGTTGCGTGAGCTAACGCTAACGACAGCGGCGCTGGACCTCGGACAACTTTGCCGTTGCTATCGTACTGAGAGCCATGACAGGGGCACTTAAACTTGTTTTCAGCCGCATTCCAGGGCACCACGCAACCCAGGTGGGTACAAACCGCGTTGATCCCAAAGTCAGCCAGGGCTTTATCTTCTTTGATCACGATATAGGTAGGGTCGCCTTTTAGCCCTTGAGCCAAAACGTGATCGCCAGCAGCATGGCTCGCCACAAAATCACTGACCAGAATGTCATTACCAAGTGCGTCTTTGGCAGTGGCTCCACCACCAGCGGCACCGCTTGAAGGCGGAATAAAGTACTTAACAACCGGATACAGCATCCCCAAAACGGTGACTGCTCCTGAACCAACTAGCAAAAGGTTCATAAACTGTCGCCGCCCAAGATCGGGCACATCCGAAGCTCCAGAAAGTTGTGTCATGACTACGTATAGTTCTGTTAAGAAAGGGCTTGAAGAAGGGTTTGGGCAACGCTAAAAGCATTGAGCGTTAAACTGGGTCTGCGCTCCAGTCGATCGGCTGTCTGCCCCTTTTGCAGACATGGCATACCAAACGCTGCCATAATCGTCTCACACAGCGGCTCATCGCGTTTCTGAGGACGTAACTAAGATTATTACATTTCTTGACGCTAGCATCATAGCTAAGTAGAGGGCGGTCAGTTTTATACAAAATGTTAACGATCGCAGGCGAGTCCGCTTGTACCCCTTGCAGCGGGTAACGACTCCTGTGAATCTGAGAGGAGTTGTGGGATCAGCAGCACTATGACCGGACGTGACTTACGCCAGCTTTTGCTGGACAAGTGGGGGCGCTCCTACGACATTCAGCTCCGACGGACTCAAGGCAAAATCTTGTTTCTGGTCATGTGGAAGTACCTGGAACAGGTGTCTTTTCCGTTGACCGAAGCGGAGTATCTAGAGCATTTAGACAAAGTTGCCAGCCACCTGCAAGCCTGGGGCAGTTTCGAGCAGGTCGCTCTGGCGCTTCAACAAACCCGCGATCGCCCCCGGTTAGGCAAAGCGGTCAGCATTCCGCTTGAACTGGGTGAGCGTGCCTCTGAATGGCTGCTAGAAGATTTTTAGGCAAGGCTCAGGGTTTGGAGTCGCGATTCTTTCGTAATGAGGGTACGGGGGATAGGGTATCGGGTACAGAGGCGAGAGGGTACCTTTCACGAACGTGAACGCTGCGTCAGTGTCAGTAAGCTTTCAGGCTGCTTGATGGCTGATTAAAGCGAGAGTTACGTAATCCATCGGGAAATCAGTCCGCCTGTCAATTACTTCTGCGATCGCTGTCAGTTGCTTTTGCGATCGTTATGTTTTTGCAATCGTATATTCCGCTACCAAATCCCTGCATTAGCAACTCCATGCTTTCGGTGGCTTTCGCTTTAGCCAAGGGTTCAACTAAACCTGTAGCCTTCAACACAATTAACGATCGTTAACAACGGCGAGAATCTTGAATGATGGTTAAGTTTCTCAAAGGAATTGTAACCTTCATCACTAATATTCCGTCACGATTTTTCCCTTTAAAGACAGTTACGTATTCTTAAAAACATCAAAACACTTTGATCCCCAACCAGAACCTCTGCAAAGCAATCGATCTCTAACCGGAGTTTGATTGCCAACCAGCATAAATACCGACATAATAGACGCATAAGCTGAGACGTAATTCTCTCTCCCTAAACCTTGATTTAGTTACTTTTGATACGCTTTGTTAACAACTTAGAACTGTAAAGGACGGCGATCGTCCGCTAAATCCATGCTTCAAACCGTGTTTAAGACAAAAGAAATTAATATGCCTACTGCACTAGCGATTCACTGCCCTAATTGTGGTAGTCATGCCGAACGGTATTATCTCGACGCTGACCATTTGACGAGAACGCAATGTTCGACCTGTGACTACTTGATGGTGACGTGTTCTCAAACGGGACGGGTCATAGAGGCATATGCGCCTGGTCTGTATGCCCGTCGCTAGGATGCTGGATGGGTGGCGATCGCTGTAGGAGTGTTGGGGCGCAACTAATTGAAAGCGCCCATTATTCAGGCTGTCTTACGTCTGCGCGATCGCGCAAGATTGTTGTGCAGACAATGGCAAGTTTACGCTGAAGCCTTCGTTGCAGAAGCGCGCAATTGCCCACAGGCTGCATCGGCTGCAAGACCGCGAGATTGGCGCACGCTTACCACAATATGCTTTGCCTTCAGTGCATTTACAAAGGTTTGGATGCGTTGAGGGCTGGGGCGCTGATAATCCACTTCCGAAATGGGATTGTAGGGGATCAGGTTGACGTGGCTCTGAAAGCCTCGCAAATGTTGGGCGAGCTCGATCGCATGTTCTGGCTCATCATTCAGCCCTGCCAGCAAAATATATTCAAACGTCACGCGCCGACCTGTAAGCTGCACATACTCACGGCACTCATCCAGCAGTGCCTCTAGCGGATAGTGCTTGGCGCTGGGAATGAGTTTCTCTCGCAAGGCTTGATTCGAGGCGTGAAGGCTGACCGCAAGCGTTGCACGAAGTTGACTGGCGGCAAGCTTACGGATCCGATTGGGAATACCAACTGTCGAAACCGTCATGGTGCGCTGCCCAATCCCTACATCCTGATTCAGACACCGCAATGCTGCTACTACATTCTCGGTATTGAGCAACGGTTCGCCCATACCCATGAAGACTACATTGCTGACGCGATGCTGAAAGTCATTTTGCACCGTCAGCACCTGATCCACAATTTCGGCTGTGGTTAGATTACGCACGAAGCCACCCTTGCCCGTCGCGCAAAAGTCACACGCCATTGGGCAACCGACTTGAGAAGAGACGCAGACGGTGAGGCGGGTGAGAGAGTTGTTAGTTGTTGGTTGTTGGTTGTTAGTTGCTAGGGATAAGGTCGTTTCGCTCCATTCTCCTTCTGCCTCCTGCCCTCTGCCTTCTGCCTCCGCTTGCTCCCAATTGAACGTCGGAATCCCTACTGTCTCAATGATCTGCCCATCAGAAAGACGCAGGAGAAACTTGACGGTGCCATCGGGGGCAGCGGAGCGATGGTGGAGGGTCGATCGCCCAATCTCTACCCCTTCTAATTCAGCTCGCCATTCTTTGGAAAAAACGGAAATGTCGGTGAGCGATCGCACACCCTTCTGGTAGAGCCACTCATGCAACTGCTTACCCCGATAGGGTCGCTGCCCCTGCTGCTGCACCCATTCGGTCAATTCAGCCAGCGATTTCCCCAGCAGTGGTGAAGATGGATTAGTTTTCGGATTGGGGTGAATCAAAGAGGTCATGGGTTGCGATCGTGCTTCTTCTGTTCGTCTTCCTCCATCCGCCGCCGAAAAACTTCTTCTGCAAAGCGAATGTTTTCCTCAATTGGCTGACCGTTCTCATCAACCAACGGCGGCATCTTTGTCCATTTCCCTGCTACGTCAGGATGATGGAAGAGTGCCCGAATGGCTTCCAGGTCATCTCGATGCTCCAGCACATAGGCTTTCAATTCAGAGCGGCTCATTTCGGCATAATTTGAGTTCATAGGAAATCCCAAAGTCCATTCGGATGTACACTCACTTCGATGTCATCACCTGCAAGAATGTAAACACAGCCTGTGAGCGGGTCAAACCGAAACAGGTGAATATCTTGATACCCATTGGAAAGCATTTGACAGACCCGCAGGCAGGCGTGGGCTTGTTCGTTCGTTGGATAAATGGCTGGTTCCTCAATTCTGACACAGGATGAGGATACCCAGAGAGGAGGCGACCAGTGCCAGTTGCTTACAGCACAGCCGCTCTTAGACGGGCGATCGGCAGACAGGTGAGCTTCCGTGCGCTGGGCACATAGGCGCGGCGGCGGAACACGTCATAACCATTGCGTTCGATTTCGTCGAGAATGCCGCTATACAGCATGAGGGCTGCCCAGACGGGGAAGCGAGCATCCCGATTGAGCGATCGAATGCCCCGTTCGGCAGAGGCAAAAAACTTACGGGCACGCTGAATCTGGAACCGCATGAGTTCGCGCCACCGTTCATCCACAATGCCATTAAACAGATCGTCTTCGGTGTAGTTAAACAGCGCCAGCTCATCCAACGGGAGGTAAATTCTGCCTCGGCTGGCATCTTCACCCACATCTCGCAGAATGTTGGTGAGTTGATTGGCGATTCCCAGCGCTACGGCTTCTTTGGTCGGATCGTCACTGACTTTACGGTACACATCCCAGGGTGCCGTGCGCGGGGTGGTATCAATGCCCATCACGGGGGTCGTCATTAAGCCAACGGTGCCTGCGACACGGTAGCAATAGAGTTCAAGCTGCTCAAAGGTTTCGTAGCGCGATCGGTACAAGTCCATCCGCTGCCCCGCAATCATGTCCCGGAAGGGTTGAATGTCGATCGCCGGGAATCGTTCCAGCGTATCCACCAGCGCCACATCAGGATCTTCGATCGGCTGACCCGCAAACACTGATTCCAGTTGCTTCTCCCACTGGTCTAGCGTTTCGGGTGTGGTTAAGCTTGCGCGAGGACCATCCACTAACTCATCGGTGCGACGACACCAGACATAGATTGCCCAGATTGCCCGACGCTTCGCTTCTGGCATTAGCATCGTGCCCAGATAGAAGGTCTTGGAATACTTTGCCGTGATTTGGCGGCAGAGTTCGTAGGCATCTTCCAGGGAAGCGAGAGTCCTCACACAAGAATAATCAGGCAATTTCAGCATTTCCTTGAGAACGCTTGGCGAACAGGGCAGGTGAGCAGATTCAGGGTAGGCAGGGCGATCGCAGTAAGGGATGAGAGCGTGCCCACGATACAATAATCATGGCAACGTTACTTAAACCCTTCACCCCAAAGCCGCTTAATGCTTCATCAAACGGTTAGCTTTAAAAAGAACTATCCGTTGAAAATACGAACATTATAGAGACAGCGAACGCCTATACACTCGCTGTAGACAGCGAAGACCTAAAGGCTCGCCATCGGTTGGGGCTGCTGACTTGTGCTAGTGGAGTCGTTTGTTGAATGGGGAAGGTCACTCAACCACTGACTGTTCACAAGTGCCTGCGCTGTCAGCTTACCAGAAAGTACGGCACCCTCCATACTGCCAAGATAGCGTTGCATCGTATAACTCCCTGAAAGGAAGAAATTTGGGATAGGCGTAATTTGATCGGGACGGTATGCCTGTCGCCCAGGAGTGGCGGTATACACCGATCGCGGCGTTTTCACTACCTTAAATTTTCGCAGTTTAGCTGGATTCTCTGTCCCAAAGTGCTGCGGGAAGAGTCGTTCCAGATCTTTCATGGTTGCCGCAATAATCTCATCATCCGACTTATCAATCCAATCTTTGGCAGGGGCAAGGACTAACTCCAGCATGGAGCGATCGGGGTCGGCATATTCTTTGCAGGTGACACTCATATCGGCGTAGACGCTCAGCAGCTCCGATCGCGAGAAGAGAAGCTGATCAATATCCGTGAGCTTGCGATCGAACCACAGGTGCAGATTAATCACGGGCACGCCTTCCAACCCATCGAGCTTTTGGAAGAACGGCATCGCTTTCCAGGCTGGTGGCGTTAACACCTTCATCACATCCACCGACATCGCAGACACGTAGGCATCGGCAGTAATTACCTCATCGGGTGCGCCATCCAGCCCTCGAATCACGAAGCTTTTGACTGAGCCATCTTCATGAAGTTGGATTTCTTTGAGGGGCTTTTTCAGATGCACTTCACCACCGCCTGCCGTGATGTAATCCACGATCGGCTGACACAACCGTTCTGTAGGTGATCCATCCAAAAACGCAATCTTGGAGCCATAACGTTCTTGCAAAAAGCGGTTCAATGCCGTGAGCAAAATCGTGGACGACACCTCATCGGGATTAATAAACGTGAGCGCTTTGGATGCCGCGATGAACACATCTGTACTCACTTTTTCATCAATGCCCTGCCGACGCAGCCACTCATTCATTGAGTACTTGTCCATGTCTTCGACGTACTTTTGACCGCGCACGATCGCAGGCGTGAGACCGATGGCAAAGCGAATCTTTTGCTCCCACGTCAGCATGTCGTTGTTGCGGAGAATTGACACGATGACGTTAAACGGGGCGGGAATATCGGGCACATCAAAGCGAGACAGTACTCCTGGCTTATCGGGCTGGTTGAAAATGAGCGTGTGCTGCTTCCACTGAAGTCGGTCTTCGATGCCGAGTTCTGCCATCAATTGCAGCATGTTGGGATAGGCACCAAAAAAGGCGTGCAGCCCGGTTTCGTACCAGTCGCCGTCGTCATCTTTCCAGGCAGCAACCAGACCGCCTAACACATCTCGACTTTCCAGAACTATCGGGGTATGTCCCGCATCGATCAGGTATTTGGCACAGGAAAGCCCTGCCAGACCTGCTCCCGCGATCGCAACTCGCATGTGGCTTCTTTAAACTTCTTCAAGGTTGGATTGCTCTCATTATACGTTGCAATCCGTTACATTTCGCGCTGATGCCTGGTTACTTGCATACGGCAAAGAGGAGACAGATTAACGTTCCGCCATTCATGCTCTGGGGAATGCTTAAGGTTGAATCGTTCCAGGGGGTTAGTAGGGACGTTACACATAGCGTCTGTACAGACGGTCTCTCTGCTTGAAAACACCCCAGGAGTTAGCTCGGAAATGAGACTTTAGCTGTAAAGCATCATGAAATCTAGACTCATAACAACCGTTCTGCCTTTTCTAGCAGCACTTTACTTTTCCGCCCTTTGGAACGGCATGGGTTCTCAAGTATCTAGCGCTATTTTTTTGTTTTTAGAAAGACTTCACGTTTTTCCTCGCCCTGCGATCGCTTTCCTTGTGGCTCTGCTTCCTCTCATTGTGCTGTTTGAGGTCGTTGCAAAGCTGCTGTTTATGATTGCCATTCCCGATCGATATAGGCACGAGCCAACGCAATTAGAGACAGTGCCATCTATTGATAGCGACTCTTTAAACGCCTACACCAGAAGCTTAGAAGCACTGGGTTTTACAAAGCTGGGTGATTATAAAGGCATTGAATCGTCGAGCGACGTGTCCAGACTTTTCACTCATGCCGAATACCATTGCTTTGCTGAAGTCAGCGAGTTGATCGGACAGTTGCCTATGAATTGTTTAATTGTTAGCGCTCTAGAGCAAAACTGGAGGCTAGTTACTACTGACCGCCAAAAAAGTTTGACCTCCGCCACTGCTTACGCCTTCTTCCGACAGCCCCATGTTTTAAGTGTGTATGAGTCTGGAGCCGAGCCTCAGCAGTTGTTGCGATCGCACTTAGCCTTGCGTCAGCAAATGATGACTGACTTGCACCTTCAAATCCTTCCAGATCTATCAGCACAGGCGTTTCTTGACTTAATTCAACGGGATCGCACGCAACAGAAGCAAAGATTGTGGCGCAAAAGCGTTCTATTTGGGCTGGTAGAAATGCTGCTGTTCTCCCTGAATCCCAAAGATGAGTGGTTAGGCGAATATGCTGACTTGGCGGCTCGACGGCATTGAAACGGAGCCATTTTGAAGGCAGAAGGCAGAGGGCAGAAGGTCAAATCTTGCTTATTAGGTCTTTATTTGCTACGCATTGTCGATCGCCCCTCCCAAAGAAAAAGCCCCGACGACAAGCGCCGGGGGCTATTATCAGGGTGCATCTACCACTCTATTGTTCCCAGCCTGCGGGGAGAATCCGGATAAATGAGGGGAAATTTGAAGGCTAAAGGCCGAAGGATGAAGGCTAAAGGATGAAGAGCGATCAATGCTTTCAGCCTTTGAGTAGGGTTGATCAACGCTTTCAGCCATTGGTAAGCGCTTACTTCAGTGTCATTACTCTTTAGACACTCTCAGAGGTTCTCCAGACATTCTCAGAGACTCTCTAGACACTCTCCAGAAGCTCTCTAGACATTCTCAGGGCTTCTCTAGACACTTCCAGAGACTCTTTCGATACTTTCAACAACCTCTTTCGACACTCTCAGAGCCTCTTTAAACACTTCCCAAAGCTCTTTCGACATTCTCAGCAAGTCTCTAGACACTTCCAGAGGCTCTTTCAACACCTTCCGCAGACTCTTTCGACACTCTCAGAGCTTCTCTAGACACTCTCGAAGGCTCTTTCAACACTCTCAGCAAGCCTCCTAACATTCTCAGAGGCTCTCTCAATCCCCTTCGAGATTCTTCAGACGATCGCGGCAAGCATCCAAAACAGTTCAGATCCTCTTCCGTTTGCCTTCCCCCATTCCCGACTCCCCACTCCCCACTCCCCCATTCCCAACTCCGTGTAAACCGCAACGGTCATTCCTTCGGAAAAGGCGATAATGGAGCGATTTAGAGGTGCGATCGGCGATCGCGCCTTTTAACCGTCTTATCCTTCTCAGTCTGAATGGTATGTCGATGCGAACTGAAACGCTACAGGATCGGCTGGATAGCTACTACGAGCAGATTAAAGCGATCATTTTGATCCGCCAGAATCCTATTACAGGGTTGCTGCCCGCAAGTACGGCAGTGAATGCTCACGGTGACTATACCGATGCCTGGGTGCGAGATAACGTCTACAGCATTCTGGCGGTGTGGGGTCTGGGACTGGCGTATCGGCGGCTGGATGACGATCGGGGGCGCACCTTTGAGCTAGAACACAGCGTCATTAAGCTCATGCGCGGGCTGTTGTTTGCCATGATGCGCCAGGTGCAGAAGGTGGAAACGTTTAAAGTGACGCAATCGCCATTGGATGCACTCCATGCAAAGTACGACACCCATACAGGCGGCACGGTCGTTGGAGATGACCAGTGGGGACATTTGCAGCTAGATGCCACCTCCATTTTTCTGCTGATGCTGGCGCAGATGACGGCATCGGGGCTGCATATTGTGTTTACAACGGATGAGGTGAACTTCATCCAAAATCTGGTCTACTACATCGGACGCGCCTACCGCACACCGGACTACGGCATCTGGGAGCGGGGCAACAAGATTAACCACGGCAACCCGGAGCTTAACGCCAGTTCTGTCGGCATGGCAAAAGCGGCACTGGAGTCCATGAGCGGGCTGAACCTGTTTGGTGTCCATGGCGGTCAAAATTCGGTCATTCACGTTCTGCCGGATGAAATCGCCCGATCGCGCATCACGCTGGAATCCATGCTGCCCAGAGAGTCCAGTTCCAAAGAGGTGGATGCCGCGCTGCTGAGCGTGATTGGGTTTCCAGCGTTTGCGGTGGATGATGACAAGCTGCGCGATCGCACCCGTAACGACATTGTGACCAAACTGCAAGGAAAGTACGGCTGCAAGCGCTTTTTGCGGGATGGACACCAGACTGTGCTGGAAGACACCAGCCGCCTGCACTACGAACCCTGGGAACTAAAGCAGTTTGAGCATATCGAGTGCGAATGGCCCCTATTCTTTACCTACCTGCTGCTGGATGCCGTGTTTCGGGGCGATCGGGATCAGATTCAGGACTATCAACAACGGCTGCAAGCGGTTCTCGTCGAGCGGGATGGGCTGCACCTGTTGCCAGAGCTATACTACGTCCCGGCAGACCGTGTGGAAGCAGAGCAGGCGAGTCCTCAAAGCCAGAAGCGACTGCCCAACGAGAATGTGCCGCTGGTGTGGGCGCAGAGTTTGTACCTGCTGGGGCAGCTTCTCAGCGAGAATCTTCTAGCGGTGGGCGATATTGATCCCCTCGGTCGTCATCTCCATATCCGGCAGCAGCGCACACCCCAGGTGCAGGTTGCGTTGTTGGCAGAAAATGAAGCGCTTCAGTTCCAGTTAGCCGCCTATGGCATTGCCACTCAGACTCCCACCCAGGCAGAGTCCTTCCAGGTGCGGGAAGCGCAGGAGTTAGCCACCGTTTATACCCAGATTGGACGCAACGATAAACTCGGCCTCAGTGGTCGTCCGGCTCGACGGTTGCGGAGCCTTACCACCGCACGCATCTTTCAAATTCGGGGCGATCGCCTCGTCTTTCTGCCCTCCATTTTCGACAGGCAGCAATTCTATCTCGCTCTTGATCCCCACGTTTTGGTGACGCAGATTCGTACCGAACTGGCGCACATTCAGCGGCACTGGAGCCAGCTTGGACGACCCACCATGACCCTGCTGCTTACCCAGGACATACTGGAAGCAGACGATCCGAACGCGCCCGATACCATGCCGCTGCTGACCTTGCTGCGCGAACTGCACGATGGCAATTGCAATGGGGTGCAGGTGAAGCTTGGACGGCTCAATCAGCTTATGCTCACCGCAACCGTTGAACGCATCGACTTTTTGCACGACTTCGATTTCACCCGATCGCCCGTCCAGGATGCCCTGCCCGAAACCCAGTACCTCAGCTTTCATCCCGATCAACTGGTGCCGCTCAGCATCACGCAAGAGTTTCGGCTGGAGTGCGAAACCAACACGGGGCTACTGCTCTCTAGCCTGAAGCAATCGGCAAACCTGTATGAACAGGTGGAGCTACTGAGTACCCTGGTGCGGCTCAAAGGGTTGGATTTTGATACGGGATTTGGGCAGCCTGCGAAGCGAGTCACCGTCAGCACGTTGCTGGACGAAATTTACGCCAAAGCCGGAACGCTGAAGCAGTGGGCGATCGTCCGTCGTGCTGCTGGACTCCGCAACAAAATCGACATGAGCCTTGCCGATGCCGTTACCGATATTCTGGTACGACAAAAGCAAATTGCCGTCGGTCGCGCCTACAGTGAGGCATCGCTGATCACGCGCCCCGGTTCGCCGATCGAAGTGATGGAGAAAATCACGGAGTTTTGCCGCGAAGACATCCGCGATCGCATGTTGACGCAAGAGATCCTCATCTACCTCAGCCTGCTAATCAAGGCGGAACCCTCTCTGTTTGACGGACTTCTCACGCTCCGAGTTGGCTACCTCATTCTGCTCATCACCAGCGAACTGGCATGGGAACTCAACGTACCGCAAGACGAAGCGTATGAGCGCCTGATGCAACTGAGTCCCCACGAAATGCAAACCCGTCTCCATCATGTGTTGGAAGGCTATCAGGGGTTAGACAAAGCGCTGTTTCGTCAGGAGTCGCTGCCTATCAAAGAACGGCAGATGGATATCGAGTGGATTGTGCGATCGGAACAGGAAGAGGACACTCAGCCCAAAGTCGAAAACTGGTGGCGCAAACGTCAGCTAGACGGCTCCCTCAACCGCGTCCCCAAGCAGTTCTACCCCAACGTGTGGAACCTGCTCAAGCACTGCAAAGGCTTGGTGATTGGCGACAAACTCGAACGCCGCAACCGTCTGGACAGCAAGCTACTGCTGGCAGAAACGACTCCGGGCGAAAAGAACTTTGCCCTCCAGGTCGAACATCTGCTGAACAAAATCCAGGCACCCGAATACCGACAGGTCAACATCGAAGCGCTGATGGAACTCGCCGCGATCGCCGAACAAAACCCCACCCTCCAAATTGAAGACTACATCGTGCTGGATGTCTTGGTCGGTCATGCCGTTCGTCTGGCATGGATGGACGAGCATCTCGATCATCATGATCGCTACGATGACCACAAAGCAGCGGCATGGCGATCGTTCTATGCCAGTTCTCCTTATGATTGTGCCAGCTATGTGGCGAAAGCGCTCCGGTTCTTGACAGAATTGGCTGAAACGGCTCAGGTGGGAATGGGGAGTAGGGAGTAGGGAGTAGGGTGTGGGGTGTCGATGCAACGCTGTCAGCGATCGCATAAGTAGGCGTTACTAAGTTGTGCCGCTAGTCTCCACTGATTTCAACCAGCGCTTCGCCTGTCTGTAGAAGCCGCAGTGCTTCTGGCAGCGTTGCACTCAAAATCTCTTGCAAGCAAGCATTTGAAGTATTCCCACACGTTAACCAAATAATTTGTGGTGGTGATCCTAACCGATCAACTAAATCGGCAAAGTCGCTGTCTTTTGTCATAAAGATAATTCCCTGAGCCTTCGCTGCCTCAAAAATCTCAGGATCTTCAGCATCCCGTAGCCCAACATCTCGTAGAGCGAATGCTGTGATGCCGAATGTATTAGTAATCCAGATTGCGACTTGCTGTGCAACGCTACGCGAACGCAGGAGACAAATGTGCATCCACCCAGATAATCATGCAACCAAGATTGGATGATTGAGCTTACGAGAGGCATACAAAAGTGCTGCCTTCAGATCATCTGCTTCAAGATCAGGCATTTCTTCCAGAATTGCGTCAGCACTCAATCCAGCTGCAAACAGATCGAGAACATCTGACACCCGAATTCTCATGCCTCGAATATAGGGACGACCACCACATTGCCTTGGATTAACCGTAATTCTTTCGAGTAATTCTGACATAACGTTGCATTCTACAATGCGTGTCGCTCAAGTGTAACAAGGGCAGACCGTCAGCGATCGCCACCCAACCTCAGTTAACCAATTTCAGCCAACCAAATAGCTCTCCGATCGTCAACTGTACTCCTGTTGCAAAATCAGGAACAGGCAGCACATCGGTTGCTTCGTCGAAGAAGTTGGGTTGTCTGCTGGGCGCGTAGGTCAAGACGGTTTGTTCGTCGGGGTCGATGAGCCAACCGAGTTGAGTACCATGGGTTAGGCAGTGCAGAATATTTTTGGTGACTTTGATGTACTTCTGATCGGGCGAAAGGATCTCAATTGTCCAGTTGGGTGCTGCTTGAAAGGAGTTGGCAACATCACCCCGATCGTCTACCGGAATGCGCGACCAGGTAAACACGGCGATATCTGGAACGGTCGATCGTCCACCAAACGTGCAACGTAATTCAGGAAATGCCAGCGCCACCCGTTGCGGCTTAACGACGGCATTGATGTTTGTTACCAGTTCACCTTGTAATATGCTGTGCTTTCCCTGTGGCATTGGTTTTTGAATGATTTGTCCATCAATATATTCACTGGCAGGCTTCGTTTCTGGCAGTTGCAAAAATGCCTCTAACGTCAGCGTCTTTTCGGGGACTTGTACCATTGTCTTTTACTCCTGACTTCTGACTCCTGACTTCTGCCTTCTGCCTTCCAACTCATCAGCTACTCCAATCGCAAACCATCCACCTAAACTAAGGAAAACAGTTCTTTCTCATTATGACCCTCCAAGTCTACGGTATTCCCAACTGCGGCACCTGCAAGAAAGCCTTCTCCTGGCTGGAAAGCAACGGGGTTGAGTATGAATTCATGAATACGAAGGAAAAGCCGCCAGCGCGATCGCTCATTCAAAGCTGGGTAGAAGCACTTGGCTCCAAACCGATGCGAAACACCTCTGGGCAGTCCTACCGCGCTTTGGGTACCACTAAAGATGACTGGACAGACGCACAATGGATCGATGCCTTTGCCAATGATGCCATGTTACTCAAGCGACCACTCTTCGTCAAAGACGGCACTGCTGTTATGGTTGGCTTTAAAGATAAACCTGACGTTATTCGTGAAAAGCTTGGTGTGTAGAGTGTCCGTTTAGAATGAATTGAACTTTCCACAAAACAGCAATGCGACGACACGAAGCGTTAGCCATTTTGCATAGCCATCAAAAGACGTTGAAAAGCTTTGGTGTGAAATCTCTAGCGCTGTTTGGCTCTGTGGCGCGAGATGACGCTCGATCGGATAGTGATGTCGATCTGCTGGTTGCGTTCGATCGTCCGGTAGGTCTTTTTACCTTTGTGCGTTTAAAGCGTTACTTAGAAGAAATTTTGGAACGTTCTGTTGATTTAGGTACACCAGACTCTTTGAAGCCATATCTTCGTGAATCGGTCTTGAGAGATTCCATCCATACCTTCTACTTCTGAAGAATGGCGATCGTCTGGCAAACCATCCAGGAAGATCTCGTTCCATTCGCACTTTCCCTACGCCAATTGCTAGATTGAGACCTATGTTTCAAACTACTCGTCGTCGGCTTGCGCTCTGGTATACTACCGTTACAGCGGTGCTGCTGTTGCTGTTTGCCACGGGCTTTTATCTCTACGTGCGGGAGACGTTGATTGAGCGGATGGATGACACGCTGAATCATGTGGTGGAAGTGGTGGGGCGATCGCTCGTCATCGAACCCGTCAATCCCCACTCTGAAGGCGGAGCGCTCCGGGTGAATGTGGAAGCTAGCTTTCGGGACAACGCCGCAACCGGGGAAGATGACCACATCGATCTGGAATGGTTCAGTCCCACTGGCGAATTGCTCTGGTCAACGCTCTCGGAACCGCTGCAAATCCCGCTGCATCTGAACAATAACGGTGAAACCGTTCGCATGGTAAGAGGTTCCGGTGGAGCCTTAAGAGAAGCAGGTACGCAGGAAGGCGAGGAAGCTGAGAACAACGATCGCCAACAACTAACAACCAATAACCAACAACCAACAACCGCTTCCCCCGACTCACTCATTCTCCGCCAAGTCACGCAGCGGATAGAAGTTGGTCGGCAAGTCTTGGGCTATTTGCGGGTCAGCCATCCCTGGTTTGAGGTAACCAAACCTGTCCGCCAATTGGTGTGGGATCTCTTGTTGGGCATTGGACTCATGGTGGCAACTGTCGCCGCGATCGGCTGGTTTCTCTCTGGTCTGGCGATGGAGCCTGTGAGCGAGTCGTACCAACGGTTAAAGCAGTTTACCGCCGATGCATCCCATGAATTGCGTAACCCGATCGCCATCATTCAAACGAATGTCCAGGTCGCGCTGGCAGATCCTGATCCCGATCCCAAAACGCAGCAACAGCATCTCAAAGTCGTCGAGCGATTGACGCGACGGTTGGGGCGCTTGGTGGATGATCTGCTCTTTCTGGCGCGACAGGATAGCGGCATTGTGCAGGCTCGCTGTGTAAATGTATCCGTGGATAGCTTGCTGCGAGACGTGCTGGAAGAACAACAAATGCTTGCCGAAGAGAAGGGCATTCAGCTCGCATTGAGTCTTATAGAGCCAATTGCTAAGAATGGCGCTAGTAGTGCAGCCAGCCAAAGCGGGGTGACGGGAGTGTCGCCTTCGACTACAACGACGATCGCCACAACTCTGTCGTCGCAAGAAACCTGGAGTACGCTCTACGCCGATCGCGATCAATTAGCACGACTCTTTACCAATCTGGTTGGAAATGCATTGCAATACACGCCTTCGGGGGGAACAGTGCTGGTGAAGCTTCAACCAACGAAGCGATCGGGCAATGCATCTCTTCAGATCAGCATAAACGATACAGGTATTGGCATTGCACCAGACGCATTACCACGACTGTTTGATCGCTTCTACCGTGTTGATCAGGCACGCACCCAAACCGCTGCGGCAGGCTCAGGGTTAGGGTTGGCGATTGCGCGGGCGATCGTGGAGAACCATCAGGGGCACATCCATATCGACAGCACGCTGGGTCAGGGTACAACGGTGACGGTGGTTTTGCCGCAGCGGGATGAAGGGTAAGGAATGGGGTGTGGGGTGTGGGTGTGGGGTGTGGGGTGTGAGGAAGCGGAGGGAGAAGAGGAAGCGTGGGGGGCGTGGGGAATAGGTTGTCTACGCTCAATGGTGGTGATCGATAGAACGCTGACTTATGACCAAAGGTAGGGGAAAGTTTAGACGAGGGTTTCTACATTGGTGATGTAGAGCGCTCAGAGGATTGATCTCAGATGCAACAGCTAAGATATTTGGCTTTCGTGGCAGGGGCGATCGGATTCGCCTCCTTTGCGGCACTCTCTGCTTCACAGGTTTCTGCTCAGAGTAGTGTAGGTGGCAGCACTGGTGGCGCTGGAGCAAGTGGTACGACTGGGGTAACGCCGACAGTTCCCTCCACTGGAGTATCACCCACATCACCCTCCACTGGAGTATCGCCCACGTCTCCTTCAACGGGCATAACCACAACACCAGGCACTACGCCCAACAGCACGACAACGCCCTCTACTGGAGCAACTGGTGGCAGCAATGCAGCGCCAACGGGTTCTTATGGTGTCGTTACGCCATCCTATGGAACATCTGTAACGTCTCCCTCAGGAACAACCAGTCCTTACGGCTTGAATACAGGCGGCATGACCTCACCTTCTACTGGCGTAACGAATACTGGCGGTGTAACGAACATCAATGGCACACCTGGCACTACGTCTACTACGTCAGGCAGAACGACGACTCCAGGTAGCACGATGGTGTCTCCGGGTGCGAATCAAACTACGCCTGGTTTGAATACAGCACCCGGTCAGAACACAACCACTCCTGGTCAGAGTACAGTTACAACACCTGGGACTACTACACCTGGAACCTCTACGCCTGGAACTACCACCTCTCCCTCTGTTGCCCCTACAGGTGGTACTACAGGGACAGGTGGGACTCGATAGACGAGATGGCTTGAGTAGGAGTCACTTCAACTCAGTGTTTCGTCACGTTTGATTCTGTAAGTTTCTGGGGCGATCGCGTTGACCACGCTGTTGTTCCAGAAACTCATCCATATCTGCGATTTTGCATGCACAAGATGCTGAGTTAGTGGTTTACCTCTGATCGGTCCCCATTTACTTAATGAATAAATCTTCTGCTTAGGCTGCGTTTGCCCAATCTTTTGCCCAATGCAATGTTTTATGCACCTGTTCTAAGGTTGCCGCTTCGCAGTAGAGCCGCAACACGGGTTCAGTACCACTAAAGCGAATCAGCAACCAGCTTTGATCCGTCAACCGAAACTTGTAGCCATCCACTGAGAGGCAGTCGATCACAGCCTGTCCAGCAATTTCGGTGAGTGGGCTGGTTTCTAGCTGGTGAAGCAGGTTTGCCCGTACATCCATGCCAGCCAGGGGAATATCGATGCGATCGTAGCTGGAGAAAAAGCCTGTCCGTTCCTGAAGTTTGCGATACAGATCGCTCAAATCTAGACCAAAATGCACGATCGCCTCCAGCACATACAGCGCCGACAGCAATGCATCGCGTTCGGGAATGTGGTTGCCGTAGCCGATCCCGCCCGATTCTTCGCCACCCAGAAGTACCTGGGTTTCCAACATGCGATCGGCGATGTACTTGTAGCCCACCGCCGTCTCAAAGACAGGTAGGTCATATAGGGCAGCGACTTTGGGCATCAGATCTGACCCGCTGATGGTTTTCACCAGTTCGCCCTTAAAGCCGCGATTGGCGACCAGATGTTCAATCAAAACGGGGATCAAGATTTGCGAACTGAGGAAACTTGCCTGTCCGTCTACTGCCGCAATGCGATCGCTGTCACCATCAAACACCAGCCCTACAGAAAGCCCAGTGGGGTTCTCCTGACGATGGGCGCGCATTTGTTCAAAAAAGTCAGTGAGGTAGCGTGGCAGTGGTTCCGGTGCGCCACCACCAAAGAGGGGATCGCGATCGCTGTGCAGTTCGCGAATAGGTGTTTTCAGCAGTTTTTCGAGTCCGCCTGCGGCTGCACCATGCATCACATCCGCAAAGACGGTGAGCGTTCCTTGCTGGATCGCCTGACGAATGGCGGCAATATCCACTTTGGTTTCTAACCCCTGACAGTAGCCTTCCCAGGGATTGAAGGTTTGCAGTACTCCAGGGGTGCCTGTCACCGTTTTGCCTTCTGCAAGGAGGGCTTCAATCTGCTGCGTGACGAAGGGTGAAACCGAGCCACCAAAGGCACCTTTCACCTTTAAGCCAGAGTAGCGACCGGGGTTATGGCTGGCGGTAATGACCAACGCGCCCAGGGCATTGTATTGCTTGGCAGCCCAGCTAAAGGCGGGTGTAGGTGCATATCCATCCGACAGCAACACGTCAAACCCTGCGTCTCTCACAGCTTCAGCCGTTGCTAGGGCAAAATCTTCTGACAGAAAGCGCCGATCGTACCCCACAATCACCAGCCTGTTTGCGGCGGTGCTGCCATAGACGTTCGCCAACACCTGCGCGGCTAATGGTGCCACTTGCGTCAGGCGATCGAACGTAAAATCGGCGGCGATGAGTCCGCGCCAACCATCTGTACCAAATTTGATCGGAGTGGACTTAACCGACGCTGGAGAAGGGTGATTCATGGGACAGACAGCCTTACGTGCTTTCGACTCTTGCCCTTCGAGTGTATGCGGAGAACTCCCCCTTCAGCTACCCTCTAGACCAGTGGGGAACGATCGCGGCAAACGGCTTCATAGCCGATGGTACTGACTTTCAGCGTTACTCTTAACACGTTACTGCGACCGATGGCTTTATAAAAGCTTTACATTACGGCTACCATCGTTCAAAGCCGCATGAAATGTGGGTAAAGCTCCCGGTTGCTGCCTTTGCTCTCTCGTGCCTACCGTTTCCGAGAAAGCCTTCAACAACCTCAGCCGTTTACCTGTAGAGGCGCGGCATACGGTCAACAGTCTTTGCCATTGACAAGAATCATCTGCCGCATGCCACACCCCTACGCAGAGAATGGCTCCTTCATCAAGCCTCATTCCTCACTCAGGCTCAAAACTGATAGGTGAGGCTGAAATAGAAGCCTTCATCCTGGGCATCGTTGCCCCGATCGCGCAAGTCCACAAACGGTATGGCATAATCAAGCCGGAGGTTGAGACGGGGAAGCGGTTGCCAGAGCAGCCCTAAGCCGATCGCAGCCAGAAAGGTTTGTTCTGGAAGTGGGTTGGGGTTGTTTGATTTGTTCCAGACGGTGCCCATGTCGAAGAACGGTGCAAGCTGGAAGGTGGGTAGTCCAGCTTCGTCGCGCCCCAATGTGATGCGGTCTTCCACCGAGAAGCGAAACCCGTTATCGCCAGAACGCGCATTTTGACGGAAGCCCCGCAGCGATTGCCCGCCCCCAATCACAAACTGCTGAGAGGGTAAGAGGCTATCCGGTGTAAGCTGCAAGTCAAGTTGGGCGATGAGCAGGTTGCTATTGCCCAATCGCTGTACCCGTTGCGCCTGCCCCTGCCAGCTAAAGAAGCGTCCATCCGGTATGGGCGACTCATTCTCAGTTGCGTCGAGAATGCCCAACCCCAGATTGAACTGCGATCGAAATGCCCAGGCTCCCTGTGGATCACGCCTCACATAGTCTTGCCCGAGCTTGAGGACACGCGTTTTGCTGTTGCCATCGGCATCCGGTCCAATGCCAAACGGGGTGCCTATATCGTTAAAGAGAAAGGTCTGCCCATCCTGGAAGGCAAACCCGACTGAGAGCGCAAATTCCTCTCGCGGCGTGCGAATCAAGGGCTGACGGTAACTCAACTCATAGAGGGTTGTTTCACCGCGAATATCAAACACCTCGAAATCAGGATCGACAATGCGGTTTTTGCTGGGTGCAATCCGCAACTGCACCGTGCCATTCATCGCATTAATAGGTGCAATGTAGTTAAAGTCGAAGGCATCTGACCCGCCGCGCGTGGTTCCAAAGTAGGAGGCAGAAAGCTGATCACCAATGCCTGTGAGGTTGCGGTAGCTGATAGCTCCACCCAGACGGACGGCTCCCACGCTCGGCGGCGAGTAGTTATCTGCTTGCAGCAAGCCGTCGATCGCCTTTGCCTCTGTCACCCGCACAATGAGAATGCTTTGCCCCAGTTGGGTGCCGGGACGCAGACTCGCCTCCACGTTGGTAAACAGCGGGTCGGCTTTGAGCAGGCGCAACTGGTCTTCTAACGCATCACGGCTGAGCGGTGGCTTGGTTCCTAGCTGAATGCGGCTACGCACGTAGTTGGGGTTCAACCGCTGGGTGCCTTCAATGTCGATGCGCTCCAGCGACCCTTCGACCACGCGAATCTGCACAACGCCATTGGTAACGGTCTGGTCAGCCAGAATTGCCCGTGAAGTGATGTAGCCCCGATCGAGGTAAAGCTGCGTAATCGCATCAGCCGCCTGTCGCAGTTGTTCTAACGTAACCGTGCGGTTTTCCAGAGGCTTGGTAATCGGGTCAAGTTCCTTCGCGCCCAAAATGGTGCTGCCCGTCACCTCGATGCGAGTCACGTTGAGTTGAGGGGAGGGCGTGCTAGGTGTCGTTTCTGGAGGCACCGTTGGCGTTGGGGGCAAGATGGGCGACTGATCCGGAGGTGGCGTTGGTGTGGGAGCAGGCTGAATCAGGCGATCGCGGTTTGGGTCGGGCGTGAGCTGACTTGGATCAGGCAATACAGGCGGCGTTGGCGCAGAGGGTGGCGGTTGTACCTGTGCCATCAAGCTGCTGGACTCAATGGGTGCGATCGCGTTTGGGGCATCGATCGCAGTGGTGGCAAGCACTCGCGCTGGCAGCAACCAAAAAATCGCGCCTACCAGCGAAACCCCACACTCAAAACCAAAACCCCTTCGTTGCATGTCTCACCCGTGCTTTAAATCAACGTTCTATGTTTAACGGAAAATGCTTGACTGCATCAGCCTACTCGATGATGCAGCCACTTTATCTCTGATGCAGCTATTTTTATCCTTTCGCTTTCTCTATAAACAAAAATTTGTGCGCCGCACCCATCAAGTGCTGCCCCATTCTACGAGGAAGCAACCCGATGGCAGGAAAATGATGCTCAAACGTGACAAAACTGGAAGAGAGAAGTTTTCCATAGCAATTTCCAATTTAGTGAAGTACAGTCTCAGCAAGGCAGAAGGCAGACTTCGGCGTGAGCGCTCAGTCGAACGAGAGCAGAGGGCAGAAGGTCGAGAAAGCGGGATTTCCTTCTGCCTCCTGCCTCCTGCCCTCTGCCTTAAACCCTAAAAACTTGATCAATTAAGTTATGACGCACGAATGAAAGCGCTGCCGGGTTGCAGAGTAGGATGTAACCTGATCTGCCTTTGAGTTCTGCTATGTCGCCTCGGCTTCCTGCTGCACGTCCACCGCTCCGCCATCGTAAAAGGCTGTGGTTTGAGCGCCTGATGGCGATCGTAGCGCTGGCAAACCTTGGTCTGGTTGTCTTTGACCTGAGCTACATTCCCCTGCGGAACTTTTGGCTCTTGGGCAAGGTGAAGCTGCCCCTGTTACCCACCGTGACGCTTCCCATGCCCCCTGCTCCGGCTGTGTGCAAACCCCTGGGCGAGATTCCTGACAAAGCGACGTTGTTCACCGCTTGTTACGATCGCGTCAAAGGCATCGAAGCCTACCGGGAGACCCAGGCATACCTGGAGAACGTGAATCAACTGGAGCAGCTCATTCAGCAAGAGGGTGTGCGATCGCCAGCAGTGGCTCAAGCGCTCAAAACCCTGCAAGAGCAAAGTACGCGCATGATTAACGAGAACTGGTTTACGGTCGCCAACAAAGCTGGCACGCTAGAAAAAATCAAAGACCGGATGCGCGATCGCATCTATGTCGAAAAGGCGACCATTGCAGCTTCTTTAGTAAGCACCGATCCGGCACAACGACTTGCCTTTGAAGAAGCCACCCGCCGCCGGGCAAAGCGATCGTCCCAAAAAGCCTTCAATCTCTTTTGGACGGCAGATTACCTTGCTCAAGCTGGCGTGCAACAAGAACTTACCTGGTTTGACGATCGCATCCGGCACCTGATACAAACCAATTACTACCGTTCAATCGAAGAAAACGGGGAGTTCACGAATAACTTTTGGGTGCTGGATGCTCCCTTTGTCATTTTGTTTGCGATCGAATTTCTGGCTCGTACCTGGTACATCAGTTGGCAATATAAGAGCGTCCGCTGGCAAGATGCGGCTCTCTGGCGCTGGTATGATGTCCTCCTTTTCTTTCCCTTTGGGCTGCTGTTTTATCCCTGGGCATGGCTCCGCGTGATTCCAGTCAGCATTCGCCTTCATCAAGCCCATCTCATCGATCTAGAGGAACTTCGCGGACAAGCCACGCAAGGCTTTGTGGGCAGCATTGCCGAAGAATTAACCGAAGTAGTGGTGGTGCAAGTGCTCAATCAGGTGCAGCAGGCTGTGCAGCAAGGCGAAATTATGCGCTGGTTGTTACAGCCCAAAAACAATCAAATTTCGGTCAATAACGTAGACGAAATTACAGAATTGGTCTCGTTATTCATCAAGCTAACGGTGTATCAAGTCTTGCCCAAAGTGCAGCCCGATCTGGAAGTTTTGTTGCGTCACACCATTGAATCGGTTCTGAATCAAACGCCCGCCTACCAGACGCTAAAAGCTATGCCGGGACTGAGCGACGTGCCTACACAATTGATCGATCGCCTGGTATCTGAAGTGCTACAAGCAACCTACAGCACTCTTACAATGGCGCTTGAAGATCCGATCGGCACCCAACTCACAAATCGCCTCATCCAGAACTTTGGACAAACCCTTGGCAAGGAAGTTCAAGAACAGCAAGTGACCAATGAATTGAAAACCTTAGTCAATGATTTCCTCGAAGAATTGAAATTGAATTACGTGAAGCGATCGGCAGAAATCGATGTCGAAACTTTGCTGGAAGAAACCCGTCAACTTCAGCAAAGCGCGAGAAGACAGACGAATCTCTGAGCCTGGTCGGTGGGCAGAATTACTATGAAGCGATCAGCTTGAGAGTTTTGAGTTTTGAACAGCTACCAGTCATCAGTGAACAGTTATCAGTGAATCAGTCTGGCTGACTGACAAATCTTTGAGCGCGTACTTGAACCCGCCCTGCACTGAAAGTGCGGGCTAATGGAGGGAAGTCCTCTGAAGAGGACTAAGTAGGAAGGCACAATTAAATATAAAATCTGCGTAGGATGGGTTAGCGAAGCGGAACCCTTGCTGCCAAGGGTTTTGATGCGTTACGGCTATACCTAACACATCCTACATTTGATTCCACCCAGCTACTTAGGAGCGCCTGACAACCCGTTTTAACGGGTTTCGCACCATTAGCCCGGATTTGAATTCTATCCATTACGCCTGGAGTTTAGACTAAAGAGCGAGGAAAGGCAGCCAGACCGAACGATCTGACTGCTTAATAGTCAAGGACGTTTCAAATCACTTGACTATGAGTAATTTTGACAAGCTTCGAGCCTTTCGGCATCAA
>JAESFW010000279.1_pt1 | contig 45618 bp, 36 predicted proteins | sample 9269481 | NCBI WGS metagenome assembly JAESFW01 (sample SAMN14515350, study PRJNA621654) | algae metagenome | isolation source: Lyngbya sp. HA4199-MV5 and co-occurring heterotrophs from soil with... | place: USA: Ahupuaa O Kahana State Park, Hawaii | collected 2009-07-21 | reverse complement strand
TGCACTGAACCAAGGACGACTCCGAGCCATGGCTTGTCCTCCTAATCTCAATCTCACCGGCTTAAATTGTATTGCCTCTCTTGAAAGAGTTAGCTTAAGTTGAAACCAATGACGACCGTTCGCCCCTTCAGAAGACTAAATTTCCGGTCTTATTTAATCCGCGATCCTTTCAAGGGTCTCTCTCGCACCGTGCCCCTCCAATGCGTTAATAAAGAAAAGCGCAACCACGAAAAGGGTTGATCAGAAACGAATATGGCAAAAAACCCCAAGCCCAGTGAACAGCGAATCGTACTGGAGAATATAAGCTGGCAGAAGTTTGAAGCACTCTTGATCGAAATGGAAGCCGATCGCGCCTCTCGCTTTACCTACGATCGCGGTCGGCTGGAACTCATGACTCCGCTTGAAGAACACGATCGCTGCCACAAGCTGATCGAATCGCTCATTCTCGTTCTTGCTGAGGCGATGAAGCTACCAGTAGAAGGCTACAAAACCCCAACGTTAAAGCGGTCTGATTTAGGGATAGCTGTGGAACCCGACACTGGCTATTACATCCAGCACGAGCAGCAGGTTCATGGCAAGGCGGCGATCGACCTCACTGTTGATCCGCCACCAGACTTAATTCTGGATGTTTCGTTCAATCAGAGTGCTTTAGATAGACTCTCGCTGTACGCCGCGATGGGCGTGCCTGAAGTGTGGCGCTATGTCAGCCAACCGGGAGATGATTTTTTGAAGGGGCAGTTGCACATTTATGGGTTAGAGCAGCAACGCTATAGCCAGATCGCCAACGGGTTTGCGTTTCCGTTTTTGCCTGCGGGTCGCATTCTCCAGTTTATTGACGAGAGCGATGCGCTAGGGTTGATGACAGCACTGCGATCGCTTCGCGAATGGCTACACGTCCATCATGAAGGCAAGCCATAGCCAGCAAATGGAGCTAAAACGATGAACTCTCTCACCTCTACAACCAAATTTCTCAGTGCGGTGCCCGTGCTGCCAGCGGTTGATCTGGCTATCACGATCGCCTTTTACGAGCAGATGGGTTTTACCACCGAGTTTCAGTACGAGGATTATGCGGGCTTGCGTCGTGGGGGTGCATCGCTTCACCTGTGGCAATGCAGCGATCGCCAGATAGCAGAAAACACAAGCTGTCGCATTAATGTCAGCGGTATCGACGCTCTTTACGAGGAATACCAGACGCACGGCGTGATTCATCCCAATGGGGCGCTCACCACGAGACCCTGGGGTTTGCGAGAATTTACCGTTTTAGATCCCAGTGGGAACTGTGTTGTCTTTGCAGAACAGCCTGCAACGGTTAATCGGCGCGATCGGACAGATTGAGGGGAGACAGGAGAAGTTGTTGGTTTTTAGTTGTTAGTTTTTAGAAGGAGTCAGGAGCCAGAAGGCAGAGGGCAGAGGGCAGAAGGCATAAGGGCGGGGGATAAGGGAGGAAGGCTAAAGGCTAATGTATTAACTCGTCTGGTTAGCCTTAATATGCGGCGCGTTACGCTGGCGCTAACGGCACCCTACGCGGTTAATGTTTTGAATCAGTACAGCTAAAGGCTAAAAAGCTGATTGCTGACCGCTGACCGCTCAATCAACTCAAAACTCTTCCCGACTCCCGACTCCCGACTCCCACTCCCGACTCCCCACTCCCGCCCAACGCTGAAATACCGATACAATAAAGCGTGTTCTCCCGGCGTGCTTTGTATGACTGCTCCGATCGCTGCCCCGTTCTCTCCTGAAGAAATCGCCGCAGAGGGCATTAAGCCAGAGGAGTACGCAGAAATTGTGCGTCGTCTGGGTCGCCACCCCAATAAGGCTGAGTTGGGTATGTTTGGGGTGATGTGGTCGGAACACTGCTGCTACAAGAACTCGCGTCCGCTGCTGAAGCAGTTCCCGACAGAGGGCGATCGCATCCTTGTAGGTCCTGGTGAGAATGCTGGAGTCGTCGATTTAGGCAATGGCTTGCATCTGGCATTCAAAATCGAGTCGCATAACCACCCTTCGGCTGTGGAACCCTTTCAAGGTGCAGCGACGGGTGTAGGCGGCATCCTGCGCGATATTTTTACGATGGGGGCACGCCCGATCGCACTGCTGAATTCCCTCCGCTTCGGTTCGTTGGATAACCCTCGGACGCGTCGTTTATTTAGCGGTGTGGTCTCTGGCATTGCTCACTACGGCAACTGTGTCGGAGTTCCCACTGTGGGCGGCGAAATTTACTTCGATCGCGCCTACTCCGACAATCCGCTGGTGAACGTGATGGCGCTGGGCTTAATGGAAACACCTGAAATCGTTGTCTCTGGTGCAAAGGGCATCGGCAACCCGGTGCTTTATGTCGGTTCTACAACGGGACGAGATGGTATGGGCGGTGCAAGCTTCGCCAGCGCCGAGTTGAGCGATGCCTCAATGGACGATCGACCCGCAGTACAAGTCGGTGATCCCTTCTTAGAAAAATCCCTCATTGAGGCGTGCCTGGAAGCCTTCAAAACGGGCGCTGTCGTTGCCGCTCAAGATATGGGCGCAGCGGGCATTACCTGCTCCACCTCCGAAATGGCGGCGAAAGGTGGCGTGGGCATTGAATTTGACCTGAATTTGATCCCCGTGCGCGAAAGTGGCATGGGGCCCTACGAATACCTGCTTTCCGAATCCCAGGAGCGCATGCTGTTTGTCGCCCATAAAGGACGGGAACAAGAACTCATCGACATCTTTGAGCGCTGGGGACTTCATGCCGTCGTCGCAGGTACGGTCATTGAGGAGCCGATCGTTCGCATTCTGTTTAAAGGCGAAGTTGCGGCTGAAATCCTTGCCACTGCACTTTCTGACAACACACCCATCTACCATCGTGAACTGTTAGCCGAACCACCCGACTACGCCAAACAAGCCTGGGCATGGTCTTCCGACAGCTTGCCATCCTGCACGCCTGAAGGTATCGAGATTCAGGGCACGCAGCACACCTGGAACGACATTCTGCTGCGACTGCTGGCAAGCCCCACGATCGCCTCTAAACGTTGGGTCTACCGTCAGTATGATCATCAGGTGCAGAATAATACGGTGATGCTGCCCGGTGGTGCCGATGCCGCGATCGTGCGTGTCCGACCCCACACCCCACACCCCACACCCCACACCCTCCCCGGCGTAGCCGCCACCGTTGACTGCAATCCCCGCTACGTCTACCTCCATCCCTATGAAGGTGCCAAGGCAGCAGTGGCAGAAGCAGCACGAAACTTAAGCTGTGTAGGCGCTGAACCGTTGGCGGTGACGGATAATTTGAACTTTGGCAGTCCCGAAAAGCCGATCGGCTACTGGCAACTTGCCGAAGCCTGCCGTGGTTTAGCCGAAGCCTGCAAGGAGTTCAGTACGCCCGTTACAGGTGGCAACGTCTCGCTCTACAACGAAACCCTGGATGCAGACGGCAAACCCCAACCCATTTACCCCACACCCGTTGTCGGCATGGTTGGTTTAATTCCCGACTTAACCAAAATCTGCGGTCAAGGCTGGCAATCAGAAGGCGATTTGATTTACCTGCTCGGAGCAACGACAGAACCTCCAGAATTCGACTCTCCCCTCTCCCCTCTCTCCTCTCTCCTCACCCTCGGCGCTTCAGACTACCTGGCAGTCATTCACAGCACGATCGCAGGCATCCCTCCCGGTATCAACTTTGATCTGGAACGCCGCGTGCAGGCAGCCTGTCGTGAGGGCATTCGTCACGGTTGGGTGCGATCGGCGCATGACTGTGCTGAAGGTGGCTTAGCCGTAGCGCTGGCAGAATCTTGCCTGAGTGGACAACATGGGGCAACGATCGACCTTCCAGCTTCAACTGCCCGGTTCGATCACCTGCTCTTTGCAGAAGGTGGTGCGCGAATAATTGTATCGATCGCGCCTGTTGCTCAGGTCGATTGGGAAGCTTACCTAAATCAGCACCTTTCAAAAAACTGGCAACTGATCGGCACCGTCACGGCAACCACATCGTCTTTGCAGATCAGCACGAATGCAATCTCGCTGCTTAACGTCACGCTTGCCGATATGGGCGATCGCTGGCACCGCGCGATCGAACGTCAGTTAGATCAATAACCTCTTGCAGTTTTCTGTATTCGTAGATACATTTGAAGACTTTAAGAGCCAGCTTCATAATTGTTACGATGTAATCGTCAGTTAATGAGAAGATTAAACAAATATTAAGTGATGGTTGTTTGCACCCTCATTACCTGACTTTTCTTACCCATCCCATCCCCAGCCAGGAGCTGAACTGCGGCATGACACTCGACCAACCCTTCTCTGTTGACCCGTCCTTTGCTCAGCCTGCATCGCTTCTGGCTACACCTACCACTTCCGACACGCTGGCAGACCTGTCCGATTCAGACAAACCGGAGGAAGCTTGTGGTGTGTTTGGTATTTATGCACCAGAGCAAGATGTTGCCAAGCTAGCTTACTTCGGGCTCTTTGCGCTGCAACATCGTGGGCAGGAGTCGGCAGGCATTGCCACGTTTGACGGCGATCGCGTCCATTTACACAAAGAAATGGGGCTAGTTTCCCAGGTCTTTAGCGAAACCATTTTAGGCAAGCTGACAGGAACGATGGCGATCGGACATACTCGCTACTCCACTACAGGCTCCAGCCGCGTGGCGAATGCCCAACCAGCCGTGGTGGAAACTCGCTTAGGCTATCTGGCGCTGGCGCACAACGGTAATCTGGTGAATGCATCTGACCTACGCGACGACCTGCTGCAAAGCAACTTTACCCTCCTCACCACCACCGATTCGGAAATGGTTGCGCTGGCGATCGCTGAAGAAGTCAACAACGGCAAAGGGTGGCTCGAAGGAGCTATTAGTGCCCTTCACCGTTGTCAGGGGGCGTTTAGCCTCACGATCGGCACTCCCACAGGTATGATGGGCATCCGTGATCCCAACGGCATTCGTCCACTTGTTATCGGCACCCTTCCCCAAGCAACGCCCACTGAGCCACTCCGCTACGTCCTCGCATCCGAAACTTGCGGCTTGGACATCATCGGCGCAGACTATGTGCGCGATGTCGAACCGGGTGAACTGGTGTGGATTACTGAGGAAGGGCTAGCATCCTTCCATTGGACCAAAGAGACGGCACCCAAACTCTGCATCTTCGAGATGATCTACTTTGCCCGCCCCGATAGCGTCATGCAGGCAGAAAGCCTCTATAGCTATCGGATGCGGATTGGTCGTCGGTTGGCGATCGAGTCTCCCACCGATGCCGATATTGTCATTGCTGTACCAGATTCTGGCATTCCTGCCGCGATCGGCTACTCTCAAGCATCGGGCATCCCCTACGCCGAAGGGCTGATTAAAAACCGCTACGTGGGTCGTACCTTCATTCAGCCAACTCAGATCATGCGCGAATCGGGCATCAAAATGAAGCTCAATCCGCTGAAGGATGTGCTGACAGGCAAACGCGTCATCATTGTGGATGATTCGATCGTGCGAGGCACCACCAGCCGCAAGATTGTGAAAGCACTACGCGACGCGGGAGCCACCGAAGTTCACATGCGGGTCTCTTCACCACCCGTCACCCATCCCTGCTTCTACGGCATCGACACCGACAGCCAGGATCAACTCATCGCCGCTACCAAATCTGTCGCTGAGATCACTGACCAAATTGGCGTTGATTCTCTCGCCTACCTGACCTGGGAAGGGATGCTAGAAGAAACTCGTCATGATCCTCAAAACTTTTGCTCTGCCTGCTTTACAGGGGATTATCCCGTACCCGTACCCGAACCTGTGAAGCGATCGAAACTCAAGCTAGAGACGATCGCACCTTTAGAAACGGTCACGACGGCTTGATAGGTGAAGGATGAGGGATGAGGGATGAGTTTTGAATTCAGGAGTCAGCTTCTTATCCTTTATCCCTTTCCCCCTGCCTCCCCCGCTCTCTCTGCTTCCCTTGCTCCCCCTGCCTTCTGCCCTCTGCCCTCTGCCTCCTAAGTCATCTGGTGATTAAAATACTCAGAGGTCATCAAGCCCGATCGGCTAGAGCGACGCGTGTAATTCTTCAGCATGTAGTTCAGGTCATCTGGCAAAAGAGACGCTGTAAGGGCATCGTGCGGGGTGATCACGCCGCCTTCATACAGGTCAAACAATGCCTGGTTGAGGGTTTGGCTCCCGTCTTTACCTTCTTCCATCAGTTGATAGATTTCTTCGATCGCGCCCTTCTGGAGGTAATCTCGAATGGTGTCGGTGTTGAGCATGATTTCCAGAGCCGCCGTGCGTCCGCCGTGAACGGTTGGCACCAATGCTTGAGCAATCACTGCACGGAGAGCATCCACAATTTGAATCCGCACCGTTTCTTGCTCTTCGGGCGTGTAGAAATTTAGCAACCGCTTGAAGGCATTCACAGACCCTTTAGTATGCAGCGTACCCAAAACTAAGTGACCTGTGAGAGAGGCACGAATAGCGGTATCGACGGTTTCTCGATCGCGCATTTCGCCGATCAAAATAATGTCTGGATCTTGGCGCAGTGCGCCCCGAAGCGCATCCTTAAATTCCTGGGTGTGCAGCCCCACTTCTCGCTGAGTGACAAGCGACTGGTTCGAGGTGTGAACGTACTCAATGGGGTCTTCGATCGTCACAATCTTGCGCGGCAGGGTTTCATTGACATGTCGCAGCATGGCGGCAAGCGAGGTCGATTTTCCAGAGTTGACCGAACCCGTCACTAAGATGAGACCTTGCCGTTCCTCTGCCAGCACGCCCAAAATCTCCGGTAGCCCCAATTTCTTCAGCGTTGGCACATCCAGCGAAATCAAGCGGAGCACCATTGCTCCACCCATAATCGACTGCGAACAATTCACCCGGCAGCGCACCATGCCTTCGTAGAGAATAGCGGTATCCAGTTCTTGCCGTACCTTAAACTGCTCTTGTTGGGCTGGTGCTAACACTTCTTGCAGAAACTCTTCAAACTGCCGTGCGGTGATTTTGCCGTAGGACTCCTGTTTGACCATCTTGCCCTGAATCCGGAACCGCACCGGCTCACCTACTTGCAGATGAATGTCAGACGCACGCTGCTTACAGGCATCTTCTACCATGACCTGCACAGTGCCCTGACGCTGCACATCACGCCCTGGACCATCCAGCGCGATCGCATTGAGACTCATCGCCTCCGTTCCTTGTGCTGTCGGTCCACAGTTAACGCGACCCTGCATAAAGCCAGGAATCCGCACGTCAACGTCCAGCTTGCGTACTTCCAGGTAATGCTTGAGTTGCTGGGGTGTCAGCACTTCCTGAAGGTAATGCCGAAACTGCTCTGGCGTGAGTGGTGCGAGATGATCTTGCGGCAGCAGCTTACCGCTCATGCGATAAAAGGGTGGTCGCCCAGACTGAAGGTATAGCGCTGTTGCTCCACGGTCATAAGCGTCTTGAATGACAAACCGGATGGATGTACTGGCATCAGGTTTCGATCCGGTAGAAGCATTAGTAGCAGTCATAACTCGTGGCTTCCCAAGCGAAGAGAAAGTGAGGATGAATTTCAGGGACTCGTATCAGAACGGTGTGCTAAACGCGATCGCAGGTGGTTGAACCATGGCACTGAGCGCATAACGTGCAAGTACGGCTTGAAGAATATCTGCATCGTATCTCAAGCTGCCGTCACGCTATGAAGCCTTGAAGTCAGCCAGGTACCATGCCTTACCTCGGTATGATTGCACCTGATTACCCAATCACTGCCATAAACAACCCTATTTAACCGATTCATCAACATTTCTGCAATCGAAAGAGGTAGTGAACTAAAAGTATAGTCTGTTAAAGGCGAGCCTTCAGACCAGAAGTTGTTTCAGCAAAAAGTGGCAGGCTGAGCTAGCTGCTTCTGCAATCTAATTTACCCTGCTGCGGTGAAGCACTATCACATAAGCTTTAGTGAAGTTTGATGAAATCTTCATCAAGTTGGTGGACCGCTACTGTTTTAGCCATCGCACAACTCTAAAGCCATTAAGTAGCCAGATGGAATCAAATGTAGGATGTGTTAGACATAGCCGTAACGCATCAGAACCATTAGCAGCATGGGTTACGCTTCGCTTTTCTGATATGCCGGAACGGCTTTACCCATCCTACGCAGATTTTATATTTAATTGTGCCTCCCTACTTACAGAGACGGGAAACCTGACCAGCGCTTCTGTGCGTGACAAACAAGTGAGAAAGATGCACCGAGGCTGGTTTGTGGTAAGGCTACTGACCGAAGGCGGGCATCATGCCATCGCTCTATGCCACCAGCAGCACAACGGCGTAAGCTGAAATCCCTTCTTCACGTCCCGTTGCATCCAGTTTTTCGTTTGTAGTGGCTTTGATACCGACCTGATTCGGTTGGAGCTTGAGGGCGGTAGAGAGACGATCGCGCATTGCTGAGATGTGTGGCTTGAGTTTTGGACGCTCTGCCACGACTACAGAGTCAATATTACCGATCGTCCAGCCCTCCGCTTGAATCAGGCGATCGACCTGCATCAGCAATGCCACGCTGTCTGCCCCTTTCCAGGTGGGATCAGTGGGTGGAAAGTAGTGCCCAATGTCACCCAGACTCAGCGCACCCAGCATGGCATCCATAATCGCGTGCGTCAGCACATCGGCATCACTATGCCCCAGCAAGCCCAGTTCATGCTCGATTTCTATTCCTCCCAGGATAAGTGGACGATCGCTCACCAGGCGGTGCATATCATACCCATTGCCAATCCGAATCTTCGTCATCAGCCTACGGCGCTCAACGTTTTGATTATAGAGGGAGGCGCGTGGTCAGCTTGGGGAAGAGTTGTTAGTTGTTAGTTGTTGGTTGTTAGAGAAGAGGGGGAGTCAGGAGTCAGGAGTCAGCTTTCTAACCTCTAAGCAGTCAGCTATTAGCTTTTTAGCCTTTAGCCTTCATCCCTCACCCTTCTGCCCTCTGCCCTCTACCTTTCCCTACGCGATCGGCACCAGATCCGCATAATCTGCCTTCAGGTCTGCTTCTGTCAAACTATCCAGCGGGTCTTGTGGTGTCCAGAGGAGTTCAAACGCCAGCAGGAACCGCGATCGCACGAGTGAAATATCCGCCAACACATCGCGTAGCAGTGACGTTGAATAAATCTCATTAAAGAGCGGTTGGTCGTCTGCGGTACCCAGCAGCAACGTCACCACAATGTAAGCGGGATCGGTGGGGGTGCTTGGCACCTCGGCTGGTTGCTGGCTCACGACTCCATTCACGTTTGTGAGAGTTTCGGCACTAAATTTGGCGCGTTCTTGCAGCGAAAACTTGTTGAAGAGGGTTTCTGCTTCTTCACGGCTATCAACGGTTTGCGAGCAGGCTAAAACGTGTGTCCAGAAATCAGCGTTTTCAAGCAGCACGTTCGCCGTCTCTTGCAGCAGTTCAAACAGTCCCTCTGGAGTTGCTGTATTTGCCCGTAGCGCGATCGCTGAAAATTGAGTTTGAAGACGCTTGGCGCGCGATCGCAGCACCACTTGTAGCCTGCTAACCGTCACAATGTCGTTGGTCAGTTCCAGGCTGTCAGCAGATTCTTGCTCTGACGATTCTTCTAAATGATCCATAACACCCTGTTGCGTAGCGATCGCTGACTTTAGCTTGACGTATCTATATGCCTATATTTCTACAAAGTTGCAAATCTACAAAGTTGCAAATCGATAATTACGTTGCAGCGTTAGCCGCTTGATGTGCTTTAGCTTTAACCCGTTTGGCGGCGATCGCGTTAGCTCAAGCCAGAAATCAAGGTTGCAGCACGCCTCTCCGCACGGGTTCACCAGCATTATGACCTTACAGTTGCACCATATCCGTATACTCGGTGAGCAATTCGTCGTAGGTCAGGCTGTCGGATGATTCTTGGGGACTCCACAGCAGCTCAAAGGTCATCAGGTAATCGGATGGCAGTGATGCCAATCGCTCTAGCGCTTGGCTCAGTTCTTCTTGCGTCCGGATGTGATCAAAGAGTGGTTTGTCGTAAGCGGTGCCTACCAGTAGTGTCACCACGATATAGGATGCAGGATCTTCGTCCGGATCAGGCTTGAAGCGATCGTTCTGCCGCACTCTGCCGCCTACATTGGTTAAGGTCTCGACGCTGAATTTGCTACGCTCGGCGATCGACAGCTTGTTAAACAGGGCTTCAGCGTCTTCTCGACTTTTGACTACTTGGGAATCTGCCAGGACGTGTGACCAGTTTTCGGGCATTCTCAGCAGTGCTAAAGCCGCTTCCTGTACCAGTTGCAGCAACCCTTCTGACGTGTCTGTATCAACGTCCAGGCTGAGGGCAGTCAACTCTGACTGAATCTCACGAGCCTCTGCCAGCAGTGCTACCTGCACTTTGCTCACCGTGATAGTGTCGTTGTCCAGCTCGGTGCTGCCAGCCCCACCGGAACTACGTATGGCTTTGATGACGAAAAAAACAAGCCCAAAGACGACGATCGCCGAAACCCCAAGCAAAATCAGGGCGACAATCCAACCCACGCCAGAGTCATCTGTCGCAGCTTGACTGTTGCTGTTGTTGCTATACCCATTGTTGCGGTAAGGGTCATTATAGATGCTGGGACCACCAGGGACGGGCACGATCACCGTACCGCCACCACCGTAGGAGCGATCGCGCTGGTAAGACGGGCTGTTGCTGAAACTGCTAGAGGAACCCGACGATCGGGAGCGACTAGAACCCGACGAGCTAGAACCGGATGAGCGTGACGGGGAAGACCGAAAGGAACCACCCCCACTGCGCCCACCACTACTGCGAGCGGAAGCAGCAGCATCAAAGGTCAGGTGAGCACTGGTCGTATTGTTGGTTGTATCCGTAGTGGGGTGAATGGTGATGGTGCTCGCCAAGAGTGCGCCTACCGCGATCGCACTGTAGCGCCGAAAGCTGAAATGTCCCATGAGTTGAAGTTATGGATATAGGTTCGATCGCAAACCGTCACGCCTGACCCTACTGTCCATTGTAGGCAATCTACCCTGGGCAATCTTGTCTTGCTATGATTCTTGACCAAGGTGTTCTGCAAGCCACTGAGCGTAGAGGTCTGGGCGGCGATCGCGGGTACGTTCAAGCTGCTGTGTCTGCCGCCACTGCGCGATCGCCTGGTGGTTTCCCGATCGCAACACCTCTGGCACCCCCCATTCCCGAAACACAGGCGGACGGGTGTATTGAGGGTAATCGAGCAGCCCATCTTCAAAGCTCTCAGCCTTGAGGGATTCTGCTTTGCCGACTGTACCGGGCATTAACCGGATGACCCCATTGAGCAGTGCCAAGGCTGGAATTTCGCCACACGTCAGCACAAAATCTCCCAGCGACACTTCGCGAGTCACCAGATGCAACACTCGCTCGTCAACACCCTCATAGTGCCCACAGATGATGACAAGCTGATCACAGTCGATCGCCCACTGCTGAAACATGGGTTGGCGCATCGGTTCACCCTGCGGTGTCATCAACAGCACCTCACGTCGAGGCAAGACGGGTAAAGATTCGACAGCCGCAAAAAGCGGTTCCGGTTTCATCAACATCCCAACGCCGCCGCCATACGGTTCATCGTCTACGCGATGATGCTTATCTGTTGTAAAGTCGCGGGGGTTGGTAAAATGCACAGTAGCGATTTGCTTCGCGAAGGCTTTACCCAGCAAGCCCGAACTCAAGGGTGAGGCAAAAAAATCGGGAAAGAGCGTGACCAGATCAAAGCGCATTGCCGGGAGGGGGAAGGAGAAAGGGATGAGGGATGAAGGCTAAAAGGTTGACCGATGGGTAGGAGGCAGAAGGCAGAAGGCAGGAGGCAGAGGGGGCAAGGGGAGCAGGGGAACAAGGGAAACAGAGGGAGTTCTTGGTTTGTGGTTTTTAGAAGGAGTCAGCTATCAGCTTTTTAGCCTTGAGCCTTCATCCCTCCGCCTTCCTACTCCCTACTCCCCCTCTTCTCTAACAACCAACAACTGGTTAAACTCAAAACTTCCATGCTGACCGTTTCAACCCTAGCAGTTGGATGAGAAGATTAAATAAAATCTTGAGGTTCGTAAGCTGACGTTTTCGTGATCTGGCATGATGAAGCCTGAGAGAGCGAAAAGCTTTAAGGTGCGGTTTGTGCCCGTGACGATCGCTCAACGCCTTAGGCTCCGTCCTTGCAATCATTTTGCCAAGCAAACACTATGATGAGGACAACGCGCGCGGCACGCGGCACTATGAATCAAAGCAGCGTCTACACCTCAGTCATGAAGCTATCCATCATGAAACTATGGGAGCGCTTTTTTCCTACCGCGCCCGATCTTGCAGCGTCGCCAATCGCGGCTACGTCGCCAATTGACGTTCAGTTCCTTGGAGAGAACATGCCCCAGTCTACGAAAACTGCCATTATGGTGATTGGGGGAGCAGAAGATAAGGTTCACGGACGGGAGATTCTGCACAGCTTTTTTGGTCGTTCAGGGTCTACCGAGGCTCGCATTGCCATTATTCCCTCTGCTTCCCGTGAGCCTGCCATTATTGGCGATCGCTATCTGACGATCTTTGGCGAAATGGGCGCAAAGGGCGTTGAAATTCTAGACATCCGCGATCGGGAGCAATGCGAAGACCCTCTGATGCAAAGCTACGTCGAAAACTGTACGGGCGTTTTTATGACAGGGGGTGACCAACTGCGGCTCTGTGGTTTGTTAGCCGATACTCCCCTCATGAAAACGGTGCGAGACCGGGCACAGCAAGGTGACATTACCCTGGCTGGGACGAGCGCAGGCGCAGCCGTCATGGGTCATTATATGATTGCAGGGGGAGGGAGTGGCGAATCGCCAAATCGAGCCTTGGTGGATATGACGACGGGGTTGGGCATCATACCCGAAGTGATTGTGGATCAGCATTTTCACAACCGCAATCGGATGGCTCGGCTGATGAGCGCGATCGCAGCCTACCCTGATCGGATGGGCATTGGCATTGATGAAGATACCTGTGCCCTATTTGAAGGGGATGGTACGCTGCAAGTAATTGGCAAAGGCACTGTGACGATCTTAGATCCAGGCGATCTCTGTTACACCAATCACACCAAGGTTGGCGCAACCGATCCGCTCAGTATTGGCAACTTGCGGTTGCACATCTTAAGCCACAGCGATCGCTACGATTTTCACAAGCGGATGCCGATTTTTCCTGGCTGCGGCATCGTCTAGTGCATGTCAAGTGACCGCGATCGCGCCTAAAACGATGGGTGGCGATCCATACTCGTTGAGCTAGCTGCTGTTGATCAAGCACGTCTGACAAAGCGAATCTTCCAAAGCAACGATTAAGGATGCTTGTTTCCTTGCTAACCCCCAGTGCTATTGGTTCTGCTGCCTTCCTCGGCTGGCACTTTTATCCACACACCCTCTATTTTAGCGCTGAAATGTTCGTCGTGAACAGTCCGTCGGCTTTTGAGAGTTTGAAACTGGTAAATCGTTCCCCATGCACCGCTGTTGAAGACAACTGCCTAAACACAGCCATCGATCTCGCCGTTAGCCAGCTTTGAATCGGTACCTTCATCACATTTAATTCAGACACATTCATCAGAGTCCCTCCTAAACCTTCAGTGTCATGAAAATACTCAAAGTACAGACATTACGCGGTCCCAACTATTGGAGCATTCGACGACAAAAGCTCATCGTGATGCGTCTGGATTTGGAGGAATTGGCAGACAAACCCTCAAATGTAATTCCCGGCTTTTACGAAGGGCTGACGGAGACACTGCCCAGCTTGATTGAGCATTTTTGCTCTCCAGGATGCCGGGGCGGTTTTCTGAGTCGTGTGAAAGAAGGCACCATGATGGGGCACATCATTGAGCATGTTGCCCTGGAAATTCAAGAATTGGCAGGGATGGTCGTGGGGTTTGGACGCACCCGCGAGACGGCGAATCTTGGCACCTATCAGGTGGTGTTTGAGTACCAGGACGAGCAGGCAGGGCGCTATGCTGCTAGAGCCGCTGTGAGGCTTTGCCAGAGCATTATTGAAACGGGACACTATCCCAAAGAAGAACTGGAGCAAGACTTGCAAGATCTGCGATCGCTCTGGGCGGATGCCTCCCTGGGTCCCAGTACCGAAACCCTGGTAAAAGAGGCAGATGCACGGGGGATCCCCTGGTTTCAACTCGGTGCCCGTGCCATGATTCAATTTGGCTATGGGGTGCATCAAAAGCGCATTCAGGCAACGCTGAGCAACCGCACGAGCATTCTGGCGGTTGAGCTGGCATCCGATAAGGAAGGCACAAAGCAAATCCTGCGGGAAGCAGGCGTTCCGGTGCCTCGTGGGACGGTGATTAGCTACCTGGATGATTTGGAAGGGGCGATCGCGGATGTGGGTGGGTATCCGATCGTTATCAAACCGTTGGATGGCAACCACGGGCGCGGGATCACGATCAACATCACCAACTGGGAGCAGGCAGAAGCCGCTTATGACGCCGCGAAAGAAGTCTCTAGAGATGTCATTGTCGAGCGCTTTTACCAGGGACGGGATCATCGTGTGCTGGTAATCAACGGCAAAGTGGTAGCGGTGGCTGAGCGCGTGCCTGCTCATGTGGTGGGCAATGGCAAAGACACGATCGAGCAACTCATCGAGCACACAAACCAAGACCCTCGGCGAGGGGAAGGGCACGAGAATGTGCTGACCAAACTGGAAGCCGATCGCACAACCTGGCAACTGCTGGAAAAGCAAGGCTACACGCTGGATACAGTGCTGACCGAGGGTGAGATCTTCTACTTGCGCGCCACCGCAAATTTGAGTACGGGCGGGATTGCGGTCGATCGTACCGACGACATCCACCCCGAAAATCTCTGGTTGGCGCAGCGCGTTGCGAAGATCATTGGTCTAGATATTGCGGGGATCGACGTAGTGACCGCTGATATTTCTCGTCCCCTCTGTGAAGTGGATGGCGTAATCGTCGAAGTCAACGCGGCTCCTGGCTTTCGGATGCACGTCAGCCCCAGCGAAGGCATTCCCCGCAACGTGGCGGAACCTGTGCTGAGTATGCTGTTTCCGCCTGGTGCGCCCAGTCGTGTGCCCATCATTGCGCTAACGGGCACCAATGGTAAAACCACAACTACCCGTCTAACGGCTCATATTTTTAAGCAAACCGGGCAAGTGGTCGGCTACACCACCACGGATGGCACGTACATTGGCGATTACCTGGTTGAACCGGGCGACAATACTGGACCTCAGAGCGCCCGCTTGATTCTGCAAGACCCCACGGTGGAAGTAGCGGTGTTGGAGAGTGCCAGAGGCGGCATCCTTCGATCGGGGTTAGCCTTCAATGCCTGCGATATTGGTGTCGTGTTGAACGTGGCTGCTGATCACCTGGGACTCGGCGATATCAACACGATCGACCAGATGGCACAAGTCAAAGGCGTTGTAGCAGAAACCGTTATGCCAGGAGGGTATGCCATTCTCAACGCCGACGATCCCCTGGTGGCAGAAATGGCTGAGAGCGTCAAGGGTCAAGTCGCGTACTTCTCGATGGAGCCAGATAGCCCCTTAATTCGATCGCACACCCAACAGGGTGGTCTGGCAGCCGTCTACGAAAATGGCTATCTCTCCATCCTCAAAGGCGACTGGACGCTGCGGATTGAGCAGGCAGTAAATGTGCCGCTGACCCTGGCAGGACGTGCGCCCTTTATGATTGCTAACGCGCTGGCAGCAAGTTTGGCAGCGTTTGCCCAGGGGGTTCGCATTGAGGACATTCGCGACGCATTGATGACCTTCCAGGCATCGACCGAGCACACCCCAGGGCGAATGAATCTGGTTAACCTGGGTCGCTATCACGCCCTGGTGGACTATGCCCACAATGCCCATAGCTACGAAGCGTTAGGTGGTTTTGTGAAAAACTGGCCGGGTGAGCGCATTGGGGTCATTGGTGGTCCGGGCGATCGCCGCGATGAAGACTTCATCACCCTGGGCAACCTCTCGGCGCAAATGTTCGATCGCATCATCATCAAGGAAGATGACGACACGCGTGGTCGTCCGTCCGGAGAAGCTGCTAGCCTCATCACAGAAGGCATCGTGCAGGCAAAACCAGAGGCTCGCTATGAAACCATTCTTGACGAAGTGACCGCCATTCATACGGCTCTGGATGCGGCTTCGCTCAATGGACTGGTCGTCATCTTGCCCGAAAGCGTGACTCGCGCCATTAGCCTGATTAACGCTCGTCGCCCAGAGCAACCACCCACGCCAGCCCCCGTTGCTGTCAAGGCAGTGGAGAATGGTCAAGCGGCGAACCACTCAGGGCAGCCACAAGGGGTTTCAGAGACGAGTTCTGAAGAATCTGTGGAGTACGTCAACTTCAGCCGTTAGGGGCTGTCATCAATGACGACTACGCATCACTTGCAGCAAGGGTTCCAGCCCCTAGCCTCTTGTGTTGGGACGGGCGCGACAGGGCTGATAGCGCAAGGTTTCGGAGCTGAATTGATGACGCACCCTAATGCTTTAGGCGATTTCCACAAAAGAAGTTACCCAACGTAGTGCGGGCATCTGTGCGCATCTTGCCAGCGTTGCCAGCGACACGCGTTAAACCGTCAGAAGCTATCGATTTCTTAAGAGAAGCCCTAGTGAAGGAACGGTTCTGCTAAAACTGTCTCACAATGATCGCTAGCAGGCAGTAGTAATGGGTAGCAGTTACAATGCCAACGAATCCTCTATTTTATCCAATTAGCGATTCAACCCGTGTCTCAAATCTGCATGACCAGATCCAGATTGCCCTGGCGATCGCCGATCGTACTGTTCTGCAATCCCTGCTCGAAAATTGCATTCCGTCTCTGGCAAAAGGGCAGCATATCCATGCAATTTCAACGCAGGTTGGTGTTCCGACTGGCAATCAGCAAACGGCGGATGGCATTGTGCATTTTGAATCGATGCGATGCCGCCTGGTAAAGCCTGGAGAACCGATTGGGTTTTCGGTAGCGGGTCACAACCGCACCCTTGACAGTCGAGAACTGTCAAGATTGACTCAGCATGAATCAGACATGCAAATCCTGGGCAGCAATTTGCCACTGGCGCTGACGGTTTCGCTGCTTGCCGAGTCAGGGTTTCGCTCAGAGCAGATTGATGAAATTCTGCACTTGCCGTGTAATGCATGGCATAAGTCCTGGTGGTATGCGATCGACCCAGGCGGCAACTTCACCATGCCCTTTCTGCGCCAGATTCGGACTTTGCGCTTTCCTGACGGCACCTTCACGTTGCAATATAAAGACTTTTTTGAGCAAGATAACCCCAAGTGTTTCATCAGCACGGCTCAGAGAGTACTGGTGTTGATCAAGCCCGATACTCAAAGCTTTGGGGAAACGTTGCGGCAACTGAACTATCAGCGTGAAGCTCTGGGTATTCACCAAGCGATTTTAATTTGCAGCACTATTTCAGACTTGGAAGCGCAGGGCTTTATCAACCAGGGGATCAGCGTTTATCCGGCGGTTGAGTTGATTTTGCCAACGCAATCAGATTGCATTCACTGTGGGCGTAAGGAATGCGCCATGAATGGGGCTGAAGATTCCCCAGTTGCCCTCTGCTACGGCTTTTTGCCAGAGAGTGAATTTGTTTAGGCGCTTTCCACAAAAGAAATGACCCAACGTGGTGCAGACATCTTGCCCGCGTCGTAGGCGAGACGCTTGCACTACGACATCCATTGGGTAGATTCTTTCAGAGAAATCACCTTAGGAATGAGAATTAAATAAGATCGGCTTTTGTAGGATGTGTATAGCCTACTCTTCGAGAAGCAAGCTACGGCATGGCTTCGCTAAAGGCGCTAGCTGTAACGCATCACAAGCCCCGGAGACGCTGCGTTACGCTGCGCTTTTCTGGGATGCCGGGACGGCTTTACACATCCTACGCAAAAATCCGGCTTTATTAAATCCACGATCCTTAGCTAGCATCACCAGCAAGATGGCACGATCGCTCTACCGATCAATCATTGCAAACCCAATCGCACCACCATCGCGCCTGACAGCGAAACAGCACGCGATCGCTTTCGTATTATGCGCTCTGCTCCACGCAGCAGTTTATACCTAAATCCAATACATCATTGGGGCTGAAAGCCAGTCTAGAAGCCTTCTTCGATTCTGACTTCTGGCTTCTGCTTCCTGAATTCTGCTGTAAGTCTCGTTTGAGCAGACATGCTCCTGGTTTAAGTTCAACATATGCTGAGAGTGGTGCAACCGTCGAACAAGGAAGAAGCATGGAATTAGCGACAGACTTACACAACCAGGCGCTTAGAACGAGCGTGCATGAAGTTGGCATCAATGGCAATTACTGGTATGCAGTAGGCTGGGCTAATCAACTCAAGCCTGGTGAGGTCATGCCTGTCACTATTTGGCATCAGGCGATCGCAGTTTATCGGGATGCTTTTGGGCACCTTCATGCACTTGAGGATGCGTGTCCGCATAAAGGGGTCGCGCTGCACAAAGGTAAAGTGCAAGGTGATTTGCTGGCTTGTCGCTACCACGGCTGGGAATTTAACAGCGAGGGGCAGTGCGTCAGCATTCCCTATCTGCCAGAGGGGCAAAAGTTGCCCTGCGCTCAGGTGCAGGCTTATCCTGTGCAAGAAAAATATCATCTCATCTGGGTTTTTCCGGGCGATCGGGCGTTGGCTGAGACGAAAGCACTGCCAGATATTCCTGAATTTGATGACCCTGATTGGCTAATGGTGCCGAGTACCGCTTGCTTTCAGGCGCACTTTTCGTTTTGCAATGAAAACTCGGTCGATCTGTTCCATGGCTTTTTGCACGAACATCAACAGGGTTGGTTTGACCCGGTGCTCACGCGCTTACAAGAAACGGACGCAACGGTTATAGCCGAGTTTCAAGTTTCTTACAAAGGGCATCTGGCTAAGTTTTTGGGCTTGAGCGAACACGCCAATCAGGTGACAACGCGACCTGTCGTCGTGGAATATCACTACCCACACTTCTCCTGCAAGCTGCAAGGGATGTCTTCTAACTACATGATGCGCTTGCCCGTAAGCGCGACTGAAAGTCGTTCTTTCGTGTTCTTTTTCTTTAAGCTGCGCCTGCCGTCGTGGGTGTTGAAACCGTTGAAGCCAGCCCTAGAAAGGTTGCTGCGGCGATTGCTGATTCTACAGTTTCTGGCACAGGATGTTGAAATGGTTGAAAGCGAACAACTTAACCATCTGAAAGATCCTGCATGGCGCAGGGTAGAAATTAATCCGGCTGTGTTCGCCGTGCAGCGCTTAATGGTACGCCAATACTTGCAATTTACAGAGGCGCAACCAGTGCATTCAAATGCAATCGCATCGACCTCTTCAACGAAAAGCCTTGCTGTAAACGAGCAAAGCCCTACCGCAATGGGTCTTGCCTCTGATGTCGTGCGATCGTAATTTCATTGCGTCACTGAATCCTTGAAAACAAGGGTTAATGTGTAGAAGTCACCTGGCGGTACCTTTTGATACTTAAACTCGACAATGCTTGCGTCGGTTGAGCAGTAAGCATTGTCGAGTTTTGCCTTTAGAGTAGTTTTGATCAGGGATTCTGTAGGAGACTGATCGCTGCCTTTGGGACACAGAATTGATGCTTGGTATGCAAACGCTAAAATTTGTTAGCAAAGCACTAACAAGGCGGATTAATTTGCTAGTCTGAATACGCTTTTATCGCGAATAATTAATTCAAAAGGCACGATCAGGCTATGGCTACACCCGATCACTCCGCACCGGATATCACTCAATTTGATCTTAGTCCCATTGATGGGTCAGAGTCCTCTAACAGGGTTCCCGGTTATTACGTTAATAGTACCGCTGCAATTAATATTGAAGATAATCTAGTGCAAACAGACAATGCGCTAGTTGCCGCCAGAATTAGAGACATTGCAGAGTATTTGATTGCAAGCAATGATCCACAGTTAGTCATTGCAATTCATGGCTATGGCACCCAGCGATCGGATGCACAACAGCGATATAGCAAGATTCATCACTATGCTGGAAGTATTTGCAAAGCGCAGTCCGCTATCTTTTTAGGCTATCTTTGGCCGTCTGAAAAAATGACGGGAGATCCATCGCTTGGAACTTCGTTTCAGACAAAGCTAGGAGATGCCATCAACGCCTTACCAATTTTGCTTACTGGAGTCATTAGTGGCAGCTTCTTTCTAAGTGTAATCACAGTGATTTTGCTCTTGAAAACAAGTGGCTCAAGCGCTCTGTTAATACCGATCTTGATGGCATCTGTGCTGGCGTTTTCGCTTGTGTTGACGCTGATACTCTTGCGCTTGTCTACCTACTTTAGAGATCACTATCGGGCGACAAATTATGGCGTTTTGGATCTAGTTGAACTCATTCGGCAACTTGACCAGGCGATTTCCGAAAAACTAGATGTCAAAGCGCCGCTCAGTAAAGACCGGAGAATTAAACTCACGTTTATTGGTCACAGTATGGGTTGCTTTGTGGTCACCAATACGATCCGGATTCTTTCTGATGTTTTTGACACGAATTCGATCGCGCAGAACCCACCCAGCGAGATTGGTCGTGTATTTTCGCTGGGACGCTTAGTGCTGATCGCACCCGACATTCCAGCCGAGTCGATTATGCCAAGACGAGCTAACTTTTTGCGATCGTCTTTGCGGCGGTGTGAAGAAGCCTATGTGTTTAGTAACGAAGGTGACTTAGCCTTACGGCTTGCGTCAACAACTGCCAATTACTTTAGCTTTCCCGCTAGAAAACGTTCCAGTGGCTATCGGTTAGGCAACATCACCGCACGGCATTTTCAAAATGAACAGGATCATGCGAATCAGCTTCTCAGAGAAGATGCATATGGCATTATCAACTTAAACAATGAAAAGGTTGAACCGCCATTTAAATGCTTAGAAGTGCGTGCGTCCGATCGTGAGCATCAAAGTCTTGAAGAACTGAGAAACGGTAAAGTACAAACAGAAACAATACCCGGCGCTCAAGGCGATGTCATTGCTGATGTTTTCACCTATTTTGACTGCACTGATTATGTCGATTTTCAAGATGATTTGAAAGAGTCAGAACGGGCAGACCAGCCGCGCGGCATTGTGAGTTTTGCGCTGAGAAAAGCCGCACTCAACTTGTGGGATTATGCCTTACTTAATGTTTCGTATTTCAAGCAGAGTCTCGGCTTTGGCGGCGTGAACGTACATGGAGGTTACTTTAATGGTTTGTGGAGTCAGCAGATGATTTATGGACTCGCTTTTCTAGGGTTTCGACAATTTCTGCTATCGCTTCCTCAAGCGACAGCCTCTGAGCATGAATCCCCTGAAGCAATGAAAGAACGGCTGCATCTTCTAGCAACGCAGTGTCAACAAAAAGGCATTCAGGTTGTGCTGGCTCCCATTCGCTATGAGAAGGATATTTTGGGACATTGCCCGGGGAGCATGTCAGCTTTGCGATGAGTAATAATGCTTAAGCGAGTTGCATGACTGGCAAGTTAAGACCGTATCAGCGAGGAGCAGAGCAGTCCACCTCTGGTGCAAAGCCATGACTCCTGAACACGAACAGGCGCTCAAAGTTCATCTCCAAGCCATTGCCCAAATCTTATATGACGAAAGTGACCCAGAAGCGATGAAAACCCTAGAAGGCATTGAGTTGACGGTACGGCAGCAGCTACAGAAGCATGTCAGCCCAGAATGAGGGAGTTTTTTATCCAAACGGTTACAGGAACGCAAGCAGGCAAGCCGAGACGGCTGAAAAGCACCTTGGGGGAGTTAGCAATCACCGCCAAGCAAGCCGCTAAACTGGCAGTACTGCCCTATCGTCAATTGAGTCCTCATTGAGAGAATTGCTGTCTGCGCTTAAGTGCCACGGTGTCTTCTGAGCAAGCCGAGCAGGATGTGGCTGACCTGACGGGGATACGCGTACCAGCCAAAACTCAGCAACGCTTGGTGCATGGTCAGACCTTTGCTCTGCCAAGCATTGAGTCACCGATGGCGGAGTTGTGTGTCGATGGGGGTAAAGTTCGATTGCGCACGCCTCTGGGAGAAGCGAGTGCATGGCGAGACTACAAAGCCCTTGAGACTGACCAGGGGATGGTTGCCAACTTTCACAACAATGCCCCATTAATTGAGTGGGTCAATGAACAACCGTTAGCTCAACCGATAACCTGTTTAGGTGATGGGCATGATGGCGTGTGGAATATCATCAGCCAAATTGCTCCAGCATCAGCACGACGAGAGCTCTTAGACTGGTATCATCTCAAGGAGAATCTCCATAAAGTTGGCGGCTCGATAACACGGCTCAATCAAGCAGAAGCGCTGTTGTGGCAAGGTCAGGTTGGGGCAACGATAAGGTTGTTCAACGACTGCAAAAGAAAACAAGCGAAGAACTTTTGTGAGTATCTGCGGAAGCATCAACAGCGCATTGTCAATGATGACTATTTTCAGGCTGAAGGGCTTTGTTCCATTGGTTCAGGTGCGGTTGAATCTGCCATCAAACAAATTGACCGTCGCATTCAACTAGCAGGAGCACAATGGAATCGCGAGAAGGTCCCTCAAGTGTTAGCTCATCGCTGTGCCTATCTCAATGGGCTCATTGGCTCACAAGAGTTACTCCTGCACTAAGCATAATTGCTCACAGCTAATATGACAGGCTCCCCATTGCCCGCTACCTACGACTAACGAGCAAGCACCGCTCTAAGGGGATTTTCAAGAAAGAATGTACCGTTTGTAGGGAGCAGGTTTTGCCAGCATCATTGCCTCTCACCGATCGCATTCGTGTCAAACCTGCCTCTACGGGTATTTTGTTTGTTAGAAATCTCTTAAGTGGTTTTAGACAGCTAAGTGCTTTTTAGACACACCATCGCTCACAGGGCTATCTTATTCTGTCGAACGATCGATAAGCAGCGGATGGGAACAGATGAAACAGACGCTTCTTCACTTTTTGTCGAACTCATCCGTTTGGTTAAATGGAGACTCGTCGTTAGCAGCATCAAAGTCGATCGACCTAAAATTTTTTCAGGTTTCGATTACAAGCCAGCTTTGCTGATGTGAATGGCGATGATGTTCAGGTTGTCCTGCGAGGCTGTTAGCGTTTCAATATAAGAGAGCGTCTGCACATAGGGAACGTAGCAGAAAAGCTGATAGCCTTTTGCCTGTAAAAACCTGGCAGCATCCAAATTGGCTGCCTCACCAAAACCAATATTTTCATACAGAATCGTTGGCATAAATTCAGCGAGCATTCTTTCGCTGCCGATTAATACTTGAAGTTCATGCCCTTCAGCATCGATTTTGAGAAAGTCTACCTGAGTGAATGCAGCTTGATCAACTAAATAATCAAGGGTAAAGCAGGAAACGATTTCTGTTTTTTCTGCCTCTAATGGCTCTGAATCAAAACCTTTGGCATCCGGTGTAATGAGTCGATTTAATTCACTGGCTGAGTTGAGCGCTAAACGAGCCGTATGGTTACGATCGCTCGCTGCTCCTGCAATCACATTCACCCAGTGAAAGTGGTTCATCGCACGGGTTTCTTGCAAACATTGGACGCAATCTGAGAATGGCTCTACTGCCAGGACATGCCCTGTTTCACCGACTCGTCGGGCGGCACTAAAGGTATATACGCCCACATTTGCACCCACATCAATGACCGTCATTCCTGGCTGAATCTGATTGCGCCAAAACTCCATTTCTGCTTCAAACCAATCTCCTTTTGCCAGTAAAACTCCGGTTGTAATGGTCAACAAACTGGCTCTTACAGCGAGTTGAATGGTATCAAACGAAACGTAGGTAAAAGGAGCATCGTTGGCTAATGTTGTCCAGTGCCAATCATCTGAGAGACTAGCTTTTAAGGAAAGTGTTTGAGCCGTTTCCAGCCATCTGTTTGCTTGCGCTGCTTGCTGGCGATCGCGGTATGCCAAATAGAGTGCCTGTAGAATCGTCGGCTGTTCGGGCGCGAGCTGTTGAGCACGATGAAGATGGAGCAACGTTTCCCATTTTTCATTCATGCAGCCTGAAACACCTAACAGTACATTGCTGATCACAGAGTCGGGTGCCAGGTGAACCGCCAGGTGCAGAAAGCGCTGCCCCGCTTCGTTATAAAAAATGGTTTGCAGTTGGTGACTGAGTACATCACCCAGTAGCAAAAAAGCTTGGCGCACTCCATCTTCTTGCTGCACCACTGCCATCAGGCGCTGAGCTACCTCTGTATGAGCCTTGCCCAACGGTAGATAGATTAACCCAGGTGCTAAGGGTACTGATGTGGTGTAGAGCGGTTGGATGGTTTGAACAAAGCTGTTAAGGGCAATCTGACCAGCAATCTGAGTCTCACCAACAAGGCTATAGGTGAGCGCAAGATGTGCGGCGCAGAGGGGATGGACATGAACACCCTTGTTGAACGCATCGATCGCCGTTTCTACATAGAGCCGACGAAGCGCCAGATCAGTTGTCTGCTCCGCTTCAACCAGGGCAATAACTCCGTAGTTATTCCACTCTACAGGAGACTGTGGTTCATCCCAATTGGTAGCTTCGAGTGCCGTGCCGATGAAGGGTAAGAAATCAGGCGCGATCGACGGACAGGTGATCTGGAGGTACTGCCAGTAGAGGTTGGCATAGGGAGACATGTTCATGGGGGGTAAGAACGGCTTCACCCTGCTAGTCTGCCCTGCGATCGCGCTTAACAGTACACGTTCCGCTTTTTCACAATTGGACTCTGCTACCGTTTGCTTTTACACTTTTACTTTTGGAGGTCATGGCTTTTTCCACTGAACTGCTGTGGGCGCTGATTGGTCTCATCCTGACGATCGGAGGAACCTTTCTAGAAGCCTTCCTGGCAACCCCAACGCTGGGGGCAGGAAACTTTCAGACGCACTCGTTAGGCGTTACGTACCAATTTGGGGCGGCGTTGCTGGTGGGATGTCTCGGCGGCAAGAATGCTGCTGCGCTCTCCCAGATTGCCTACATTATGTTGGGGTTGACCTGGTTTCCAGTCTTTTCGCAGGGTGGTGGGTTGGGCTACCTCAAGGAACCCAGCTTTGGCTACATTCTGGGCTTTATCCCTGGTGCATGGCTGTGCGGTTATCTCGCCTTCAAAGCGTCACCCAAGCTGGAGTCCCTCGCGTTTAGCTGCCTGTGTGGACTGTTGAGCATTCATGTAACGGGCATGCTATACATGGCAGCGACCTATGGGCTAAAGCTGGTTAATACAGCAGGCTTACCGTTAGCACAACTGTTGCTGAAGTATTCCCTCTACCCGCTACCAGGGCAATTTGCGATCGTCTGTGCCGTGACGGTCATTGCCTTTACGCTGCGTCACTTGATGTTTTACTGATAGCCTGAGAGGGGAGTGAAGGGTGAGGAGTGAGGGGCAGAAGAGTTGTTGGTTGTTGGTTGTTAGAAAAAGGCAGAGGGCAGAAGGTAGGAGAGTTTTGAGTTTTGAGTTGATTGAGCGGTCAGGGGTCAACTTTTTAGCCTACTGCTCCGCAGAATCAAGCTATAGCCTTCTGCCTCCTGCCCTCTGCCTTCTGCCTTCTGCCTTTTTTAGCCTTCATCTCTGCTCTCGCTAAAGTTCTGATTCACGTTGGTCGCGTTTGATGTTTTTTAAGAACCGCTTTTTTTGGATTGCTGCTGTGGTGGGCTTGGCGCTCGATCGTCTGACCAAGATTTTGTTTGTGGTCTATATCTTTCCGCCGCTTTTGGGCTATTCAATTCCGGTGCTCCCTGGCGTGTTTCACTTTACTTACGCGCTAAACCCTGGCGCAGCGTTCAGCATCTTTCCGGGCGGTTCCATCTGGCTCCGCTGGTTGTCGCTAGGGGTGAGCATCGGGCTAATGATTCTGGCGTGGTCAAAAAGATTTGCGCTGAATCGGTGGGAGCAGGTTGGCTATGGCTTCATTCTGTCAGGTGCCTTGGGCAATGGCATCGATCGCTTTCTGGTGGGCGAAGTGATTGACTTTCTCGATTTTCGGCTCATTCGCTTTCCAGTCTTTAACGTGGCAGATACATTTATCAACATCGGGATTGTCTGTCTGCTGATTGCCAGCTTTGGGCGATCGTCCGCTCAAGGCGAAACGAACCCAAAATAGGCGTTAACCTCTACTGGATATAGGGTACAGGGTTCGGGGTGTCGGGAAAAAGGGATGAAGATCCGGCATGATGGAACTGTGGATTTTGGTAGATAAAGCATGGGCGAAATGAACGATCGCGACCTCCCGCACTCGCAACCTGTAGACTCTGACACCATTCGGATGCGACCCTGGGGCACCGTCACACTGCTAGAAGAAGCTGACCATTACCGCATCAATCGCATCGAACTGGCTCCCAATCAGCACATCAGCACCCAGATGCACTATCACCGCAGCGAACACTGGATCGTCGTTTCGGGCACCGCTAAAGTCATTTGCGACGGGCAAGAAACCATCCTGATGCAGAAGCAATCGACCTACGTGCCCATGTGTACCCCCCACCGCGTCGAAAATCCCGGCGTAATTCCCCTCGTAATGATTGAGGTACAAAACGGCGAATACCTCGGCGAGGACGACATTACTCGGTTTGGGGAAGATCCGGGAGAGGGAGTAGGGAGTAGGGATGAGGGATGAAGGCTAAAAAAAGGCAGAAGGCAGAGGGCAGGAGGCAGAAGGCTATAGCTTGCTTCTATGTAGCAGTAGGCTAAAAAGCTGACCGCTGACGGCTGACGGCTGACCGCTCCATCAACTCAAAACTCAAAACTCTCCTACCTTCTGCCCTCTGCCTTTTTCTAACAACCAACAACCAACAACTAACAACTCTTCTGCCCCTCACTCCTCACCCCTCACTCTCCTACCCCCCTCTATGGCACAATGAATGCCAGTGATCCATACGTTTTAACAATCAGGTAAGTCCGTGAGCCTTATTGCAAATCCCGTTAGTGTTGAGAATGGTCGATCGGTGCAAACCCCTTCTACCCGTCGTCGTCCAGTGTTTCCCTTTACCGCGATCGTGGGGCAAGAGGAAATGAAACTGGCGCTCTTGCTGAATGTCATTGATCCCAAAATTGGTGGGGTGATGATTATGGGCGATCGGGGCACGGGCAAGTCCACCACTATTCGCGCACTGGCGGATCTGCTGCCTGAGATTGACGTGGTGGCAGATGATCCGTTTAACAGCCATCCTCACGATCCAGAGATGATGGGCGATGCGGTGCGGCAGCAAATGGAACAGGGCATCGACATTCCCGTGACGAAGCAAAAAGTTACGATGGTGGATCTGCCGCTGGGCGCAACGGAAGACCGGGTCTGTGGCACGATCGACATTGAAAAAGCCCTCTCGGAAGGGGTAAAAGCGTTTGAACCAGGGCTATTGGCAAAGGCAAATCGGGGCATTCTCTACGTAGATGAGGTCAACCTGCTCGATGACCACCTGGTAGACGTGCTGCTGGATTCGGCGGCTTCTGGGTGGAACACCGTCGAGCGAGAAGGCATTTCGGTACGTCATCCGGCGCGGTTTGTGCTGGTGGGTTCTGGCAATCCAGAGGAAGGCGAATTGCGTCCCCAGTTGCTCGATCGCTTTGGGATGCACGCCGAAATCCGCACGGTGAAAGAACCTGCACTCCGAGTCGAAATTGTGGAGCAACGCACCGAGTTTGACCAGAACCCACAGGCTTTTCTCGATGCGTGTCAGGCAGAACAAGATGCCTTACAGCAGCGGTTGGTGGTGGCTCAAGAACGGCTCAAAACGGTGACGATCGACCACGATCTGCGCATCAAAATCTCCCAGGTTTGCTCTGAATTGGATGTCGATGGGCTGCGGGGCGACATTGTGACCAATCGTGCCGCTAAAGCGCTGACTGCCTTTGAAGGACGGGATGAGGTCACGGTGCAGGATATTCGTCGCGTCGTCACCCTTTGCCTGCGCCATCGCCTGCGGAAAGATCCGCTGGAGTCGATCGACTCTGGCTACAAGGTGGAGAAGGTCTTCAACCAGGTGTTTGGACTGGAAGGGGGAGAAGGGTGAGGAGTCAAGGGGAGTTTTTAGTGCTTAGTTTTTAGTTGTTAGAAGTCAAAAGCAGGGCAGTAACCAAGATCCTCTTCTAACAACCAACAACTCTAGCGCAGCCATGCCGGAGGCTTTACAACCAACAACTTTTTTAACTCAAACTCCATGCAAAAGCGGATTCTCGGACTCGATCCAGGGCTGGCGACGTTGGGGTTTGGGGCGATCGCGTGTTCTGGGCTGGCGAGGGGTGAGACAGACTCGCAGGTGTCTGTGCTGGATTACGGCGTGGTGCAGACCCCAGCAGCCAAGGAAATTGGACAACGGCTGATTATCATTCACGACGATCTGCATACGCTGATGCAGCAGTGGCAACCCGATCTGGTGGCGATCGAAAAGCTGTTTTTCTACCGCATGGGGAATACGATCGCGGTAGCACAGGCTCGTGGCGTAGTCATGCTGGTACTGGCACAATACAACGCCGCCTATGTTGAGTTCACCCCCGCTCAAATTAAGCAAGCGTTAACAGGCTATGGCAACGCCGATAAGCTACAAGTGCAAACGGCAGTCACCCGCGAGTTGAACCTTGAGCAGATTCCCAAACCCGACGATGCCGCCGATGGTCTAGCCGTGGCGCTGACAGCGTGGTTTCAGAATTAAGGCAGAAGGATGAGGGATGAAGGCTAAGGGATGAAAGCAGAGGGCAGAAGGCAGAGGGATAAAGGATAAAAGGGTTTAACGGTCGTCAGTGATCAATGAAACAGTTACCAGTGGACGAGTGCGGCAAGAGGGAAGGCTGGAAGCAGCAAACTGATCACTGGAGACTGTAGCTTGCTTCCCGCAGGGGCGGCTGACCGCTCAATCAACTCATAACTCTCTTGCCTTCTGCCTTCTGCCCCCTGCCTTCTGCCTTCTGCTAACAACTAACCACTAATAACTCCTCTGTCTCCTGCCTCTAGCCTTTAAACGTCGCTGTAATCCGCTGCATCGCGTCTTCCACATTCTCGCGGCTGTTGAAGGCTGATAGGCGGAAGTAGCCCTCACCTGCTGCACCGAAGCCTGAACCGGGTGTACCGACGACATGACAGGTGTGCAACAGCTTGTCGAAGAAGTCCCAACTGGAAAGACCATTGGGAGTTTGCACCCAGACGTAAGGGGCGTTGACTCCGCCATAGACGGTCAGACCCGCCGCGGTGAGTTGGTCGCGGATGATGGTGGCGTTTTCCATGTAGAAGCTGACCAAGGCTTTGGTTTGCGCCTGTCCTTCGGAACTGTAAACGGCTTCGGCTCCTCGCTGCACGATGTAGGAAACGCCATTAAACTTTGTGGACTGGCGGCGATTCCACAGTTTCCACAGTTCCACACCGGAGCCATCAGCCGCTTTGCCTGTGAGGGTTTTGGGCACAACGGTGAGGGCGCAACGGGTGCCTGTGAAGCCTGCATTTTTGGAGAAGGAGCGGAATTCGATCGCACACTCCCGCGCACCGTCAATTTCATAAATGGAATGGGGAATCGCTGGATCGGTAATGAAGGCTTCGTAAGCGGCATCAAAGAAAATGATGGAGCCGTGCGATCGAGCGTAATCAACCCACGTCTGTAAATGCTTTCTACTGGCAGTCGCGCCTGTTGGATTGTTAGGAAAACACAGGTAAATGAGATCTACTTTTTGGGTGGGAATCTCGGCGGTGAAGTGATTTTCGGCAGTGATTGGCAGGTAGACTAAGCCGCCATATTCACCCTTGTCGTTGGCATCGCCTGTATGCCCCGCCATGACGTTGGTATCGACATAGACGGGATAGACCGGATCGGTGACGGCGATGCTGTTGGTGCTGCCAAAAATATCGAGAATATTACCGCAGTCGCACTTGGAACCATCCGAAATAAAAATCTCTGACGCGTCGATGTCACAGCCTCGTGCATGAAAATCTTGAGCCGCAATTTTTTCCCGCAACCAGGCATAGCCCTGCTCTGGTCCGTAGCCTTTGAAGTTGGCACGATCGCCCATGTCTTCTACCGCGTGGATCATGGCGGTGCGGCAGGCTTCTGGGAGGGGTTCCGTGACATCCCCAATGCCCAGCCGAATCACGTTTGCGTCGGGGTTTGCGTCTACAAAGGTGGACACCCGCCGCCCAATTTCGGGAAACAGATAGCCTGCTTTGAGTTTGAGGTAGTTGTCGTTAATGGTAGCCATGAGATTCGATCGCTCTGAACGCTTTGAATGTGAACGCCTTTAACCAGTAAAGCAGAGTCAGCCAGGAGTGCAACGCTTTGGAGCCATCAGCGCGAACGGTCAATAACTGTTTGACCTGACACGGCAATTCGCTTACAGTATCCGTGACTGCTTAAAACCTCAATGTTGGTCTAACTGCCAGCATTTGCAACGCTGCTCACGTATCAAGCCCTGCGATCTTGTCGCTCCTGTAACAAAATCACCGCAGAAAGTTGGTTGTGCTGACATATTGACCCTCTAATGTGTTTCATCGTACCTGCGTTTGAAACATGTATTTCCGTTAGCAAGAGAGCCTTTTGTGAAAAACGCTATTTTTAAGTCCACTACCCCTTCAGACTTTGATGGTGATTGAGGGATATACCTTCAGGTAAAGCGCGAAACTACTGCCAGATAGCCGTTCGCTCAGCGTATACCCGCATTGATGAGAGCTGTTAGATGTCGTTTCGCGCAGCGGTGAGCCATCCAGGGGTTGCACGATCGCTGAATAATCCTTGGGTCAACTGTGTAGATCAAACCTGTCCACTGTTTATGTCTTACCAGGAGTCTGATGATGCAAATGAATACGCCTCGCGGGTAGCCGATAGAGCGTTTAGTGGCGGCTCGTTGACGAAGACCTTCAACCTTTCTTGCACTGCATATGGCGCATCTACCCTCCTTTTCAATGCTTTTGACTGCGTTCCCGATCGCCAGGACTGCACCCGCGCCCTACCTGCTCGTACCCTTGTTTTGCCTGTGTTTAACTGCCATCAGCTACTATAGCTACGCCATCTATGCTGCCTTCAAGTTCTTGAAACAAGGCACGGATGTCGATCTCAGCTTTCAGCCGCCCGTGAGCATTCTCAAACCCATTTGTGGGGCTGATGACAAAACATACGCCAATCTCGCGTCCTTCTGCCGCCAGGATTATCCCAACTATCAAATTATTTTTGGAGTACAAGACTTACACGACTCCAGCCTGGAGGTGGTCAAGCAAATTATTCGAGATTTTCCAGCGATCGATATCCAACTGGTGGTGTGCGATCGCGTTTTGGGCACGAATCGTAAGGTGAACAATTTAGCCAGCGCTTTGGCTAGAGCCAGTTACGAAGTCTTGCTGCTTGCTGATAGCGATGTTCGGGTAAAGCCAGATTATCTGCAACGCGTGGTGCAACCGCTAAAAAGTCCCCAAGTGGGCGTGATTACCTGCCTGTATCGTTCCATCACCCAGGGTTGGGTGACCACGTTAGAATCCCTCAGCACCGCCACCGATTTTCACCCCGGAGTATTGGTCAGTAACCAACTGGAAGGAACCAGGTTTGCGATGGGGCAGACGATCGTGATTCGCCGTTCGGTTTTGGAAGAAATTGGGGGGTTTAAAGCGATCGCCAATTACCTTGCCGATGATTTCCAACTGGGCTATTTACCCACTCAAGCAGGCTATCAAGTGGTGCTGTCCTCTTACGTGGTGGATCATGTCTTGCCCAGCAACGATACGGTAATCAATGCCTTGCAGCGCCAAATCCGCTGGCTGGTGGGAATCCGGGTATCCCGTCCCTGGGGCTACGCTGGACTCATTTTTACCTATGGTACGCTTGGCAGTACCGTATTGTTGCTCATGACCGGAGGCGCTTCCTTAAGTTGGCTGCTTTGGAGTCTCACCCTGCTCACCAGAATCACGATGGCATGGATGGTGGGGGTTCGTTGTTTGAATGATCCCGTCGCCAAAGCCTGGTTTTGGCTCTCTCCCTTGCGAGATCTCCTGAATGTTGTCCTGTGGGGCTATAGTTTCATGGGCAACACCTTCCGCTGGCGCAGTCAACTGTTTCGGTTAACCAAGAAGGGCGAACTGGTTGTCCTTCCTGCTGGGATGGCAAGCAGCATTAAACTAAGCCCTCGTTGATAGGAAGGCAGAAGGCAGGAGGCATAGGGCAGGAGGCTAAAGGCTAAAAAGCTGACGGCTGACCGCTTAGATAGAAAGAAGGCAGAGGCAGAAGGCAGAAGGCTAAAGGCTAAAGGCTAAAGGCTAAAAATTTTAGACTTTATACTTCATCCTTTATCCTTTCCTCTGATTGACGGTTAATTGACGGTTCTTGATCAGGGTTTGATTGCTTTGGAGGAGCAGTATGGAACTTGGAACAGATGCCCATAAGGAGCTATTTTGTCGATCGTTTTTAGACACCCATCTGACCTATGAGCCTGAAACGATAGCATGGCCCCAATTGGATGAGGATGCTTTGGCTCGTTTGCGAGGGATTCCCTTTTGGCGAGTGGCGCTAGAAACCGAGCGGCAAGCAGGGGTGATGGTGAGTGCCTTTGCTGAAACGGTAGACGATCCGCTGATTCAGGAGGCGGTAGCACTGCAAGCTCAGGAAGAAAGTCGTCACGGTCGGTTGCTAGAATTTTTGATCAATCACTATGGCGTTGAAATCGCCGAACCTGCTCCCACAAAGATTCCTGCTAATCCTGCACAGGAATTTACAGACTTTGGCTTTGGTGAATGCCTGGATTCCTTCTTTGCGTTTGGAATGTTTGGGCTGGCGCGTCAAACAGGCTACTTTCCAGAGTCTATCTTCAACATTTTTGAACCGATTTTGGATGAAGAAGCGCGACATATCGTTTTCTTTGTGAATTGGATTACCTATCAGCAAATCCAGGCAGGGCGAGGAGCCGATCTGTTTCGGGGGATGCACGCCTCCTGGCACTATAGTCGCGCCCTGTTGCATCTGGCTAAATCCTTCGGTGGTGCGGGCGGTAGTGGCGAGAGTTTTACCGCCGCATCTTCCAATAGCTTCATCGACAATCTAACCCTCGAAAGCGTGTTTTCCATGTGCTTACAGGAGAATGAACGGCGGATGAGCCACTTTGACGATCGCCTCCTTCAACCTCGACTGTTTCCTCGCCTTTCTACGATCGCCCTCCAGGTGCTGAAACGGCTTCCCAAACGTCGCTCAACTCCTACCACTGAAATGAGCGCCTCGTAACGCGAACCAGTCTTGTCGGGATGCTAACGTTATCTGCAACATCTGTATCTCGATCACACCACACTCACAGTGCGAAGCACACCCACTTTTCACGTTTCAAAGCACACCCACTTTAAGAAAGGAGAGGGTAACGACCTTGTTGAAAACACTGCTGCTCAATCCCCCATCCTTTGAAAAATTCGACGGCGGTGCCAGTTCCCGCTGGCCCGCCACCCGCGAAATCGAAAGCTACTGGTATCCCGTTTGGTTGGGCTATCCGGCAGGGATGATTCGCGACCTCGGTGGTCATTCACGGGTGCTGGATGCGTCACCTCATCACGTTGGTCCCGAAGAGACGGTTCGCATTGCTGCCGACTACGAATTTGTCATCCTGTTCACCTCGCATGTGGGCTTTACCAACGATGTGCTCCTGGTGGAGCGGATGAAGGAGCTGAATCCAAGCCTAAAGGTTGCCTTTGTGGGTCCACCTGTAACGACGCATCCCGAAGTGGCTTTGCGGGCTTCCACCGCGATCGATTTCGTCACCCACAAAGAATTTGACTATGCGGTGACTCGGTTTGCCAGCGGTGAAGCGCTCGACACCATTCCGGGTGTGCATTTTCTGCGCGATAACCAGATGGTTTCAACCGCACCCGAACCGCCTGTAGAAAACCTCGATCGCTTTCCCTGGGTCAGCAAAATCTGGAAGCGCGATCTCGACATCACCAAATACAATGTGCCGTTTCTGCTGAATCCCTACCTCGCCATGTACTCAACGCGGGGTTGTCCAGCGCTCTGCACCTTCTGTCTGTGGCCCCAGACCTTTGATGGGCATCGGTGGCGCACGCGATCGGTCGAAGATGTGCGTAACGAAGTCGAATGGGCGCTGGATGCCTTTAAACCCGAAGGCTTGCAGGAAATCTTCTTCGACGACGATACCTTCACCTACAGCCCCAAGCGCATGGTTGAAATGGCAAAGGCATTCAAACCGCTGCAATTTCAATGGTCTTCCACCTCACGATCGCACCTGGATTACGACACCCTGAAAATTCTGGCAGATTCCGGCTGTCGTCTCTTTATCGTCGGGTTTGAGTCTGGGAATGAGCAAATCCTAAAAAATATTAAAAAGGGGATTACGGCGAAGCGTTCTCTGGAGTTTGCCAAAGACTGTCACAAAGTTGGCATCAAGGTACACGCCGACTTCATCATTGGGCTTCCAGGTGAAACGCGCGAAACGATCCGCGAAACGATCGAGTATGCCAAAGCAATGGACCCTGAAACGTTGCAGGTGTCCGTCGCGCACGCCTATCCAGGAACCGAAATGTACCAATGGTTTGAGGAGCAGGGCATCATCATGACCACCAAAATGTCGGATGAATTGGGTCAGCAATTGCCGATGGCAAACTTCCCACACCTTTCGGGTGCTGAAATGCTGGAATGGGTGCATCGTTTCTACGACGAATACTACTTCCGTCCCAAGCCGATCTATCGCATTATCAAGAACGCTATGTTCAAAACCAATGAGCGGAAGCGCCTCTACAAAGAAGCCAAAGAGTTTCTAGCTACTCGCGCCAGACGGCGAGATTTGGTGAAAACGGGACAGGTTACTCCACTCGCTGGAGAGACCCATTAGGTGGAAGCGGTTAGCCGTGGAAACCGTTTACATTGAAGCGGCGTTGCAGAATTGCCCAAGCGATCGTTCAAGCGTGGCTTTCTCCAGGTGCAAAGACATTAAGGATCGTGGATTAGATAACCTGCGTAGGTTGGGTTTCGCAAAGCTCAACCCAACCCTCCGGAGATGTTGGGTTTCGTGCCTCAACCCAACCTACCAAAAGTCGGTATTATTTAATTCTCATTCCTAAGCGATCGCGATCGCCTCGTGTACTGTCGTTGGGGCTTACCTGAAGAAGTGCTGCAATCAAGCGATCGCTTTAGCTTATCAATGCTTAGGAGAGAGAACTAAATAAAACCGATCATCTGTAGGGGGTTAGTATGCGGGCGAAAATCTTTGTCATACCGAAAGCATACCTACAGCATGTTAAACCCTTACGCTTGAGTTTGCGGTGTTATTGAATCCACAATCCTTAAGAACGCGAATTTAATCAGGTGTAATTCTTTCTGTAGGGACGTTACATGGAACGTCCCTACGGACGAGAAGTGGTTCAGGTTAATTAATCCACGATCCTTAGGTTTCAGAGCCTTAAAAACGAAGTTGGAGATCCTGTTACCAGGAAAACAATGGAAGCACAGCGTCAGCAGCGTCAGCTCATCATTAATGGAGATGATTTCGGCTTTTCTTCGGGCGTTAATCGAGCCATTATTGACGCGCACCGACGAGGAGTCTTAACCAGCACCAGTTTGATGGTGACAGGTGCTGCCTTTGAGGAGGCTGTGACTCTGGCGAAAGCTCATCCGACGCTGGCGGTAGGACTACACTTAGTGCTGGCGTGTGGGCGATCGGTGCTACCACCAGCTCAAATTCCCCATCTGGTGGATGCTCAAGGTCATTTTTCGAGTCAACCAGAAGCCGTGGGATTGTATTACCAGTTTAGCCGTGCTGCCCGACGCGAGCTGCCGCTTGAAATCCGAGCGCAGTTAGAGACGTTTCGCCAAACCGGGCTGCCGCTCTCTCATGTGGATGGTCATGTCCATGTCCACGCTCAGCCAGTCGTGCTGCACCACCTGGTACACCTGGCAGATGCCTTCAAGATTCGGTTCATTCGCCTGCCCTACGAGGAAGCGTCGATCGCGCTGAAAGCCGATTCCTCAGATTGGGTCATCAAACAGCTATTGTCCTTTGTTTATGCAGGACTGCGCCTTTACGGAAAGCGATTGCTACAGGCACACGGCATTCAATCGGTCGATCGTGTTTATGGCGTATTGCACAGCGGTCGCATGACAGAAGACTACTTGCTGAAGCTTATTCCCCAAATTCAAGCCAATCGGGTGGAGCTTTACGCCCATCCTGCCATTGCCATTCCCGGCGAACCCGCCAATGAAGCCTTTGGGTTAGGGCAGGCAGAATGCGATGCGCTCATGAGCGATCGGGTTCGTGCGGTCATTCGCAACCAGGGCTTTGAATTAACGAATTACCGCCATTTAGGAGCCATTGGCAGCTAGTGTTATTAGCCTTGAAGCAGATGGAGCGAATCACTGATTACGCTCCGTTTTTACCGTTGCTTTTTTGTTTAAGCGCCATTGTTTATGACTGTCTTGTCCTGTATGCCGCGATCGATTTTCTCGCTCAGCCGACGGAGGCTAATCCTGATTTTCATCCGCCTGTTAGCATCCTGAAACCACTTTGCGGACTCGATCGCAACACCTACGCAAATCTTGCCTCTTTCTGCCATCAGAACTATCCAACTTACCAGATCATTTTTGGCGTTCAAGATCCAACTGACCCAGTGATCAGCGTGGTGAAGCAACTGATCCGTGACTTTCCAGCCTCTGATCTTTGCCTTGTGGTGAGCGATCGTGCCATTGGGCTGAACCGCAAAATTAACAACCTGGCAAATGCCTTTTTAGAGGCGAAGCATGACCTTTTGCTAATTGCCGATAGCGACATTCAGGTTGATGCCAACTATGTGAGGCAAGTGGTACAACCCTTACGCGACCCAACCGTGGGAGTTATCACCTGTACCTACCGTTCGTTAGCGCAAGGCTGGGTCGCGGCTTTCGAGGCGCTGGGCATCACGACAGAACTGGTGCCAACGGTTTTAGTTTCCCGTCTGTTAACGGGCATGACGTTTGGCATTGGTGCCACTATTGGGATGCAAAAATCAGTGCTGGCAGCGATCGGGGGCTTTACTGCTGTTGCCAATTACCTTCACGATGATTTTCACCTGGGACGGATGCCAACGCATTTGGGCTATCGAGTTGTGCTATCCCACTACGTGGTCGATCACGTGTTAGCAACGACGCGCTTTACGGAGTTCTTACAGCATCAAACGCGGTGGAATCGCGGCATTCGCTTTTCTCAACCCTGGGGCTATGCGGGTCAGATCTTTACCTTTGGCACGGTAGCAAGCGCAAGCTTTTTGCTGTTATCCCACGGTTCAGCATTAAGTTGGCGGGTGTCGGCTATCACGTTGGCATTCAGGCTCTTCATGGCATGGATGATGAGCACGAAGGTCTTACACGATCCAATGGCTCAAAGGCTTTGGTGGCTGGTGCCCTTCAGCGATCTGGTGCGGTTCGGGCTGTGGTGCTATGGCTTTGTGGGCGATCGCATTGAGTGGCGTGGGCAACCGCTAACCATCGCGGCAGGCGGCAAATTGTTAGACCTACCTTCAATGCCGCTTTATGGTGCATCGCTAACCCATGATGCTCTTGTCGCCAAGCAGTATCTTGAAGCAAAGCAAACAAAAGCATAGGGCGTGTTTTAAGAGTGCTGAGGATTGAGGGCTGAGGGCTGAGAGAAGACGAATACTCAGTCCTCACCTCAGTACTCAGCTACGTGTACGATCGCCCCTCCCCCTTCTCCTGGCTACACCCCACACCCTACACCCTCATCAACCTTCTCCACTCCCTCGCCACCCACCCAAACCACTGCCCCTCCGCCTGCTGTTCCGGTACGGCTGAGACCTTCCTGACTCGCCTAACGCCGTCGCAGAGATGACGGTCAGACTCACTGACGTTGGGGTTGGTGGTGAGATAGTCGTGCAGCCAATCGCAGCCACGCGCCATCAAGTCATCCAGATCCAGGTTCCAGAGAGCCACCGTGTTGTCATCACTAGCGGAGGCGAGGGTATTGCCATCTGGGCTAAATCTGACGCGTCTAACCCAGCCATTATGCCCTTTGAGAGTTTTGAGTTCCTGCCCCTCCAAATTCCATAATTTCACCGTACCATCCGCACTAGCAGAAGCAATCGTCTTTCCGTCCGGGCTAAAACCAACACCCAATAACCCGTTACTATGCCCTTTGAGAGTTTTGAGTTCCTGCCCCTCCAAATTCCACAGTTTCACCGTACCATCCGCGCTAGCAGAAGCAATCGTCTTTCCGTCCGAGCTAAAACTAACGTCATTAATAGAGCTACTATGCCCTTTGAGAGTTTTGAGTTCCTGCCCCTCCAGATTCCACAGTTTCACCGTTTTGTCATCACTAGCTGAGGCAATTATCTTTCCGTCCGGGCTGAAACTAACACTGAAAACAGAATCGCTATGCCCTTTGAGAGTTTTGAGTTCCTGCCCCTCCAAATTCCACAGTTTCACCGTACCATCCGCACTAGCAGAAGCAATCGTCTTTCCGTCCGGGCTGAAACTAACACCGAAAACAGAATCGCTATGCCCTTTAAGGGTTTTGAGTTCCTGCCCCTCCAGATTCCACAGTTTCACCGTTTTGTCACCACTGGCTGAGGCAATTATCTTTCCGTCCGGGCTGAAACTAACACCGAAAACAGAATCGCTATGCCCTTTAAGGGTTTTGAGTTCCTGCCCCTCCAGATTCCACAGTTTCACCGTTTTGTCATCACTGGCGGAAGCGATTGTCTTTCCGTCCAGGCTGAAATTGACATTGAGGACACTACTCTCATGCCCCTTAAGGGTTTTGAGTTCCTGCCCCTCCAAATTCCACAGTTTCACCGTACCATCAGCGCTAGCAGAAGCAATCGTCTTCTTGTCCGGGCTGAAACTAACGCCGTTAATATAACTGCTATGTCCTTTGATGGTTTTGAGCTCCTGCCCCTCCAAGTTCCACAGTTTCACCGTACCATCGGCACTAGCAGAGGCAATTGTCTTTCCGTCCGGGCTGAAACTAACACTGAGAACATTACTGCTATGCCCTTTGAGAGTTTTGAGTTCCTGCCCCTCCAAATTCCACAGTTTCACCGTACCATCCGCACTAGCAGAAGCAATCGTCTTTCCGTCCGGGCTGAAACTAACACCGAAAACAGAATCGCTATGCCCTTTAAGGGTTTTGAGTTCCTGCCCCTCCAGATTCCACAGTTTCACCGTTTTGTCACCACTGGCTGAGGCAATTATCTTTCCGTCCGGGCTGAAACTAACACTGAAAACAGAATCGCTATGCCCTTTGAAGCTTTTAAGTTCCTGCCCCTTTAGGTTCCACAGCTTCACCATTTTATCATTACTGGCGGAAGCGATTGTCTTGCCATCTGGGCTGAAAGCAACACTGAGAACACTCCTGCCATGCCCTTTGAGGGTTTTCAGTTCCTGCCCCTTTAGGTTCCACAACTTCACCATACCATCCCCACTAGCAGAAGCGATCGTCTTCCCATCGGGACTGAAACTAACATTAGAAACATAATCCTGATGCCCTTTGAGGGTTTCAAGTTCCTGCCCCTTTAGGTCCCATAGTTTCACCGTGCCATCAAGACTAGCAGAAGCGATCGTCTTTCCATCAGGACTGAAACTGACACTAGAAACAGGACCTTTATGACCTTTTAATCGATTACGCTCACTTACTCCATAAACAACTTGCTGTAGTGTGGCAGTCGCTAGCATTTGAGTGTTTGCGTTCACAAGTTTTCCTAACTGCTTGATTCGTCGTTCTGTCGTCAAGATTTCTATTAGTGCTTCAAGATCCAAATTTGAATCGAGGAGCTTTTCCGCGACTAGACTGCGGGTATTAAGATCGACGTTTGCCTTCTGAGCCTCGATAATTGCTCTCGCAGAGATCGCCTCCTGCCTGCTTCTTTCAGCTAGTCGTTGAGCGTCAACCGCTTTTACCCGCTGATCTGCTTCAGCCTTGCGAGCCATCTCTGCTTTCTGCCGCAGCTTATTAGCCGTTTGTTGTGCGGCTTCTGCCTGTAGCCGTCTTTTTTCAGCCAATATTGTCTGTTGTTTAGCAATCCGTTCCTGTTGTCTGGCTAATCGAGCTTGTGTTTCAGCTTCCTGTCTGCTCTTTTCAGCCTCCTGTTTGCTTTTTTGAGCTAGTTCAGCCTGCCGTTTCGCTACCCGTTCACTCAAACGAGCGACCTTTGCGTTGTCTTCAGCAAGCAGACGTTGCTTACCAGCCTCAATGGCTTGACTCCAACCAAAGACGGCTAAAGGCACCGAGGAAACCAATACTGCTCCAATTAAGATCACCGCTGCCCGTTGCAGTCGCTTATTCCAGTTGACGGGCAGGTGGCTTTTCACCCACTGATCATCAAACACCTCCCGGTAGATAGGATTCCGCACCACCAGCGCTCCATCGGCTCGCTTCACCACGCCCGATAGCTTCAGGTGTGATTTATTGAGCGATTGCTCCTCATCCAGCACGGGTTGTCGCCCGCGCCACACCTCGCGGTAGGTGGTCAACACGCCGTACACATCATCTGCCCGTTTCGTCAGCATGTCGCGCACAAACTGCATGTTGCTGTCCTGCTCACACATCGCACCCAGGAACGTGCTGCCAACGACGCGATCGACCTCTTCTTTCGTCCAATACAACTGCCCCACATCCACCAGGGCACGACACAGGCGCTGCGTCAGGTAGGGGTGTCCGCCTGTCCACTGCATCACCCAGCCCAACACCTGGGTTGCCTGATCTGCGGGTAGCCCAAAGCCATCCGCCAAGGGCAGCGCTTCTGCCTGGGTAAAGTCGGTCAGGTCTACCCGCTGCCCAATGTTAAAGGGCGTGCGCTTGGGGTCGTGGATGAGATCGCCGGGGGTGGCAACGCCCACCAGCACAAAGGAGAGCCGCTGAAAGACGAGTTTATGGGCACGGGCGAGGTAGAGATACCGGATGGCGGTGAAGAAATCGTCGGTGAAGTCGAGGCTGAGGGTGGTGTCAATCTCATCCACAAAGATCACGATCGGGTCTGGGATCTCCGTCAGCAGCACCGCTTCAAAAAAGGACGTTAACCGTTGGGACACACCCAGATGTTCGCGATCGCGCCACCAGCTCACCACGTCGGTATCCAGCATCAGTTGGTCTTCCAGCTTCACCAAAAAGCCAAAGTACCACTGCTCTGCCGTCACCTGTGCGCCCAGGTCTTGCAAATCCACAATGGCAGAGCGGATGCCCTCCTCTGCCAGCGTTTCTGCCGTCTGCACCATCAGGCTCGACTTCCCCATCTGGCGCGGCGTGAGGACAAAGGCAAACGTGGACGATCGACACAGCGCCAACAGTTCCTCATCCGCGCGACGGGGCAAATACACCCCACCCCCCGCCTGCACTGTGCCGCCTACCGTATAGATGGTTGTGCCTGTCATCATTTTCTCCTCATCCACGCCTACCGATTGCTAGAAACCGGATTTTTCTACGAGTCTCTGCTGTTGCAATCAGATTACAGCCAGAAATCCGGTTTCTTCCATGAGCCTTTGATACTCTGACCAAAACCTCGGAGGTTTCAGCGACGACATTGGTCAGACGCTTGATGCTGGGTTAAAACCTCTGAGGTTTGCACCCTCACCCCCTCAAGTGCTCTCGAAAATAATCTGCATACAATTGACACCGAGGCAACACCGTCTGCCCCTCTCGCCGCACCAGCCCTGCCCCGCGTAGACGAAAGAACACCTGCTCATCCTGGCAGACATTGTTCTTAATCACCTGCACAAAACCCTGCACCAACGCTTTCTTGTCGTGCATCCGAAACAGGTGATAGCGCAGGTGATCGCCAAAGGGACCCCGATCGTCGATCGCTTGCTCAAACAACTCTGCCACCGTCATTTGCTCACTGGCAGTCAGATACAGCGCCCGTCGCACCAGATAGGGATGCCCATTCAGGAGTCGCATGAGTTGTTGTTCTTGCTCGGCGTTGAAGGGGGAGCCGTGCCGCTGGTTCAGGGTTGTCATTTGGTCAGGCGTAAAGTCCGTCAGGTCAATCACCAGCCCCACATTAAAGGGCGACTGGTTCAGATTTTCAATCAACTGGTAGGGTTCCGTGGATGTCACCAGCGCCAGGTCAAGCTGCCGCCAAATAGGTGATGTGGCGCGGCTGTTGTGCCAGCTCCGCAGCATACTAAAAAAGTCTGAGCGAAAATCGGTATCGAAGACCGACTCTACCTCATCCATCGCCAGCACCAGCGGACTGCCCAGTTCCTTCAACAAATACCGCTGCATATAGCGCGTACAGCGCTGACTGTTGCCCAGCGGCATTGCCCAATACGACTCTACCTGGCTGTCCATCTCCAGCTCATCTGACAACCAGGCGCAAAACTGCCGAAAGAACGGCTCCGGATTGGTCAATGCTGTTTTGTCGAAGAGTTGAAAATCCAGAAAGGCAACCCGCTTTCCGGCATTGATAGCGGCTTCGATCGTCCTTACGAGCAGCGAGCTTTTGCCCATCTGGCGCGGTCCCTTAATGGTAATGGTTACGCCCTTCCCCCTCTGCTGAATCGTACTGAGGGCGATCGCATCCGTAGGACGCTCCACATAGAACCGCGACTCTGGGTTCATCGTCCCCTCAGGCATTTCCAGAGGCGCTAGCTGGGCAGACGGTAGCGGTGGCGGCATCGCATCAGGCGCGGCTGGCTGGAGCAGATCTGCTTTCGAGTCCTCAGTATTCAGCGAAAGGGTGTTCCCCGCGATCGCCTGCATCAATTCCTGCAAGAGCCGGGGCGTATCAGCAGCGTTTTCCCAAAACGCCCAGTTGATGCCATTCAAGTATGCACTCAGCGGATACACAAACGGCTCCCGATAAGCAAGCCGCACAGGCAGCAGCACTGGCTTACCATTCTGTTTCTTTGCCAGATGATGCGCCGTCTCAATTTCTCCCAACACCATCTCACTGTGCACCGACTGCGCCGAGAGTACCATAATCACAAAATCCGCCTGCCGGATCTCGGCTTCAATACGCTCTGCCCAGCGCGTACCCACCGTCATCGTCTGGTCAATAAAGACTGCATGGTGCTGGTTCAGCGTGTGAAAGAGATGCAGCGCGATCGGTTCATCTGGCTCGACCCCACGCTTGTAACTAATGAAAATACGTCGCGGTGCTTCGTCCGGCGATCGTGGTTCTACAGTCTTTGGCTGAGTCAATGGGGCATTGACAGGAAGATCAGACATGCGTGATGGCGACACTTAATGATCTGAAGCAGCGATGCCCTCAATCTACATTAATTTTGTGCGAGAAAGATAAGATGATCGAGCGTTTTCTGCTGCCCTGCATCACCCAAACAGATCTTGAAAAAAGCCGGGTGATTGCCAGAGCACATAGCCAATGCCCGCAACGGCAAGGGTAATGGCGATCGTCATGCCATAGGCAATACACATGAGCAGCCCGTCAGCCTCTAGCATGGCAATTGCCAGCAACAGGATACCAGCAGTGGGAATGGGGTTGGTAAACGGGATGGGAAGCATGAGCAAAAACGCCAACCAGGCAATGCAAAGCCCATTCAACTGCCAAATGTGAGCACTTTCGGCAAGCTGACGCAATCGGGGGCGAACGAACGTCTCGATCAGTGCGGTCACTCGGCGAAGTAGACCGAGCAAGTTCGACACGAGCCAGTTAGGGAACTGGAATTGCGCGATCCGTTTGGGCAACCAGGGCGATCGTCGCCCCACTGCCATCTGTGCCCCTAAGATAAGGCAGCCTAACCCCAATGGTCCGGCAAAGCCCGGTGGCATTGGCAATAGAAACGGTAGAGCAAGCAACGCAATCACCAGACTAAAGCCTCGTTCGGAGGTTTCTGCCAAAATGTCGCCCAGCGTTAGAGGTTTCTCTGCCAGTACCTTTAGCAATGCTTCCAAATCTTGCGAAAATCTTAGCTTCATGGTGCAGGTGACAGTTAAGCGCGCGATCGCTGAGCGAATGTGCCAAGGCAAATGTGTCCAACAGAAGCACAACCAAAGGTGAAAAGCATTGTCATCAAAGGTTGATGATAGGCTACCCGACTCCATTCGTCAGACTAACCGATCTAGATCGGAGTTGACAGCCCATCTCACGGATGATCCCTACAAAAGCTATCTGTTTTTGTTGCTCCGTCTTAACAAAGAATCGCTTGAATTTAAGTGTGGGGATCAACTGCTTCGTAGCGTTTTTAGCGTTATGTCTGGCGTTTGATCGCGAACCAAACTCGATCGATTCTTAACATTGAGAATTATGAAAAAGCCCAAATTTGTATAGAACCTATCAGCTAGCGTTGAACTATGGCGCACGTTAATTGCCCCTTTCAATACGAGCCATCGTCACTATGAAAATTCAACTAGAACGTAAGCTTTATCCTTGCCGAGACAACCTTCGCTGCACGGTTTGTCAGCAGGTGTTTCATGTCGCGCCGATTCGTGCTCTGCTGTACGAGGACAATGGGTTACTTCAAGGCGATGTTTGCCCAACCTGTGCCAAATTACCAGCGACGGAGTTTAAGCAACGCATGGTCTTAAACGCAAGAATCCTTCTGCAACAAGAGAGCACACAGGAGGCTCAGACTGTCACGCTACAGGCACGCGCCCTGGAGTTGCTAGAAGCGGCAAAAGAACCGATCAAATTTCCGTCGTTCTGGCAGCAATGGCTCATGCAACTTGGTGTCTTTGCCCAGGATACGCAGGAGCTAGAAGCCGCACGCTTTGGCTTGCATGAGCATAGCCATCCCTGGCGATCGCAACCCCATCCTTTTCTTGAGGACGATCGCGCTCAAAACTAGGGCAGCGTCACAACTTCATTTTAGGGCACCGATTTTGAGCGTTCCCCAAGACCTCCGAGGTTTAAAACCTTGGAGGTCTAAAGGCTCGATTTTTACCCTAAACCTGTGTCGTCCCTTGCTACGATTGAGGATGACCGCATCCATTGGCAGCATGACTACACATTGGAAACGATTCAAAGGCGTAGCTCCTTCTCCTCAAGTGTGCTTGCGCCTTTTCTGGTGTGTGCTGCTGTGCTGGTTCATGTCGATGAATGCCGTCAACGCGGGCTTGTTAGACGATCGCCTTGCATCTTTTCCCAAGTGGGACAACAAGCCTGTCGTACAACCTGCTAACGGCGACCTGGAGTATCCCGCCTGGTTAGCAGGCACCTGGACGATGACCAGCACACTGGTTGAGTTGGCAGCACCCCTGGCACCCGATGTAGTGACACCAGGGTTTGATAGTAACCAGCAGTATCTCAATCAGCCGATCGCCTGTAAAGTTCGCTTTGTCCCCTCCAGCACTCTGTCTACAACCCGCGAATTTCTGTCTATGCTGCCGCTCAAGGGTCTGATTAAAGATCCCGTGGTGTCCGATCGTGCCTTCAATGGATTTAATCTTGCCAAAGCCTACATGGGCGACAGCGTGTTGGCTGTGACGGTCGATCCGCGATCGCCCAATCGTCAGATGACATTACTGGAAGGTGGACGGCAGTTAATTTCTGTGGTGACAGCTCGTGCGGTCGAAACACCTGAGATCGATCGCTTCCTCACCACCGAGCTTTTCCAGCAAGTCTTTCGCGGAGTGCCTAATCCCTACCTGAACCAGGTTGAAACCACAACCGCCTACCAACACCTTGCAGAGACTTCAGCCGAAAAGCCCGCGATCACAGCCGATCAGGTGACAGCGATTTATCTCTCGCCACAAGATCCAAAATACTTCAAGGCAGGCGATCGTCCGGTAGCGTTATACCGTTATCGTCTAGAGTTCATCCCCACAGAAGAAGAGGAGTTTTAAGTTAAATCACCTCCGGCAAAGCCGGAGGCTTATCATCTGTTAGCCCCCCAAGGGGGCAAGTTTATGCGTCTCCCAAGGAGACCCTGCCTCAGCGCAAGGGTAAGTTGAGTTGCGCCAACCGCTC
>JAESFW010000278.1_pt1 | contig 45653 bp, 42 predicted proteins | sample 9269481 | NCBI WGS metagenome assembly JAESFW01 (sample SAMN14515350, study PRJNA621654) | algae metagenome | isolation source: Lyngbya sp. HA4199-MV5 and co-occurring heterotrophs from soil with... | place: USA: Ahupuaa O Kahana State Park, Hawaii | collected 2009-07-21 | reverse complement strand
CCGCCTGTTTGGCGATGCGGAAGACGTTACCGCGGCGACCACGGAAGCCCTTGGCGAGGGCGAGAACTTTCTTGTGACGGGCACGGGCCGTTACACCACGTTTGACGCGAGGCATGTGAGTACTCCTTGTTCGTCGTTATTTACAGGCCAGCACTGGGCAGCATTTGTGCGATCGAGCCCATGTTGGTCTCATGCACATTCACTGCACCACGCAGGTGGCGCTTGTTCTTGGTGGTCTTCTTGGTCAAGATGTGACGCTTGAAGGCTTGACCGCGCTTGACGGTACCACCTGGACGGACGCGGAAACGCTTTTTCGCGCTGCTCTTGGTCTTCATTTTGGGCATGTGAATGCTCCTTTTCTTTGTGCTCGTGAGGCGTTTGCAGAAACCGATCTGCAAACTTGTTGGCCCCGAGCCACTTTTTCAGCCGACTTTCGCCGGCTGTGCGGCAGTGCCGAAGCACTGCCTATCGCCGGGCAGGCCCCTTTCGGGGCCGCCACAGCAAATGCTTGTCCGTCGTATCCCTGCCTGCGCCTCAGGCGGCACTGCCCGAAGGCGTGCTTTCGGCAGCGGCCGGCTTGGCTGCGGCGGGCTTTTTCTTGCCCGGCGCAATCATCATGATCATCTGGCGGCCTTCCAGCTTGGGAAACTGCTCGATGATGATGGTGTCGGCCAGCTCATCGCGAATGCGATTGAGCAGCGCCAGCCCCAGCTCCTGGTGGGTGATTTCACGGCCGCGGAACCGCAGCGTGATCTTGCACTTGTCACCATCGGCCAGGAAGCGGCGGATGTTGCGCATCTTGATGTTGTAGTCGCCATCGTCCGTACCGGGACGGAACTTGACTTCCTTGATCTCGATGACCGTTTGCTTGGCCTTCGCCTCGGCGGCGCGCTTTTGCTCCTGGTACTTGAACTTGCCGTAGTCCATCAGGCGGCACACCGGCGGGTTGGCCGTGGCGGCAATTTCGACCAGGTCCACATCCAGCTCACCGGCCATGCGCAGGGCTTCCATGAGGCTGACCACGCCCAAAGGCTCGTTGTCAGGCCCGGACAGACGGACTTCCGGGGCCATGATTTCACGGTTCAGGCGGTGCTTGCGCTCTTCACGGTGGCGACGATCACGAAATTCAGTAGCGATGGCTATCTTCCTTCAATCAAAATACTACAAAATGTGTAGCTACAGCCGCACAGCTGGCGTGCAACAAAGCAGATTTAGACTCAGACGTCAGGCTTTGGTGGCAATGTCCTTGGCGATCAGCTCAGCGAACGCTTCGATGGACATCACTCCGAGGTCACGATTACCCCGGCCGCGCACTGCAACGGCGCCGGCCGCCTTCTCCTTGTCGCCCGCGACGAGGATGTACGGCAGCTTTTGCAACGAATGCTCCCGTATTTTATACGTAATCTTCTCGTTGCGCAGATCCAGGGCCACCCTAAGGTCTTGATTCGGCAGTGCTTTTTGCAGCTGTTCAACAATTTCGCGACAGTAATCGGCCTGCGCGTCGGTGATATTGAGCACCGAGACCTGCACCGGAGCCAGCCACACGGGGAAGGCGCCAGCATAGTGCTCGATCAGCATGCCGATGAAACGTTCCATGCTGCCCACCGTGGCGCGGTGCAGCATCAGCGGGCGCTTGCGGCTGCCGTCTTCGGCCACGTACTCGGCGTCCAGGCGCTCGGGCAGGTTCGGGTCGATCTGCATCGTGCCGCACTGCCATTGGCGGCCCAGCGCGTCCTTGAGCGTGTATTCGATCTTCGGGCCGTAGAAGGCGCCCTCGCCCTCGGCGATTTCGAACTCGCAGCCCGAATGGCGCAGGCCATCCATCAGCGCCTTCTCGGCACGGTCCCACGACTCATCGGTGCCGATGCGCGCCTCGGGCCGCGTTGCCACCTTGTAGATGATGTTGGTGAAACCGAAGTCCTTGTAGACCTTCTGCACCAGCGCCGTGTAGTTGGCGCACTCCTCCAGCACCTGCTCTTCGGTGCAGAAGATGTGGCCGTCGTCCTGCGTGAAGCCGCGCACGCGCATGATGCCGTGCAGGCCGCCCGTGGGCTCGTTGCGGTGGCAGGCACCGAACTCGCCGTACCGCAGCGGCAGGTCGCGGTAGCTCTTGATGCCCTGCTTGTAGATCAGGATGTGGCCGGGGCAGTTCATCGGCTTGAGCGCGTACTCGCGCTTTTCCGACTCGGTCGTGAACATGTTCTCGTGGTACTTGTCCCAGTGGCCGGTCTTCTCCCACAGCTGCTTGTCCAGGATCTGCGGACCCTTGACCTCCTGGTAGCCGTTGTTGCGGTACACGCGGCGCATGTACTGCTCCACCTCCTGCCACAGCGCCCAGCCCTTGGGGTGCCAGAACACGGTGCCGGGCGAGTGCTCGTCCATGTGGAACAGGTCGAGTTCGCGGCCGAGCTTGCGGTGGTCTCGCTTCTCCGCCTCTTCCAGCATGGTGAGGTACTGCTGCAGTTCGTCCTTCGTGGACCAGGCCGTGCCGTAGATGCGCTGCAGCATCTCGTTGCGGTGGTCGCCGCGCCAGTAGGCGCCAGCCACCTTCATGAGCTTGAAGAACTTGAGCTTGCCGGTGCTGGGCACGTGCGGGCCGCGGCACAGGTCCTCGAAGTTGCCTTCGCGGTACAGGCTCACATCCTCGTTGCTCGGAATGCTGGCGATGATCTCGGCCTTGTAGTGCTCGCCCAGGCCCTTGAAGTAGGCCACAGCCTCGTCACGCGGCAGCACACGGCGCACCACGGGTTCGTCCTTCGCGGCCAATTCGGCCATGCGCTTCTCGATCGCCACCAGGTCCTCGGGCGTGAAGGGGCGCTTGTACGAGAAGTCGTAGAAGAAACCGTTCTCGATCACCGGCCCGATGGTCACCTGGGCTTCAGGGAACAGCTCCTTGACGGCATAGGCCAGCAAGTGGGCCGTAGAGTGGCGGATCACGTCCAGGCCATCGGCGTCCTTGGCCGTCACGATGGACAGCGGGCTGTCGGCCGTGATCTGGTAGCTGGTGTCCACCACCTTGTCGCCGATCTTGCCGGCCAGGGCCGCCTTGGCCAGGCCGGTGCCGATGGAGGCCGCCACTTCGGCGACCGTGACCGGGCCGGGAAACTCTCGCTGCGAACCGTCGGGGAGCGTGATGTGAATCATGATGGGTCTCTAATCCGTGGATTGTGGGGATGGGGGTCGATCGCGAAGGCCCAGGCCATCGGGAATCGGAAAACAAAAAAGCGCGGAACCGGCCGCGCTTTTGTTGGGTGAGAGGTGAATCTCGTGCAGGCGCGAACGGCCAGCCACTAGTGGCCGGTGGAGGTCTCCGTGGTAGTTCGCGGTGTCATAACCAGATTGCCTTTCTCGCCCTTGTGGGAAATCAAACAGTTGATCCCGCCATTTTAACCATGTTCGCCCTGTGGCGCCTTGCTGCGGCATCTGCCGTCGCTCCATGGCAACGCCCACCCGGGTCACCGAACGCAAAAAAGGCCACCCGCAGGGTGGCCTTTTGGAGCGTCCTCATCCCCCTTTGCGAGGGACGCGAGGGACTTCAGATCAGTGGAACTGCTCTTCTTCGGTCGAGCCGGTCAGCGCGGTCACGCTGGACTTGCCGCCCTGGATCACGGTGGTCACTTCGTCGAAGTAACCCGTGCCCACTTCCTGCTGGTGCGACACGAAGCTGTAGCCGCGGTCACGCGCTGCGAACTCGGGCTCCTGCACCTTCTCGACATAGGCCGACATGCCGCGGGCCACGTAGTCCTGGGCCAGATCGAACATGTTGTACCACATGGAGTGGATGCCAGCCAGCGTGATGAACTGGTACTTGTAGCCCATGGCGCCCAGTTCGCGCTGGAACTTGGCGATGGTGGCGTCGTCCAGGTTCTTCTTCCAGTTGAACGAAGGCGAGCAGTTGTAGGCCAGCAGCTTGCCGGGGTGCTTGGCGTGCACGGCTTCGGCGAACTTCTTGGCGAACTCCAGATCCGGCGTGCCGGTTTCGCACCACACCAGATCGGCGTACTCGGCGTAGGCCACGGCGCGCGAGATGGCTTGTTCCATGCCCTTACGGGTCTTGTAGAAGCCTTCTGCGGTGCGCTCACCGGTCAGGAAGGGCTTGTCGTTCTCGTCGTAGTCGCTGGTCAGCAGGTCGGCGGCTTCGGCATCGGTACGGGCGATCACCAGGGTGGGCACGCCATAGACGTCGGCAGCCATGCGGGCAGCGATCAGCTTCTGGCAGGCTTCGGTGGTGGGCACCAGCACCTTGCCGCCCATGTGGCCGCACTTCTTCACGGAAGCGAGCTGGTCTTCGAAGTGCACGCCACCGGCGCCGGCGCGGATCATGGCCTTCATCAGTTCGTAGGCGTTCAGCACGCCGCCGAAGCCGGCTTCGGCATCGGCCACGATGGGCGCGTGGTAGTCGATGTAGCCCTTGTCGCCAGGGTTCACACCCTTGGACCACTGGATTTCGTCAGCGCGCGTGAAGGAGTTGTTGATGCGTTCCACGACCTTTGGCACCGAGTCGACTGGGTACAGCGACTGGTCGGGGTACATGGCCGAGTATTCGTTGTTGTCGGCAGCGACTTGCCAGCCCGACAGGTAGATGGCCTTGATGCCGGCCTTCACCTGCTGCATGGCCTGGCCACCGGTGAGCGCACCCAGGCAGTTCACGTAGGGCTCGTTGTTCACCAGGTCCCACAGCTTTTCGGCACCACGGCGGGCCAGCGTGTGCTCGACCTGGAAGGAGCCGCGCAGACGCACCACATCGGCAGCGGTGTAACCACGCTTGATGCCCTTCCAGCGGGGGTTGGTCGCCCAGTCTTTTTCCAGGGCGGCAATCTGCTGTTCGCGGCTCAGTTGTTCGTTGAAGGATTGGGGCATGGGGTCTACTCCTGAGGTTGGTTGAAAACACCGGGCTGCGTCTGCTGCCCATGGAGAGAACTTTAAGTCTTGTATAAGAGTTGCACAAGCTCTTATGTCTTATATAAGAGACAAATTTTTCCCTTACAAAACAAGACTTTATGCTTCAAATTCCTCAATGCGAAACCCGTTTTCTCGTATTGAGAGAAATTGCCGCACCGCAACATTCTTGCATTCCACATCGGCAAAAGCAATTTTTGCAATATGAAATAACGCCCTTCTCATCAAGAAAAGCCGGTGCGCGCGGTGCCATCCGACACAAGTGGTTGCGCCCTTTGCGCAAAACCGCAGTGCGCACACGCCCCCATCAGGCCAGGCCGTGCCCGGCTTGCCGCATCCAGTCGCCGCTGCCGATGCGGGGTGCTGCGGCCAGCCGGTCTGGGTTGATCTCGTACACCAGGCAGTCCATGGGCACCCCATTCACCAGCAAGCGGACCTCGCGCTTGAAATACTCGTCGTCCGGCCGCCCGTGGATTTCCTCGATCCCGTCCAGGCGCTGCTCGAGTGCGGGCTCGATCGCATAGACCTCGCCCACCACGGCCTCGGTGCCCCCCAGCACCAGTCCTGGGTAGGCCCCCAGGTGGTACAGCGTGCCCTGGGTCTGCGCACCGCCCACGAAGCGGGGCGCAGGAAGCAGCCGCGTGATGTCGTTGGAGCCGCCTTGGCGCAGGGTCCCGTAGACAAAAACACAGCGCACAGGGCTTGGGGAAGGGGTTTCGTCAGGCATCATGCGGGTCCGTTTGATTTGCAGTGCGCCAGTGTAGGGAGCCCCGTGGGCCCCGCTGATTGATCGAAGGCCGGCATGGCCGACCCACCGCGCAACGCCGCCTGCACCGCTCCGCTCCGATGTCCCGCCCAGCCCCACCCTCCCGGCCCCTGGCCTACCTTTGCCTGGGTCTCAGCATGTCCCTGGTGGGCAGCTATGTCGCCCTGTCCAAGCCCCTCGCGGCCGTGCTGCCCGTGTTTTTGCTCGCCTGGATGCGCTTTGGCATCGGCGGCCTGGCCATGCTGCATTGGCTGAAAAAGCCGGCCGACGAGCCGCCCATGACCGTCCAGACCCGGCGCCTGCTGTTCCTCGAATCCTTCCTGGGCAACTTCCTGTTCACGGCCTGCATGATCTACGGCGTGAGCCTGACCAATGCGGTCACGGCCGGGGTCACCATGGCCAGCATGCCGGCCGCCGTGGCCGTGATGAGCTGGGCCTTTCTGCGCGAAAAGGTGGCGCCGCGCACCTGGGTGGCCGTGGGCCTGGCCGTGGCCGGCATCGCCCTGTTCGCCATCGCCAGCCCGGGCCATGGACCCGGGCCTGCGGCAGGCACAGGCAAGGCCGGCCCGGCCTGGCTGGGCCAGTTGCTGCTGCTGGGCGCCGTGTTCTGCGAGGCCGCCTACTCGGTGATCGGCAAGAAGCTCACCGGCGCACTCGGCCCCCGGCGCATCACCTCCATCATCAATCTCTGGGGCTTCACGCTGTCGGCGCCCCTGGGCCTGTACGCCGCCTGGCACTTCGACTTCGCCGCCGTGGGCTGGGGCACCTGGGTGCTGCTGGTGTTCTATGCGCTGGCCGCGAGCATCTGGACCGTGTGGCTGTGGATGACGGGCCTGCGCGTGGTGCCCGCCGCGCAGGGCGGCGTGTTCACGGTGCTGCTGCCCGTGAGCGCGGCCCTGGTGGGCGTGCTGGTGCTGGGCGAGTCGCTCAGCGGCCTGCAGTTGCTGGCCTTTGCCGTAGCGCTGGCCAGCGTGCTGCTGGCCACCCTGCCCTCGCGCCTGGCGTGGCGCGTGGGAAAGGCCTGTTCACGCTAATTTCGGGGATCGCGAAATCAGCGTGAACAGGCCCTGCCTCAGACTGAGAGCGGCGCTGCGCTGACCACGATGCCATCGGCATCGGCATAGAGCCAGTCGCCGGGGCGCACCCGCACGCCCTGGATCTGCACGGCCACATCGCGCTGGCCTTCATTGCGCTTCTCGGTGGGCAGGGGCATCAGGGCCAGGGCGCGGATGCCCACGGCGGCAGCGCGCAGCTCGGCGATGTCGCGCACGCAGCCGTCCACCACCACGCCGGCCCAGCCGTTGCGCGCCGCAGCCGCGGCCAGGTTGCCGCCCACCAGGGCCTTGCGCAGCGAGCCGCCGCCATCGACCACGAGCACGCGGCCATTGCCGGGCGAATCCACCGCCGCCTTGACCAGGGTGTTGTCCTCGAAACACTTGACGGTGCTCACCGGCCCGCAAAAGGCCGGCACGCCGCCCAGATCCTGGAACACCGGGGGCAGCACACGGAAGGCGCCGCTGTCGTCACCCTTGTGCGCGTCGCAGAAATCACAGGTACTGAAGGCCGGTGAAGATGGGGCTGTCATGTTGCAAAGACCTTTCGGGCGAAAATGAAATGAAGAACCAACGCGGTGGCGCAAACCGCCGCCTCCTTTTGCCATTGTCGTGCAGCGCACGCGAAGCCCCAGCCCAACGCGCAGGCGCATAACTCCTGCGAACCACTTTCCGCCCCTGGGAAAGCACCAAAACGGTGAGCTTTACCTTCCCAAGGGCAAGCACGCAACAAATCGAGGCAAAAAAAGCGTTTTCTCCCTTGGAAACGCGTTTTTTTCCCAGTAGCATCGGCCTGCCAGCAGAGAGGCCAGCTCTCACTGGTCAGACAATCTACTTCCAACAAGGAAAATCCAACATGGCAACTGCAAAAAAGGCTCCGGCAAAAACAGCTCCCGCCGCCAAGGCGCCAGCCACCAAGGCCGCCGCTCCTGCCAAGAAGCGCACGCCCAACGCTGCGTTCATGAAGGCCCTCACCCCCAGCCCCGCCCTGGCGGCTGTGGTCGGCTCGGCACCGCTGCCACGCACGGAAATCATCAGCAAGCTGTGGGTCTACATCAAGGCCAACAACCTGCAGGATGCAGCCAACAAGCGCAACATCAACGCAGACGCCAAGCTCAAGGATCTGTTTGGCAAGCCCCAAGTGTCGATGTTCGAACTGGCTGGCCTGATCGGCAAGCACGTCAAGTAAGCAGCCACACGCCAGTGCGCAGGGCTTCGCTCCCTGCGCCTCGGAAAAGCCGGCCCCGTGCCGGCTTTTTTGCGTCTGGTGCCGTAAAGCCCGGGTAAAGCTGTTGCAGAAAAGTAACGAATTGAATATGAATTATTAGCAACACGATTAAGATTCCGGCGCCCCGAAGCACAGCCACGCACGCGATCTGCGGTTGCCAGCCACTGCACACCTCCAGGCCCCTGCCCGCGCATGCCGCCTGCCAGCCACTGCTTCAGAACACCGTCGCGAGCCCCTCGCGCCCCCTCACTGTTCCGCTGGAGAAGCCCCCTTGGCCAAGAAACACCACCGCCGCGCACAGCCCGTCGCGCGCGCCGCCGCCCCCGTCGCCACCGCCCATACCTCCGACAAGGGCCTGCTGCCCCTGGGCGCCCTCATGCTGGCCGCATCGGTGAGCAGCTGGGCCCAGACCGCCACGCCCGAAGCCACCATGGGCACGGTGACGGTCAAGGAAGCCGCTGAAGTGCAGTCCAAGGACACGCTGCAAACCAAGAAGAGCAGCATCGGCAAGAGCACGCAGGACATCCGCGACATTCCCCAGTCGCTCACGGTCATGACCGAGCGCCTCATGGACGAGGCCAAGCTCGACACCCTGAAGCAGGCCCTGCACTACACCTCGGGCATCACCTTCGCAGCCACCGAGAACGGTACCGACCAGGACATCCGCCTGCGCGGCTTCCCCGTGGCAACCGTGGGCGATCTGATGATCGACGGCATGAAGGACCCTTCGCAGTACGAGCGCGACACCTTCAACTACGACCGCATCGAAGTGCTGCGCGGCTCGGCCTCCATGCTCTTCGGCCGTGGCTCCACCGGCGGCGTGGTCAACCAGGTCAACAAGAAGCCCCTGCTGCTCGACCAGTACGAGCTGGAAGCCACCTACGGCACCGACAGCGTGCTGCGCACCACGGCCGACCTGAACAAGCACCTGGGCGAGAACGCAGCCTTCCGCCTGAACCTGATGCGCACCAAGGGCGACAACCACGGCGCCAAGATCGACAAGTACGGCATCGCCCCCACCGTGAGCTGGGGCGTGGGCACGCGCAACGAGTTCTCGGTGGGCCTGTTCCACCTGGACACGGACAACGTGCCCCAGGCCAACCTGCGCTACCTGCAAGGTTCGGCCCCCACGCTGATCAACCCCAAGAACTTCTACGGCACGCAGAGCGACTACCTGCGTGGCAAGGCCACCTACGGCATGGCCTCGTGGATCCACCGCTTCGACAACGACAGCGAGCTGACCACGCAACTGCGCGCCGGCAAGTTCGACCGCTCGCAATGGGGCACCACCGCCGGCTACGGCACCACGGGCGGCGTCGCCACCACCTGGGCCAACCTGAACGGCAGCACCATCCTGACCAGCGCCGGCCTGAGCCCGCGCGCCGACACGCACGAAGGCGTGTACGCCCAGACCAACTACACCGCCAAGGCCAATTGGGGTGGCATGAAGCACGAGCTGATGGCCGGCATCGATGCCAGCCAGGAAAAGGCGTTCTTCAACGTCGCCCTGGGCCAGCCCGGCACCAACTACAACAAGGGCAACACCACTGTGGGCACGCCGGACGACGGCCGCACCACCGCGATCTCGCCCTCGTACCGCTACGACCAGAACTACAGCTCCTCGTCGGTCGGTGCCTACGTGCAGGATCTGGTGCAGATTGCCCCGCACTGGAAGCTCCTGGGCGGCCTGCGCTGGGACCGCGTGAGCTCCACCCCCGAGCGTGACCTGTACACCAACGGCGTGATCACCCACGAGACGACGCGCCTGCGCTACAACTCGCTGTGGAGCCAGCGCGTGGGCGTGCTGTTCCAGCCGAGCGAGACCGCGTCTTACCACTTCTCGTACAGCACCTCGTTCAACACCTCGGCCGACACCTACCGCTTCACGACGCAGCAGACCGCCAACACCGACGCGGAAAAGAGCCGCAACTTCGAGCTGGGCGCCAAGCTGGACTGGCTGGACGGCAACCTGTCGACGCGCGCCGCGATCTTCCGCACCGAGAAGTACAACGAGCGCACCACCGATGCCGATTTCGCCGGCACCGCCTACCTGCTCAACGGCAAGCGCCATGCCTCCGGCCTGGAACTCGACGTGGTCGGCCGCATCAATCCCCAATGGGACATCTACGCCTCCTACACCTGGATTCCGGTGGCCACCATCGACAAGACCGGTAGCGCCGCGGCCAACACCGTCGGCCAGCGCGTGGGCCTGACGCCCAAGCACAGCGCCAGCGTCTGGCTCGGCTACCAGGCCACGCCCAAGCTGCGTGTGGCAGGCGGCGTGCGCGGCGTGAGCGAGAACCGTCCCGTGGCCGGTACCACGGGCGCGGCCTCGGCAACCGCCTATGCGCAAGGCTATGTGGCCATGGACCTGATGGCCCAGTACAACTTCACCGAAAGCGTGTACGCCAAGCTCAACATCAACAACGTGGCCAACCGCAGCTACGGCGACCAGCTGTACCCCGGTTTCGTCACGCTGGGTGAGCCGCGCAATATCCGCCTGACGGTGGGCACGCGCTTCTAAGCCCTGCCATCGGCCCATCCCGAGCCACCGACACCCACCATGCTGCTGCACATTCCGAACCTCCTGAGCGCCGACGAACTGCGCGGCGCGCAGGAGCTGCTTCGCGATGCGCCATGGCACGATGGGCGTGTCTCGGCCGGGCCGCAGGCGGCACAGGCCAAGAACAACGAGCAACTGCCCGAGCAGTGCGAGGCGGCGCAGGCCCTGCGCCAGATCCTGCTGCGCGGGCTGGAGCGCAGCCCGCTGTTCTTCTCAGCCGCCCTGCCCAAGACCATTTCGCCCCCCATGTTCAACCGCTATGGCGGGGCCACCAATGCCTTCGGCAACCATGTGGACAGTGCCGTGCGCTTCCTGCCCGACGGCAAGGGCCGCGTGCGCACGGACATTTCGTGCACCGTCTTTCTGAGTGCCCCCGAAGACTATGACGGGGGTGAGCTCGTCATCGAAGACACCCATGGCCCCCAGCGCGCAAAGTACGCAGCGGGCGACATGGTGGTCTACGCCGGTACCAGCGTGCACCGCGTGGAGCCGGTCACGCGCGGCCAGCGCCTGGCCGGTTTCTTCTGGGTGCAGAGCATGGTGCGCAGCGACGAGCAGCGCCGCCTGCTGTTCGACATGGACCAGCACCTGACGCAGCTGCGCGGCAGCGTGGGCGAGACCTCAGGCGCCATCGTGGGCCTGACAGGTTCGTACCACAACCTGCTGCGCATGTGGGCCGACGTGTAGCCGCTATTCCGCAGGCACCTGCCCATGCCGCCCCCCTCCCCCGACACCCCTGCGCTGCAGCCAATCCCGGCGCACATCGTCACCCTCGACGACCACGAGCGCCATGCGCGCAGCCAGCTCGACGACAACGCCTGGGCCTACTTTTCCGGCGGTGCGGCCGACGAGATCACGCTGCGCGCCAACCGCAGCGCCTGGGACGCCCTGCCGCTGTGGCCGCGCGTGCTGCGCCCCCTGGCCGGCGGCCACACCCGGGTACAGCTCCTGGGCCGCACGCTGGCCCACCCCGTGCTGCTGGCACCCGTGGCCTTCCAGCGCATGGCCCACGGCGATGGCGAGCTGGCCACGGCCTACGCAGCCGCCGCGCTGGGCGCCGGGCTGGTGCTGAGCACCCAGGCCACCTTGCCCCTGGAAACCATCGCCCAGGCCATACTGAACGACCCCGGGCGCGGCCCTCTGTGGTTCCAGCTCTACCTGCAGCACGACCGGGGCTTCACCCGCGACCTGGTGGAGCGTGCCGAAGCCGCAGGCTACGAGGCCCTGGTGCTGACTGTCGATGCGCCTTCGAGCGGCGCGCGCGACCGGGAGCGCCGTGCGGGCTTTCACCTGCCCCCCGGCATCACGGCCGTGAACCTGGCGCAGCTCCCGCCCGCCCCGCGTGTGGCCCTGCAACCCGGCCAGAGCGCCCTGTTCGACGCCCTGCTGCACCAGGCCCCCACCTGGGACGACGTGGCCTGGCTGCAATCCATCACCCGCCTGCCGGTGCTGCTCAAGGGTGTGCTCCACCCGGCCGATGCCCGCCAGGCGGCCGGCCTGCAGGTCGCGGGCCTGGTGGTGTCCAACCACGGCGGCCGCACGCTGGACACCGCTCCCGCCACGGCCACGGCGCTGCCACGCATCGTGCAGGCCGTGGAAGGCCGCCTGCCCGTGCTGGTGGACGGCGGCATCCGCCGCGGCACCGACGTGCTCAAGGCCATGGCGCTCGGGGCCTCGGCCGTGCTGGTCGGCCGCCCCGTGGTCTGGGGCCTGGCCAACGCCGGCGCCGCCGGCGTGGCCCATGTGCTGCGCCTGCTGCGCGACGAGCTGGAAATCGCCATGGCACTCACCGGCTGCGCCACGCTGGCGGATGCCTCTCCGGCCTTGCTGGACGCCGGCCGCTAGGGCGGCAATCGGGTTTTCCCCTCTCGCCAGGAATGATTTGTTGCAAATGCGAAAAATTCGCATTTATAATCAGCCATCTTCTACCAGCCAGCCACCACTGCCTGCCGCCATGATCGTCTGTGTTTGCCGCCGGATTTCTGACCGCGAAATCGCCCGCCACGCCCGTGCAGGCATGAGCTTTGATGAAATCCAGTTCGAACTGGGCGTTGCAACCCAATGCGGATGCTGCGAAAGCTGCGCCCGCGACGTGGTGGCCCAGTGCAGCGCCTCGGGTCCCATCGCCGCCTTGCACAACGAGGCAGCGTCCCAGACGATCCAGCTTGCCAGCTCCATCACGGAAAGCAAGGCATGGAACTCCTCTCTACACTCGCCGGCAGCCTGATCCTCGTCGCAGGCTCGGCCTGGTGGATCTTCCGCAAATAATCAAGGTCTCACAGGCCTGTGCCGTTTGCCGCGCAAGCGGCGGCAGCCGCCATCACACTTATGTCTCACCCTGATCGTTTTGCCCCTCCCGGGGGCGTCAGTCGCAATACCGTGATCGTAGGTTCCGTCGTGCTGCTGCATGTGGCGGGCATCTGGGCGCTGCAATCGGGCCTGCTGCGCCGCGCGGCGGAAGTCATCGTGCCGGCGGAGCTGCTCAGCGAGTTCATCGCGCCACCTGCGCCCAAGGTGGAACCGCCACCACCCAAGCCCGCGCCGCCACCGCCCAAACCCGCACCGCAGCAGGTCAAGGCCCCCAAGCCGGCCCCCATGCCGGTGGCCATTCCCGACCCGACACCGGCCCCCAATGCCCCCACGGGCGTGACCACGCCGCAGCCTCCGGCCCCGCCCATCGCCGCGCCCGTGGCGGTGGAAGCGCCGCCACCGGCACCGCCCGCGCCCCCGGCCCCGCCCAAGATCGAGCTGCCCTCGAGCGACGCCGCCTACCTGAACAACCCCAAGCCCAGCTACCCCGCCATCAGCAAGCGCATGGGCGAGCAGGGCAAGGTCATCCTGCGCGTGCTCATCGGCACCGATGGCTCGCCGCAGAAGGTGGAGATCAACAAGTCCAGCGGCTTCGAACGCCTGGACCGCCAGGCCCAGGAAGCCGTCATGCGCTGGCGCTTCGTGCCCGGCAAGCGCAATGGCGTGCCAGAGACCATGTGGAACCTGGTACCCGTCAATTTTGTTCTCGAATAATCATCAGGAGTTCTCATGGAATCGCAATTCGGCATCGCCAACGTATGGATCCAGGGCGACTTTGTCACCCGCGCAGTGGCCGTCATCCTGCTGGCCATGTCCCTGGCCTCGTGGATCGTCATCATCATCAAGGCGCTGGACATCGTGAAGTTCAAGAAGCACAGCCGCGCCGCCCAGGACTTCTGGCACAGCGAGGACTTCGCGGCCGGCCTGTCCAAGCTGGGCAATGACAACACCAACCCCTTCCGCCACCTGGCGCTGGAAGGCCGTGAAGCCACGGCCCACCACCGCAACACCAAGGCCCACCTGCACGACAGCCTGGACGTGAGCGACTGGGTCACGCGCTGCCTGCGCAACTGCATCGACGAATTCACGGCGCGCCTGCAATCGGGCCTGGCCATCCTGGCGTCGGTCGGCTCCACCGCCCCCTTCATCGGCCTGTTCGGCACCGTGTGGGGCATCTACCATGCGCTGGTCGCCATCGGCACCTCGGGCCAGTCCACCATCGACAAGGTGGCCGGCCCCATCGGCGAAGCCCTGATCATGACCGCACTGGGCCTGGCCGTGGCCATCCCGGCCGTGCTCGGCTACAACGCCCTGGTGCGCGGCAACAAGTCCATCCTGGGCGGCCTCAACAGCTTCGCACACGACCTGCACGCCTACTTCGTGACCGGTGCCCGCGTGTCCGCTGGTGGCGAACAAGGCAAGGTGCTGCCCATCAAGAAAGGCAGCTAAGCCATGGCCTTCGGAACCCAAGACGAAGCCGATGACGTGATGAACGAAATCAACATGACGCCGCTGGTGGACGTCATGCTGGTGCTGCTCATCATCTTCATCATCACCGTGCCCGTCATGAAGCACTCGGTGAACGTGGACCTGCCCCGCGCCACCAACCAGCCCGAGGACGTGAAGCCCGAAACCGTGCGCCTGTCGGTGTCGGCCGACGGCAAGTACTACTGGAACGAGTCGCAGGTGACGGACGAGGAGCTCTTCCCGCGCCTGCAGGCCGAGGCTGCCAAGCAGCCCCAGCCGGACCTGCACATCCGCGGCGACAAGGAAGTGCGCTACGAGCGCGTGGCCCAGGCCATGGCCAGCGCCCAGCGCGCCGGCGTGCGCAAGATCGGCTTCGTGACCGATCCACAGTAAGCGACGCGCCTGCGGCGCCGCAAGGCGCCGGCCGCGACCGCCACCCCGCAACGACAGGCCTTCGGGCCTGTTTTGCGTGGTGCCTGCGGTGTCCGTGCGGCCCTCGGCAGCCGCCCGGCCCGCCGCAGCAAAGATTCTCACCGGTTCCTGCAGAAATTGCTTGACCAGTAATTGCGAATCACTATCATTAGCGAACCGTACAGAATTCAACGCACCAGGAACCTCTCCCATGCAAGCCACCCTGACTGCCGCCACGCTCCTGCGCCCCGCCTCTGCAGACTCCCTGCAGCCGAAGCAAGGCACCCCCGGCGTGGACGCAACGGTTGCCGTGGACAGCAATGACCTGCTGCAAGGCCAGAAGGCCGTGGCCATCAGCCACAACGGGTCGGTGTACCGCCTGCAGGCCACCAAGCTCGGCAAGCTGATCCTCACCAAATAAGCAAGGTCCCTTCTTTTCCAGGTTTCATCGTGGGGCGACTCCCGGGCACACAGTCCGCAAGGGTCGTTTTTGCCAGCCAACGGGCTTGATTGACCCGCGTAGCCAGGCCTTTTTTCCACGGTACCTGCCTCCCTCAGGCAAGCCCCCTCACCGGGCCGCTTGCCCCAAACGGCCCCTTCGGGGCCGTTTTTCTTTGGCGCGCGGCATTCCAGGCAAACGCCCGAAATGGCCGGATTTCACCCCGCTGTTCGCCCCCAGGATGGCGGGTCCGGTGTGAAACACTTCTTGACGTTTCTCCCCTTTGCAGGCACCGCCCGCCAGGCCCCATCCAAACGCCTGCCACATGCCGGAAGTGCCACGCAAAGAGGCCATCTGCCCACCCTGTGCACCGCCCATGACCCAGCCTTCCACCGCCCGGCCCGAGATTTCCAAAGCCCAGCTGCTGCAGGAACTGTCGGCTTTCGCCAACCCCAGCGACAAGAAGGGCGTGACCCTGGTGCTGCGCGACCATGTGCTGTACTGGGCCTTCATCGCCACCGTGCTGCTGGCCGAGCCGATGTGGCTCAAGGTCGTGGCCGCGCTGATGGCGGGCTTTCGCCTGTCCTCGTTCTACACCCTGGCGCACGATGCCGCCCACGGCACCCTGGTCCGTTCCAAGCGCCTGAACTGGGTGCTGGCCCTGCTGGCCGGCGTGCCCGCCACGCACAACTACCGCATGTGGTCGCACGACCACAACAAGGTGCACCACCCCTACACCAACGGCGACCACTTCGACTACTACACGCCCTATTCCAAGGCCGGCTACGACGCGCTGCCCTGGCACAAGAAGGTGCTGGAGCACATCTACCGCGCACCCCTGGGCATCGGCCTGTGGCTGTACTTTGCGATCCACTGGTTCCCGACCCGCGTCTACCCCAATGTGCGCACGCCCAAGGACCAGGTGCCCGAGTCGCGCAAGTACTCGGCCCTGCTGCTGGCCTACCACGGCAGCTATGTGGCCTTCCTGCTGTGCGCGCCCGCCTTTGCGCCCATCACCGCCCTGCAGGCCGTGCTGCTGGGCTGGGTGCTGCCACTGTTCACGCTGATGTTCCTGAGCAGCACCTCGCTGTACATCATGCACACCCACCCCGACATTCCCTGGTTCAAGAGCGACGACCTGCGCAGCAACCGCCACAGCCCCGAGGTCTGCTCCGTGGTCTGGGTGCTGCCCGACTGGTTCTCCAAGGTGGTCAACAACGTCTACAACCACGCGGCGCACCACGCACACGCCGGGATCCCGTCCTACCACCTGCTGGCCGCACAAAAGCGCATGAACGAATTGGTCGGCCACAAGCTGGTGATCGAGAAGGCCTCGGTGCGTACCTTGCTGCGCACCATGCGCACCTGCAAGCTCTACGACTACGAGAACCACCAGTGGCTGGACTTCAAGGGCCAGCCCAGCGCCCCGCGCATCGACCTGGAGCGCAAGGGCCTGGTCGCCCTGCGCAACCCCGTGCGCCGGCCCGCGGTGCCCGTCCAGGCCCCCGTACCCAACCCTTCTCCTGCGCCCAGTGGCAGCGGCAACGCCCTGCCCCACCCCATGGCGGACGCCACCGCCTGATACCTGGCGTCCCCCAACGAAAAAACCGGCCAAGGCCGGTTTTTTTCATGGATGCTGCATGCCGCAGGGCATGCCAGGGCTCACAGGCCGATGGCAGCGATGCCGGCGCGCGCGATCTGCGCGTCTTCGGTCGACTTCACGCCGCTCACACCGACGGCGCCCAGGCACTGGCCATCCTTGAGGATGGCCACGCCGCCTTCGAGCAGGCCGTCGATGGTGGGGGCGCTCAGGAACGCAGTGCGCCCGCCGTTCACGATGTCTTCATAGACCTTGCTGTCGCGGCGGCCCAGGGCAGCCGTACGGGCCTTGGAGGGGGCGATGTGCGAGGACACGGCAGCGGCGCCATCCAGGCGCTGCAGCCACAGCAGGTGACCGCCATCGTCCACGATGGCGATGGTCACGGCCCAGTTGTTCTTCAGGGCTTCGGCTTCGGCGGCAGCGGCAATGGCCTTGACGTCGGCCAGTTCGAGTTCGTGCTTGGTCTTCATGGATGCGGTGCGAGGTTGGAGGGGGTGCGAGCGCGCCCCCCAAGGGATGGAAACCGGCAAGCATAGCGGCTCCCGCGGGCACCACCAAGCCTGCCTGGGGCGAAAGAATAGTGACCAGGGACAGCGCAATCCCTCTCCCCGCCCCCCAGCACCTCCCACCGCAAGCCCGTTGGCCGGTGCGGGTATTGCCATTGGCGAGAACGCCTCCACCTAGAATTTGTCCAGGCCTGTACCGTGCAGGCACAAGGAGAGACACAGATGAATGACCAAGTCACCACCCTGAACCCGTCGGCGGGCTATGGCATTTCGCAGGAAGAGCGCCACAAGGTGCTGCGCAATACCTATTGGCTGCTCGCACTGAGCATGATCCCCACCGTGCTGGGCGCCTGGATCGGCGTCGCCACGGGCATCACGCAGTCGCTGCGCGGCGGCGTGGGCCTGATCGTGTTCCTGGGCGGCGCGTTCGCCTTCATGTACGCGATCGAAAAGACCAAGCACTCGGCCGCCGGTGTGCCCGTGCTGCTGGCCTTCACCTTCTTCATGGGCCTGATGCTCTCGCGCCTGATCGGCATGGTGCTGGGCTTCAAGAACGGCACCGAATTGGTGATGACGGCCTTCGCCGGCACGGCAGGCGTGTTCTTCGTGATGGCCAGCCTGGCCAGCGTGATCAAGCGCGACCTCTCGGGCATGGGCAAATGGCTCATGGTGGGCGCCCTGGTGCTCATGGTCGGCGCCATCATCAACGTCTTCGTGGGCTCCACGGCCGGCATGATGGCCATCTCCATGGCGGCCATCGGCATCTTCAGCGCCTACATGCTGTACGACCTCAAGCAGATCCTGGACGGCGGTGAAACCAACTACATCAGCGCCACCCTGGCCCTGTACCTGGACATCTTCAACGTGTTCCAGAGCCTGCTGGCCCTCTTGGGCATCATGGGCGGCGAGCGCGACTGACATCGCCCCGCTCCCTGCACAAAGGCTCCTTCGGGAGCCTTTTTGTTGACCTCGCACAATGGTCAACCCTCAACCCCGGCGACCCGATGCCGATAATGAAGATACATGCACCCCATCGATTCCTTCAACATCCGCTCCGCCCTGCGCCTGCTCGCTCTGTCCGCCGCCCTGCTTTCACTGGCCGGGTGCGACCAGGTCACTGCCAGGCTGGGACTGAACGAAGCTCAGCTGAAGGACACCGAGGCCAAGGCCATCGGCGGGGCCTGCCGCCACGCGCTGCGCGGGGTGGAAGACTGCTACACCCTCAACCCCAAGGCCCCCAAGGCCGCGGTGTTCGATGGCTGGAAGGAGATGGACCAGTACATGCGCGAGAACAAGATCGAGGGCACGCCTGCGGTGGTGGCCAGGCCGGCTGAGCCGCCGCCCAAGCGCGCGGCGCCACGGGCATCCGCCCCCGCCGAGCATTGAAACCGCAAAAAGAAAGGGGCCCGAGGCCCCTTTCTTTTTGCGCGGCGATGAACCCGAGCCTCAATCCCGTTCGAACACCGCCATGCTCTCCACGTGCGCCGTGTGCGGGAACATGTTGACCATGCCCGCCGCCGTGCAGCGGTAGCCGCCCAGGTGCACCAGCAGGCCCGCATCGCGCGCCAGCGTGGCGGGGTTGCAGCTCACGTAGACGATGCGCTTGGGCGGGGTCCACTTCTCGGCCCCTGGAGGCAGCGGAGCCGCCCCTTCGGCACCGATGCGCGCCTGCTCGATGTCCGCCAGCGCCTTGGCCAGCGCGAAGGCGCCTTCGCGCGGCGGGTCCACCAGCCATTTCTCGGCCGAGCCATCGGCGATCAGCATCTCGGGTGTCATGTCGAACAGGTTGCGCGCCACGAAATCGGTGGGCGCCAGCGCCTTGCCGCCCTCGGCCACCAGGCGCTGGTTGAGCCGGTAGTTCTCGCGCGAGCGCGCCACCAGGGTCTCGCTGCCCTCGATGCCCAGCACCTCGCGGCCCTGTGTGGCCAGGGGCAGCGTGAAGTTGCCCAGGCCGCAGAACCAGTCGATCACGCGCTCGTGCTTTTGCACGTCCAGCAGGCGCAGCGCACGCGTGACCAGCACGCGGTTGATGTGCGGGTTGACCTGCGTGAAGTCGGTGGGCTTGAAGGGCATGGTGATGCCGAAGTCCGGCAGCCCATAGGACAGTTGCTCGCCGCCCTCTTCCATCAGTTTCACCGTGTCCGGCCCCTTGGGCTGCAGCCACCACTGCACCTGGTGCTCGGCCGCGAAGGCGCGCAGGCGCCCCATGTCGGCGGCGCTCAGCGGCTCCAGGTGGCGCAGCACCAGCGCGGTCACGCTGTCGCCGCAGGCCAGTTCGATCTGCGGGCAGGTGTCGCGCGCGTCCATGGAGGCGATCAGCGCGCGCATGGGCATCAGCATGGCATCGACATGCGGGGGCAGCACGGGGCAGGTCACCATGTCCGCCACATAGCGGCTCTTGCGCTCGTGGAAGCCCACCAGCACCGTGCCCTTCTTGATCACATGGCGCACCGACAGGCGCGCGCGGTAGCGGTAGCCCCAGGCCGGCCCTTCGATGGGGCGCAGCACCGTCTGCGGCCGGACCTTGCCCAGGTGCCAGAGGTTGTCCTCCAGCACGCGCTGCTTGACAGCCACCTGGCCGCCCACATGCAGGTGCTGCATCTTGCAGCCGCCGCAGGCCCCCGCATGCAGGCCGAAATGCTGGCAGCCCGGGCGCACGCGCTGCGACGATTCGCGGTGGATCGCCGTCAGGCTGGCCTGCTCCCAGTTGTTCTTCTTGCGGTGGGTGTTGGCGCTGACGTATTCGAAGGGCAGTGCGCCATCGATGAAGACCACCTTGCCATCGGGTTTGCGGGCCACGCCCTGGGCGTCAAGATCCAGGGCCTGCACGGACAGCCAGCCTTCCGGCAGTTCTCCCGCTTCCTGCTGGGCGGGTTCATACGAGGGGGACAATTCTTTGGGTTCGCTCATCCCCCGATTGTCTCAGAGGCCGCGAACCTGCCCGCCGCCCCTTGCAGGCGGCAGGGGGTGGCCAGCGCAATCAGCCGCGGTCGGCGCGCGGTGCGCGGCGGCCGCCGGGGCCGGTCATGCTGGCCGGGGCGAAACGGGGCAGCTCGTTGATGCGCAGGTCGCAACCATGGTTGTCCAGCGTGAACACCAGGGTGCTGCCGGGCGCCACGCGGGGCAGGACCTCGTGGATCTGGTAGGACATGTCCACCGGCGGCTCGGGCGAGCGGTAGATGATTTCCTTGGCCGGGCTGTAGACCACGTAGCAGGCGGCAGAGGCAGACTGGCCAAAGCAGGCAGCCACCAGGGCGGCTGCGGCGTATTTGAATGCGGACATGGGAACTCCTCCTGCAACTTTCGGTATTGCACCCATTATGGCGGCTGGGGGCCCGCTCGCCAATGCAAGCGTTGCGCGCGTGCCTACCGCAGCACAAGGTGGTTGGTGTGCTTGACCTCTTCCATCACCGCATAGGTGCGCGTCTCGCGCACACCCGGCAACTGCCAGAGCACGTCGCCGGCGAACACGCGGTAGGCATTCATGTCCGCCGAGCGGGTCTTGAGCAGGTAGTCGAAGCCCCCCGCCACCATATGGCATTCCATGATCTCGGGGTGCACCTGCACGGCGGCCTTGAACTGGTCGAACACATTGGGCGTGGTGCGGTCCAGCAACACCTCCACGAAGACCAGCATGCCTGCGCCGAGCTTGAGCGGGTTCAGCCGCGCCTCGTAGCCCAGGATGAAGCCGTCGCGCGTGAGCCGCTGCACGCGCGCCAGCACGGCCGTGGGCGACAGCGCCACGGCCTCGGCCAGCTTGAGGTTGGCAATGCGCCCGTCTTCCTGCAGGATTGACAGAATCCGGCGGTCGATACGGTCCAGATCGGCTTCGTTGCTCATGAGCCTCAGTGAATAATTCGTTGAATCTGGCGATTTTCGAACATTTATTCAACAAAAGTCCAGAGATGATCCATTGCAGTGGGTCCGGCGGTTGCCGGACCCGAATCCTTACCAGAGAGATCCCGCTGCCATGACCCCCACCACCGCCTTTGCCGACTTCGCCCCGCGCACCCCGCTGGCCAGCCCGCTGCGCGCCGCCATCACCGCCGCCTGCCGCCGCCCCGAGCCCGAGGCCCTGGCGCCGCTGCTGGAACAGGCCCGCGTGCCGCAGGACGTGGCCGCCGCCGCGCAGCAGCTGGCGCTGCGCATTGCCGGTGCGCTGCGCGAGCGCAAGGCAGGCACTGGGCGTGCAGGCCTGGTGCAGGGCCTGCTGCAGGAGTTCTCACTGTCTTCGCAGGAAGGCGTGGCCCTGATGTGCCTGGCCGAGGCGCTGCTGCGCATTCCCGACAAGGCCACGCGCGACGCACTGATCCGCGACAAGATCAGCAACGGCCAGTGGGAGCCGCACCTGGGCAAGAGCCCCTCGCTCTTCGTCAACGCCGCCACCTGGGGCCTGCTCATCACCGGCAAGCTGGTGGCCACGCACAGCGAGGGCAGCCTGGGCGCGTCGCTGGGCCGGCTCATCGGCCGGGGTGGCGAGCCGCTGATCCGCAAGGGCGTGGACATGGCCATGCGCATGATGGGCGAGCAGTTCGTGACCGGCGAGACCATTGCCGAGGCGCTTTCCAACGCCCGGCGCATGGAGGCCGAGGGCTTTCGCTATTCCTACGACATGCTGGGCGAGGCGGCCCTGACCACGGCCGACGCCGAGCGCTACTACGCCTCCTACGAGCAGGCCATCCACGCCATCGGCAAGGCCTCGGCCGGGCGCGGCATCTACGAAGGCCCGGGCATCTCGATCAAGCTGTCGGCCCTGCACCCGCGCTACAGCCGCGCCCAGTTCGGCCGTGTCATGGACGAGCTCTATCCCCTGGTGCTGCGCCTGACGGAGCTGGCCAAAAGCTACGACATCGGCATCAACATCGACGCCGAGGAGGCCGACCGGCTGGAGATCTCGCTGGACCTGCTGGAGCGCCTGTGCCACGCCGAGAGCCTGGCCGGCTGGAACGGCATCGGCTTCGTCATCCAGGCCTACCAGAAGCGCTGCCCCTACGTGATCGACTTCGTGATCGACCTGGCCCGGCGCACGCGCCGCCGCCTCATGGTGCGCCTGGTCAAGGGCGCCTACTGGGACAGCGAGATCAAGCGCGCCCAGATCGACGGCCTGGCCGGCTACCCGGTCTACACGCGCAAGGTGCACACCGACATCTCCTACGTGGCCTGCGCGCGCAAGCTGCTGGCCGCGCCCGAGGCCGTGTACCCGCAGTTCGCCACCCACAACGCCGAGACCCTGGCCACCATCTACCAATTGGCGGGCAGCAACTACTACGCGGGCCAGTACGAATTCCAGTGCCTGCACGGCATGGGCGAGCCGCTGTACGAGCAGGTGGTGGGCGCCACCACGGCCGGCAAGCTGGGCCGCCCCTGCCGCATCTACGCCCCCGTGGGCACGCACGAGACGCTGCTGGCCTACCTGGTGCGCCGCCTGCTGGAAAACGGCGCCAACACCTCCTTCGTGAACCGCATCGCCGACGAGACCATCCCCCTGGCCGAGCTGGTGCGCAGCCCCGTGCAGGTGGTGGACGAAGCCGCCGCCCGCGAAGGCCGGGCTGGCCTGCCCCACCCGCGCATTGCGCTGCCGGAGGGCCTGTACGGCAGCGGCCGCGCCAATTCGCAGGGCCTGGACATTGCGAGCGACGCCGTGCTGGCACAACTGACAGCCACCTTGCAGGCCAGTGCGCTGCACGAGTGGAAGGCCGGCCCCCTGCTGGCCGCCGATGCCCCGACCGGCCCCACGGCCCCGGTGCGCAACCCCGCCGACCTGCGCGATGTGGTCGGCCAGGTGCAGGAGGCCACGGCCGAGGATGTGGACCTGGCCCTGCAGAGCGCACAGCAGGCCACCCCTGCCTGGGCCGCCATCGCGCCCGCCGAGCGTGCCGCCACCTTGCAGCGCACGGCCGACCTGCTCGAAGACCGCATGCAGCCGCTGATGGGCCTGTTGATGCGCGAAGCCGGCAAAAGCGCCAGCAATGCCATCGCCGAGGTGCGCGAGGCCGTGGACTTTTTGCGCTACTACGCGGCCCAGGTCGAAACCACCTTCGACAACGCCACGCACATCCCGCTGGGCCCCGTGGCCTGCATCAGCCCCTGGAACTTTCCGCTGGCCATCTTCATGGGCCAGGTGGCGGCGGCACTGGCCGCCGGCAACCCGGTGCTGGCCAAACCGGCCGAGCAGACCCCGCTGGTCGCCGCCGAAGCCGTGCGCCTGCTGTGGCGCGCGGGCGTGCCGCGCGCCGCGGTGCAGCTGCTGCCCGGTCAGGGCGAGACCGTGGGCGCACGCCTGATCGGCGATGCGCGCGTCATGGGCGTCATGTTCACCGGTTCCACCGAAGTGGCGCGCATCCTGCAAAAGACCATCGCGGGCCGGCTCGACGCCGCCGGCCGCCCCATTCCGCTGATCGCGGAGACGGGCGGACAGAACGCCATGATCGTGGACTCCTCGGCCCTGGTGGAGCAGGTGGTCACCGACGCCGTGTCCTCGGCCTTCGACAGCGCGGGCCAGCGCTGCTCGGCCCTGCGCGTGCTGTGCGTGCAGGAGGACGCCGCCGACCGCGTGGTCGAGATGCTCCAGGGTGCCATGGGCGAGCTGCGCATGGGCAACCCCGGCGCCCTCGCCGTGGACGTGGGCCCGGTGATCGACGCCGAGGCCCAGGCCGGCATCGTCAAGCACATCGAGGCTCTGAAGCAGCGCGGCCACCGCGTGTTCCAGCACTGCCGCAGCGATGCGGCCCAGGTTGCAGAGGGCACCTTCGTGCCGCCCACGCTGATCGAGCTCCAGCACATCGGCGAACTGCAGCGCGAGGTCTTCGGCCCCGTGCTGCACCTGGTGCGCTATGCGCGCAAGGACCTGGACCAGCTGCTCGACCAGATCAACGCCACCGGCTATGGCCTGACCCAGGGCGTGCACACCCGCATCGACGAGACCATCGCCCGCGTGGTGGACCGCGCCCATGCCGGCAACGTCTACGTCAACCGCAACATGGTGGGCGCTGTGGTGGGCGTGCAGCCCTTCGGCGGCGAAGGCCTGTCGGGCACGGGCCCCAAGGCCGGCGGCCCGCTGTACCTGCTGCGCCTGCTGGCCGAGCGCCCGGCCAACGCGCTGGCACAGACCTTTGCGGCGGCCGACCGCGCCGCCCCGCCCGACATGGCCGCGCGCGAGGGCCTGCTGGCACCGCTGCGTGCGCTGGAGCGCTGGGCGCAGATGGAGAACAAGGCGGCGCTCGCCGCCATCTGCCGCCGCTTTGCCAGCGAAAGCCAGAGCGGCACGGCACGCACCCTGCCCGGCCCCACGGGCGAGCGCAATGTCTACAGCCTGCAGCCGCGCGCCACGGTGCTGTGCATCGCCAGCACCGAAGACGACCTGCTGACCCAGTTGGCCGCCGTGCTGGCCAGCGGGGGCAAGGCCGTGTGGAGCGACGCCGACACCGCCCTGCGCACTGCCCTGCCCGCCGAGGTGCAGGCGCGCATCGCGACCAAGGGCAATGCGCTCACAGATGGCGTCATCGAACTGGCTGCCGTGCTGCACCACGGCAGCAGCGAGGCGCTGCGCAGCACCTGCGAACAGCTGGCGCACCGCGCCGGCCCCATCGTCGCGGTCACGGCCCTGTACCCGGGCAGCACCGATGTGCCCCTGGAGCGCCTGCTGATCGAGCGCGCGCTGAGCGTGAACACGGCGGCGGCCGGGGGCAATGCCAGCCTGATGACCATCGGCTGACCCCGCTGCACCGGCTCACTCGATGGAGATGTTGCGCTCCTTGATGAGCCGTGCCCAGCGCTCGCTCTCGCTGGCGATGAAGCGGGCGAAGTCCTCGCGCGTACCGCCGCCGAACTCGTTGTTCTGCGACTGGATGATGTCCTTGACCTCGGGCCGCTCGATCGCCTTAGCAAAGGCTTCGTGCAATCGGGCCACGATGGCCGGCGGCGTGCCCTTGGGCACCACGTAGCCCATCCAGTTGGACACGGTCACCTGCGGGTAGCCCAGCTCCGCGAAGGTGGGCGTGTCGGGCAGGGTCGACAGGCGCTTGGCCGAGGTCACGGCAATGGGCCGGATCTTGCCGGCCTTGATGGACTGCAGCGCCGCCCCCGTCTGCTCGAACATCAGGTCCACCTGGCCCGCCAGCAGCGCCGTGGCGGCGGGGCCCCCGCCCTTGAACGGAATGCCCACCATGTCGATGCCTGCGGTGCTTTCGAACAGCTCGGCGGAAAGGTGGTGTGCGCCCCCGGGCCCGGCGTTGGCGATGTTCAGTGAGCCCGGGGCTTTCTTGGCTGCAGCGACGATGTCGGCCACGGTCTTGTACGGCTTGCTGGCGGGAGTCGACAGCACCAGCGGGCTCTTCTCCAGCAGGATGATGGGCACCAGGCTCTCAGGCGCGAAGTTGAGCTTGGGGTAGATCCAGGGATTCACGGCCAGGGGCCCGAAGCTGCCCATGCCAATGGTGTAGCCGTCCGGCGCGGCGCGGGCCACCATTTCCGTGCCGATGTTGCCGCTGGCCCCCGGCTTGTTGTCCACGATCACGGGCTGGCCCAGGATGGCCGAGAGCTGCTGCGCCACCAGGCGCGTCTTGACGTCCGTGTTTCCGCCTGCGGCGAAGGGCACGATGATCGTGACTGCCTTGGCCGGGTAGGGCGCAGCCCCTTGCTGCGCAAGGGCCAGGCCCGGTGCCGTACAGGCCATCAGCGCGGCGGCAATCGCCGTCCTTCGGGTCCATCGGGGGTGCATGAGGTGCATGTTCTGTTCTCCATCCATAGGTGAGGTGTGCGGTCCGGCGGACCCCAAAGTGCACTTCGGGTTTGCGCTTGATTGCATTTTACGGTTGTAATATGCAAAAATAGAACCTATGGAAAACACCGATGCCTGCCCCTCGGGGCCATTCGAATTCGACGGAGAGCGGCTGCACGCCGTGGATCTGCCGGCCCTGTTCGGCCCGCGCCTGGCACGCCTGCCGGTGGTGCTGCGCCTGCTGCTGGAGAACGCCGTGCGCAACATGCGGGGGATGGAGCGCGAGGCGGCGGTCAGCGCCCTTCTGGCCTGGCTGGACACGGGCAGCAGCACGGCGGAGATCGCCTTCCAGCCGGGCCGCGTGCTCATGCACGACACGACCAGCACCCCGGCGCTGGTGGACATCGCGGGCATGCGCGATGCACTCGCCGAGGCCGGCGTCGACCCCGCAGTGCTGAGCCCCGGGCTGCCGGTCGATGTCTCGGTGGACCACTCGCTGGCCGTGGAGATCCACGCCCAACGCGATGCCCTGGCGCGCAACCTGGAGCACGAAATCCGCAGGAACGGCGAGCGCTACCGCTTCCTGCGCTGGGCGGCCTCGGTGCTCGACGGGGTGCGCATCCACCCGCCGGGCACAGGCATCATGCACACCATCAACCTGGAACAGCTGGCGACCGTGGTCACCACCGCAGTCCGCGACGGCGTACGCTGGGCCGTGCCCGACATGATGATCGGCACCGACAGCCACACCCCCATGGTCAACGGCATCGGCGTGCTGGGCTGGGGCGTGGGCGGGCTGGAGGCGCAGACGGTGATGTTCGGCATGCCGACCATGCTGCGCATTCCCGACGTCATCGGCGTGAAGCTGACCGGAACCCTCGCGCCCGGCGTGCAGGCGACCGACCTCGCACTGGCCGTCACGCAGCGCCTGCGCGCGATCGGTGTGTCGGGAGAATTCGTGGAGTTCTACGGCCCCGGCGTGTCCACCTTGACCGCTGGCCAACGCAGCGTGGTGGCCAACATGGCGCCCGAGTACGGTGCCACGACCGGCTTCTTCCCGGTGGACGGCCAGACCACCGACTACCTGCTCGGCACAGGCCGCAGCGCGGCGCACGTGCGGCGGGCCGAGGCCTACCTGCGCTTCGCGGGGCTGTGGTTCGACCCCGGGGCCGAGCCCACTTTCACACGCACCATCGCAGTGGACCTGGCCACGGTGGGCATGCACATCGCCGGCCCGCAAAGGCCCCAGGACCTGCTCGACCATGGCGATGCGGCACGCGTGCTGCGCGCCATCGGCTTCACCCCGCGTGCGGATGCCGGGCCGGGCGCCGGGCTGCCACGCCATGCGGTTGCCATCGCCGCCATCACCAGCTGCACCAACACCACGGACCCGGCCCTGCTGGTCGCCGCCGGCCTGGTGGCGCGCAAGGCGCGGGCACTGGGCATGCAGGTGCCCCACTGGGTCAAGACCTCGCTCGGGCCCGGCTCACCGGCCGCGGCCTCGTACCTGGAACGCGCGGGCCTGCTGGACGACCTGTCGGCCGTGGGCTTCGACATCGTCGGCTACGGCTGCACCACCTGCATCGGCAACCCCGGCCCCCTGCCCGCCATCATCCACAGCGAACTGGCCCAGGGCCGCATACGCCCGGTGGCAGCCATCTCGGGCAACCGCAACTTCCCCGGGCGCGTGCACCCCGACCTGGACCTGGGCTTTCTCATGTCGCCGGCGCTGGTCATCGCCTTTGCCCTGGCGGGCGATGCCGAGCGCAACCTGCGCGAGGAGCCCGTCCAGACGCTGGCCGACGGGCGCGCGGTGTTTCTGCGCGACCTCTGGCCGCGCCACGAAGAGATTGCCGAGCTCACCGCGCACGCAGTGCAGGCACCCGACTTCGCGCGCGACTTCCGCATCGCCAGCCAGTCGCCGCTGTGGCACCGGCTGGACGCGCCGGCCACGCCGCGCTTCCCCTGGGACCCGGCGTCCACCGCCCTACGGCGCCCGCCATTCGCCGCGCTGGACGAAGGCAGCCAGTTGGGCCGCTACACGGCCTACCCGCTGCTGGTGGTCGGCGACGACATCACCACCGACCACATCTCGCCCGCCAGCGCGATTCCGCCCGACAGCCTGGTGGCCGACTTCCTGGTGGCGCGCGGCGACGACCGCGACGACCTGAACGTCTTCGCCTCGCGACGCGGCAACTGGGAGGTGATGCTGCGCGCGGCCTTCCACAGCAAGACGCTGGTGAACCGGCTGGCGCCCGGCGCGCCCGTGGCCCACACCCTGCACGCCCCGAGCGGGCAGGTGCTGCCGATCTGGGAGGCCGCAGCCCGCTACCGAGAGGAAGGCCACGCGGTGGTGCTGGTGGCCGGGGAGCGCTACGGCACGGGCTCTTCACGCGACTGGGCCGCCAAGGGCCAGCGCCTGCTGGGCATCCGCGCCGTGCTGGCCATGGGCTTCGAGCGCATCCACCGCTCCAACCTGGTGGGCATGGGCATTCTGCCGCTGCGCTTTGCGCCAGGCATCGGCCCCGATACGCTGGCCCTGCAGCCGGGCGACCGCATCGTGGTGGATGCCCGGGCCGAGGATCTTCGCCCGCGCTGCCCGGTGCGCGTGGAGATCCTGCGGGCCGACGGCACGCGCGAATCCCTGGTGACCACCGCCGGGGTGGAGACCCAGCTCGAAGTGGAACTGCTCAGGAACGGCGGCGTGATCCCGCTGATCCTGCGCCAGACCTTGGCCGCCCATGCGAACGCACCGGTCGCGGCGTAGGCCCACGGCCGCCGGGCGTGGAAAATCGGCCCCCATGAAGACCGAATCCACCATTGCGGCCCAGATCATCGCACTGGCCCAATCCGAACAGTGGGCACTGGGCACGCACCTCAAGGCCCAGGGCCTGGCCGACCGCCTGCGCGTGTCGCGCTCGCCCATCAATGATGCGCTGCAGTTGCTGGCCGAGAAAGGCGTGCTGTCGCGCGAGCGCAACCGCGGCTACTTCCTCGCGGCCCTGCCCGCGGACCTGTCGAGCGAGACACTGGGGGAGATCGGCGTGTCCGAGACCGATGCCGTGGGCACGGCCTATTTCCGCATCGCCGAGGACCGGCTGCGCGGCCAGTTGCCGGACACCATCACCGAAACGGCCCTGCGCGCACGCTACCAACTCACGCTGGGGCAGTTCACCGCCGTGCTGGGCCGCATCGCCCAGGAGGGCTGGGCCGAGCGCAAACCCGGCTATGGCTGGGAGTTCACCTCCATGCTGACCACGCCCGACAGCCTGCTGCAGTCCTACCGCCTGCGCCTGGCACTGGAGCCCGCCGCGCTGCTGGAGCCGGGCTACCGGCTCGACGCCCAGGTGCTGGCGCGCTGCCGCGCCGCCGAAATGCACCTGCTGCAGGGCGGCATCGCCACCGATACGGCCGACCAGTTGCACGACCGGGGGGTGCGCTTCCACGAATCACTGGTCGAGGCCTCGGGCAATGCCTTCTTCATCGACACCATCCGCCGCGTCAACCGCGTGCGCCGCCTGCTCTCGTACCGCTCCATGAAAGACCGCAGCCGCTACCAGCAGCACTGCGAGCAGCACCTGCACATCCTGCAGCTGCTGGAGCACGAGCGCAATGAAGAGGCGTCCGATGCCATGCGCGAACACCTGTCCAGCACCCTGCGCAATCTGGCGCAGATCAGCGACCTGCTGCGGGCCCCGCCTCCCAACCCCTGACCCCCTCCCCGAAACACCATGATCCCAGCAGCTCCATCTTCCGACATCGTCCGCGCCTTCGCACCCACCGGCGTGCTGCGCGCGTCCATCAACCTGGGCAACCCCATCCTCGCGCGCCGCGGCAGCGATGGCCAGGCCGCAGGCGTTTCGGTCGACCTCGCACGCGAACTGGCACGGCAGCTGGGCACGGGCATCGAGCTGGTCGTGGTCGACGCGGCGGGCAAGTCCGTGGACGTGGTCACCGAGGAGCGGGCCGATGTGGGCTTCTTCGCTGTGGACCCAGTGCGCGGTGCCGGCATCGCCTTCACCGCCCCCTATGTACTGATCGAAGGGGCCTACCTGGTGCGCGGTGATTCGCCCCTGCAGAGCAACGAAGAGGTGGACCAGGCCGGCCATACCGTGGCCGTGGGCCAGGGCAGCGCCTACGACCTGTACCTCACGCGGGAGCTGAAGAACGCGCAGATCGTGCGCGCCCCGACTTCCCCGGCCGTGGTCGACACCTTCATCGCCCAGCACCTGGCCGTGGCGGCCGGCGTCAAGCAGCAGTTGCAGGCCGATGCCCAGCGCCTCGGCGGGCTGCGCCTGCTGCCCGGCCGGTTCATGGTGATCCAGCAGGCCATGGGGCTGCCCAAGGGCCGCGATGGCGCCGCCGTGCAGTACCTGCGCGATTTCGTCGAGGCCATGAAGGCCGGCGGCTTCGTCGCCCAGGCCCTGGCGCGGCACGGGATCGAAGGCGCCAGCGTCGCGCCGGCCGTGTAGGCGGCTCAGACCTGCAGCAGGCGTGGGCGCAGCCGCTCCCAGGCCTGCCGGGCAGCCCCCTGATCGCCTGCCCCAGCAGCCGCTTCGATCTGCCTGGCCAACACGCTGTCGGCGCTCCATCCCAGGGTGCGCAACACCGTGGCCAGGCTGTGCGACAGGCGCTGCAGGGCCGCGAGGTCGCCCAGGTCCAGCGCCGCATCACCGGCCTGCAGGTCGTGTGGCAACTGCACCCGGCACTTGGCGCGGTAGGCGTGGAACAACGCCGTATTGCCGGCGAAGTAGGTGGTGACGACGTCGCCATCGTCCGGCATGGCGGGGGCCTGCGGCGGCGCAGGCGGTTCGGCATCCGCCAGGGCATCCTGCACACAGGCCTGCAACTGCACCACGGAGGCCGGCTTGCGCAGCACGCGCCACACGGGCAGCGCCTCCAGCTGGGCCAGCACGGCGGCATTGATGCCGGCGCTGAAGATCGCCACCTTGGCATCGCCCTGCAGGGCCGGGTCGGCCTGCAGCCGCTGCAGCAGGTCAAAGCCCGACAGGCCGGGCAGCATCAGGTCGGTGATGAGCAGGCGGGCGGGCTTGGCCTGCAGCTCGGCCAGCGCGCACGCCACGTCGGCGCAGGGCACGAGGTCCACCTCCAGGTCCTCGACCGCCATGGCGACGAAACGCGAGATGGAGGCGTCGTCCTCGACCAGGAGCACGCGCCGGTTCTTCACGCCAGGAGCTCCATGGACGGCTTGCCAGGTACCTGGAACGCTTTCACGCGCTCACCCCACGGCCTTCTGCCCGAGGTCGCTGGCCAGCAGCGGCGGCAGCTCGGCCACCAGGCGGGGCTTGTGGATCACGTTCACCCCCTGCAACGCAAACGCATAGGGTGCGCGTTGCGACTCATCCAGCGAGGTCACGACGATCAGGCGGCTCCTGGCGAACTGCGGGTGCGAACGCAGCGTGGTGATCAGGGCCCCGCCATCGATGCCGGGCAAAAGGATGTCCACGATCAGCACATCGGGCTGGATCTGGCCGTACATGGCCAAACCCGTGATGCCGTCGTTGGCGATATGCAGCTGCACGCCGGGGAAGTTCTGCTCCACCAGCAGCGATACGAGGTTCTGGAAATGGATGGAATCCTCGATCAGCAGGACCTGCGCAGCACCGTCGCGGGCCAGCGTGGGCGCAGGCTGGGGCATGGGCGGTGCCGGCGGCACCACAGCCAGGGGTGCTGGCCCGGTGAGCCCCCCCCACTCGCTGCCGGCAGGCACTGCGCCACCGCCCGCCCGGCCACGCAGCCACTGCTCCACCGATTCACGCGAAATGCGCCGATGGCCGCCCGGTGTTTTCCAGGCACGCAGCTCGTTGCGATCCACCATCAGTTGCACCGAACGCACCGCCAGGCCCAGCATGCGAGCGGCCTCGAAGGTGCTCACATGCGCCTGGCCGGATGGCTCGGATTCCGGGGATGTTTCACTTTTCATGACTTCACCAGTTTAACGCTTTCACTGTTTGCACTACACTCCACATTTGATAAAAATGATTTTTTTGATGAACTTCCATCAAAAAACCGCTGCGCGGCCCCCCACCTCCTCCCAAGAACCAGGCACACAAGCCGCCACTGCATGAAAAAGGTACTGATCGTCGAAGACCACGCCGACATCCGCAAACTGCTGCGCATGACGCTGGAGTTCGACGATTTCGAGATCCACGAAGCCGCCGATGGCGCCGCCGGCCTGGCGATGGCACGTGAACTGGCCCCGGACATCGTGCTCATGGATGTGATGATGCCGGGCCCCTGCTCCGGCCTGGACGCCTGCCGCCTCATCAAGGCGGACCCGGCCCTGCGGCACGCCAAGGTGATCATGCTGAGCGCGCTCGGCCAGGCGCAGGACCGGCAGCGGGGCCAGCAAGCCGGTGCAGACGACTACCTGGTCAAGCCCTTTCGCACCGCCGAGGTGCTGGCCTCCATCTACCGGCTGGAAACTGCCATGTGAGGGCGCGGGCGGGCATGATGGCAATGCAAGCCTCGCCTGCTCCGGTGGAATTGCCGATACTCGGGGCACCCCACGGCCCCACCCCACCACCGACGGATTGACGGATCGATGCGTGCCCTGCCCCACCGCCCCCCGCGCCCGCCGCGCAGCCCTCTCTTGCGCCAGGCCATGCTGCTTGGCGCCGCCCTGCTGGCCGTGGTGCTCGGCGCCATTGCCCGTGCCGGCCCGGTACTGGACCAGGTGAAGGCGCGCCACAGTGTGCGCGTGTGCATCTGGCCCGACTACTACGGTGTCACCTTCCGCAACCCGCGCACACGCCAGCTGAGCGGCATCGACATCGATCTGTCGGCCGAGCTGGGCCGGGACCTGCAGATGAAGGTGGAGTACGTCGAATCCTCCTTCGCCACCCTGGTGCAGGACCTGAAGGCGGACCGTTGCGATGCAGGCATGTTCGCCATTGGCATGACGCGCGAGCGCATGGAGCACCTGAAGTTCACCCGGCCCTACCTGGCCAGCGGGATCTATGGCATCACGACCAAGAGCAACCCCGTGGTGCGGCAGTGGTCCGACATCGACAAGCCCGGTGTGCTGGTGGGCGTGCAGGCGGGCACCTTCATGGGGCCGGCCATGGCCGAACTGCTCAAGCACGCCAAGGTGGTCACGGTGACACCGCCCGCCACGCGCGAGCGGGAGCTCGAAGGCGGCCGGGTGGACGTGTTCATGACCGACTACCCCTACAGCCGGCGCCTGCTGGACAACGCCGATTGGGCGCGGCTGGTGGCGCCGCCCCAGCCTGTGCACGTGCTGCCCTATGCCTATGCCGTCAAGCCCGGGGATGAGGCCTGGCTCAAGGCCCTGGACGACTTCGTGGCACGCATCCAGCGCGACGGCCGGCTCGACGCCGCCGCCAGCCGCAACGGCCTGCGCGAGATCGTGATCCGCTGAACATGGGCACCCAGGCGCCGCCCCGCTTCCAGCAGGCGCTGCGCGCCCTGGCCCGGGTGCGGCGCAGCGTCAGCGCCCTGGCACTGGCCAGCGGCCTGCTGCTCACGGTCGCGGTGGCCGTGGCCACCACGCTGGTGGGGCTCGGCGACCGGGCCAACGCCTTGCGCTGGGACCAGGAAAAGGCCGAACTGCTGGCGCGCATGCTGGAGGACCAGACCACGCGCACCGTGGAGGGCGGCATCTTTGCGCTCGGGGCACTGGCCGAGACGGCCGCCCTGCGCAAACCCCTGGAGGAACCGGCCCAGACCGAAACGGCACTGCGCCAGGCCCTGGCCGGCACGCCCTACCTGCGCGCCATTGCGGTGGTGGACATCGGCGGCCGCGTCATCGCCAGCAGCCTGGCGGGCGAAGCCGAGCTGGTGATCCAGGTCGAGCAACTGGGGCCCGTGCCGTCCAACGGCGGCAGCACCATCGGCCCTTTCCTGCGCGGACGCGGGCTGGCCAGCCTGGCCCGGGATGCGCCAGACCTCGGCGCCCCCGGCGGCCTGGGTTTCATTCCCCTGGTGCGGGGCTATGCGGACGATACCGGCCGGCCGCTGCAGCTGGTGGGCCTGCTCAACCCGGACTCGCTGGCCAACCGGCAGCAGCTCGCAGTGGGCGAAGAAGGCTTCGGCTCGGCCATCGCCTCCTATGACGGCGAGGTGCTGGTCAGCTCGGGCATTGCCCTGGCGGGGCGCGATCTGGCAGCGCTGCCGGTGTTCCGCGACTACCTGCCCGGCGTGGAGCATGCCAGCTACGTCGGTGCCGGCATGGGTGGCGCAAGGCAGATCGTCGCCTTTCGCGCGTCGCGCACGCAGCCGCTGGTCGTGGTGGTGGAGGAGAGCCACGCGGTCTCCGCCAGCCGCTGGCTCCGTAATTCAACCGGCTTCCTGTACGTGGGCGCGGCCGCCAGCGCCCTGCTGCTGCTGCTCACGCTGGTGGCCTGGCGCAGCCTGCGTGCGCGCGAGACGGCGCGCCTGCTGGCCGACCAGGCGCAGGCCCGCATCGCGCACAGCGAGCGGGAGCTCGCCGTTCTCATGCGCAGTGTGCAGGAGCTGATCTTCCGCACCGACGCGGACAGCGTGATCACCTTCGTCAATGCGCGCTGGGCGGCCTTGAGCGGCGGCAACGAATCGGCCGCCATCGGCCGTCTGCTGCCAGAGCTGGTGGACGAACAGGACCGCAGCCAGGCGGCCCAGCTGTTCGAGCGCGGCGGACAAGGCGGCGTGCGCACCTGCCAGGCCAGGATCCAGCTGGGCACAGGGCGCCGCCTGTTGTTCGACGTGGCCGTGGTGCCGCTGCTGGAGAACGGCAGGGTGCTGGGCTTCGCGGGCAGCGCGGTGGACGTGACCGAGCGCTGGGCGGCGCAGCGCAACCTGCAAAACCAGCTCGAGTTCCGCGACCTGATGCTGCAGATGAACCCGCTGCCGATCTCGCTGACCGACATGGACAGCCGCATCGTGCTGGTCAACCGCGCCTGGGAAGAGTACCAGGGCCGCCAGCGCAAGCACGTGGTCGGCCTGCGCCTGGAGGATTTTTTGCCCATCGACGAGGCCATGGTGCATGCCCGTGCGGACCGCATGCTGCTGCAACAGGGTGGACAGGTGCAGTTCGAGACGCGCATCCTGCATGGCGACTGCTCGCTGCGCGACACCCGCGTGACCAAGGCCGTGGTGTTCAACGCCCAGGGAGAAGCCACCGGCATCCTGTGCACGCTGATGGACGTGACCGACTTCCGCGAGGCCGAGCGCGTGACGCAAGAGGCCCGCGACGCGGCCGAGGAAGCCTCGCGCACCAAGTCGGAGTTCGTGGCCAACATGAGCCACGAGCTGCGCACGCCGCTGCAGTCCATCATCGGCTTTTCCGAGCTGGGCCTGCTGCGCGCAAAGGCCGACGCGCGGCTGTCCGGCATGTTCGAGGACATCCACCGCTCGGGCGAGCGCATGCTCAACCTGGTCAACGACCTGCTGGACGTGGCCAAGATCGAGAGCACCGTCGGCACCTTCCACCTGGAGCGGCTGGACCTGCGCGGCGTGATCCGCCCCGTGCTGCGCGAACTCGAGCCGCTGCTGGCCCCGGGCCGGCTGCACCTGGACGTGCGCCTGGGCGAGGTACCGCTCATCGCCAAGGTGGACCCGGTGCGCTTTCAGCAGGTGGTGCGCAACATCCTGGCCAACGCCATCCGCTTCTCTCCCGAGGGATCGGCCATCCAGTTGCTGGGCCGGGTGGACAGCATCGGCCAGATCCGCCTGGCCGTGCGCGACTACGGCCCGGGCATACCGCCCGGGGAGCTGCAAAGCATCTTCGAGGCCTTCCGCCAGTCGAGCAAGACCAAGGACGGCTCGGGCGGCACGGGCCTGGGCCTGGCGATCTGCCAAAGGATCGTGGAAGCCATGGGCGGGCAGATCTACGCCGAAAACGCCCCCGGTCGCGGCTCCGTTTTCCACGTCGTGCTGCCGGCACGGGGTTCGAGCGAGACGATTTCGGCGGCGCTGTAGGCCCCTGCCCCGGGGCGCAGACCAGCGCTGCCAGGCAGCCAGCCCTCGGCCACGGGGGATCTGCCCCCTTGAGTCTGCTGTCGCCAGAGGCTGGCGGCACGCGCCTTCCTCCCCCAACACCCCCTGCAACGGCAGCCTGCAGACCTGCGCCTGTGTCTCCCATGGCACCGGATCGAAAGCAAACAATTGTCCTTGAAGTTGCAAAAATGATATTTATCATTAAAATGGCGAAAATATCATTTCGATCACTTTACAAGGAGTGCGTCATGCCATCCCGTCCCGCCTCTCCCGCTCCCACCGGAGCACCCGGGGCCGCAGCCACCGCCTACAAAGCGGGCAAATACCTGGTCTTTCGCCTGGGCACCGAGTCGTATGGCGTGAGCATCCTGGGCATCCAGGAGATACGCTTCTATGAGCCCCCCACGCGCATCGCGGGTTCACCGCCCCACGTGCTGGGAGTCTTCGACCTGCGGGGCGCAAGCATTCCCGTGATCGACCTGCGCGCCTGCCTCGGGCTGGCGCCGCATTTCGACGCCGGCACCGTCACCGTGGTGGCCAACCCCGATGGCCGCCAGACCGTGGGCCTGGTGGTCGATTCGGTGTCGGACGTGGTGGAGCTGGAGGCCGGCCACTTCCGGCAGATGCCCTCCCTGGGCGAACAGGGCAGCACCCCCTACGTCAGCGGGCTGGCCTCCACCACGCAGGAGGGGCTGGAGCGCACCCTGCTTCTGCTGGACCTGCCCCGATTGCTCACGGCCCATGCCCCGCGGGCATGAGCACCACGCTGTAACCGAAAACGAGAGACAAGCATGAATTTCCGCAACATGACCGTGCGCGCCAAGCTGGGCGCGGCTTTCGGGGGCCTCGCCATCCTCGTGCTGTTGGTCTCGGGCCTGTCCTGGAAGGCCCTGTCGGACGCCAACACCGCCTTCGACCACTACGTGACGGGCATCAATGCACGCGGCGACGTGGCCCAGACCGTGCGCACCGCCGTCGACCGCCGCGCCATCGCCGCGCGCAACCTGGTGCTCGTGACCACGCCGCAAGCGATCGCCGAGGAAAAGGCCGAAGTGGTCAAGGCGCACCAGGACGTCCAGGAGCGCCTGGGCAAGCTCAAGGCCATGATCGCCGGCGCCGACGATTCCAGCGACCAGGCACGCACCCTGGTGAAAGAGATCGATGCCATCGAGGCGAAGTACGGCCCCGTGGCACTGGCCATCGTGGACCTGGCCCTCAACGGCAAACGCGATGAAGCCATCGCCAAGATGAATGAGGAATGCCGCCCCCTGCTGGCCGCACTGATCGCCAAGACGCGCGAATACAGCCGCGTGACCGAAAAGCGCGCCCAGCAGATGGTGGACGAGTCGGCCGCACGCTTTGCCCTGCAGCGCAATCTGCTGCTGGCCGCCTGTGTGGTGGCGTTTCTGGCCGCAACGCTTGCCGGCGTGCTCATCACCCGCAGCCTGGCGCGTGCCCTGGGCGCAGAACCCGCAGCGCTGGGCGACGCCGCACAGCGCGTGGCCAGCGGCGACCTGAGCCCGGTGCCCGGGGCCGCTGCGGCTCATGGCAGCAGCGTGCTGGCATCGCTGGCCACCATGCAGGCCAACCTGGCCGAGATCGTGGGCCAGGTGCGCGGCGCTTCGGACTCGATCGCCACCGGCTCCACCCAGATCGCCACCGGCAACACCGACCTGAGCCAGCGCACCGAAGAGCAGGCCAGCGCCCTGCAGCAGACGGCGGCCACCATGGAGGAGCTGGGCACCACTGTGCGCCACAACGCCGACAACGCCAGCCAGGCCAACCAGCTGGCCGTGGGGGCATCGGAAGTGGCCGTGAGGGGTGGTGAGGTCGTGAACCAGGTCGTGGGCACCATGAAGGGCATCAACGACAGCAGCAAGAAGATCGTCGACATCATCGGCGTGATCGATTCGATCGCCTTCCAGACCAACATCCTGGCGCTCAACGCCGCCGTCGAAGCGGCCCGCGCCGGCGAACAGGGCCGGGGCTTTGCCGTGGTGGCCAGCGAAGTGCGCAGCCTGGCCCAGCGCAGCGCGCAGGCCGCCAAAGAGATCAAGACCCTGATCACCGACAGCGTCACCCAGGTGGAGCAGGGTTCCGCCCTGGTGGACCAGGCGGGCCACACCATGCAGGAGATCGTGGACTCGATCCGCCGCGTGACGGACATCATGGGAGAAATCAGCGCTGCGAGCCGCGAACAGAGCACGGGCGTGGGCTCGCTGGGCCAGTCAGTGGCCCAGATGGACCAGGTCACGCAGCAGAACGCCGCCCTGGTCGAGGAAAGCGCCGCCGCCGCGCAAAGCCTGCAACTGCAGGCGCAGCAACTGGTGCAGGCCGTGGCCGTGTTCCGCCTGCCCGCGCGCGATGGCATGTCCCTGGCCGTCCCGGCTGCGCAGGGCATCCGTCCCGCACCACGCACCACCATGCCGCAGCCGGCCCGCATCCCCGTGGAGCGCCGCAAGACCCCCCGCATCGGCAGCCCGGCCTCCGGGCAAGCCGGCCAGCAGCACACCAGGGCCACCGCGACCGCGGGCGGGGATGACAGCTGGGAAAGCTTCTGACGCGCGGACGGCCCCGCACTAGTGAAACCGGTGGTGGTCCAGCCTCCAGCGCCCCAGCACCTGGTACGCGCCACCCGAGCCCAGCCGGTTGTAGAGCAGTTGGAAGCCGTGCACCGTCCAGCACAGCGGCTCCACCGGGTGCTCGGCCACATCGCGCGGGCTGTAGAACAAGGTCATGTGGGGTGTGATGACCGGCGCACTGCGCGCGAAGTGCGGCAGCGGCCAGGCCGCCTGCAGCGCCTCGTGCAGCGCCTGGTACAGCGCCAGAAAGCCGGCGACCCCCTCGCCCTCGCCGCACAGCACCTGCGGGCGGTTGCCGCGGCGCCGGTGAAAGCTCAGAAACCGGTCGAGCCGCATGTTGAAAGCCGGCATGTCCACTCCGCTGGCGGCCCGCGCGGCCCACAGGGCCAGTGCCGGGGAGAACTCGGCATGCCAGTCCAGCGAGACCAGGGTCAGGTGCAGGCGCTCGGTGCGCACCTCGCTGCCGGTGAGCTGGTGGCGTGCGACCAGGTCGCGGCGCATGCGGTCCGCACACCACGCGGTCGCGGGGTCCGCCAGCACGGCAAAGAAGAGGTGGTGGGGCCGGGCACGCCGCTCGGGAGCAGGCTGGGGGTGCGGCCGTGACGAACGTGGCTCGGCCGCTTCCACCCCGGGCAAGGACAGCTGGTGTGGCATGGCATGGACTCCATGGACTGGTCCCAACACTAGCGCTCGCGCGCCCGCTTGTCCAGTGCGCAGCGGGAACAGCTGTAACCAGGCCCTGCGGGCGAGCGCCCCCGGGCACCGACCAGGCTGCAAAGCCTCAGTCCATGCCCGTCTTGCCGGGCGCCCAGTAGGCCTTGGACACGATGCGCGATGCCGGCACGCCGCGCGCCTTGAGCGCCTGGCGCGCCTGCTGGATCGACTGCGCCCGGCCCGTGAGCACGAAGCGCGTGCCATCGCCGCTGCACTGCGACCACAGCCCGCCGATGGCCTGCAGCCGCCCTGCCTCGTCGCTGCGCTCCACCAGCAGCCCAGGCACCACGCCCAGTGCCTGCAGCGCCTGGGCGGATTCGGCTCTGGACTCCACCTCGAACACGCAACGCGGCAGGGCTTTGCCGGCCATCGCCGCGCCCACCGCAGCGGCCAGTCCGAACGAGGTCTCGTCGCCATGCAGCACCACGGGCCCGGTGAGGTCGCCAAGCGCCAGCGAGCGGTGCGGCCCGAAGACCTGGCAGGCATCGCCCACCCGCACGCGGCGCAGCCAATCGCTGCCCGGCCCGACGCCGTGGGCATGGCCCAGGATGCGCGTGCGCCCGCGTTCGGCATCGAAGACGATGGGTGTGAAGGTGCGCGCCGTGAACGGCCCCGCCACCTTGACCTGCAGCTTGTGCCCAGGGGCCCAGGCCACGCCCTGAAGCGCATCGCCCTGCAGATCGATCAGCCGAAAGCGCTCCGAGACCACCTGCACGGCAGCGACCGTGGCGCTGCGCAGCAGCAACCGGTCCAGCGTGCGCTCCAGCAAGCCCTGCTTGCGCGCTGCATCTTCAGTAAAGGGCATGCCGCACCTCGTGGTCGTAGTGCGCGTTGATCTGTCCCACCTGTTCGTCCCCGATCTGCGCGCTGGCACCACCCAGCCGCGTGAGTTCCGCCAGCATCTGCCCTACCGTGGGCACGCTGGCGCGGTCCACCTGCGACGCCGGGGCCCAGAGTTTGGCCCGGTTCACCGCCTTGCCGCAGTGCATGAGCACCTCGGTGATGGCCACCACCGTGGCGGTCTTGGGTGTGCGCCCTTGTTCCGCCAACTCGGCCAGCAGCTCGGGGGCGGTGGACACCCTGCCGTGGCCATTGATGCGCAGGAACACCTCCAGCCCCGGAAAGAGGAACAGCATGCCCACGCGGTCATCGCGCTCCAGGTTGCGCAGCGACTCGATGCGGTTGTTGCCCGGCCAGTCGGCAAAGGCCACGGTGTGCGCGTCGAGCACGTGCACGAAGCCCGGCGGGCCGCCGCGCGGCGAGGCATCGAGCCCCTGGCCGCTGCCCGTGGCCAGGCAGAAGAAGGTCGCGGCCCGGAGGTAGCTTTCGTGGCCACCGATGAGGCGGTCGAGCACCGCCTTCTGGATCATCTCGGACGGCGGCGCATACAAGGCATCGAGGTCGGCGGCGTCGGCCCTGGCCGGAGCTGGCGGGGCCACCAGCGCACGCAGCTGCGGGTCGCGGACCTCGAACACGTCGAACAGCCCCAGCGCGCGCAGGGCTGGCGCCAAGGCCCCGATGTCCCCCGCGGCGGCCGCACGGGCCTCGGCAGATGCGCCGGGGTCCTGCAGTATCCGTGCATTGGCGAGGAAGGCCCCCACCGATCCCTTGCGGACGGTGACACCGCCCGCCTCCACCTCGTTGACATGGTCTGGCAGTACGTCCTGTGCGCGCATGGTCTGGCTCCTGGGGTTGCGATGGAGACAAGAATAAGACGCATTCAGATGGCGGCTGTAAACTACGCAAGCCAATTGATTGCTCGCATCCGCCATTCCTCGCCCGCGCCATGTCCGACCTGAAACTCGACCCCCGGGTCATCGACAGCCCAGGCGGCCCGCTGGTCATCGCGGCGGCGGGCTCGGACGACAGCGAGCGCATGTCCGAGCCGCACCAGCATGAGCGCGGCCAGCTGTTCGGCTCGCTGCGCGGGCTGATCTCGGTGAAGGTGGAGGAGGCCGTGTGGGTGGTGCCGGCCATCCATGCGGTGTGGCTGCCGCCGCACCACCGGCATTCGGCGGCATCGCACGGGCCCTTCCATGGCTGGAGCGTCTACATCGACCCCGATGCCTGCCGGACGCTGCCCGCCACGGCCTGCACCCTGCGCACCTCGGGCCTGCTGCGCGAGGCCGTGCTGCGCGCTGCCGAATGGCCGCTGGGGCCACTCGATGCCGTGCAGTCGCGCGTGGCCGAGGTGATCCTGGACGAGATCCGCAGCCTGCCGGTCGAGCCCCTGGGCCTGCCGCTGCCGCGCGATGCGCGCCTGCAGCGCATTGCCCGCGCCCTGATTGCCGACCCTGCGGACGCGCGCGACCTGGAGGCCTGGGCGCGCTGGGCGGCCACGAGCTCGCGCACGCTGAGCCGGCGCTTCGTGGAGGAGACGGGCTTTCACTTCACCGCCTGGCGGCAGCGCGCGCGCCTCATGCGGTCGCTGGAGATGCTGGCCGCAGGCGTGCCGGTGAATGCCATTGCGCTGGACCTGGGCTATGCCACGGCCAGCGCGTTCGTCACCCTGTTTCGGCGCACCTTCGGCGAGACGCCGGCGGTGTACCGGCAGCGGCTCTAGATCTGCACCGTGAGGTACACGCCCTCGCGCCCGACCACGGGGTCGCGCGTGGGCATGAAGATGGTGCAGTCGTCGCAGGGCGAGCGGATTTCCTTGCCGGAATCGGTGGCGATCAGCTCGCCCTTGGCAAAGGTCTCGAAGCCGATGACCGGCCGCGTGAAAGCGAACTGCGGCGTCTGCACCAGGTGCACCTCCAGCAGCCGAAAACGCCGCGCAGGCGCGGCATCGGCCGGGGCCGGCAGGGCCTCGATGAGGCCGTGGTGCGCCAGAAAGCGCAGCGTCACATCGGTGGCCAGCTCGGCGGCCGAGCGGGCGAAATGCTGGCCGCACTCCACCACCACCGCGCCCAGGCTGTCGCCGGCGGGGTCGCCATGGCGCGCATAGGACATGACCCCCGTGCCCGGTGCTGCGCCCGGTGGCATCACCAGATGCACCAGCGGACTGCCCACGGCCAGGGTCAGCGCGGCATTGCGCGCAAACTCCGGGTAGACCCAGAAGGGCTGCACCGGCGCGCGCGTGGAGTGGATATCGAGGATGCTGTCGGCAGCGGCCAGCACCGGGCGCAACTCGCGGGCGCGGCGCAGCTCGGGGCTGTGCTCGCTGCCATCAAGCATCTCGGGCGACCAGATGCGGTTGAGGTTGTGCACCAGTTGGCGGTTCTCGTACGGGCGCTCGATGTCGAAGGCCTCGTAGGCCTCCACATTGGCAAAACTCACCGTGAGCGTACCGATCTTCGGGCGCACGCCCGTGTCCAGCAGGTGCGTGGCCGCCACCATGCCGCAGATCTCGTTGCCATGGGTCAGCGCGTTGATCAGCACATGCGGGCCAGGCCGGCCCGACTCGAAACGGTGCACGTAGTCGATACCCGTGTTGCCCTTCCGGTAGGCCGACAGGTCACGCGGCAGCACCTCCAGGGGCGAATCGTCAGGAGCGAAGGCAGCCTGCCGGGGCATGGACAGCTCACTCACCACGGATGCCCAGGCGCTTGACCAGATCGCCATAGACCGCCAGGCGCTCGCCCATCATGGCGGTGAACTGGGCGGACGACAGGGCCTCGGGCGCGAGCATGCCGCGCGCGAGCAGCCCTTCCACCATCGCAGGCTGCTCGGCCACGGTGCGCACGGCCTTGTACAGCGCGGCCTGCACCTCGGGCGGTGTCTTGGCCGGGGCGGCCAGGCCGATCCACGAGGTGGCGTTGCTCAGCGGGTAGCCCAGTTCCTCGAAGGTTGGCACCTCGGGCAGCACGGCCAGGCGCTTGGGCGCGGCCACCGCCAGCGCACGCAGCTTGCCGGCCTGGATCTGCTGCAGGAAGGGGCCCAGGTTGTCGAGAGCGAACTGCACCTCGTTGGCCACCAGCGCGGTGATCATGGGGCCGCCGCCCTTGTAGGGCACGTGCACCGCATCGATCTGCGTGGTGCTCTTGAACAGCTCCACGTTGAGCTGGCCCATGCTGCCCGGCCCTGCGCTGCAGTAGTTGAGCTTGCCCGGGTTGGCCTTCAGGTGCGCGATGAATTCCTTGACCGTCTTGGCCGGCACGGCCGGGTTCACCGTCAGCACATTGGGCGTGCGCGCCAGCTGGGCGATGGAGGCAAAGTCCTTGATCGGGTCGTAGCCCACATTGGCCTGCGTGAGCGGGTTGGCCAGGTGCGAGCTTTGCGAGGACACCACCAGTGTGTAGCCATCGGCCTTGGCACGTGCCACCTGGGCGCTGGCGATGGAGCCGCCCGCCCCCGCGCGGTTGTCCACCACCACCGAGGTGCCCAGCGCCTTGGCCAGCGGCTCGGCATAGAGGCGCGCGATCAGGTCCACCGAGCCCCCGGCGGGGAACGGCACCACCAGGGTGACCGGGCGGGAGGGAAAGGCCTGCGCACGGGCCGCCAAGGGCAATGCCGCCGTGGCAGCGGCAAGGCCCGCACCCAGGAGTTCGCGGCGGCGCAGGGTGAAGGCAGGGGATGTGGAGTTCATGGGTTTGCGGGAAGGATGTAGGAAATTTGACGGCATTCTTGCAGTTTGATTTTAATTTTGCAACAACACGCGCAAAATGGACATTGCCCCGATCTGCGCACAATCCCATGGCCATGAACCTGAACCAACGCATCGCCAGCTACGGCAAGAAGCTCACCAAGAGCGAACAGCGCCTGGTCGCCGAACTCCAGGCCCAGCACCCGCAGGGCCTGCTCGAATCGGCCACCCAGCTGGCGCGCAAGGTGAACACCAGCGCCTCCACGGTGGTGCGGCTGCTCACCAAGCTGGGCTATGCGAGCTACGCCGAGGCGCAGATGGAGGCCCGCTCGGAGGTGACGGCCCTGCTCGCCACGCCGGGCACGCGGGCCGATGCGGTCATCGGCGGCGACACCTCCATCCGCTCCTGCCTGGACAATGTGCTGCTGCACGACCAGCACAACCTGGCCACCACCTTTGCCGCGCTGGATGTGGCGGCCTTCGAGGCCACGGTGCGCCTGTTCACGCAGCGCAAGGCGCGCGTGCACCTGCTGGGCCAGCGCCATGGCACCCCCATTGCCAGCCACCTGGCGCTGCACCTGAACATGTGCCTGCCCGAGGTGCGCCTGATGGCGGCCACCAGCCCCTTGTTCATCGAAGACGAGATGCTCTGGCTGGGCGAGCACGACGTGCTGCTGGCCCCCACCTTCCGCCGCCATTCGCTGGCCATCACCCGCGCCGCGAAATACTTCCGGGAGCAAGGCGCCAAGGTGGTGCTCATGACCGACGATCCGACGGCGCCCGCGGTCGCCTCGGCCGACCACGTGCTGCTGGTGCGCACCTCCAGCGCCTCGCCGTTCGATTCGTACACGGCCGCGCTCTCGGTGGCCAATGCGCTCGTGATGGCCGTGGCACAGCGCCGCAAGAAGGAGCTGGGCGCCACGCTGGAGCGCGGCGAGGCCCTGTGGGCCCGGCACTGGAAGGAAGGCAGCGCCTGACGCGGCCCGCCTCCGAGCAACCCGCGCTACAGGGCCTGCCCCAGGCGCGCCACGCCCTCGCGGATCTTCTCCACGTCCGCCGTCGCAAACGACAGCCGCAGCGTCGCATTGTCCGGGTTGGCGCAGAAGAACGGCGTGCCGGGCACGAAGGCCACACCCTTGTCGATCGCGCGCTTGGCCAGCACGTTGCCGTCGGCCACCTTGCCATGGGCGCCGGTCAGGCGTGCCCAGACGAACAGGCCGCCCTGGGGCTGCACGAATTCGATGGCCTCGCCCAGTTCCTTGCGCAGGGCATCGCCCATGGCCTGGGCGCGTTCGGCGTACACCTTGCGCACCTTGGCCAGGGTGGCGGGCATGCGGCCGGCTTTCAGGTACTGCGCGGCCGTGGCCTGGGCGAAGGTGCTGGTGTGCGCGTCGCTGAACTGTTTGCACATGGTGGCCTTGGCCAGGAGCTCTGCCGGGGCGATCATCCAGCCCACGCGCAGGCCGGGCGAGAGCACTTTGCTCATGGAGCCGCAGTGCGCCAGCAGTTCGCGGCTGCCCGGCACCGTGGCCGAGAGGTTGAGCAGGCTGGGCGGGGGGGCTTCGCCGAAGTACAGGTCGCAGTAGGGGTCGTCTTCGACGATCAGGGTCTGGTGCCTGACGGCCATTTCCAGCACGGCCTTGCGGCGTTCCAGGCTGAGCATGGCGCCGCTGGGGTTGCCGAAGGTGGGGATGAGGTAGACGAACTTGGGCTTGTGTTCGGCAATCAGCTTTTCCAGCTCGTCGGTCTTCACGCCGTTGGCATCGATGGGGGCGCTGATGAGCTCAGCCCCGTACAGGCGAAAGCACTGGATGGTGGCCAGGAAGGTCGGGCCTTCCACGATGACCTTGTCGCCGGGGCTGATGAGGGTTTTTCCCAGCAGGTCCAGGGCCTGCTGGCTGCCGGTGGTGACGAT
>JAESFW010000277.1_pt1 | contig 46156 bp, 39 predicted proteins | sample 9269481 | NCBI WGS metagenome assembly JAESFW01 (sample SAMN14515350, study PRJNA621654) | algae metagenome | isolation source: Lyngbya sp. HA4199-MV5 and co-occurring heterotrophs from soil with... | place: USA: Ahupuaa O Kahana State Park, Hawaii | collected 2009-07-21 | reverse complement strand
CCTTCATGATGAGAAGGTCTTCGCCGTTGATCTTGACTTCGGTGCCCGACCACTTGCCGAACAGAACGCGGTCGCCAGCCTTGACGTCGAGAGCAACGACCTTGCCGCTTTCGTCACGGGCGCCCGAGCCAACAGCGACGATTTCGCCTTCCTGCGGCTTTTCCTTGGCGGTGTCCGGGATGATGATGCCGCCCTTGGTCTTCTCTTCAGACTCGACGCGACGTACGACGACGCGGTCGTGCAGCGGGCGGAAATTGGTGCTTGCCATTAGTCTATTCCCTCGATCAAATGACATTACGGATCGCTGATCGACCCGATGGATGGGTGTTAGCACTCTCATTTGTCGAGTGCTAGCGATGCCGAGATAAGCCTGGGTATGGGGTGAGTCAAGGATCGGGCCCAGATTTTTTGCCGCGGGCTGGCACCGCCAATGGGTGCAATCGGCAACAGGCCCGGCGAGCCTACCGCCATTCTTGGCGAAATATGGGCGCTTGTGTTGGCAAATGTGATGGGCGGCATTTTTGCGGTTGATAACCGACGCGCCGGCTAACGCAGGCCTTGTGATCTGTGAACGCCGGCGGTTTCGCGAAGATTGGTCCGCACGTGGCCCGGCGGGGACCCACGGATTCCGTGGGAGGGGGCGCCTTTTTCGGGGACCAAGACTTGTATTCTTCAGCCTTCCTTGCCATGCAAGCCGGAAACCGTGTTTGCAGGAAGCCAGAATGGCCGTCAGGATCAACAGTTTTCGGGAAATCGCCGCGCGCTACGATATCGTGCTGTGCGATGTCTGGGGCGTTCTTCACAACGGCGTGCAGGCTTTTGCCGGCGCCTGCGAGGCGTTGGCGGAGGCGCGTGCCGCCGGCTTGACCGTCGTGCTCATCACCAATTCGCCGCGGCCAAGCCCGATGGTGAAGGTCCAGATCCGTGGCCTTGGCGTCCCGGACGAGGCCTACGACCGCATCGTCACGTCGGGCGACGTGACGCGCGCACTGATCGCCGCTGCCGACAAGAAGATTTACTTCATCGGCGCCGAGCGCGACCTGCCGCTTCTTGAGGGGCTGGGAACGCAGATCGTTTCTTCCGAGGACGCGCAGACGGTCGTGTGCGCCGGCTTCTATGACGATGAGACCGAAACGCCGGAACACTACCGCGCGACGCTGACGGGTCTTGCCAAGCGCAAGATCCCCTTCATCTGCGCCAATCCTGACCTTGTTGTAGAGCGTGGCCACCGGCTGATCCCCTGCGCCGGCGCCATTGCCAAGCTCTATGAGGAACTGGGTGGCGAGGCGCGCATTGCCGGCAAGCCCTACATTGCCATCTATCGTGCAGCGCTTGGCGAAGCCAAGGCCGTGCGTGGTGCGATCGATCTGTCGCGGGTGATTGCCGTCGGCGACGGCATGCCGACGGACGTGAAGGGCGCCCAGGATGCCGGCCTGGACCTGCTCTATATCAGCGCAGGCATTCACGCCCAGGAATACATGAACGAAAGCCGGACCGACGAGGCGAAGCTTGCCGCTTTCCTGAAAAAGGAAGGTGCCTCGCCGAAGTGGTGGATGCCGCGGCTCGCCTGACGGGAAGACGACGGAAATGACGGTTTTTCATCGCAACGAGACCCGCGATCCGCTTCCGGAGCATTTGCGCGGCGGTGTCGTCGCCATCGGCAATTTCGACGGCGTACATCGTGGCCACCAGTCGGTCTTGAGCCGGGCCCTGGAAGAGGCCGCAGCCCGCGGCGTGCCGGCGCTCGTCTTGACCTTCGAGCCGCACCCCAGAACCGTATTTCGCCCGGAAACCCCGGTCTTCCGCCTGACGCCGGCGCCGCTGAAGGCCCGTATCCTTGAGGGCATGGGCTTCGGTGCGGTCATCGAGTACCCGTTCGACCGCACCTTCTCGCAATTGTCCGCCTCCGATTTCATCCACCGCATCCTGCTCGAATGGCTGCATGCCTCGCATGTGGTGACCGGTTTCGATTTCCATTTCGGCAAGGGGCGCGAAGGCGGGCCCGCATTCCTGATGGCGGCCGGCGGCGAGAACGGTTTCGGCGTCACGCTTGTCGATGCGTTTCGCGACGAGAACGCCTCGGTCATTTCGTCGAGCTACATCCGTGCGCTGCTCGGCGAAGGCAATGTTTCGCAGGCTGCCGGCATGCTCGGTTATCGTTATGTCGCCGAGGCGGAAGTGATCGGCGGCAAGAAGCTTGGCCGCGAACTCGGGTTCCCGACAGCCAACATGCGGCTTCCGGCAGAGGTTGAACTCCGGCCCGGCATTTATGCCGTGCGTTTCCGCCGGCCGGACGGTTCTCTTCGTGATGGCGTCGCCAGCTTCGGGCGACGGCCAACGGTCGACAGCGACGGCGAACCCCTGCTCGAAACCTATGTCTTCGATTTTTCCGGCGATCTTTACGGCGAGATCTGCGCGGTCTCGTTCTTCGGGCATCTGCGTGACGAGCTCAAATTCGACGGGCTCGATCCGCTGGTGGCGCAGATCCGCCAGGACGAAGCGGAAGCGCGGGCGTTGCTCTCCGGCGTTGCGCCGCTCGGCGACATCGATCTCAGGCTCAACTTCGCCTGACGAAAGATTTCGGCTTTCGCCGGGCCGCGGACCTTTTCAAAAGGCCGAAAACGCCTTAAACAACCGGCCACCATGACCCGGCACCGTCGATTGATCATCGATCAGCGAATTATTGGCCCGGCCTTCCGCGCGCTTTAGTCAGCCGGAAGGTCCGGGATTTCGGCGTTTCCGACGCCCCAGTCATCTCTCGATACCGAGCCTATCTCGTATGCGCGACCCTTTGCGCGAAGAAGCGATTGCAAACACCATGACCGACACCGCTGAAAAGATCGACTATTCCTCGACCCTCTACCTGCCGCAGACGGAGTTTCCGATGCGCGCCGGCCTGCCGCAGAAGGAGCCGGAAACGGTCGCCCGCTGGCAGAAGATGGGCCTCTACAAGAAGCTGCGCGCATCCGCTGCCGGCCGCGAGAAGTTCGTGCTGCACGACGGCCCTCCCTATGCCAACGGCAACATCCATATCGGCCACGCGCTGAACAAGATCCTGAAAGACGTCATCAATCGCTCGTTCCAGATGCGGGGCTTCGACGCCAACTACGTGCCTGGTTGGGACTGCCACGGCCTTCCCATCGAATGGAAGATCGAAGAGAAGTACCGCGAGAAGGGCCAGAACAAGGACGAGGTTCCGGTCAACGAATTCCGTCAGGAATGCCGTGATTTCGCCTCCGGTTGGATCCAGGTCCAGGCCGAGGAATTCAAGCGCTTGGGCATCGAAGGCGATTTCGACAATCCCTACACCACGATGAACTTCCACGCGGAAGCGCGCATCGCCGGTGAACTGATGAAGATCGCCAAGCTCGGCCAGCTCTATCGTGGTTCGAAGCCGGTCATGTGGTCGGTCGTTGAGCGCACGGCACTTGCCGAAGCCGAAGTCGAATATGCCGACGTTGAAAGCGACATGATCTGGGTGAAGTTCCCGGTCACCGAGGGCCCGGCGGATCTGGCCGGCACCTTCGTCGTGATCTGGACGACCACGCCCTGGACCATCCCCGGCAACCGCGCCATCGCCTTCTCCTCGCGCTATGCCTACGGCCTTTACGAGGTTGCGACCGCCGAGAACGATTTCGGCCCGCAGCCCGGCGAAAAGCTGATCTTCGCCAAGCGTCTGGCCGACGAGTCCGCTGCCAAGGCCAAGCTCACCTTCAATTTCGTTCGCGATCTCGAAGCCGATGAATTGGCGGCGGTTACCTGCGCCCATCCGCTGCATGGTCTGGGCGGTGGCTACGCCTTCAAGGTGCCGTTGCTCGACGGCGACCACGTGACCGACGACGCCGGTACCGGCTTCGTGCATACCGCGCCCAGCCACGGCCGCGAGGACTTTGACGCCTGGATGGACAACGCCCGCGCGCTCGAAGCCCGTGGCATCTCCTCGGCGATCCCGTTCACGGTCGACGACGCCGGCTACTTCACCGCCGACGCCCATGGTTTCGGCCCGGATGCCGAAGGTGGGGCCGGCCGCGTCCTCGACGACAAGGGCAAGAAGGGCGACGCCAACGACCGCGTCATCAAGGCGCTGATCGGTCGCCACGCACTGTTTGCGCGCGGTCGCCTCAAGCACTCCTATCCGCATTCCTGGCGCTCGAAGAAGCCGGTGATCTTCCGCAACACGCCGCAATGGTTCGTCTACATGGACAAGGCGTTCGGCGACGGCACGACACTGCGCTCGCGCGCGCTGTCTGCCATCGACGACACCCGCTTCGTGCCTGGTGCCGGCCAGAACCGCCTGCGTGCGATGATCGAGGGTCGCCCGGACTGGGTGCTCTCGCGCCAGCGCGCCTGGGGCGTTCCGATCGCGATCTTCGCCGATGACCAGGGCGAGATCCTGATCGACGAGGCCGTCAACGCCCGCATCCTTGACGCGTTCGAACTGGAAGGCGCTGACGCCTGGTTCGCCGAAGGCGCCAAGGACCGCTTCCTCGGCAACGACCACGACCATGCCAAGTGGCACCAGGTCATGGACATCCTCGACGTCTGGTTCGACTCGGGCTCGACCCACACCTTCACGCTCGAAGACCGTCCGGACCTGAAGTGGCCGGCCGACGTCTATCTCGAAGGCTCGGACCAGCATCGCGGCTGGTTCCATTCCTCGCTGCTCGAGGCTTGTGCGACGCGCGGTCGCGCGCCCTACAACGCCGTTGTCACCCATGGCTTCACCATGGATGAGAAGGGCGAGAAGATGTCGAAGTCGAAGGGCAACACCGTCACGCCGCAGGAAGTGATGAAGGACGCCGGCGCCGACATCCTGCGTCTGTGGGTGATGACGACCGACTACTGGGAAGATCAGCGCCTCGGCAAGACGATCATCCAGACCAACATCGACGCCTATCGCAAGCTGCGCAACACGATCCGCTGGATGCTCGGCACGCTCGCCCACGACAAGGGCGAGGAGATCGCCTATGCCGACATGCCGGAACTCGAAAAGCTGATGCTGCATCGCCTGGCCGAACTCGACCAGCTAGTGCGTGAAGGTTATGACGCCTTCGACTTCAAGAAGATCGCTCGCGCGCTGATCGACTTCTCCAACGTCGAGCTGTCGGCGTTCTACTTCGACATCCGCAAGGACGCGCTCTACTGCGATGCTCCGTCGAGCCTGCGCCGCCGGTCGGCACTTGCCGTGATCCGCAAGCTCTTCGATTGCCTCGTCCTGTGGCTGGCGCCGATGGTGCCCTTCACCACGGAAGAAGCCTGGCTGTCGCGCAAGCCCGATGCGGTTTCTGTGCACCTCGAGCAGTTCCCGGCGATCCCTGCGGAATGGAAGAACGACGCGCTCGACGCCAAGTGGGAGAAGATCCGCGCGGTGCGCACGGTCGTCACCGGCGCGCTTGAAATCGAACGCAAGGACAAGCGTATCGGCTCGTCGCTGGAAGCGGCACCGGTCGTCCACGTCGCCGATCCGGAGCTCCTGAAGGCGCTGGAAGGTCAGGACTTCGCCGAGATCTGCATCACGTCAGCAATCACCATTGAGGCGACCGAAGGTCCTGCGGACGCGTTCCGTTTGGCTGACGTTGCCAAGGTGGGCGTCGTGCCGAAGCTTGCCGACGGCCAGAAGTGCGCACGCTCCTGGCGGATCACCACGGATGTCGGGTCAGACCCGCTCTATCCTGACGTCTCCGCCCGTGACGCCGCCGCCTTGCACGAGCTCGGTTTCAAGGCTTGAGCGATTGTTACCGGATGAATTGCACTCGTTGCGTTCATCCGGTAAAACCTGCCCGAAATTTGGCGGATTTTTACGTCAAGGGCGCTTGGGTGGCCGCGCTGACCAGTGGCCGGCTGGAAGGAAATTCATGGAAATGACACGAGAGTTGCGAGTGTTTGCCAGCGTAGCCGCCATTTTGACGAGCGGCGTGGTGCTTTCGGGCTGCATCGGCGGCCCGACCTACGGCACGGACAAGACGGCTGGCGAACAGCTCATGGACGACCTCGGCAGCGTCGCAAGCTTCGGCCCGCCGAAGCGTGATCCGGTCAAGTATCAGCCGCGCGCAGGTCTCGTTCTGCCGCCGTCGGCCCAGCAGACGGCGCTTGTCGAGCCGCAGAAGTCGCTTGCCAGCCGTGAGGCGAACCCGGAATGGGTCGAATCTCCGGAAGAGGTTCGCAACCGTCTGCGCGAAGAGGCCGACGCCAACAAGAACAACCCGAACTATGTTTCGCCGCTCGCCAAGGCCAGCGCCAACGGTCGCCGCCTGTCCGCTAAGGAACAGCAGGAAGCCTATCGTGAAGGCCGCAAGATCGAGATGGGCGCCTATTCCGACAAGCGCCGCTTCCTCAGCGATCCGCCGCTCGACTACCGTCGTCTGCCGGAAGGGGCCGAGACCGAACTCGGTGAGCCGGAGAAGGACAAGGAGCGCCGCCGCAAGAAGGAAGCGCAGATCAAGAACACCGGCTCCAAGTGGTACTGGCCGTTCTAAGGTCGTCGCGCGGCTCCGTTAAGATCGAGAGCTGAGCCAACCCTTTCATCATGCAGTTCCAGGCAGAGACGCCCTTGGCGTTTCTCCAAAAACCGCCTTAAGCAGCGCCGAGCCATGACCATCAGCATTCGCGACGCCCGCCCGGAAGATGCCGAAACCATTCTGCGCTTCGTCACCGAACTTGCCGTCTACGAGAAGGAGCCCGACGCTGTCGAGGCGACCGTCGAGATGCTGCAGGATTCGCTGTTCGGAACCGGCGCCATCACCCGTGCAGTGATTTGCGAAAAGGACGGCAAGCCGGCGGGTTTTGCCATGTGGTTCTACAATTACTCCACCTGGCAGGCGCGCAAGGGTCTCTATCTTGAGGATCTTTACGTCACGCCGGACTGCCGCGGTTCCGGCGCCGGCAAAATGCTTTTGAAGCATCTGGCAAAGATCGCCGTCGACGAAGGTTGCGGCCGCTTCGAATGGAGCGTGCTCGACTGGAACGAACCGGCGATCCGGGTCTACGAGGCTGTTGGTGCCGAGCCGATGTCGGAATGGACGCGCTACCGTCTCTCGGGCGCGGCGCTGGCAAGCTTTGCGGCCGACTGAACGATTTCATGAGGAGGGGAGGTTGGCTTCCTCTCGCGCGAGGCCGTAGAGATCAAGGCTGGCTCTTAGCGTTTCCCGGCGAAGAACTCTCTGAGAATCTCGGCCGCTTCCCGCTCGGCGAGCCCGGAATACACGTCCGGCGCGTGGTGGCAGGTGGGAGAGCCGAAGAAGCGCACGCCGCTATCGACGGCGCCGCCCTTGGGGTCGTCGGCACCATAATAGAGACGGCGGATGCGCGCGAATGAAATGGCCGCGGCGCACATGGTGCAGGGCTCCAGGGTCACGTACAGGTCGGCTCCCGTCAGCCGTTCGTCTTTAAGGACGGCTGCAGCCTCGCGGATGGCGACGATTTCGGCATGCGCGGTCACGTCGTTGAGTTCGCGGGTGCGATTGCCGGCGCTGGCGACGATCCGGCCGTCGAAAACCACCACGGCGCCGATCGGCACTTCGCCGCGTTCGGCCGCCTTCCTGGCCTCTTCGAGGGCCGCATCCATGTAGCGTGTCGTCTCAGCCATCGCTCAAACAATAATTTCTCTTAACCCACGGGCCGCGACCTGATAGGACAGCCGCAAAAGGCAGGCAACACAAATGACATCCAAAGACAAGCCCACGCGGCCTGGCGGCAAGTCCGCCGGCCGGGACAAGAAACCGCATTTCGCCGACAAGCGGGGCGATGCGCCGAAAAAGGCTGCAGGAGCCAAGACTTCCGGCCCGAAGGCTTTCGGCGCCAAGAGCTTTGGCGCGAAGGCTTCCGATCCGAAGTCCGGCGCCTCGCGTCCGGCAAGAGAACGCCCGAGCGCAGCCGCGCCGGCCGCCGACGAACCGCAGCGCATTTCCAAGATCCTGGCGCGCGCCGGCGTGGCTTCGCGCCGCGACGTCGAGCGGATGATCATGGAAGGCCGTATCAAGCTCAACGGCGTCATCCTGGATACGCCTGTCGTCAACGCCACGCTCGCCGATGCGATCGAGGTCGACGGCCAGCCGATCCGCGGCATCGAGCGTACGCGCCTGTGGCTCTACCACAAGCCGGCCGGCCTGGTGACCACCAATGCCGATCCGGAGGGACGCCCGACCGTTTTCGAGAACCTGCCGGACGAACTGCCGCGCGTGCTGTCGATCGGCCGCCTCGACATCAACACCGAGGGCCTGCTGCTTCTGACCAACGATGGCGGCCTCGCGCGCGTGCTCGAATTGCCGTCGACCGGCTGGCTGCGCCGCTACCGCGTGCGCGCACACGGCGATGTCGATCAGGCAGCGCTTGACCGGCTGAAGGATGGTATTGCCGTTGATGGCGTTCTTTACGGCGCGATCGAAGCAACGCTCGACCGGGTCCAGGGCTCGAATGTCTGGATCACCATGGGTCTGCGTGAAGGCAAAAACCGCGAGATCAAGAACGTGCTCGGCGCACTCGGCCTCGACGTCAACCGCCTCATCCGTATCTCCTATGGACCGTTCCAGCTCGGCGAACTGCCGGAAGGCCACGTCCAGGAAATTCGCGGCCGCACGCTGCGTGATCAGCTGGGTCCGCGCCTGATCGAGGACGCCAAGGCGAACTTCGACGCGCCGCTTTACAATGACCAGGCGGCAACCTTTGCAGGCGACGCTGAAGACGACGCTGCTGATACACGCAAGCCGGAGCGCGGCAACCGCTGGGAAAAGCCGGAAGACAAGCGCGAGCGCGCGCTGTCGCGGCTCGACACCCGTCGCGACGATCGCCGTGACGGCGGCCGCAAGGAAGGGCCTCGTGGCAAGGGTGGTCCGCGCGACGACCGTGACGCCAAGTTCGAGGACCGTCCGAAGCGCGCCCCGGCGCAGCGTGCCCGCACGGCCAACGTCTGGATGGCCCCGGGTGCACGCCCGCTGAACGACAAGAAGGCGAAACCCGCTGAAGGTGACGCCACCGAGAAGCCCGTTCGTCGCGAACGTCCGGAAAGCGCGCCGAAGAGCAAGCGCTACGGCCGAAACAAGGACGGGTTTGCGACCAAGACGACCGGTAAGTTCGACCCGGACCGCAAGGGCGGATCGCACAGGGACTTCGATCGTCCGGCCTCTGCCGCTCCGGTGAAACGTCGCGACGAAGAGGGCGAATGGATCAGCGCCAGCGAGCCTGCCCGTCGCGGCAAGGACGAAGGCCGGGATGGCGGCTTCGGCCGGCGCAAGTCGGGCGATGCGGGAGACCGCAGGTCGCGCGATCACGGTGACCGTCCTGCACGCCGCGAAGGCGGCGACCGTCCGGCGCGTTTCGAAGGTGGACAGCGCAGCTTCTCCGACAAGCCTCGGTTCCCGCGTGCGGATGGTGATCGTCCGCCGCGTCGTGAGGGTGGTGACCGCCCGCGTGGCGATCGGCCAGCACGCGCCGAAGGTGGCGACCGCCGGTTCGACAAGCCGCGCACGCCGCGCGCAGACGGTGATCGTCCGTCGCGCCGCGAAGGCGGTGATCGTTCGTTCGGCGATCGGCCCGCGCGCGCCGAGGGTGGCCCGCGCAGCTATTCCGACAAGCCAAGGGCGCCACGCGCCGAGGGCGATCGTCCGCCACGCCGCGAAGGCGGCGACCGTCCGTTTGGCGACAAGCCACGCGGCAAGTCCTTCGGCGAACGGTCCGGCGGCCCGCGCGGCGGCAAGCCTGGTGGTGGTAAGCCAGGCGGCGCTGGTCGCTCCGGTGGCGGTGGACGCCCGGCCGGCGGCAAACCGCGCGGCAGGGGAAACTAAGCGGCCGTGCGTATCGTCGGTGGAGAGTTTCGGGGTCGCAGCCTGGCGACCCCAAAGTCCAACGATATCCGTCCGACCACGGACCGGACGCGCGAAAGCCTGTTCAACATCCTGAGCCATTCGCACCCGGAGGCCCTCGACGGCACCCGGGTTCTCGATCTTTTCGCCGGCACCGGCGCGGTCGGCATCGAGGCGCTGTCGCGTGGGTGCCGGCAGGCGCTCTTCGTCGAGCAGAGCGTAGAGGGCAGGGGGCTGCTTCAAACCAACATCGAGGCGCTTGGCCTGCAGGGCCGGGCGAAGGTCTTCAGGCGAGATGCCACCAGCCTCGGTGGCGTCGGCACGATGGAGCCGTTTCATCTCGTCTTCGCCGACCCGCCCTACGCAAAGGGTCTGGGCGAGAAGGCGCTTTCGTCGGCCGCCGCCGGCAACTGGCTGGTTCCCGGCGCGCTGATCGTGCTCGAGGAACGGGCCGACGTCCAGCCGGCGCCGGACGCCGTCTTCGAGCGCCTCGACGTCAGGGTCTTCGGCGATACGCGCATGCATTTCTACCGGTTCGGCGGAGCTTGATGCCGTAATTTCGGTTGTCTCGCCGGGATCCTGGAGCGCTATGCGTTCACACGAACGCACAAAGGACGCTCTAGGCTGCCGCTGGGCCGCGCCGTTTCCTCAATCCGCCCGATGCGGGGGGCATGCCGATGCAGCAGGACCTTTCGATGACGAATCGTTTACGCGATGTCACGAGCCAGCCGACCGTGGCGCTCGCGCTGGGCGGCGGTGGCGCACGCGGGCTGGCCCATATCCATGTCATCGAGGCGCTGGATGAACTGGGCATCCGCCCGGTCGTCATCGCCGGGTCTTCCATCGGCGCGATCATGGGCGCGGGCATGGCGGCCGGCATGCGCGGCGAAGAGATCAAGGCGCACACGCTTTCAACCGTCGGTCACCGCCGCGAGGTGGTCAACCGCCTCTGGCAACTGCGGCCATCAAGCCTTTCCGAAGCCATGGCAAGCGGCTTTCGCTTCGGACAGTTCAATGGCGAGCGCGTTCTCAAGGCCTTCTTGCCGGCCGCGATCCCAGCGAAGTTTTCCGACCTCGAAATCCCGCTCAAGGTCGTCGTCACCGACTATTATGGCCAGACCGAGCACATCTGCGACAAGGGCGATCTGTGGCAGGCATTGGCCGCCTCCGCAGCACTGCCGGCAATCTTCAAGCCGGTGAAGATTGGCGGTCGAGTGATGATCGACGGCGGTATCTACAATCCCATACCCTTCGATCACCTGCGCGGCCTTGCCGATATCGTCATCGCCGTCGATGTCGTCGGCGGTCCCGACGGTGACGGCAAGACGATCCCGAGCCGCATCGACAGCCTGTTCGGCGCAAGCCAGCTGATGATGCAGTCGATCATCGCGATGAAGCTGAAAGAGGGCGCGCCGGACATTCTGCTGCGCCCGGATGTCGGCCGCTACCGGGTGATGGATTTCCTGCGTGCCCAGGAGGTGCTGAATGGCACCGCCGCCATCAAGGATCAGCTGAAGCGCGCCCTCGACGAACGCATGGGTGCGCCAAGGCTCGGCTGACCGGAGGGTGGCCCCGCGGTCAGGCGTTCTCGCGCTCGTCGGCGGGAAGGCCCGGCAGGACACGCTCGCCCGTCTCCTGGGAATGATCGACCTCGCGCTTCGGCTTGACCAGCGGCTCCGGTCTCACCGGCCGCGAATGCAGCATGTCGCGGCCGGCGGTGATGCCTTCGGCCTCCTGCAGCACCAGCCGCGCCTCGTCGCGCTTGCGGATGTCGTCCATGATCGCGATCGCCTCGTCGTCGCCGACGCCCAGGGCCTCCAGTGTCTTGCGGCCGAAGAGAAGACCTGACTCGAAGGTTTCGCGCAGTTCGTAGTCGACGCCCTTGGCGCGCAGCTCCAGCGTATGCAGGCGATCGTAGGAGCGGGCGTAAATGCGCGCATTCGGGTATTCGGACTGGACGAGGTCGATGATGTGGTCGGTCGTTTCCTTCTTTTGCGTGCAGACGGCGACGATCTTGGCCCGTTCGATACCGGCCGCACGCAGCACGTCCAGGCGATTGCCGTCGCCGAAATAGATGCGGAACCCGAAGGTCGCGGCTTGGCGCACGCGCGCGGCGGAATGGTCGATGATGGTCACGTCACGGCCGCCGGCAAGGAGAATCTGCGCGGCGATCTGGCCGAAGCGCGAGAAGCCGATCATCAGCACGTCGGCGTTGGCGCCATCGAAGTCCTCCTCGATCTCCTCGTCCATCTCGTCCTGCTCGTGCATCAGCTTTGGCGCGAGCATCGAGGCAAGCGGCGTCAGTGCCATCGACAGGGTGACGATTGCGACGAGCAGCGAGGCATCGCCGTCCGAAAAGACGCCGGCGGTTGCTGCGGCCGTAAACAGCACGAAGCCGAATTCGCCGCCCTGCGGCAGAAGCAGGCTGATGCGGACCGCGTCATTGTGGTGCGATCCCGTCAAGCGGCAGAGCCAGTAGAGCACCAGGCTCTTCAGTGCCATCAGCAGCGGCACAGCAATGATGATCAACTGGTAGCGCTCGACGATGACGCCGAGTTCCAGTGACAGGCCGACGGCCATGAAGAACAGCGCCTGCAGGATACCGCGGAACGGCTCGATGTCCGCTTCGAGTTCGTGACGGTAGGAGGATTCGGCCAGCAGCACGCCAGCCAGAAACGCCCCCATCGCCATCGACAGACCGGCGAGCTGCATCATGGTCGCCGCGCCCATGACGATGAGCAGAGCCGCGGCGATCATGACATCACGCGCGCCAGTGCGGGCGATGATCTGGAACAGCGGGTTCACGAGGTAGCGGCCGGCAGCGAAGAGCACGATGATCGCAGTCGTTGCGATCGCGAAGTCCTCAAGCGGCGGGGTCGTGTCCTCGGGCGCCTGCAAGGCCATCAGCGGTATCAAGGCCAGCAAGGGGACGATCGCCAGGTCCTGGAGCAACAGGATCGAGAAGGCGCGCTGCCCGTAGCGCGTGTTGCGGTCGTTGCCCTCGTCGAGGATCTGCATGGCAAAAGCCGTCGACGACAGCGACAGGCCGAAGCCGGCGATGATGCTGCCGCCGTGCCCGAGAAGCCCAAGGGCATAGATGGCGTAGGAGAGCAGGATGCCGGTGATCAGCACCTGTGCCGTGCCGAGGCCAAAGATGTCGCGTCGCATCTGCCACAGGCGCGAAGGTTTCAGCTCAAGGCCGATGATGAATAGCAGGAAGACGACGCCCAGTTCCGACACGTGCAGGATCTGCTCGCCCTCGGTAATGCTCTGGGCAACGGGGCCGATCAGAATGCCGGCCGAGAGATAACCGAGGATCGTGCCGAGGCCGAGCCGCTTGAAGATCGGGGCAGCGATCACCGCTCCGCCGAGCAGCATAAGAGCCTGGGAATAGATGATCGGTGTCGTTGCCATGCCTTAAGGCTTTCACTCTTGCGTCACCGAGCCCCTTTACGGAGCTTTCGGGAGCGCTTCATTTGCGGTGTTTGAGCGGGAATCAGGCCTACGCCCTTGATGCCTGCTTCGCCGCACAATAAATGGGGCAGGAACGAAAGGCCACACCATGTCAGACACGATCGATTCCGCCGACCTCGAAAAACGCGCCTCCGAACTCGTGGATCTCGCCCGCAAGGCCGGCGCGGACGCGGCCGATGCGGTGGTGGTCCGCGGCCGCTCCCGCTCAGTCTCCGTGCGCCTCGGCAAGGTCGAAGCGACGGAAGCCTCCGAGAGCGATGATTTCTCGCTCCGGGTGTTCGTCGGCCGGCGCGTTGCCAGCGTTTCGGCCAATCCGGGCTTCGACCTGAAGCTGCTTGCCGAACGCGCGGTTGCCATGGCCAAGGCCTCGCCGGAGGACCCGTTCGCGTCGCTTGCGGATGCGGACCGGCTGGCGAAATCCTATCCGGACCTCGATCTCTTCGACCCGACCGACGTGTCGACCGAAAGCCTGACCGAGGCAGCACTTGCTGCCGAAGAGGCAGCGCTTGCCGTCTCCGGCGTTACCAATTCCAGCGGCGGTGGCGCTTCGGCCGGCATGGGCGGTCTCGTGCTCGTCACCTCGCACGGCTTTTCCGGTTCCTACATGGCTACGCGCTTCGGCCTGTCCGTCAGCGCCATCGCCGGCGAAGGCACCAAGATGGAGCGCGACTACGACTACGACAGCCGTCTCTACATCGCGGACCTGCGCGCTTCCGACGAGATCGGCCGAATTGCCGGCGAGCGTGCGGTTGCGCGCGTCAACCCGCGCCAGGTGCCGACCGCCAAGAACGTCACCGTCGTCTTCGACCCACGCATGGCGCGCGGCTTCGTCGGGCATCTGGCGGGCGCCATCAACGGCGCCTCGGTCGCCCGCAAGACAAGCTTCCTGCGCGACAAGATGGGCAAGCAGATCCTGAAGTCGGGCCTCTCGGTGACGGACGATCCGCTGATCGTGCGCGGCTCGTCTTCGCGCCCCTTCGATGGCGAAGGCGTGCGCGGCGAAAAGCTCGTCATGGTCGAGGACGGAGTGCTCAAGCACTGGTTCCTGTCGACCTCGGCTGCGGCCGAGCTCGGGCTTCAGACCAACGGCCGTGGCGTGCGCGGCGGTCCGACCGTCAACCCGGCCTCGACCAATCTTGCGCTCGAGCCCGGTTCGATCTCGCGCGAAGATCTGATCCGCAGCGTCGGGACCGGCTTCTACGTCACCGAGCTGATCGGCCAGGGCGTCAACATGGTGGCGGGCGAATACAGCCGCGGCGCCTCCGGCTTCTGGATCGAGAACGGCGAACTCACCTTTGCGGTCTCCGAGGTCACGATCGCGTCCAATCTGAAGGACATGTTCATGGCGCTGACGCCCGCCGACGACATCGACCGCAAGTTCGGCGTCGCCGCGCCGACACTGGCGATCGAGGGCATGACGCTCGCCGGCGTCTAGGCGCGGCATCTTAAGCAACGAGACGAAGCGTGCGGTTTTGCGCGCACGCCCCGCTTCCATAGTGTATGAGGGAGCGGGCTGACGAGGATTTCTATGTCTGACGAAGCACGATCGGTCGTGGATTGGGAAGCGGATCTCCAGTTGATCCGCACCGCCGCGGTCGCTGCCGGACAAACGGCGCTTGGATATTTCCGCAAGGGTCCGGATGTCCGTTGGAAGAATGAAGGGCGCTCGCCGGTGAGCGAAGCGGATCTCGCGGCCAACGATGTGCTGAAAACCCGTTTGCTTGCAGCCAGGCCAGACTACGGCTGGCTGTCGGAAGAGACGGATGACGACCGCAGCCGGCTTTCCCGCGAAACGGTTTTCGTCGTCGATCCGATCGACGGTACGCGCGCCTTCATCGCCGGCAAGGAGCTCTGGTGCGTCAGCGTTGCCGTCGTCCACGGTGGCCAGCCTGTCGCCGGCATCCTCTATGCCCCGGCGCTTGACGAACTTTTCGAGGCGGTTGCGAGTGGCCCGGCGCTGAAGAACGGCGATCCGATTTTCGTGCGCGAGGCAAAACCCGGTGAGACGCTGCACCTTGCGGCCGCCGAAGATACGATCGGCATGTTCGCCGGCGCCTATGGCAACCCCGTTGCGCGTGTGCCGCACGTGCCGTCATTGGCTTACCGGCTGGCGATGGTTGCCGACGGGCGGATCGACGGTACGCTGGTGAAAAAGAACGCCCATGATTGGGACCTGGCGGCAGCCGACCTCATTCTTGCGCGCGCCGGAGGGGGACTTGCCGACCTCACCGAAACGTCCTTGTCCTACAATCGCCCCGAAGTTGTTCATGGGGTTCTCTGTGCGGCCGCAAGGCCGCTGTTGCCGGGCCTGATTGCCGCCTCGCGGTCGCTGGAGCCCCATTGACCTTTGGGGCCGAATGCCTCAAATCATCGCCCACACCCAATAAAAATAAATGGAATTCCGATGGCTCACGACACCGAGAAAAAACAACGTCTGCATCTCGTCTTTGGCGGCGAACTCACCACGCTGACGGACGTCCACTTCCGCGACCTGGACAAGCTCGATATCGTCGGCATCTACCCGGACTACGACAGCGCCCTTGCAGCCTGGAAATCCAAGGCGCAGATGACCGTAGACAACGCCCACATGCGTTACTTCATCGTCCACATGCACCGTCTGCTCGACCCGGAAAACGGCTGATGCCGATGCAGTCGGGATGCGCGGCGCATAGCCGCGTGCCGGTTCTATGCGAACTTTGGCTGGCTGACGCGGCCGGGGACGGTGTCTCGTCATGAGCAGTTTTCGTGCGCGTCTGGCGCTATCCAGCTATCGCTGGATCGGCTCGGCGATCTACCCATTGGTCTGGTCCTACCTTGCCATTCGCGCCGCGAAGGGCAAGGAGGATCCTGCCCGCCGGCGCGAGCGCTACGGGCATGCGAGCGCGCCGCGCCCGCAGGGACCGCTCGTCTGGTTCCACGCCGCAAGCGTCGGCGAGACCAATGCAGTCATCCCGCTGATCAAGGAAATCCGCAGGCGCGGCATCCACGTCATCCTGACCACGGGCACGATGACGTCTGCACGCGTCGTCTCCGAGCGTCTTGGCGCGTCGGTGATCCACCAGTATGTCCCGCTCGATTTCAAGCCGGCGGTCAGCCGGTTCTTGAGCTATTGGGAGCCGGACCTGGCAATCATTGCCGAATCCGAAATCTGGCCGATGACCATCCTCGAACTCGGTCGCCGCCATATTCCTCAAGTACTGGTCAACGGTCGCCTGTCCGACCGGACTTTCGCCCGCTGGAAGCGCCGCCCGGCACTTGCCGATGCGCTGTTTGAGAACCTGGCGCTGGTGATTGCCCAGTCCGATGTCGATGCGGACCGCTTTCGCACACTCGGCGCCCTGCCGGTGATGGTTTCCGGCAACCTGAAAGTCGATACCGACGCGCCGCCGCACGATCCGCAGGCGCTTCGCGAATACCGTCAGCAGATTGGCGCCCGCAAGACCTGGGCGGCGATCTCGACCTTCGACGGCGAGGAGAACGCCGCCGGCGTCGTGCACCGCGCGCTGAAGGAGCGCACCGGCCTTTTGACGATCATCGTGCCGCGGCACCCCGATCGCAGCGACGCCATCGAGGCTGCGCTGACGGCGAAGGGACTGAAGGTTGCCCGCCGCACCCGGCGTGATCCGCTGACACCCGATATCGACATCTTCCTCGGTGACACGATCGGCGAGATGGGGCTCTATCTGCGCCTGACCGAGGTCGCTTTCGTCGGCCGTTCGCTGTTTGCAGAAGGCGGCCAGAACCCGTTGGAGCCGGCGATGCTCGGCTGTGCGGTCCTGTCCGGTGGTAACGTCCAGAATTTCCGCGAGACCTATCAGACGCTCGCCAAGAACGGCAGCGCCAAGATCGTGCGCGACGTCGAGATGCTGGCCAAGGGCGTCAACTATCTGCTCGCCAACGACGACATGCGTCGCTCGATGATCGATGCCGGCCTTGAAACCGTGCAAGAGATGCGCGGTGCGCTGTCGGCGACGATGAAGGGGCTTGAGCCCTATATCAATCCGCTGATCGTCAAGGCACGCCTCAACCCGCCGACCGACAACTGACACTGCAGGAAACATATGCCCGCCATGACCGCACCGAAAGCCATCGCCGGTATCCTGTTCGACAAGGATGGAACCCTGCTCGACTACGCCAAGAGCTGGGTACCGGTGAACTACGAGCTGGCGCGGATTGCGGCAAAGGGCGACGAAGCCCTGGCCCGAACACTGCTGAAGGCGGGCGGCATGGATGCCGATACCGGCCATGTCCTGCCCGATAGCCTGCTTGCGGCCGGCAACACCGTTGAGATCGCGACCGGTTTCGTTGCCGCCGGTGCGCCTTTTACCGTCGCCGAACTGACGACGCTGCTCGACAGCCTGTTTGCGCGTTCGGCCGAGTATGCGGTGCCGGTCACTGATCTCGGCTCGTTCTTCGCTGGCCTGCATGCCAAGGGGTACCGTCTCGGCGTCGCGTCGAGCGACAACGAAAAATCGATCCGCGAAACCGCGAAGCGCTTTGGTTTCGACAGCTATCTGCACTACGTGGCGGGGTATGACAGCGGCTACGGCGTCAAGCCCGAACCTGGCATGGTACTCGGCTTTTGTGCCGCGACCGGGCTTGATCCGCGCCAGGTCGTCGTCGTCGGCGACAACAACCACGACATGCACATGGGCCGCAACGCCGGCGTCGGCATGACGGTCGCGGTCTTGACCGGCACCGGCTCGCGCCAGTCGCTCGCAGCGGCCTCCGATCATTGCCTCGCCGACATCACCGAGCTCGAAGCCGTTCTCTAGGGAATGACCGGGGAGCGAAGGCGGTCTGGTCGTCGTTGCTTCTCCGTATCTTCGCGCTCCCGACCCGGTTCCGCATAGCTGTGATAGCCGCATCCGTCTCAATCGCTTGCGTTTTTCCGCGTTCTGACGTTTTTTGTGGCAGTTGCCGGGTTCGGTCCCGGCGGCGGTTTTAAACCGTCCCTCCCGGAGAGGAAGGACTTCAGCGGCCGGGAGGCCATGGAACGAAGATGGTATCGGAAGCGCCGCCATTCTGGTGGACCAAGGCGGATTGGCGTGCTCGTGCCTTGTGGCCGTTTTCATGGGCTTACGGGCGCATTGCCGGCATGCGCATGGATCGCGCCCAGCGGGCCACGGTTCCCGTCCCGGTTATCTGCATCGGCAATTTCACCGTCGGCGGTGCCGGCAAGACGCCGACGGCGATCGCGCTTGCACGCGCCATCCGCCAGAAGGGTCTGAAGCCCGGCTTCTTGAGCCGCGGCTATGGCGGTTCGCTCGACGTGACGACCGTCGTCGATCCCGAACACCATCGCGCGCGCGACGTCGGCGACGAGCCGCTGCTTCTGGCGCGTGAGGCGCTCACCGTCGTCTGCCGCCGTCGCGTCGACGGTGCTCGCCGTCTGGTGAAGGAGGGCGTGGATATCATCATCATGGATGACGGTTTCCAGAGCGCGCGGCTGGCCTTCGATTTCGCGCTGCTTGTGATCGATTCTCGCCGCGGCATCGGCAACGGCTATCTTGTGCCGGCAGGGCCGGTGCGCGCGCCGCTGAAAAACCAGATCCGCCACGCCACGGCATTGCTGAAGATTGGCGGCGGCACGGAAGCCGACGCCTTGATCCGCCGCGCCGCGCGGGCCGGCAAGCAGATCTACGAGGCGGACGTCGTGAAGCGTGACGACGGATCGCTTGATGGCGTCAGGGTGCTCGCCTGGGCCGGTATCGCCGATCCCGAAAAATTCTATCGCACCGTGCGTGAGACCGGTGCCGTGATCGAGGAAACCCGCAGCTTTCCCGATCACCACCATTTTTCCGACGACGAGATTGGCGACCTGTTGGATCGCGCATCCGCCCTGGGGTGCACGCTGGTCACCACCGCCAAGGACATGGTGCGGCTGGAGCCCGGCCACGGCCGCGCCGCCGAGCTGGTTGATGCAAGCAGGGTGATCGAGATCGACGTCAGGTTCGATGATCCGTCGGCGCCTGCGAAAATCATCGAGACGGCGATCGCCGCCGCGCGAGGACGCAAGCTGCGCGAGGGCGCTGGCAAATAGCGGCAGTCTCTCGTGCGGTCATCCTGGTTGAGGGGAGGCGCGAAGGCTCGCGTCGATGGGGCTTAAAGCGCGTCGCGACCGTTCAGGTTCGCTCCTTGCGCATTAAGCCTTTCATTTTTCGCTCATCGATATCGCAAATCCGCCGCGCATTTTTGCGCGCGATGCTCTAGCGGCGCTGGTTCGGCAGGGCACCGGCGCGTTTTTCGGCCTCGAGCGAGGCTTCCGCGTCGATATAGGGCTCCTGTCTGGCAACGCTCCAGTAGCGCAGCTCATCGACGGGGATGGTCTTGCCGGTCATGGCGCAGATCACATGCGAGCCAGCAAGGACGATCTGGAAGTCGCCGTCGAGATAACGGATCTTCGCCTCGCGCGACGTGCTTCCTTCAAACCGGTTCATCATGCTCGGCGCCCATTTTGTCTTCGTGGTGTTTCCTTGGTCTAGCTCGGCATTCCGCAAAATGCCAGCCGCATTTCACAACGTCGCGCCCGATCAGCTTCGTCCGAACAGCCGCTCGATATCGGTGAGCTTGAGTTCGATGTAGGTCGGCCGGCCATGGTTGCATTGCCCGGAACCAGGCGTTGCCTCCATCTGCCGCAAGAGTGCGTTCATTTCCTCGGTGCGCATGCGCCGGCCGGAGCGAACCGAGCCATGGCACGCCATCGTCGCTGCGAGATATTCAAGCCGGCTCGTCAGGCCGCTTGCCGTATCCCACTCGGCAAGCTCGTCGGCCAGCTGGCGCACCAGGCCGACGGCATCCATTTCGCCGAGCATCGCCGGCGTCTCGCGCACGGCGATCGCGCCGGGGCCGAAACGTTCAATCGCGAGACCGAGACGGGCGAATTCCGCCGCATGCGCGATCAGCCGGTCGCAGTCGTCTTCGGAAAGGTCGACGATTTCCGGGATGAGCAGCGCCTGGGCGGCAACCGGTCGCGAATGCAGCGCCGTGCGCATCGCCTCGAACACCAGCCGTTCATGGGCGGCATGCTGGTCGACGATGACAAGGCCATCATTGGTCTGCGCGACGATATAGTTCTCGTGCAGCTGCGCCCGGACCGCGCCGAGCGGGAAGGATTGAGGCTGCGATGCCTCTGGGGCTTCGGCTGCCGGCGCAGGCACGACCCCTTCGAACGGCGCTGCGATCCGTGCCGAGGGTGCCGAGAAGGCGGCGAAGCTTGCCTGCGGGGTTTCTCCGAGCTCGCGCAGCATGGCGCCGAAATGCGCCGGGCGGGAAGGGGATGTCTCTGCGCTCCAGGGCTCAGGGCGGTAGTTGCCGGAGCGGAAGGCTTGCATCATGCCGCGCGCGCCCGTTGTCGCGGCGCGGTCGCCTTCGCGGTTCAACGCTTCGCGGATCGCGCCGATGATGAGGCCGCGGATGAGGCCGGGATCGCGGAAGCGGACATCGGACTTCGCCGGATGCACGTTGACGTCGACAAGCTCGGGATCGAGCGCGATCGACAGCACCGCCACCGGATAGCGGCCACTCGGGATCGTCTCGGAATAGGCGGCGCGGATCGCCGACAGCAACATCTTGTCCTGCACCGGCCGTCCGTTGACGAAAATATACTGCTGCAGCGAGTTGCCGCGGTTGTAGGTCGGCACACCGGCAAAGCCGGTGAGCTCGACGTCTTCGCGCGCCGCGTCGATCTCGATGGCATTGTCGCGGAAATCCTTGCCGAGCACCTGCGCCATGCGCGCCAGGCGGTCCGCGCCGGTCGCTGGAAACTCCAGCGTCGAACGGTCGCTGCCGGAAAGAACGAACCGAACCGCCGGGAAGGCGATGGCCATGCGGCGCACCACTTCCGAAATTGCCGCGGCTTCCGCCTTTTCCGACTTCATGAACTTGAGACGGGCAGGTGTTGCGAAGAAGAGGTCGCGGACCTCGACCACTGTTCCGGTGTTGGCCGGCGACGGGCGGACGGCGTCCGTCTTGCCGCCGTTGACGGCGATGATCGCACCTTCGTTGGCGCCAGCTGCGCGCGTCGTGATCGACAGCCGGGCGACCGAACCGATCGACGGCAGCGCCTCGCCGCGAAAGCCAAGCGTGCGGATATCGAAAAGGCTGTTGTCGAGCTTCGACGTACAATGTCTGCGAACCGCCAGTTCGAGGTCAACAGGCGTCATGCCGGAACCATTGTCGGTGACACGCAGCAACGTCTTGCCACCGCCGGCGGTTGCGATCTCGATCCGCGTTGCGCCGGCGTCGAGCGCATTCTCGATCAGCTCCTTGGCGGCGCTGGCGGGGCGTTCGATCACTTCGCCGGCGGCGATCTGGTTGATGAGGGTTTCTGAAAGCTGCTTGATGGCCATGCCGCATTTTCCCGGATTCGCCGGCGAAACGGAAGAGGGCACGGCGTCTCGTCCCCTACCTCTCGTTCACGTCGGAAGGGCCGGAAAAATGATCGCGGGTTTAATGGGCCCTTAACACTCTGCTGCGATTTTCCACAACAACCTGAATGATCACGGGTTTTGTCCTTTGAGCATTGCGGCGTAGCTGGACGCCGTACTCCCTTCGCTTAAAGAGATGCCTGCCAAGGCCACCCCAGCATGTCCCGAAATGTAACCGCCGCTGCTCAGCCGCGCGTCTTTTCCGACGCATAACGGTCGCCGCAGCACTTTGATTGGCTGCGTGTTTTTCCCTTGGATCGGAGACGATCCAGCAAGCATGCAGTAGGCGAGCGAGGACATCGCGATGAACGATGGGGCGTCGATCGGCGCGGACATCAACAGGGTCATTCTTGAGTCGAGTTGCGACGCACTCGGCATCGCTATGCTTGTCTGCAGTCGGGACGATACCATTCTGTTTTCCAGTCGCACGATGCTGCAGTATTTTCCGGTGCCTGCCGAAATTCTGCTGCCCGGGACGCGGCTGAGGGACTTTCTCGGCGCTGTCTACGACACCGGCGTCCGTCCAGGCACCGTGCCGGAAAGCAGCCGGCGGCGTACCAATCGCGAGGACTGGATTGCCGAGCACATGGCGCTGCATTGGCGCGAGCGCTACGAGAGCGTCGAGCGCGCTGGCCGCACGCGGTGGATTTCGATGCGCAAGCGCCGCCTGTCGAGCGGCATGGGCATCCTGTCGATCAGCGACGTCTCCGACCAGAAGAAGCGCGACGATCAGTTGCAGACGGACCTGGAGCGGGTCGAGCTGACCGAAGAGATCCTCGACGCCCAGCCCAATCCCATATGCGTGAAGGATCGCAACCTCAACTATATCGCGGTCAACAAAGCCTTCTGCCTGATCCACGACCTGCCACAGGACGGGATCCTCGGCCGCTCCGCCTGGGACCTGGTCGACAGTGAAATGGCGGAACGGTTCGAGCAGTCGGATCGGCTGGTGCTTGAAACCGGCAAGCCGCATTCACAAGCCGAACACATCGTGCGCGCCGACGGCAGCGATCTCTGGGTGCTGACACGCAAGTATCGCGTGGGCATGCCCGGCCGTCACTTTGTCGTCACCTGCATGAACGACGTGACCGACATTGCCGTCTGGTATCAAAGCAGCGGCGAACCTCCCGTTGAGGCCGGGCTGCAGATCCGCGACTACAGCATTTTCGCGGCAGCACAGAATTTCTACGATCCCTTCCGGGCGCTGAACGTCCAGCAATTGGTCGAGGCGGGGTCCATGATCGAGACCTTGCCTGCACGCGGCCTGCGCGTGCTGCTGGCAACTGGCGACCGATTGCTGGAAGAACGGCTTGTCGCCCGCCTGCGCGGATCGGGTCTCGACGCCTGCGCCGTTCGCGATGCCGACGAATTGCGTGCCTTCTCCCTCGCCATCGACGAAGCGGGGCTGAAACTCGACATCCTCCTGCTCGATGGAGCCTTCCCAGAGCGACAGAAGATCGGCTCCGCCTGGCGCGATAGTCCGATCCTTGCCGTTTCCGCAGAGCAGGACGGCGCCGCCGTGCTTGCGGAAGTCTTCCGTGTCTGCTCCGAACGGGGAGGCGTGACGGCATCAACGCAACCGGAGTGGTCGCTGTCATTCGAGGCCGAGGGGATTGCCCCCCCACCGCCCGCACCTCAGGTCGACGTGCTCGTCGCCGAAGACAACCAGATCAACCAGTTCGTCTTCACCCAGATCCTCGAAGGGCTGGGCGTCTCGCATCGCATCGCCGCCAACGGCCGCGAAGCCGTCGAGCTGTGGCACGAGCTGCAGCCGGCCCTTGTGCTGATGGATGTGTCGATGCCGGTGATGAACGGATTTGATGCGACCGTCGCCATAAGGTCGGCCGAAAAGGCGCGGGGACAGAAAACGCCCATCATCGGGGTCACCGCGCAGGCGCTCGATATCGACCTGCAGCAATGCAAGGCCTCGGGCATGGATGACCACATCATGAAGCCGGTGAGCCCGGATATGATCGAGGCGGTCTTGAGAAAATTCATGCCGGTAAAGGCAATACGCACGGCAGGTTGAGTAAAAAGCGTGTCAACTCGCTAGAATTGGGGAGGCCGATGGCAAATCTTGGCGTGGCGCGATATCGGATTGTTAACCGCGGATTGCGATCGTCTCAACCGAATTGCCGCTAAAGTGTAGAGCCCCATCCGTATGCGTCGCGTCCTCCTCGTTGCCCCAGCCCCGGCCGTGTCTGAACGGCACTGCCGGTTCGCGCCGCGGCGGCCCAAAGGGGGACGGCGATGATGATCGCGGAAACGCCCCATCACCGTGGCGGCCATGAACTGCCAGCTCTGCGGGCCGACATCGACCCGTTGACGGGGCTGGGCAACGCCCGTTGCCTGCGTCAAAGCGTCATCGACCTTGCAAGTGAGCGCGCCAGCGATCCTGCCCCCTTCACGATCGGCCTTGCCAACATCGATGGGTTCAAGCCGATCAACGATCTGTTCGGACCGGCAGCAGGGGATGAGATTCTCTGCCAGGTTGCCTACCGGCTGCAAGCCTGTGCGCCCGAGGGCGCGACGATCACCCGTTCCGAAAACGATGAATTCGCCTTCGTCCTGCCGCTCGTTTTCGAGCGCAAGGGTGCGGAAAAGATCGGCCAGATGCTGAAGGAGGTGCTCTCGGCCCCCTTCGACCTTGGCGACCGGCACGTGCGCCTGTCCGCTTCTTTCGGTTTTGCCGTCTATCCCTTCGCCGGCGAGGTGTTCGACGACCTCCTGAAAAGCGCTGATACCGCGCTCTATCGCTCGAAGCGCCGCGGCCGCGGCCAGATCACCGTCTATTCGCAAGAAATCGCCCAGGAGATGAAGCGCGCCACGCAGCTTGAACAGGCACTGCGCAACGCGATCATCGCCAACGAGGTCGATGTGCATTTTCAACCGATCGTCGATCTGCGCAACGATGCGGTCGTCGGCTTCGAGGCCTTGGCACGCTGGTGCGACGCCGATCTCGGTTATGTGTCTCCCGCCGTGTTCGTGCCGCTCGCCGAGGAGCGCGGCTTCATCGATTCGTTGGCCGAGGTCCTGTTGCGCAAGGCGGCCCATGCCGCATTGTCCTGGCCAAAGGAGCTTTTCCTCTCCTTCAACCTGTCCTCGGCGCAGCTCATGGATCCGACCACCAGCCGGCGGCTGCTGTCGATCATCAGCCAGATCGGCCTCGATCCGCGCCGCCTGGAGCTTGAGATCACCGAGACGGCGGTCATGGCCGATGCGGATACGGCCCAGAAGATCGTCTCGGAGCTGCGCGCCGCCGGTGTGCGCGTCTCGCTTGACGATTTCGGCACCGGCCAGTCGAGCCTCGGGCGGCTGAGGGATTTCTCCTTCGACAAGGTCAAGATCGACCGCGCCTTCGTCTCGCGCATCTCGGCCGATCGTGCTTCGGAGCACATCATCAAGGCGATCGTCTCGATGTGCGAGGGGCTTGAGCTTGAGGTGGTCGCCGAAGGCATCGAGGATTTCTCCGAGGCCTTGAAACTGAAGGCACTCGGTTGCGGTCTGGGGCAGGGCTATTTCTACGGAAAGCCGGCCGATGCGGTCGCGACGATGCGCTATCTCGCCGATCGTTATCGCGATCTTCAGGGGCAGGCCTGATCGGTCCTAGCACCGCTTGGTTTGTCGCGCACTTTTACGCTTCGTTCTCCGACAGGGCCGCGCGGTCGCGCCGCCCTTCCTCCAGCAGCCAGTCACGCACCCGTTTTGCCTGGGCGTTGAGCTCGCGCGAGCGTGGCCAGACGACGTAGAAAGCGAGCCCTGTCTTAAGCACGTGTCCGGCGACCGGAACCAGGGCGCCGGAGCGGATCTGCGGGTAGATCAGGTGTTCCCAGCCAAGCGCCACACCTTCCCCGGCCAACACCGCCTGCATCACCAGCACATAGTCGTTGATCGCGAGCCGTCGCGCCTGTTTCGGATAGGCGAGGCCGGCGCTGGCAAACCATTCGGTCCAGTCGCAGGCGCGGCGAACCGGTTCTTCGAGGTGGATGAGGTTGTGTCTCGGCAGATCGGCCGCCGTCTTCGGAAGGCCGTGTTGTTCGATATAGCCGGGGGTCGCCACCGCGTTGACGACCTCTTCGGCCAAGAGCGCCGCTTGGTAGCGCGGCCAATGGCTGGGATCGCCGCCGCGAATGCCGAGCGGGATCGGTTCTTCCTCAAGATCGAGATCGCGCACGCTGGTCTGGATGCGAAGGTCGATCTCGGGCAAATCCTCGCGCATGCGGTTGAGCCTTGGCAGCATCCACATCGAGGCAAAGGCGGTCGAGGCCGCCAGCGTCACATTGGTTTCGCGGCCCTTGGCGCGGATGTCTTCCGCCGATTTCTGGATGCGCGACAGCCCCACTGAAACGTCTGCGTGGAACTTCTCGCCGGCCTCGGTCAGTTCCACCGCCCGATGCACCCGGTGAAAGAGCGGCACGCCCAGCTGTTCCTCAAGGCCGCGGATCGCATAGGAGACCGCGGCCTGCGTCATGCCGAGCTCGTTGGCGGCGCGGGTGAAGTTCTGGTGGCGGCCGGCCGCCTCGAAAACGATGAGGCTTGCGGCCGATGGGAGCAGGCGACGCAGGTTTTCCATAAATCAAGCTTATCGGATGGATCGAATTTTTCCAGCGTTACAGAGAATATTTTCGCTCATAGCATCATCTCAGATGATGGGAGGATGCGGAATGGAAACGGCACTGGCAGCGACCGAGGCGGCACCGAGGCGGACGCGTGGGACGAGGCCACACCGGCGCGAGGGCGCCGGCCGCAGCCTCGGCGTTCCCTATATCAGCAGAAACATCCCGACCTATGATATCCTCGGCGAGGAAAGCCTGCTTCGGATCGAAGCGGTGGCCGACCGGATTCTTGCCGAAGTCGGCATCGAGTTTCGCGACGACCCGGCTTCGCTCGAGCACTGGAAGCGCGCCGGCGCCAGGATCGACGGCGTGCGGGTGACCTTCGAGCCTGGAATGCTGAAGGAGATCATCGCCTCGGCCCCACGCCAATTCACCCAGCACGCCCGCAATCCCGCGCGCAACGTGGAGATCGGTGGCAACAACGTCGTCTTCTCGCCGGCCTATGGTTCGCCCTTCGTCATGGATCTCGACAAGGGTCGGCGCTACGGCACGATCGAGGACTTCCGCAATCTGATCAAGCTCGCTCAGTCGAGCCCCTGGCTGCACCATTCCGGCGGTACGATCTGCGAGCCGGTCGACGTGCCGGTCAACAAGCGCCATCTCGACATGGTCTACAGCCACATCAAATATTCCGACCGTGCCTTCATGGGCTCGATCACGGCGGAAGATCGGGCAGAAGATTCGATCGATATGGCGCGCATCCTCTTCGGCCGCGATTTCGTTGACGAGAACTGCGTCATCCTCGGCAATGTCAACGTCAACTCGCCGCTCGTCTGGGACGGGACGATGACGAAATCGCTGCGCGCCTACGCACGGGCGAACCAGGCTGCCGTCATCGTGCCCTTCATTCTGGGTGGTGCCATGGGGCCGGTCACCAACGCTGGCGCCATCGCCCAGTCCTATGCCGAGACACTTGCCGGCTGCGCCCTGACCCAGCTCGAGCGCAAGGGCGCGCCTGTAATCTTCGGCAATTTTCTCTCGTCCATGTCGCTGCGGTCCGGGTCGCCCACTTTCGGTACGCCGGAGCCGGCGATCGGCAGCATGGTCGTCGGCCAGCTTGCGCGCCGCCTCGGCCTGCCGCTGCGTTGTGCCGGCAACTTCTCCAATTCCAAGCTGCCGGACGCGCAGGCGATGCAGGAGGGCGCCATGTCGATGCTGTCGGCGGTGCATTGCGGCGCCAACTTCATCCTGCACTCGGCGGGCTTCGTCGATGGGTTGCTCGCCATGTCCTACGAAAAATTCATGATGGACACCGACTTCTGCGGCGCATTGCATTCCTATCTCGCCGGCGTCGTCGTCGACGACAACACGCTTGCGATGGACGCCTTTCTGCAGGTCGGCCCCGGCAGCCATTTTCTCGGCTGCGACCACACGATGCGCAACTACCAGACTGCTTTCTGGGATTCAGGGCTGTCGGACAACGAGCCTTTTGAAAAATGGGTCGAGCAGGGCGAGACGGACATGGCGACCCGCGCCAACCGCGCCTGGAAGAAGACGCTTGCCGAGTACGAAGCGCCGCCCTTGGATGTAGCGGTAGACGAGGCGCTGGTCGATTATGTCACGCGCCGCAAGGAGAGCATGGCGGATGCCTGGTACTGACGAGGCCGTCACGGGCCGTCGCGCTCGAAGCATTGTCGAGAGACCCGCTGCTCCCTGAGCGCAAGCGAAAGCGGCGGTGCCAAGCACCGCCGCTCGCTGGAAGGCGTACTGAACTGCGTGATCACATGTTACTGCTGCGGCTGCTCGGTACCCTGCTGCATCGGCTGGGCCGGTGCAGTGGTCGTGGTCGAAGAGGTCGTCGAGGTGTCAACCGGCTGGTTGGCGTTCTGCTCGGCCACCTGCTGCGACTTGGTCTTGAACTCTGGCGCTGTCTTCAGCGTGTCGACGGTTTCGGTCGTCGTCAGCTTCAGCGCATCTGTGTTCGGCTGCTCGGCGATCGCGATCCGGTCGAACGGAACGGCGACGTTCTTTTCGCCCATGCCCAGGAAGCCGCCGACACCGATCACGGCCGCTTCGACGCCGCCATCCTTCTTCATGATCAGGTCGTTGATCTCGCCGATTTTTTCGTCACCGGCGTTGTATACGGTCTGGCCGATATAGGTGCTGGCCGCAATCTGGTCGGGCTGCTGCTCGGTCAGATAGGTGGCGCCGGCCGCAGCGACGTCTGCAGGTGCTTCTTCGCTAATCGGCGGCTTGGTCTGAGCCTGATCAGCAGGCGCGTCGCCGCCCGGAACCGGCTGCATCGTCTGCGGCTGGTCCATCGGCTTCGTTGCATCCTGCGCGAAAGACACCGGGGCGACAGCGAGGCCTATGAGAAGCGCGCCAGCCGCGACGGTCGTTGCGAGTTTCTTGGTCATATCAAACTGCCTTTCCTTGACGTTGTCTATCAAGGCGCGGGGGCCGGTTTCTGTTGCCGACATCCGCACCGGTGATACGGTCTCAACGCGCGGATCCAGGAACGGTTCCAAAAAAGCAGGCAAAAAATTCAGTGATGAGGGCGCGCTGATGTCGAACGCGATGCCATTACGTTCAATTGACGAATAAGAACTATGAGCCCATTGCCAGATTTATTATCGGCTTTGAATATATGTAAATTAGTAATTTATAATAATCTTCAGTTCATTCATGGAATTTTGATTGTTCTTGTCGATACTTGCGACAAGGCAGGAAATAGCGAAGTGCTTCTTCATCCTGCGTCCTGGACGATTTTCTCGATGTTTCTGCCGCGGCGCTTTCTCTCAGTTTCCTTTCTGTCCATCCTGGCGATGATCGGCCTCGTTCTCATCGAGCGCAATCTCTTCGGCGCGCGCTATTTTTCAGAGCGCGCTCCCAAGGTCGAACTCTACAATCTCTGGCACGCCTGGATCGCGCTCAGCCTCTCGCTCGCCGTCGTTCAAGGATTTACCCGCGATGCAGCGGGTTTCGGGGCGCCGGTGCTCCGGCTGGCCTCCGGTCGAGAACTCGGGATCTGCAGCGCCGCCTGGGTACTCGCTACCTTGATGGCACTCGCCTTCGTCATCGACCCGCTCGACTTCAGCCTGCTTGCGCGCGAAGACAGCCTGGTCGAATGGACGTCGGCTCTGCTGATCTTTGTCGCCTCTGGATTTCTGGCGGCCGCGGCAGCCGGACAGTTTCGCGCTGCCTTATCCGGAGAGGGGCGCCTCGCCTTTATCTCGGCTGCTGTTGCCGCCCTTCTGGCCGCCGGCTTCTTCGTGATCGGGATGGAAGAGATATCCTGGATGCAGCGCGTCTTCGGTTTTGCCACGCCGGAAGCATTGCTGGTCCTCAACAAGCAGCAGGAATTGAACCTGCACAACATCTCCACCGGCTTTTCGGAGCTGCTCTACTACGCCGGCAGCTTCGTCCTTCTGTCGCTGGCACCGTTCATCTGGTTATACCTGCGCACCGGTGTCGATCTTGGACGGCTGCAGGCCTTCGCCCCGAGCCTGCTGGTGCTCGTGGCAAGCGCCCCCATGGCTGCCTTCAACAGCGACAACTGGAGCATGCTGCCGACCCAGATGATGGCGATGACGACGGTGATCATGCTGCTGGTGATCGCGGATGTTGCGCTGAAGGCGGGACACTGGCGCGAGTTCATCCTGCTGACGGCGGCTGCCATCCTGATCGTCGTCATCCAGCAGCTCTTCGTGCTCAAGGCAGCTGATCTCGTGCGTCTGTGGGACCCAACCGAATACAAGGAGCTCTTCATCGCGCTGGGCCTCGCCATTTATGGGATCGAGGCCTGGTCGCGGCTGCGTTCCCACGCTGAAACCGCGTTGGTCTCCGTCGCTGGCGCCAAAAATGAAAATACCCCGCCGGGCGGCGAGGTATTGGAGGTATCCCGGAACGGGCGTTCTCAGGCGGCCTGAGCGGTCAGTGGCTCTCGCGCAGGACCTCGCTGCCGCTGCCGCCGACGAGGAAGTCGAGGTCCGCACCCTTGTCGGCCTGAAGCACCGTGTCCTGGTAGAGCTTGTAGTAGCCGCGCGTCCATTTCTGCGGCGGCGCCTGCCAGGCGGCCATGCGTGACTGAAACTCCTCGTCGCTGATCATCAGGTTGAGTTCGCCCTTCATCGCATCGAGCCGAATGCGGTCGCCGGTCTTGACGATCGCCAGCGGCCCGCCGGCATTCGATTCCGGGCTGACATGCAGGACGACGGTGCCGAAGGCGGTGCCCGACATGCGGGCGTCGGATACGCGCACCATGTCGCGCACGCCTTTTTCGACGAGGCGGCGCGGGATCGGCATGTTGCCGACCTCGGCCATGCCCGGATAGCCCTTCGGCCCGCAGCCCTTAAGGACGAGGATGGTATCCTCTGTCACCGGCAGGTCCGGGTCGTCGATCTTCGCCTTCAGTTCTTCGATCGTCTCGAACACATAGGCCGGCCCCTCGTGAACCAGAAGATGTTCGCTTGCGGCCGATGGCTTGATGACGGCGCCGTTGGGCGCAAGGTTGCCCTTGAGCACGCGGATGCCCGCGGCCGCCCTGAGCGGATTGTCGAGCGGGCGGATGACGTCGTCGTTATAGACTTCGGCATCTTCCCAGTATCTGCTGATCGGCACGCCGAAGACCGTTGGCGCGTCGGCGTGCAGCAGGTGCTGGATGCGGTTCATGACCGCCGGCAGGCCGCCGGCGTAGGCAAGATCCTCGATCAGATACTTGCCGGACGGCATGCAGTTGACGATGCAGGGCACCTGGCCGCCGACACGGTCGAAGTCCTCAAGACAGAGGTCGACGCCGGCCCGGCCGGCAATTGCCAGCATGTGCACGACGGCGTTGGTGGAGCCGCCAACCGCGGCATTGGCGATGATGCCGTTCTCGAAGTTCTTTTTGGTCAGGATCTTCGACAGGCGCAGGTCTTCATGCACCATCTCGACGATACGCTTACCCGTCATATGCGACAGCGCCATGCGGCGCGCGTCAACCGCGGGCAGGGCGGCGTTCGTTGGCAGTGACAGGCCCATCGCCTCGACGATCGAGGCCATGGTGGTGGCCGTGCCCATGGTCATGCACACGCCCGGGGAGCGCGACATGCCACTTTCGGCCGCCATGAATTCCTGCATGCTCATTTCGCCGGCGCGCACGGCCTCGGAGAACTTCCAGACATCCGTGCCGGAGCCGATGTCCTTGCCCTTCCACTTGCCGTTGAGCATCGGACCGGAGGAGACGACGATCGTCGGCAGGTCGACGGAGGCAGCACCCATGAGCTGGCCCGGCGTGGTCTTGTCGCAGCCGCCAAGCAGCACCACGCCGTCTATGCCATAGGCGCGGATCGCCTCTTCGACGTCCATGGCGAGCAGGTTGCGAAAGAGCATCGCCGTCGGGCGCATCTGCGTTTCGCCAAGCGAGGAAACAGGGAACTCGACCGGAAAACCGCCGGCTTCCCAGACGCCGCGCTTTACGCCTTCGGCAAGAATGCGAAGGTGGCTGTTGCAGGGCGTCAGTTCCGACCAGGTGTTACAGATGCCGATGATCGGGCGCCCGTCGAAGGCATGATCCGGAAACCCCTGGTTCTTCATCCAGGACCGATGGATGAACCCGTCCTTGTCCGTTCCACCGTACCAATGGCGGCTGCGCAGTTCTTTTTTCTTGTCGCTCATGCGAGCTTCCTCCTCACCATGCGATCTATCGCGTGGCTGAATTGTATGACTTTTTATTGGCGCTTCGCCAAGAGGCTCTGTTTTAGAGGCGGAATGACGGTTCGAACCGGCCCTTCACGCTTACGCCGAGTTCGAATGTCTTTCCGGCATGCGGATCGGCGGCGCGTGCCGTCTCGTCCATGTCCTGCCAGGCGCTCGTCACCATCAGCCTGTCTGCCTTGGCGCCGATAAAGCCAGGGCAACTCGTCTGCGTTGCCGGCAGTTTGTGCCGGGCGACCATGCTGCCGTCCGGCTTGTAGACATCGACCGTGCCTGTGCCCCAGCGTGCGTTCCAGATCAGCCCGTCGGCGTCACAGACCGAACCGTCCATGTCACCGGGATAGGGCTTGCTGTCGATGAGCACGGTCGGCTCGGCCTTCGGCAGGCCGGTTTCAGCATCGAGCTCGACGCGCATCAGCTTGTTGACGCGGCTGTCGATGAAGTAGCCGATCGTGCCATCCGGCGAGAAACAGATGCTGTTCGGAATGCTGATGTCGGCATAGAGCCTGGTCACCTTCGTGCCGGCGACATGATAGATCGCGCCGGACAGATCCTCGGCCTTGCGGCCCATGGTGCCGATCCAGAGCGCGCCAGAGGGGTGGACGCGGCCGTCATTGGAGCGGTTGGCCGGCTTGTCTTCGAGCGCCGTCAACAGGCTGAGCTGGCCCGATCTTGTGTCGCGCACAAACAGCCCCTGGTCGGAGGCAATCAGCTGGCGCGCGGGGTCGATGACCGCAAGCACGCTGCCGAGGAAGGGCAGCGCATGCACCGCCTTGCGGCCGCTTTCGAGGTGCAGCTCGTGCAACTCCTGGCCCTTGATATTGAACCACCAGGCGGTGCCGGTCGCCGGGTCGAAGGTCGGGCCTTCGCCAAGCTGGGACGGCGCCTCGTCGAGGATGCGGCCGGAAAAGGGGATGGCTTCCATAGCCTCAGCCTCCAAATGCTGCGTCGTAGGCGGCAAGCGTCGTGTGGGCGCGTTTGCTCACCTCGGCTGCGTTCATGCCAGGCTTATAGAGGCTCGAACCGAGACCGAAGCTGCGGATGCCGGCCTTGGCATATTCCGCGAAGTTCGTGTCCGAAACGCCGCCGACGGCCGCGATCTCCAGTTCCGGCGGCAGTATGGCGCGGATCGCCGTAATGCCGGACGGACCGAGTACGCTCGCCGGGAAGAATTTGAGCCCAGTGGCACCGGCCGCCGCTGCCGATAGCGCCTCGGTCGGGGTGAGGACGCCGGGCATGGTGACCATGCCCTTTTTCGCTGCGAGCGAGATGACCGCGGGCTCGACATTGGGGCTCACCATCAGCCGCCCTCCGACATCGGCGAGCTGCTCCACCTGAGCTGTCGTCAGCACCGTTCCCGCGCCGATCAGGCAATTTTCGGGCGCCATCTTCACGGCGGTTTCGATCGAGCGGAACGGATCGGGCGAATTCAGCGGGATCTCGATCGCAGTGAAGCCGGCCTCGATGAGGGCGCCGACGACACCTTCGGTTTCCTCGGGCTTGAGACCGCGCAAAATGGCGATCAGCGGATATTTCATCGGCGGGAAGGGGATGCGGTTCATGGGCTTGTCTTTCGTTCAGAGTGGCCAGATCGCCTGGGCGGCGGTCGAAAGGCCGGAGCGGACGGCCGTGTCGGCGTCAACGGTCTGGAGCGGACAGTCGAGGCTTTCGAGCGCGGCCTGATAAAGTGTGCCGAGGGAGCCGGAGGCGACGAGGCAGATGCTGTCGATCGTTCGGGCGGCTGCCAGCGCGCCGGCGATTTCAAGACCGATCAGCGTACCCGACAACAGCGCCTTGGCGTCGGTTGCGTCTGCGCCATGCAGCAGCTGTCCGGCGCGTGCGCCAAACAGCAGGCTGGTCCCGAGCGCCGGATTGGTGCGGGCTTCCGCCACGGCTGCTGCAAAGGCTGGATGATCGCCGGAAAAAATGTGCGCATCGGCGATCGAGTGGCTGAGGATCGAGTGCTTCGAAATTACATCGAACAACTCGCCGGTCATGAAGGTGGAGAAGCCGCTGACATTGCCGTCTTCGAGACGCACCCATTTGCTGTGGGTTCCCGGCATGCAGACGAGATGCCGGCCGCGGCCGAGTTCGGCTGCAGCGCCGAGCAACTGCGTTTCTTCGCCGCGCATCACGTCGGGATGCCGTTTGTCGCGTTGCGCAAGGCCGGGCAGGATGCGGATGTCGCGGGCGAGATCGGGCACCGCGACCGCGCGCGAAGCAATGTCCGAGAGTTTCGCCGGAGTGTCGAGATAGCCGGCTTCGACCCAGCCCTGCTTGGCGCCTGCCATGCCGCAGATGATCGCTGGCAGGTGGCTCGGCGCATCGACGGCGGACAGGTGCCGCTCAAGGATCGCGTGGAAGCCGGTCTTGTTGGCGGTGGTCATGCCTTCGCCGCTACGCCGCTCGGCGAGCACCGAGCCATCCTCGCCGATGATCCACAGCCGGAAACTCGTGGTTCCCCAGTCGACCGCGGCATAATAGGCTGCCGTCATCACAATGCGCCTCCATCGATAATCATTGTTTGCGCGGTCATGCCCAAGGAGCAATCCGACGCGAGGTAAAGGCAGGGACCGACGAGGTCGTCCGCCGTCAGGCTGCGTTTCAGGCATTGCCTTTCTTGCATGCCGGCGATCGCGTCGTCGCTTAGCCACAGCCGCTTCTGCCGTTCGGTAACGATCATGCCGGGCAGGATCGCATTGACGCGGATATTGTCGGGGCCGAGCTTGCCGGCGAGCGATTTGGTAAGGCCGATGATGCCGGCCTTGGCTGTCGCATAGGCTGGGATCTCGGCCATGTTGAGCAGATAGGCGATCGACGAGAAATTGATGATCGCCCCGCCACCGGCCCGACGCATGTGCGGTGCTGCCGCCTGGCTCATGAAAAAGAAGTGACGGAGATTGACGGCCTGGCTCTCGTCCCAGCTGGCTTCGGTCACCGTGTCCATGGGCTCGCGGTCGTCGCGCGCGGCGTTGTTGACGAGCACATGGAGCGCACCGAGCGCTGCGGCCGCCGTCTCTGCTGCCCTCCGTCCCGCCTCGGTGTCGCGCAGATCGGCCGCGATGAAAAGCGGTGCTCTACCCGTTTCGTCGGCAACCCTCTCGGCCAGCTCGCGGCTCGCCTGCTCGTCGATGTCGACAAAGGCGACCCGCGCACCTTGGCGCGCAAAGCCCTCGACCAGCGCGGCGCCAATGCCAGAGCCGCCGCCGGTTACCAGCACTGAGCGGTCGAGCAAATCGTGAAACTGTGCCCTAGGCGCCGGCATTGTCCTCAATCCCCAGATGGCCACGTCATGACGATGATAATTGTTCCATTATTTGGAACTTGATTTTAATATATGGAATTATCACGTTGAAGCGTCTATCTTGTCAAGGCCGAGCGCGCGATGCGCCGGCGGCTGTCAGGACGAGTGAGCCACGATGAGCAACGAAGCGATAGGCGCAATGGATGAAGCCCCGGCCGAGGCGTCAGGTACAGGCACGCTCGGCAAGGCGATCGCAGTGCTGGAAGCGGTGGTGACGGCCGATGGCCCGCAGCGCTTCACCGATATCCTAGCCAGATCCGGCCAGCCGCGCGGTACCCTGTACCGGTTGCTCAGCCACCTCGTCGAGGAAGGCTTGCTGATCCAGCGACGCGACCTTTCCTACGAGCCCGGCCTTCGGCTGCTGACGCTTGCCTATCGTTCCTGGTCGGCCAATCGGTTTCGCGACGTGGCTGAACCCCATCTCAGGCGCTTGCACGACTTGACCGGCGAGACCGTGCATCTCGGTATTCTGCGCCAGACGGAGATTGTCTATGTCGACAAGGTGGAGAGCCGTCAGACGGTGCGCATGAGCTCGCAGATCGGCAAGGCGTCGCCAGCCTATTGCACCGGCATCGGCAAGGCGGCGTTGTCGCTGCTTGGACACGCCGAACTGGAGCATGTCCTGGCCCGGACCGAGTTTCACCCTTTCACCGCCCATACACACCGGTCGGCCGCAACCTTGCTGGCGGAGATCGAGGAGATCCGGCGAGACGGCCATGCTTTCGATCGCGAGGAGCACGAAGCGGAAATCCGCTGTGTCGCGGCGCCGATCTCCATTCCCGGTGATGATATCGCGGCCGGAATCTCGGTGACCGGTCCTGCCTACAGGGTCACCATGGAGCAATTGTCGGCATGGGCGGCGCCCGTTCGCGCCGCCGCTCAGGCGATCGGCAAGGAGGCGGTTATCCGTCTCGGTCCCGGCCGCGGTGGACCTTGAATTCACTTTACGGTAAATTAGAAACATCGACTGGACGTAGCGTTCGAAGCTCGATAGCTTTTAATATATCAGACTCAGGTTCGTGGATGGTCTTTGTCTGGTTTGGTTTTGGTATTGTTAGAAATTTGACGTGATCTTCATGCGGCGTCAGCGGCGCGGTTTTCGCGCGGTCCGGATGTGGAGAAGGGCGGAAGATGATCGATTTCAGCGCGAATTTGTCGGCGTTGACGCTTCCCGATGGGCGGAGCATTCGGGGGCCGATCTGTTGCGAAGAGGATATAAGGCGGGTGATTGCCCAGGTTGCGGATGCCTATGGTTTCCGCGGATTCCTGGTGCTTGCCGTGCCGGAGACGGATTGCAACAGCCTGTCAGCCAACGCGCTGATGACAAACTACCCGACAGCCTTTCTTCAGGGCTATGACAGTGCGGGCCTGATCAACGGCAGCCCGGTGATCCAGCGTCTGCGTCGCAGCACCATTCCCTTCACCTACGACGCCCACCAGCTTGCGCGCCGGCGATCGGATGGCAAGGGAGATGCGGCCATCTGCGTCTTCGAGCAGGCGAACATGCCGCGCGGTCTCTATTTGCCGGTGCACGATGCCGGCGGCCATCGCGCGGCGATTGCCTTTGGCGGTGACCGTCCCGTGGTCACGAACGACGAGCTGCAGGAACTCAACCTTTGGGCCGGTGTGCTCTACAGCAAGTACATGGACGTGCGTGAGCGCGACCGTCGCAGTGCGGGGAGCCTTTCACGCCGCGAGGTGGAGTGCTTGCGCTGGGCGGCGGCCGGCAAGACAACCAGCGAAATGGCAAAAATTCTCGCGCTGTCCGAATACACGGTCAACCACTACCTGAACCGGGCGACGCGCAAGCTGGATTCGGTCAATCGGGTCCAGACCGTTGCCAAGGCCATGCGTGCCGGGTTGATCAATTGACCACTTATGCGCGCCGTTGGCGAAGCTGATGGCGAAGTTGGGCCTTCGCGGGGGAAATACACAGACTTTTGCGGCGAGGCGGCGGGGAAACACGAACATCTGTTGGCATTGGCTGCCCGCTCGGTCTATTTGATAGTCGATGAATGCCATGGAACGCGCGAATGCAGGATACGATGACGACCGGGATGACTGAAGCAGATCTGCCCCGGGGCGGCGATTTCGCGTCCGAGATCGCAAAGCTTGAGACCCAGTTTGATATCATCCGTTACATGCGGCGGGTGACACAGGTCTTTGGCTTCAAGACCTTTCTCATCTGCTCGATCCCCTCGATCGATGTGGAGCGTCTGGCTGCAAGCACCGTTATCTCCAATATGCCGGCAGAACTGCTGAACAAGTATGACAGCCTGTCGATGCTGCGCTTCAGCACCGGCGTGCGCCGCCTGCGTGAGACGACCACGCCATTCCAGGTGACGCTTGCGGACTGGGAAGGCGAAGGCGGCAAGCCGGAGGCAGCCGGCGAATACATCACGATGCTGCGCGAAAACGGAATCCTCCAGGCAAGCTATTTCCCCGTCCATGACGCCGAGGGTGGGCGCGGCGCGGTCATTCTGATGGGGCCGTTGGTGGAGCTGCCGATGACGGTCACCATGGAACTGCAGATGATCGCAATCCATGTCTATAACCGTCTCGCCGAAATCGGATCTGTATGGAAGAGCAGCGGTGCCGCCCTTTCTGAGCGGGAAATCCAGTGCCTGAGCTGGACGGCCGCCGGAAAGACCAGCGCCGAGATTGCCGGCATCCTCGGGCTCTCCGAGCACACGGTCAATCACTACCTCAATCACGTCACCAAGAAGCTCGACGCCGTCAATCGCACCCAGGCGGTCGTGAAGGCGATGAAAAAGGGCTATATCAGCTAGGCCCGCAACGTCCCACTGGCCGTTGTCGCGGTGCTGTGTCGTTACGATACAGGCCGCAATCTTTCAATTTTGATCTTCAAGCCGCAGCGCTCGTTCCCTTGATCGCGATCGATTGAACGGAAAGGCGCAGCACTTCAAAGCGCTCAAGCGACACTTGCGCGTCTCGCAAGACGGATCGCACTCCGACAGCGTGTGCGGATGCTCCCGCACGGTCGGAACTGCAAGGCGCACAGATGTGGCGAAATGCTCCAACGCGGGGCATTTTTTCAGGCAGTGCTCAGAAACTGGGCACCTGTCGCAAGCGCGAAATCGGTAGCGCCGAGCGATATCTAATTGAATTCATTGTATGTATTTGCGCCATTTGAAGTTGGCACGCATCCTGCATTTCTATTGGCATGTCCAGAGGGGACTAAAAAGAAGACAGCGCCCAAGAAGGTCGCGATCAAAAGGCCACTGCCTGCCTCAGGTGATCCCGGATGTACGGACGCCTGACGTGGGTGGTGGCCCTTCCTTTTTCCGATATGTCGCATTGGCGAAGCGCCCCGCCTCGACTATCTAAGAAACAACAAAAGAATGAGAGGGCGCTATGCCGGAAGTCACCAGAGAAGTGGTTCTTGAGAAGCTCCGGACGGTTCGCGGCCCGGGCATGGAAGGCAACATCGTCGACCTCGGGTTGGTGTCAGATGTCTTCATCTCGGATGGCAAGGCCTATTTCTCGATCACCGTGCCGGCCGACCGTGCCAAGGAACTGGAGCCGATGCGGGCAGCCGCCGAACGGGTGGTGCGCGAAATCCCGGGGATCACCGCTGCGATGGTGGCGCTGACGGCCGACCGCAAGGCGGCATCGGCAGGCGCGCCGGTACAGCGGCCGCAGCCCCAGGCACCCTCTCACGCTGGTCATTCGCATGCGCAGCGCCCCGCGGGCGGCCCGCCAGCCAAGGCCGGGATCCCAGGCGTCGGCGCGATTATCGCGGTTGCCTCGGGCAAGGGCGGCGTCGGCAAGTCCACGACCTCGGTCAACCTGGCGCTGGCACTGAAGGCCAACGGACTGAAGGTCGGACTGCTCGATGCCGACATCTACGGTCCGTCGATGCCGCGCCTCCTCAAGATTTCCGGCCGGCCGCAGCAAATCGAAGGCCGGCTTATCCGACCGATGGAAAACTACGGTCTTAAGGTCATGTCCATGGGCTTCCTCGTCGATGAGGAAGTGGCGATGATCTGGCGCGGGCCGATGATCCAGTCGGCGCTGCTGCAGATGCTGCGTGAAGTCGCCTGGGGCGACCTCGACGTGCTCGTCGTCGACATGCCGCCCGGCACCGGCGACGCCCAGCTCACCATGGCCCAGCAGGTGCCGCTTGCCGGCGCCGTCATCGTCTCGACGCCGCAGGATCTGGCGCTGATCGATGCCCGCAAGGGCCTGGCGATGTTCCGCAAGGTCGAGGTCCCGGTCCTCGGCATCGTCGAGAACATGAGCTATTTCATCGCCCCTGATACGGGCAACCGCTATGACATCTTCGGTCATGGTGGAGCTCGCAACGAGGCCGAGCGCATCGGCGTCCCGTTCCTCGGCGAAGTGCCGCTCACCATGGGCATTCGCGAAACATCCGACGCGGGAACGCCGTTGGTCGCATCCGATCCGGCAGGCGAAGTCGCGCGTATCTATCGGGACATTGCCTCGAAGGTCTGGGAGCAGGTGTCGGCCCAGCAACAGGACAAGAGCCGCGCGGCGCCGAACATCGTGTTCGAATGAAAGTTCCCCGCGGGGAACTTTCGCGCTCTCGCTGCGAATCGTTTTGCCCTTGATTTGGTTTTGATTTAGGCGAACATGGGATAGGGTGCCGGCGGAACGGCCGCACTTGCTCGCGTGCCGACAAGCAAGAGGGCATTGATTTTGCGTCTGCGTTGCGCCATATGCCTTGCCGCACGTGCGAAGGTGCCCAACTTCACGCCCTCTCGCAGGAGACTTTGGCCTCTCGCGATGACTGAGTTGAAGACTTTGTCCTGACTGGCGGAACGCTGCATCCGATGGATCTCTATTGTGGGTATTTTGTGGCGCACGACCTTTCGCCCTCGCGGTACGGCACGCAGGTTCGTATGACGAGGACGGTCGCATGATCACCGGCTATTGCGCCGATGGGACAGCCGTCGTCCTGACGCCGGCGGAGCCACCCGAGAGCCTGCGCCCGGATGTCATTTGGGTCGATCTCGTCGAGCCGAGCAAGGCCGAAGACCTGATGATGGAGCGGCTGCTTGGCATTTCCATCCCGACCCGCGACGACCTCAAGGATATCGAGCCATCGAGTCGTCTCTACATCGAAGAGAATGCCGTGTTCATGACGGCGTCGCTGGTGTTTCGTTCGGACACCGAAATACCCGGCCTGACGGACGTCGGTTTCATCCTTTCGGGCAGCCGCCTCGTAACGGTTCGCTATGCCGAACCCCGCTCCTTTGTTCTCTTCAAGGCATCGATGCATCGCTTCCCGGGCAACTGCCGCGATGGCGCCGTGGTCCTGACCCGGCTGCTGGAAACGATCGCCGATCGGACCGCCGAAATTCTCGAAGAGGCGGTGACCAAGATCGACGATCTGTCGATTGCCGTCTTCGGTGACAAGGCGGCGAACAAACGCCGGCCGCCGCATTTTCTTGAAGCGCGTCTGCGCGACGTAGCCGGGCATCATCGCCTGGTTGCCAAGACGCGTGACAGCCTTGCATCGCTGTCGCGTCTGCTGACCTTTGTTTACACTGTTCCGCAAGTGCAGGGCGACAAGGAAACGCGTGAGCTCTGCCGTTCGATCTCGCGCGACATTCAATCGCTTTCCGAACATGCCGGCTTCATCTCCGGCAACATTACCTTTCTGCTTGATGCATCGCTTGGCCTGATCAACGTCGAGCAGAACGCGATCATCAAGATCTTCTCGATCGCGTCGGTCGTCCTGTTGCCGCCGACCCTCGTTGCCTCGGTCTATGGCATGAACTTTCGCGTCATGCCCGAGCTGGAATGGCAGCTTGGCTATCCCTGGGCGCTTGCGGCGATGCTGATATCGGCAGTGATCCCCTTTTTCTTTTTCCGCTGGAAAGGCTGGCTTTAATGGCCGGTAGGTTTGAATGACCCAACCGCATGTCCCCTCTCACGAGCCGAAGGATCTGCGCCGCTTGCTGGTCCTCGGGCTAGGTTCGATCGGTGTCGTCTACGGCGATATCGGCACCAGCCCGCTCTACGCTTTTCGCGAAGCGCTGCGCCCGGTTTCCCATGACGGCGTAACCGACATGGAGATCATCGGCCTGATCTCGTTGATGATCTGGACGCTGACGATCATCGTCACGATCAAATACGTGCTGTTCCTGCTGCGCGCCGACAACCAGGGAGAGGGCGGCACGCTGTCGCTGCTCGCCCTTTTGATGAAGTCCGCCAACGGACACGCGTCGATCCTCTTCTTCATGGGGATTGCCGGTGCAGCTCTCTTCATCGGCGATGCGATGATCACGCCGGCGCTGTCGGTTCTGTCTGCGGTTGAAGGCCTGAAGTTGGTGACGCCGGCGCTATCGGAATATGTCGTGCCGATCGCGGTGGTCATCCTGCTCCTGCTCTTTGCCGTGCAGTCCAAGGGGACGGCGGCCGTCTCCAATTTCTTCGGACCGATCACCCTGGTGTGGTTCCTGGTGATGGGCGGCATCGGCCTCGTGCACATCGCCGACGACCTGTCGATCTTCAAGGCCTTCAATCCCTACTACGCCGTGAGCTTCATGCTGAATGAAGGCTATGTCGGCATCATCGTTCTGGGCGCCGTCTTCCTGACGGTGACCGGTGCGGAGGCGCTCTACGCCGACCTCGGCCATTTCGGTCGCCGGCCGATCCAGTGGGCCTGGTTCCTGATCGTCTTTCCGGCACTGACGCTCAACTATCTCGGCCAGGGCGCCTTCGTGCTGAAGAACCCTGAAGCCATGTCCGATCCGTTCTTCCTGATGTTCCCGAAATGGGCGCTGCTGCCGGTGGTCATCCTTGCGACCTTTGCCACCATCATCGCCAGCCAGGCGGTCATTACCGGCGCCTTTTCGCTGACCCGACAGGCAATTCACCTCGGCTTCCTGCCGCGCATGGCCATCTTCCACACGTCCGAGACCCACACGGGCCAGATCTACCTGCCCAACGTCAACACGTTGCTGATGTTCGGCGTCATGGCGCTGGTCTTCGTCTTCGGCTCATCAGAATCGCTGGCGACCGCCTACGGCATCTCGGTCACCGGCGCGATGGTGGTGACGACCGTGCTGTCCTTCGAGTTCCTGCGCATGCGCTGGAACTGGTCGGCCCTTGCAGCGGCGGCAGTGCTGGTGCCGCTTTTTGCGCTGGAGTTCATCTTCCTCGGCGCCAACATGCTGAAGATTCACGACGGCGGTTACGTGCCGGTGCTGATCGCCGCCACCTTCATCATCATCATGTGGACCTGGCGGCGCGGTACCGGAATTCTGCATGCCAAGACCCGCCACATCGACATACCGCTGGCGAGCTTCATCAAGTCGATCGAGCGCAAGAGCGAACATGCGCCAGTTTCGGTGCCGGGCACGGCCGTATTCCTGACGAGCGACCCGGAATCGACGCCGGCCGCACTTCTGCACAACATCAAGCACAATCACGTGCTGCATAACCAGAACTTCATCCTGACGATCCGCACGGCCAATACGCCGAAGGTCCCGAAATCGGAGCGGGTGAGCATGCAGCCGCTGTCGGATCGCTTCACGTTGCTCGAAATGCGGTTCGGCTTCATGGAGACACAGAACGTCTCGCAGGCGCTGGGCCTGTTCCGCAAGTCCGGTTTGAAGTTCGATATCATGTCGACGTCGTTCTATCTCGGGCGCCGCAAGCTGGTGCCGGACGCAGAATCCGGCATGCCGCACTGGCAGGACCGCCTGTTCATCGCCCTTGCCAATGCCGCGATCGACCCTTCGGACTACTTCCGCCTGCCGACCAACCGTGTTGTCGAACTCGGCTCGCACGTCATCATCTGACATGCCTGTCGCCCCGGGCAGGGCGCTTTAAAGGGGAGCCGCCTCCAAGCCGAGGCGGCTCCCCTTGTTTGTGGCAGCCTTTTGTTTGCGGCGCCTCTGCCCTTCAGCGTTGCCGCATTAACCAAACATCAAGGTTAATGCTTCATTTTCAAGGCTCGAACGAAGCGGCGCCGGCCGAGGGCCCGACCGCTTGATTGTCTAAGCTTCCCGCGCGGAATCCCTGACGCTGGCCCATCGCCGGTGCGGGCGAAGCCGTGCCCATGTTAGCGTTGCGTGGAGTCGGTTGTTGCGTAAGAGTCGGAACCTGCGTCAAAAGTCTCGTCTGAACGTTTCGGCCTGGATCGCGCCTGCGGTCATAGGCCTTGCCCTTTACCTCGGATTTCCGTCAGCCGCCGCCTATGCGGACCTTGCGACCTTTCTGTCGGGCATCAACCGCGGCGGCGAGCGGTGGCGCATGTACATGACGCCGTCGCCGGCGGGCTCGATCCACGAAGTCGAAATGGTGTTTACCGATCCGATGACCACGGGTGCGCTCGATGGCGGTGCCGGCATCAACATGCCCGACGGCAGCCGCGTCGCCCTGACTTCGGAAACCAAGCATTCGGGCAGCCCCGACGAAGACCGCGTCAACCGACAGGCCAAGAAGGGCCGTATCGTCGCCGTGACCCCGGTGACCCCGCCGAAGGATTTCACTGCCGGCTCGATCCTGCAGCGCACGAGCTCGCTGACCGAGCCGCGCTTGGAGGAGGGCGAAAAAATGGTCTTCGCCAAGCCGAACATCAGAGGCAAGGAGATCGAGATCGCCACGGCCTTTTACAGGAAGCGGCCGCCGAAGGCGGAAGCCGGCGTCTCGCCGATGCTTGCCAAGCTCGTGACCAACGACAAGGCCGACATTCTTGCGACTGCTTACGTCCGGCCCGAGCCGGACTATGCGCGTGAATCACCCTTCGATTCGATTCTGCGCGAAGACAAGAACGCCGGCCGCTTCATTCCCGACATCGCGCCCGACGATCACGCCTGGGCCGCCACTCCGTTGCCGCCATCGGTGTTCAGCAAGGAAGAGCAGGCATGCCTCGCGGAAGGGATCTATTTCGAAGCGCGCAGCGAGCCGCTCAAGGGGCAGGCCGCGGTCGCCCAGGTGATTCTCAATCGCGTCCGCAATCCCACCTATCCGAAAACCATCTGCGGTGTCGTTTACCAGAACAAGGCGTGGCGCAATCGCTGCCAGTTTTCCTTCGCCTGCGACATGATCCGCGACCTCGTCTACTCTCGCTCGCACTGGAAGACAGCCAAGGAGGTCGCCATGGCGGTCACTGCCGGCAAGATCTGGCTGCCGGAAGTGGGCTCGGCAACCCATTATCATGCGACCTACGTCAATCCGCCGTGGGCAAAGACGATGAAGCGGGTGGGCAAGATCGGCCTGCACGTCTTCTATCGCACCTATGGCGGCGGCTGGAGCTGAATGGCATCTGACACGATTGCGCCGTCTTTCCCTTCAAGCGAGTGGACGTGCGAATCCGGTCGGATGGCGGCGAGATTCCTGCAGCAACCTTGCCGCAGTTCACGCGAACAGCTGTTAAAATACTGATTTTGCTGAAAAATATTGTCCACGGCCAAGCTGCCTGCACGCCTTGACTATGCGGGAGCCTAAAACTATGTTGCGCGCGACTTCAAATGGGGCCGAAACGTGGCTTGAACCAAGGCCCTTTGTATGACCGAAATCGCGGTCTGAGACCGGATCAGGACGACAAGGGAGTAGCCACGTGGCGGAGAAACCTGAAGAAAGTCTGGAAGCGCGGCTGAAGCAGCTCGGCGACAAGATTGAGGCCAAGAGGCCCATTGCGCCTGATGCAGCAGAGGCCCGGGCCGCCGAAAGCCGGAAAGGCTATGCGGCGGCGATGAAGCTCTCGAGCGAGTTCATCGCCGGCATCGTTGTCGGGGCGTTTCTGGGCTATCTTTTGGACCACTTTGCAGGTACAGGGCCGTGGGGAATGATCATATTCCTGCTCCTCGGCTTTTGCGCCGGTGTGTTGAATGTACTGCGATCGGCGGGGATGGTGGCGACACTCGACTCTGTCAAGCGCAGTTCAGGGAATGACAAGACGGACGGAGATGACGCCTAAGGCGTCGCCCGGAAAACACGGTATCCGCTCTAAAGGCGGGCAGAACGAAAGAGAAGCGCGGTGTCAAACGATCCGACCCACCAGTTCCTGATCAACAAGATCGTTCCGATCGAAATTGGCGGAATTGACTTTTCCTTCACCAACGCGTCGCTGTTCATGGTCGCGACCGTGGGTGCTGCGGCCGGTTTCCTTTACCTGACGACATCGCAGCGCGGCCTGGTTCCGACGCGCCTCCAGTCGGTTTCGGAAATGTCCTATGAATTCATCGCTTCGATGCTGCGCGAAGGCGCTGGCAACGGCGGCATGAAGTTCTTCCCGATGGTGTTCTCGCTGTTCATGTTCATCTTGACGGCGAACCTGCTCGGCATGTTCCCTTACTTCTTCACCATCACCAGCCAGATTATCGTCACCTTCGCGCTGGCGCTGTTCGTCATCGGCACCGTGGTGTTTTATGGTTTCTACAAGCACGGCTTCGGCTTCCTGAAGCTGTTCGTGCCTCACGGCGTGCCAGGCGTGCTTCTGCCGCTCGTCGTGGCGATCGAAATCATCTCGTTCCTTTCCCGTCCCATCAGCCTCTCGGTCCGTCTCTTCGCCAACATGTTGGCCGGCCACATCACGCTGAAGGTTTTCGCTGGCTTCGTCACCTCGCTGAGCGCCCTTGGCGCGCTCGGTATCGGTGGTGCGATCCTGCCGCTCATCATGACCGTCGCTATCACCGGTCTTGAATTCCTCGTCTGCTTCCTCCAGGCCTATGTCTTCGCGGTACTGACCTGCATGTACCTCAACGACGCTGTCCATCCCGGAAGCCACTAAGGAATACAGTCGCTTGCTTCCGGCCGGCCCTCCGCCGGAAGCGCAATCCTAAGCCGCAACACCATTCGAAGGAGTTCAATCATGGAAGCGGAAGCAGCAAAGTACATCGGCGCAGGTCTCGCTTGCCTCGGTATGGCCGGCACGGCTCTCGGCCTCGGCAACATCTTCGG
>JAESFW010000276.1_pt1 | contig 46168 bp, 44 predicted proteins | sample 9269481 | NCBI WGS metagenome assembly JAESFW01 (sample SAMN14515350, study PRJNA621654) | algae metagenome | isolation source: Lyngbya sp. HA4199-MV5 and co-occurring heterotrophs from soil with... | place: USA: Ahupuaa O Kahana State Park, Hawaii | collected 2009-07-21 | reverse complement strand
TCCACAAAGCCCAGAACTCTCGTCCCGAACCCCTCAATCAGCATCAGCCAACCCAGGAAACTCTAGAGCGAAGGTCGTCGTCGCCAGCAGCGCCGCCGCCCTCGTCAGTGATCGGGCTTATAGACCCCCATCCCCGAACACGTCAACAGACAAATTCAAGAAAAATGACAGATTTCTGACAAAGCGCGGAAAACCAGGGCTTTGCGGCCCGAAAAAAGTTTTACCCCCTCCCCCCGGGGCTGTGGAGACACATTTTGGCCCTCACTTTTTCACAATCCATCGCTCTAAGCGAAAACAACGATGCTTCGCGGGCGTTTTTCGCGCGGGACAGCGTGCGCAGATGGGATGTCCGTCTTCGCCCCTCCCCCGTGATTTGACTCCGTTGCATGAAAGATGCACATCTTCGCGCAACGTATCGCAGGCAAGAATACGGTTTAGAGAAATCGGGGACCCTCAGCTCGGCATGATCACCGACAAGAAAATGGTCAGGTCGCTCGGCGACCAGCCGCCGATCCTTGCGCATGGCCGCCGCGCGCCCGACAGGCGCGAGATTTCGCTGCGCTGGCTATCGGGTACCTTTTTGACCGGCATCACCTCGAGCCTGCTGATGGGCGTTGCCCTCTTCGCCGCCCTTGACGGACGCCAGCAATTGGCGATCCCGGCCGAAGCCTACGCAGCACTTGATGCCGGGGCGAACAGCGATGAACAGGCAAGCGCCGTCCGAGGTGGCCGCATCCTTGCTCCGAAACTCGTCGCCAAGCCGGCCGACAAGACTGTCATGGAAGTCTCGACGATGACCCATGACGGCGAGAAGGAAGTGGTGCGCAAGCAGCCCTTCGTTCACGTCAAGATGGCACTCGCGGCCAACCACCAGGCTTCGGAAAGCTATCCGGACTTTGATCCCCTGGCGATCTTCTCCACCGAAGAGGCGGACGAGGAATCCCCCGTCGCCAGAACCGGCACGCTCTACGGCTCGAATGTCGATTCCGAAGTGGCGCTGAAGACCGTCGCATTCCCGTTGCATGGCGGCCTTGCCTTCGACGGCTCGATGTCGCTCGACGAGGTCGAGGAGAATGTCCGCACCAATGGCTCGGTGCTGACCGAAGGCAGCACGCAGGTCGCATCGCTCTATTATGTCGACCCGCAGCGCTTCGCCTCGGAGAGCGACGGGCTCGATCTGCTTCAGGGGCTGCCCGCCCGCATCGTCGAGCAGAACAAGAGCGTCGCTGCCTACGAGACGATCGACGACGAAACCACCGAATACGCCGACGACATCATTCCCGTGCGCCGCCAGACCGACATTGCAACCGTGATGGTCAACGCCGGCTATGCCAAGGCGCAGGCCGAAGACGCTGCCGGCTATCTCAGCCAGGCGCTTGGCGCCGACAACCTTTCCGAGGGCGACGTCCTGCGTATCGGCATCATGCAGAACGGCGAGACCCAGAAGGGTGATGAAGCCCGCATCGTGCGCGCCACGATCTATTCGCGCAATCGCCATGTGCTGACGATGGCGCTCGACGACAAGGAGCGCTTCGTACCGGGCGCCGAACCGCCAAGGCTCGATGCCGTTGCCACCGCCTTCGACGACAACGGCGCGCCCGTCGTCACCAGCAGCCACGATCTGCCGCGGGTCTATGACGGCATCTACCGCGCGGCCCTCTCCTACGGCATGAGCGCCGACATGGTCGGTCTCGTCGTCAAGCTGCTTGCCAGCAACGTCGATTTCCAGGCGCAACTGAAGCCGACGGATTCGCTCGAAGCCTTCTTCTCCGTCACCGACGAGCGCGGCATGGCGACGGAAGAGTCCGAACTGCTCTACGTCCGCGCCAAATTTGGTGACGCCGTCACCACCTTCTACCGCTTCCAGGATCCGGACGACAATTCGATCGATTACTTCGACCAGGACGGCAAGAGCATTCGCCAGTTCCTGTTGCGCAACCCCGTGCCGAACGGTCACTTCCGTTCGGGCTTCGGCATGCGCCGGCACCCGATCCTCGGCTTCTCGCGCATGCACACCGGCGTTGACTGGGCAGCCCCGCGCGGCACACCGATCATTGCCGCCGGCAGCGGCGTCGTGGAAAAAGCCAGCTGGGATTCCGGCGGCTACGGCAACCAGACTCTGATCCGCCACGCCAACGGCTACGTCTCGTCCTACAACCACCAGAGCGCGATCGCCAAGAACGTCAAGGTCGGCTCGAAGGTTGTCCAGGGCCAGGTGATCGGTTGGGTCGGAACAACAGGTCTTTCGACCGGCCCGCACCTGCACTACGAACTGATCGTCAACGGCAACAAAGTCGATCCGCTGCGCATCCGCCTTCCCGGCGGTAAATCGCTCTCGGGCGATGCTCTGGCAAAGTTCGAGAAGGAGCGCGATCGCATTGACGAGCTGCTCGACAAGGACGGCGCCGAGGTCGCGAGCAACTAAAGCAATTCCAGGAAAAGTGTAGAACGGTTTTCCGTCCGGAATTGCCTAATATCAGAGAGTTAGAACATTTCACTGTTTCGACGAAACAATGAAATGATCTAGCCCCTCCCCTTCAGCAACTGTTCACAAAATGAAAAGGCCGCCCCGAAAGGCGGCCTTGTCTTTGCTGGCTATGACTTGCTGACGATCAGGCGGCGTCCTTGTCCGCAGACGCGCCCCGCCTGAAGTTGAGACGGTCGGAGCCGGAAACCACCTTGACGGTGGCCCCGTCCGGGAACTCGCCCTGCAGGATTTTTTCAGCAAGCGGATCCTGCACGTACTTCTGGATCGCCCGCTTCAGCGGACGGGCGCCATAGGCCGGGTCGTAACCCTTGTCGGCCAGGAACGCACGCGCATCGTCGTCGAGTTCCAGGGTGATCTTGCGCTCGGCGAGCAGCTTGCGCAGCCTTTCGAGCTGGATATCGACGATCGCGCCCATCTCCGACCGACGCAGCCGGTGGAACAGGATGATCTCGTCCACACGGTTCAAGAACTCCGGCCGGAAGGCAGACTTCACCACCTCCATGACCTGGTCGCGAACCGCATCGCTGTCCTCGTTTTCCCCAAGGCCAACCAGATACTCGGCTCCAAGGTTCGAGGTCATGATGATCATCGTGTTGCGGAAGTCGACGGTACGACCCTGGCCATCGGTCAGGCGGCCGTCATCGAGCACCTGCAGGAGCACGTTGAAGACATCCGGATGCGCCTTCTCCATTTCGTCGAACAGCACGACTTGGTAAGGCCGGCGGCGGACGGCTTCGGTCAGGGCGCCACCTTCCTCGTAACCGACATAGCCCGGAGGGGCACCGATCAGCCGGGCCACGGAGTGCTTCTCCATGTATTCCGACATGTCGACGCGCATCAGCGCGGTCTCGTCGTCGAACAGGAACCGGGCCAGCGCCTTGGTCAGCTCGGTCTTGCCGACGCCGGTCGGTCCGAGGAAGATGAACGAGCCGATCGGCCGGTTCGGGTCCTGGAGCCCGGCACGCGCACGGCGCACGGCACGCGACACCGCCTGAACGGCATCGCCCTGACCAACCACCCACTTCGCCAGCTCGTCTTCCATCCGAAGCAGCTTGTCGCGTTCGCCTTCCAGCATCTTGTCAACCGGAATACCGGTCCAGCGCGAGACCACATGCGCGATGTTGTCAGGGGTCACAACCTCCTGCACCATCGGGTTGGCATTGGCGTTTTCCTGGCTTTCAGCATCCGAAAGCTCCTTTTCGAGCTTCGGAATGACGCCATAGGTCAGTTCACCGGCGCGCTGGAACTCGCCCTTGCGCTGGACAATCGCCAGTTCGTTGCGGGCGTCTTCGAGCTGCTTCTTGAGATCGGCGGCGCGGCCAAGCTTCTGCTTTTCCGCCTGCCAACGGGCCGTCAGCGCCGAGGCCTGCTCTTCGAGCGAAACCACGTCGAGCTCGAGCTTCTCTAGCCGATCCTTCGACGACGCATCGGTTTCCTTCTTCAGCGCTTCGCGCTCGATCTTCAGCTGCATGATGCGGCGATCGAGTTCGTCGAGCTCCTCGGGCTTGGAATCCACCTGCATGCGCAGGCGCGAGGCTGCCTCGTCCATCAGGTCGATCGCCTTGTCCGGCAGGAACCGGTCGGTGATGTAGCGGTTCGAAAGCGTCGCGGCAGCCACCAGCGCGGAATCGGAGATCCGCACCTTGTGATGCTGCTCGTACTTCTCCTTCAAGCCGCGCAGGATCGAGATCGTGTCCTCGACAGTCGGCTCCTCGACCATGACCGGCTGGAACCGGCGGGCAAGAGCCGCATCCTTCTCGACATGCTTGCGGTATTCGTCGAGCGTGGTCGCGCCAACGCAATGCAGCTCGCCGCGCGCAAGCGCCGGCTTCAACAGGTTGGACGCATCCATGGCGCCATCGGCCTTGCCGGCCCCGACCAGCGTGTGCATCTCGTCGATGAACAGGATGATCTCGCCGTTTTCGGCCTGCACCTCGTTGAGCACGGCCTTCAGCCGCTCTTCGAACTCACCGCGATACTTCGCGCCTGCGATCAACGCGCCCATGTCGAGCGCCATCAGCTGCTTGTCCTTCAGGCTTTCCGGCACGTCGCCATTGACGATGCGCAGCGCAAGGCCCTCGGCGATCGCCGTCTTGCCGACGCCGGGCTCGCCGATCAGGACCGGATTGTTCTTGGTCCGGCGCGACAGCACCTGGATCGTCCGACGAATTTCATCGTCTCGGCCGATCACCGGGTCGAGCTTGCCTTCGCGCGCATCGGCCGTCAGGTCACGGGCGTATTTCTTCAGGCTATCGAAGCCCTGCTCGGCATTGGCGCTATCGGCCGTGCGGCCCTTGCGGATATCGTTGATGACCTGGTTGAGCTTGGTCGGCGTCACGCCAGCCTTCTTCAGCACGTCGGCCGTCGCGGCGGAGCTTTCGATCGCCAGCGCCACAAGCAGGCGCTCGACGGTCACGAAGCTGTCGCCGGCCTTCTTGGCCGCCTCTTCCGCGCTCGAAAAGACGCGCGCAAGCGGCTGCGACAGGTAGACGGAACCGTTGCCGCCGGAAACTTTGGGGAGCTTGGCAAGTGCCGCGTCATTGGCGGCGCGCGCTTCGCGGGCATCACCGCCGGCACGCTCGATCAGCGAGGCGGCCATGCCCTGGTCGTCGTCGAGCAGCACTTTCAGCACATGCTCGGGCGTGAACTGCTGGTGACCTTGCGCCAGCGCATAGGTCTGCGCCGATTGCAGGAAACCGCGCACGCGCTCGGAATATTTTTCAATGTTCATACTTTACCTCCATAGCCCGCCGGGCCCATCTCGTGGCACCCACCGGTGTTTCAGGATCAGGCTCCCGCATTCGGCAAGCCTGTCAGTGTGAGGCGATGTCGGCGCTTCGCCGGATCACCGCGTCCGAAGCGAATATGGGGCACCGATTTTGGAAATTAAAGAGCCCCTCGAGGGACTTTCGCGTGAAATCTACAACCGCGAAATGCAGCGCCGCGCCGCCGGGAAGAGCTGCCGCCGACCGGCAGAAAAGGGCACGAAAGGCGGCCTCACGCCGTTCGTGCCCTTCTCTCATTTCGCCGCGTTGTCAGGCGGCGTCCGCCGTTACCTTGCCCTCGGCGAACGAGGCGCCGAAATCCTTCATGCGCCGCACGTAATAGTCGGCACCGATGAGGACTTCCGGGAGGTAAAGGCCCGCCCGTGGCGCCTCGCCGCCCGCAAGACCAAGCATGCGCTCGACCGCCAGTGCAACACCAAGGGCGGTCAGCGGGGCCTGGCCTTCGGGGTGGACGATTTCGTGACGTTGCTTCAGCGGCTCGCCATTCTTGCCGCGGCCGGCGATATCGATCACGATCTCGGTCGAGAACGCATCGCCGCGGCGCCTGCTGGCGGATACGCTGTAGGCGAGATCCAGCCGGACGTTGCCAGCGTGCGTGCGCGCCGCAAGCGCCATGATGTCAAAAGGCGAATAGGCGACCGCATCGAGCTCGACGCCATCGACGCTTTGATAACGCGCCTTGGAGTCCTCGCCGGCCGCCCAGTGCAGCTTGCCGTCCTTGACCGTCAGGGCCGCGGGCGCAAGGCCGGTGATGCGATTGTAGTCGTCAAGCGCCGCCGGGCCGCCCATGTCCTGTTCGTCGAGCAGAACGCCGATGCGGATCGTGTCGATCGCCTCATATGCCCTGGCAAAATCGAGAACCGGGAAGATGGCAGCACCGGCAAGCCAATGGCTGGCGAGCAGGATCGGCGCCGTGTCGGGCGCATGGATATACTGGGCCACTTCAGGCCCGACCTCGAACGTCCCGCTGGAAAGGCTGATATAGGGAATGCCATGCTTTTGAGCGTAGCGCATCGAACTCAGCTTCTCGTCCTTCAGGAAGATGACGACGGCGCTGAAGCGCGCCTCATCGCCGAGACCAAGATCGGCGCGCCCGAGGTCGACACTGACGCCGATCGCACCGCCGACCTCGCGAGCGACCGCTTCGGCCTTGCCGAGATCACGGCCACCGACGGCAATCGGCAGCGCGGGATGCAGCCGACGGATGATCTTGGCAGCATGCGTGCCGACGACACCGGAACCGCCGATGATCAAAACAGGCTGAAACTTGCTCGACATCTTCTTATCTCCTAGACGAAAGGTGTCCGGCCCATGCCGAACTTACCAATAGTAAGTTACTATTAGTAGGTAAGTTGCCGACCGCCGTTTTCAAGCGCGCCGATGCGAAAAAAGGATTGCGATCAATGGCACCGACGAAAGGCCGAAAACTCACCAAGCCGGAACGGCGCGCCCAACTGATCGGGACCGCCAAGGACATCCTGCGCGAATGCGGTGCGGATGCCCTCACGCTCGGCCACCTCGCCGAGCGGGCCGGCGTCAGCAAGCCGATCGCCTATGAGCATTTCGGCACGCGGGAAGGCCTGTTGATCGCCTTGTCCCAGGAGATCGAGGACCGGCACACGGAAAAACTGAAGGAAGCGCTTGCCGGGGAAACAAAACAACTCGACACGGTCGCTGGCATCATCAGCAGCGTCTACATCGACTGCGCAGTCGAAAGCGGTGAGGAATGGCAGGCGATTTCCGGCGCTCTTCGCGGCAATGCCGACATGATTGCCACGCAGCAGCAGCAGGTCGACGATTATGTCGGGATGATCCAAGAAGCCCTTGGTGCCTTTTCGAACGTTTCAGAAGACGACCTGCGCCTGCGCTGCGCAGGCCTTGCGGGAGCCGCCGAGGCAATCGGCCGCGAATTGATCCGCGGCAGGACCAACGAAACCGCCGCCGCCGCCAACCTCACCGCGTTGATCATCGACAGCGTCAACGATTGAACGTCGCCCAATCGGGAAAAGAAAAACCCGGCCGCAATGGGCCGGGTTTTGGTGCCTGTCGCAGATGAGCGAAAGGGCGTCTCTTACTCGGAAGCGGCGAGTGCCGGTGCTTCCGGAGCGGCGTCGTCCGAAGGCTGAGCCTCGTCGGCAGCACCTTCCTGTGCGCTGCGGCGCGGCCGGCGCGGGCGCGGTGCATTGCTGCGACGGCGCGACGCTGCGCGACCGGAGGCAGCCGGTGCTTCCTCTTCCATCACCACTTCCGCCGGCGTGCCCTCGATCACAGGCTGCGGGCCCGTACCATCGATGACGACCGGCTGCGGCTCTGCAACAGGTGCCGCAACCGCGGCGACCGGGGCCGGCATGTCGTCAGCGTAGCCCTGATCCAGGTCGTCCTGGTCCTGTTCGCTCGCGTCATGGCCACGGAAATCCTGGCGGTCGTCGCGCTGGAAACGATCCTGCATCTGCGCCTGAGCGGCAGCGATGATGCGGTTGTAGTGTTCAGCGTGCTGCAGGTAGTTTTCTGCGATAACCCGGTCGCCGGAGCTCTGAGCGTCGCGCGCAAGCGCTGCGTATTTCTCGGCGATGTGCTGGGCAGTACCGCGAATCTTCACGTCCGGGCCAGAGCTGTCATAGGTCCGCGTCAGCGGATTCGAGCCCTTGCGGTTGTGGTTGTTACCGTTGTTATTGTTGTTGTTATTGTTGTTATTGTTATTCCGCCCGCGGCCGCGCTTGTTTTGCTGTCCTGGCCTCATAGTACATTCACCCGAATTCTCTTGATAATGATGATCATGTGGTTTCGTCTTCCGGCCGGATTCGTTCACGCCCGACAGAACATACGCCGTTGTGCTCGCACAATGGCGGCTTCGGCGCCGACTGACGTCAAATTAACAGGTACCCGCACAAGGCACTTGTTGAACCCTAGCAACTCTTTCTTGAGAGCAATCCCCGTGGCCAGGTCATACCGGAACGAATCTTAGGTCCATGACCTTCTGCCCAGTGCGCGGGCAAACTAGCCCGCTTCCTCTGGGATTCCAAGCCCTTTCTTTGCCTCTGCAAGAAAGAAGATGCGCCAGTGCAGCATTTTTTCAACGGTTTGTGTCGCGTTCGAAGATGAGCACCCGGTCGTTGCCGCCCAGATCCTTCGCTTCTTCACGCAGACGGAAATTCTCGGCGTAAAACAACGCCGTCACCGCCTCTTTCTGGTCGAAACCGATTTCCAAGCCTATCACGCCGTTTGTCTCAAGATGATGACCAGCTTGAGAAGCGATGGCACGGTAGGCATCAAGCCCATCGTCTCCGCCATCGAGCGCGGCGGCCGGATCGTAAAGTCTTACTTCCGGCTCAAGCTCTTCAACGATACTGGACCGGATATACGGCGGATTTGAGACGATGACGTCGTAACGTTGGTCAACCCCTTCGTACCAATTGCTCAACAGCGCCTGGAACCGGTCTGCAAGCCCGAGAGCGGTCGCGTTCGCTGTCGCCGTCGCCAATGCATCCTTCGATATATCGGTGGCGGTGCCACGCGCTTCAAGGACCTGCGAGAGCAATGCCAGACAGATGGCGCCCGTCCCGGTGCCAAGATCGATGATTTCGCAGCTTCCCTTGCGCGCAACGATCTCGCGCAGATAGGGGATCAGGCGATCGACGAGCGTTTCGGTGTCCGGCCGTGGCTCCAGCGTTTCCTTCGAAAGCTTGAGGGGCAATCCGAAAAACTCGCGCTCGCCGAGGATGCGGTAGACCGGTTCGCGCGCCAGCCGACGCGCGACCGCCGCCCTGATCCTCTCGGCATCCGCATCGGACACAGGCTCCCTCCCCCGCGACACCACTGCGCTCAGCGACATGTCGAGCAGGCCGGAGATCAGGTGCCGAACATCGAGTGCCGCGTGCTCGATACCGCCCGCCTGCAGACGGTCGCGGCTTTCGGCAACGAGGCTCGCAAGCGTCTCGGCCATCCGCTAGCCTCGCTGCTCGCCAAGCTGCGCCAGCTGGCTCGCCTGGTAGTCAGCAAGCAGCGCATCGACGACTTCGTCGATTTCGCCCATCATCATCCGGTCGAGCTTGTAGAGCGTCAGGTTGATACGGTGGTCGGTCAAACGCCCCTGCGGGAAATTGTAGGTGCGGATGCGCTCGGAGCGGTCGCCGGATCCGACCTGGCTCTTGCGGTCAGCCGACCGTTCGCTGTCGGCGCGCTGGCGCTCCATGTCGTAGAGCCGCGAACGCAACACCTGCATGGCCTTCGCCCTGTTTTGATGCTGCGACTTTTCCGAGCTGGTGACGACAAGCCCGGTCGGAAGATGGGTGATGCGCACCGCAGAGTCGGTCGTGTTGACGTGCTGGCCGCCGGCGCCCGACGAGCGCATCGTGTCGATGCGGATGTCCTCGGGGCGGATCTCGATGTCGATATCTTCGGCCTCAGGCAGCACCGCGACCGTTGCCGCCGAAGTATGAATGCGGCCGCTCGCTTCCGTCTCCGGCACACGCTGTACGCGATGCACGCCGGACTCGAATTTCAGCCGCGAGAACACGCCGCGACCCGAAACCGTCGCGATGATTTCCTTGAAGCCGCCGGCCTCGCCATCGCTTGCCGAAAGCACCTCGACCCGCCAGCCCTTGCCCGCGGCATAGCGCTCGTACATGCGGAAGAGGTCACCGGCAAAGAGCGCTGCTTCCGACCCGCCGGTACCGGCGCGAATTTCGAGGATCGCGCTCTTTTCGTCGGCCGCGTCCTTCGGCAACAGCAGGATCTGGATTTCCTGCTCGAGCCCTTCTATCGCCGCCTCGACTTCGGGCTTTTCCATCTCGGCGAGATCGCGCATCTCCCGATCGGTCGATTTGTCCGAGAGCATGGCGGTGATGTCGGCAAGCTCGGCCGTCGCCTTTTCGTAGGCACGGATCTTGGTCACCACAGGCTGCAGCTCGGAATATTCAGACGCGAGCTTCACGTACACATCCGCGGCAGGTCCGGCGGACATACGAGCCTCGATCTCGCCGAACCGGCGTTCCAGTTCGCGCATCTTTTCAACGGGAAGCTTTGCCAAGTGTCACTCCAAATGCGACTTGCCCCGGCCGGACGGCAGTCCGGACGAGGCTCAAGACGCGTCAAGTCAATCTAAACCGGAATGCCGTTTTCCGCAGCGAAATCCACCAGCATCCGGCGAACAGGCGTCTGGTCGCGGGTGTCGTCCAGCGCTGCATTGAGAACGCTGGCGAGCTTGCCAGCGTCAAGCCCAAGCAACATCGCCTTGATCGGCCCGACCGCCGTCGGCGACATCGAGACCGAACGGAAGCCCAAGCCCAGCAACGCCATGGCGGACAAGGGCTTGCTTGCCATCTCGCCGCACAATGTCACCGGCGTGTCGTGCCGCTCGCCCGCGCGCACGATGTCGCGCAGGATCCTGAGGAACGGCCGCCCGAGCACGTCGAAACGGTCGGAGACGCGCGCATTGCCGCGGTCGACCGCCATCGCAAACTGGAAGAGATCGTTGGAGCCAACCGAGACGAAATCCACCTCGGTCATCAGCTCGTCCAGCTGCCAGAGCAGTGCCGGCACTTCCAGCATGGCGCCGAATTGCAGCTTGCGCGGCAGTTGTTCACCGAGCTTCGACTGCCGCTCGATCTCCTTCTGCAGGAGGTCGCGCGCAATTTTCAGCTCGGAAACTTCGGTCACCATCGGCAGCATCAGCTTCAGCTCATGCCCGGCCGCAGCTCGCAGCATCGCCCGAAGCTGGGTGCGCAACAGCCCCGGACGATCGAGCGACAGCCGGATCGCGCGCCAGCCGAGCGCCGGATTTTCCTCTTCCGCCGCACGGAAATAGGGAACGACCTTGTCGCCGCCGATGTCGAGCGTGCGGAAGGTCACCGGCTTGCCGCCCGTCTGCTTCAAGACGTTGCGGTAAAAGGCTTCCTGCTCTTCCGCCTTCGGCATGGTCGACGCGATCATGAACTGAAGTTCGGTGCGGAACAGGCCGATACCTTCGGCACCGGCTTCGTTCAGATGCGGCAGGTCGACCAGCAGGCCGGCGTTCATCTGCAGCGTGATGCGTTTGCCGTCCTTGGTCAGCGGCTCGACGTCCTTCAGCGCCCGGAACTGCGCCTGGCGCCGCGCCCGGAAGCGGACCTTTTCCTCGTAAGCGCGCTGCAGGTCGCCGAGCGGGCGCAAATGCACCTTGGCATCGTCGCCGTCGATGATGATCGCGTCGCGGTTTTCCGCAAGCGCCACGGCACCGGTCGCCTGGCCGATCACGGGAATGCCCATGGCGCGGGCGACGATGACGACGTGGCTCGTCACAGCGCCCTCTTCGAGCACCAGGCCGCGCACATTTTCGCGCGGATAGTCGAGCAATTCGGCCGCACCCATGGCGCGGGCGACGATCACCGCGTCGGTCGGGAAGTCGCTCGCCGAAAGCTTGGCGCCATAGCCCGAGAGCTGACGAAGAAGTCGGTTGGCCAGATCGTCGAAATCATGCATGCGCTCGCGCAGGTACGGATCCGTCAGCCGAATCATCCGCGCCTTGGTCTCGCTCTGGACGCGCTCGACGGCGGCTTCCGCCGTCAGGCCGTTGCGGATCGCCTCTTCCAGCTTGCGCACCCAGCCCCGGTCGTGCGCAAACATCCGGTAGGTCTCAAGCACCGCCCGGTGCTCACCTTCCATCGACACCTCGCGGCGCGACAGCATGTCGTCGATCGAAATGCGGAGCGACCCCAGCGCCTCGGCAAGCCGTTGAAGTTCCTGGTCGGTGTCTTCGTTGAGCAGATTGGTGACGACGATCCTCGGCTCGTGCAGCACGACATAACCAAGGCCGATGCCTTCGCCATAGCTGTTGCCGTCGATCGAGACCGGACGCGACAGGTCGAGTTCGAGACCCGGCTTGGTGATCTTCTTCAGTTCACCCGTCGCCACCATCTCGGCGAGAACCATGGCGGTCGTCTCGAGCGCCTCGACCTCGTCCTCGCGATAGTTGCGCATTGCCTTGTTCTGGACGACCAGAACGCCGAGCGCGCGGCCGGTCCGCAGGATCGGCACGCCGAGGAAGGAATGGTAGATCTCTTCGCCGGTCTCCGGCAGGTAGGTGAAAGCCGGGTGTGACTGGGCGTCAGAGAGATTGAGCGGTCGCGCCGATGCGGCAATCGTGCCGACGAGGCCCTGGCCCATTTTCAATTGCGCCAGGTGAACGGCGGCCTTGTTCAGACCTTCGGTCGCGTAGAGTTCGAGTACGCCGTCGGAGCGCAGCACGTAGACCGAACACACTTCCGCGACCATGTTCTGCGCGATCTGGCGCACAATACGGTCAAGGCGCTCCTGCGGCTCCAGCGGTTCCGCCATCAACTCGCGCAACCGCTTGAGGAGAACGCGCGGACCTGCGGAAAGGTCTCTCATCGCGTAGGGTCTCCCGAAATAGAGTAGACGTCGGCCGTGGGAGGCGCAGCAAAACTGCTGCGAATCCCAAATCAGTCCCCTGTCGATTAACTCTTATCGAGACCGTAAGCGGAATGCAAAGTGCGAACCGCCAATTCCGCATAGGGACCGTCGATCAGGATCGAAATCTTGATCTCGGACGTGGTGATCGCCTTGATATTGATGCCCTTGTCGGCAAGCGCGCGGAACGCGGAGGCCGCGACGCCGGCGTGGCTGCGCATGCCGATGCCGATGACCGATACCTTGACGAGGCCGGCCTCGGACTGGACGACGTCGTAGCCGATCTTGTCCTTGTTGTCGCCGAGCACCTTCAGCGCCTTGTCGACGTCGCCGGAGGGAACCGTGAAGGTCATGTCGGTCTTGGAACCGTCTTCGGAGATGTTCTGGACGATCATGTCGACGTTGATATGGGCTTCAGCCAAGGGGCCGAAGATCGCGGCGGAGACGCCCGGCCGGTCGGCAAGACGGCGCAGCGAAATCTGGGCTTCATCCTTGGCATAGGCAATGCCGGTTACGACTTCCTGTTCCACGATCTCATCCTCATCACAAATCAGCGTACCGGGCGGATTGAGAAGGTCACCCATGCCCGGCGCATCGGGATCTTCGAAAGACGAACGCACGAAGGTGCGGACCTTGTGCACCATGGCAAGCTCCACCGAGCGCACCTGCAGCACCTTGGCGCCGAGCGATGCCATTTCCAGCATTTCCTCGAACGCAATCTTCTTCAGCCGCCGCGCCTTCGGCTCGATGCGCGGGTCGGTCGTGTAGACGCCATCGACGTCGGTATAGATATCGCAACGGTCGGCCTTGACGCCTGCAGCGATGGCAACGGCCGAGGTGTCGGAACCACCGCGGCCGAGCGTGGCAACGCGATTGTCCGGTCCAAGCCCCTGGAAGCCGGCGATAACGGCGACCTGGCCCTCGCCCATGCGGCGGATGAGTTCGGCACCGTCAATGTCGAGAATGCGGGCAGCGCCATGGGCGTTGTCGGTGCGGATCGGGATCTGCCAGCCCTGCCAGGAGCGGGCGTTGATGCCCATCGACTGCAGCGCGATTGCAAGAAGACCGGAGGTCACCTGTTCGCCGGAAGCAACGATCGCGTCGTATTCGCGCGCATCGTAGAAGGGCGAATTGGCGCCGGTTGCCTTCGGCATGTTCTGCACCCAGCCGACCAGCTCGTTGGTCTTGCCGGACATGGCGGAAACCACGACGGCAACCTCGTGGCCGGCATCGACCTCGCGTTTCACATGGCGTGCGACATTGTGGATGCGTTCCAAATCAGCGACGGAGGTTCCGCCGAATTTCATCACGATGCGTGCCATGTGCCTCTACCGGTACCCAATTTGCGCGCGTGAGGCGCGCGTGACAGGAAAGCCCCCGCCGGCGCCCGACGGTCAAAAAGCTTGGGAGACTTCTCGCACATCGGCAGTCACCGCTTCGGGGAGCGGAAAGTCGCGGCGTCTCTTAGCGGATCAGGGGCTCGCGCGCAATGGCAAGGCGGCAGGAATAAGGCGCCAAACACGAGGACAGAAACGTGCGCAGTCCCTGCGCACGCGACTTGAAATTGCGGCCACGACCGTTAGGCTGCCAGTGGACGTTTGAGGGGGCAGACATGCAGGCAAACCGCATTACAGCAACCAGACGACTGACGGCCTGGACGGCGGTCGCGCTTTCTACGACGCTGATATGTTCGACGTCGGCGCGCGCCGCTGACTTCGACCAGGCGCGCATGGCGCCGGAGCGCGACTGGACGGTGATCGTCAGCCCCTATGTCTGGGCCGCGAGCCTCAAGGGCGACGCATCGCTCGCCGGCTTCGACACCGATGTCGACGTACCCTTCAAGGATACGCTCGACCATCTCGACCTGGCGCTGATGGGCAACGTCGAACTGACCAACGGTCAATGGGGCGTTTATTTCGACGGCCAATATGTGCGCACGAGCCAGGACGAAGAACTGCTCAGCCACGAGATCGGCCTCGATATCAAGATGACGACCCTGGCCTTCGGCGCATTCTACCAGGTCTACGAGCAGGAACTCGGCGGCAATACGGTCTTCGGCAAGCCCCGGACCCTGTCGATCGAGCCGACGGTCGGTCTGCGTTGGACGAAGCTCGAGGCAGACGTATCCGTGGCCGGCTTCAACACGAGCAAGAGCGCCGACTGGACTGATCCCTTCGTCGGCCTGCGCGTCAACGCCGATCTCAGCGAGCGTTGGAACCTGGTTGCCGAGGCCGATGTCGGCGGTTTCGACGTCGGCTCCAAGCTCAGCGTCAACGCCCAGGCATATCTCGGATACCGGACCGAAATGCTCGGCCAGCCAACGATCCTGCGGGTCGGCTACCGGATGCTCTATCAGGATTATGAGAGCGATGACTTTACGGGAACCAATAAGTTTCGCTGGGACGTCAACCAGCATGGCCCGGTGATCGGGTTCTCCATGCTGTTCTAGAGCTCCGTGCGTCCTTGAATGCACGAAGGGCGCAGCACGACACATTCAACCCACAAAGGAGAATGGCATGCTGTTCATCGGAAAGTCCGCTGTTCGCTCGGTGACCTCGGCGCTTGCCGCCCTTCTCATGCTCGGCCAGACCGCGGCCGAGGCCTGCACCCGTTTCGTCTATCTCGGCCCCAACGACAACATCATCACTGCCCGCTCGATGGACTGGAAAAGTGATGTCGCGACCAACCTCTGGGTCCTGCCGCGCGGCATCGAGCGATCGGGCCAGGCCGGTCTCAACTCGTTCAAGTGGACGGCGAAGTACGGCAGCGTCGTTGCGACCGGCTATGACGTCTCCACCACCGACGGCGTCAATGAGGCCGGCCTCAATGCCAACCTGCTCTGGCTGGTCGAATCCGAGTATCCGAAGTTCGATGACAAATCGAAACCGGGCCTGACGATCGCCGCCTGGGCGCAATATGTGCTCGACAGTTTCGCCACCGTCGAAGAGGCGGTTGCGGCACTTGAGAAAGAACCCTTCACCATCGTCACCGATAACGTTCCGGGCGAAAACCGGCTGACGACACTGCATCTGTCGATCTCCGACAGCACCGGAGACAGCGCCATCGTCGAATATATCGGCGGCAAGCAGATGATCCACCACGACCGCAAGTACCAGGTGATGACCAATTCGCCCGTCTTCGACCAGCAACTGGCGCTCAACGCCTACTGGAAGCAGATCGGCGGCACGGTGATGCTGCCCGGGACCAACCGCGCGGCCGACCGCTTCGCCCGCGCCTCCTTCTATGTCAACGCGATCCCCAAGGACGAGAACCCTGACCGGGCGCTAGCCAGCGTCTTCAGCGTCATTCGCAATGTCTCGGTCCCCTACGGCCTCAACACGCCGGAGGAGCCGAACATCTCCTCGACCCGCTGGCGCACCGTCGTCGACCACAAGCGCAAGCTCTATTTCTTCGAGTCGGCTCTGACGCCGAACACCTTCTGGGTCGACCTGAAGAAGATCGACTTTGCCAAGGAGACCGGAAAGGTGATGAAGCTCGACCTCGGCGACAACCAGGATCATACCTATTCGGGCGATGCCACCGGCGACTTCAAGCCGAGCGAGCCCTTCAAGTTTCTCGGCTTGCAGATGTGAGGATGCCAGCCACCGGCGCGAAGGCATTGAAAATTGCGCGCGACGGTGTTATTCACGCTGCCGCAAGTTCAATTCGAGAAAGGGGGGCTGCACGTGATGACATTTTTCCGGCACCACCGCCAGCGTGGCCCCGTCCAAGCCCTGCAGATGCGTTTGCAGGGCTGATCAGATATCCTTTCGCGAAACTCGCGATCCTATCCCTGGTCTGCCCAGAGTGATGCAGTGCGCAACCGTTTCGGTTCGAACGCCTGCACCGTCTTCCAATACCGAGCCGACACGGCCTGAGCGCAGCATGTTGCTGTTCCGGGCCTAATCATCCGCAACCCCGGCCCGACGTGCCGCCACGGATGCCCAATCGTCGCTCGCGCAGTCCAGAGAACGACCATGGCCTTGATCAATATCCGCAACCTCGGCGTCAGCCTGAGCGTACCGCTTTTCTCCAGTCTCAACCTCTCCGTCGCATCAGGCGATCGCATCGGCATCGTCGCCGCCAACGGTCGCGGCAAGTCCACCCTGCTGAGAGCGATCGCAGGTACGTTCGACCCGACCGCCGGCGAGATCACCCGCTCGCGTGGCCTGACGATCGGCCATGTCGAGCAGAACGTCCCGGCAGCGCTTCTGACGCTATCCTTCCATGACGCCGTTCTGTCGGCGCTCCCGGCCGACCAGGCGGAAAATGAAAGCTGGCGCGTCGATATCGTGCTCGATTCCCTCGACGTGCCGGAAACGCTCCGCCGCCGCGCCGTCTCGGAGTTGAGCGGTGGCTGGCAGCGGCTCATGCTTCTTGCCCGCGTCTGGGTAAGCGACCCCGACGCGCTTCTGCTCGACGAGCCGACCAACCATCTCGATCTCGCCAAGATCGCCCGGCTGGAAGCCTGGCTGAACGCGTTGCCGCGCGACACGCCGGTGCTGATCGCCAGCCACGACCGCGCTTTCCTCGACGCCACCACCAACCGGACCCTGTTCCTGCGGCCGGAGCAATCGCCGATATTTGCCCTCCCTTATTCCCGGGCCCGCGCAGCCCTCGACGAGGTCGACGCCTCGGAAGAGCGGCGCTATCAGCGCGACATGAAGGTCGCGCAGCAGCTTCGACGCCAGGCGGCCAAGCTCAACAACATCGGCATCAACTCCGGCAGCGATCTTTTGACGATCAAGACGAAGCAGTTGAAGCAGCGGGCGGAGCGACTGGAAGATGCGGCCAAACCCGCGCATCAGGAGCGCTCCGCCGGCGCGATCCGGCTCTCCAATCGCGGCACCCACGCCAAGATCCTGGTGACGCTTGACGACGTGACGGTGGCCACACCCGACGGGACAGCACTCTTTCGCACCGGCAAACAATGGATCTGCCAGGGCGACCGCATCGTGCTCTTGGGCGAGAACGGCGCCGGCAAGACCCGCCTCGTCAACCTGATCCGTACCGCGATCGAGGCGCCGGCCCGCGCACCTGAAACACTGAAGGCAACACCCTCGCTGGTGCTTGGCTACAGCGATCAGGCGCTGGCGGGGTTGTCGGATGACGAGACGCCGATTGGTGCACTGTCTCGCCGCTTTTCGCTCGGCGATCAGCGAGCACGCAGCCTACTGGTTGGCGCCGGTATCGGCATCGACATGCAGGAAAAGACGATCGGCCGGCTCTCGGGCGGCCAGAAGGCGCGGCTTGCCATGCTGGTGCTGCGCTTGAGGGAGCCCAACTTCTACCTGCTCGACGAGCCGACCAACCATCTCGATATCGAGGGGCAGGAGGCGCTCGAGGCCGAGTTGCTGAAGCACGAGACGAGCTGCCTCCTGGTCTCCCACGACCGCAGCTTCGTGCGCAATGTCGGCGATCGCTTCTGGCTGATCGAAAAGCGCCGCCTCGTCGAGGTGGAAGATCCAGAGGCGTTCTTCCTGTCCGCAGCGGCAAGCGAGATCGGATAGGCGCAATCACCTTACCCAAGGCGCCCGCCGAAAGGCGGGCGCTGCTGCGGCTGCGCTCATATGGCCGCTGCCCTCCCCCTTGACTTCCTTGCCCGATCGTCCGACTTCACCAGGGAAGATGCAAGGAGACGGCGACATGAGCGAGACCGCACGCACGACCATCGACCAGAGCGAAGTGGACCGGTTTTCCGCGATGGCCGCCGAGTGGTGGGACCCGACCGGCAAGTTCCGGCCGCTGCACAAGTTCAATCCCGTCCGCCTCGCTTATATCCGCGACAGGGTGGCCGAGCATTTCGGCCGAGACCCGAAGAGCCCGCAACCGCTGAAAGGCCTGCGGCTGCTCGATATCGGCTGTGGCGGAGGTCTCCTGTCGGAACCGATGGCGCGCATGGGGGCCGACGTTCTCGGCGCCGACGCTTCTGAGAAGAACATCGGCATCGCCAAGACCCACGCAGCCGGCAGCGGCGTGGCGGTCGACTACCGAGCCGTAACTGCGGAGGCGCTCGCCGAGGCCGGCGAAAGCTTCGACATCGTGCTCAACATGGAAGTGGTCGAGCACGTTGCCGACGTCGATTTCTTCATGACCACCTGCGCCCATATGGTACGCCCTGGCGGCCTCATGTTCGTCGCCACCATCAATCGCACCATGAAGGCGGCCGCACTGGCGATCTTCGCGGCCGAAAACGTGCTGCGCTGGCTGCCGCGCGGCACGCACCAGTACGAAAAGCTGGTGCGCCCGGAAGAGCTGGAAAAGCCGCTTGTCGCCAGCGGCATGGACGTCACCGAACGCACCGGCGTCTTTTTCAACCCGCTGTCAAATCAGTGGAACCTCTCCAAGGATATGGACGTCAACTACATGATTGTCGCAAAGCGGCCGCTCTGACGCAGCGCTTTCGGCGGCCGTCGGAGCCAGATCAGGCTCTTTGCGGCCATTCACGCTTCAAGAGTGCGTAGACAAACTCGTCGCCCCAGGTGTCGTTGAAACGGTCGTTCTCGATCAGGTGTGCCTCGCGCCGCATGCCGAGGCGCTCGACGACGCCGACCGAACCCTTGTTGAGGGCATCGAGCCTGGCGAAGATCCGGTGAAAACTGAGCGTCGAAAAGCCGAGTTCGAGCACGGCCCGCATGGCCTCGGTCGCGTATCCCTTGCCTGCAAAGACAGGGTTGAAGATGTAGCCGGTCTCCACCTGCTGCGCCGCCTTGCTTGCAACCTTCAGCAGGACCTCGCCGATGAGCGCGCCGTCTTCCCGGCGCTCGACGGCAAAGACTGCGGTATCGCCATCGTCGTCGAGGCGCGGAATCGATGCCTTGGCAAATTTCGCCCGCGCTGCCGCCTCGTCGAGCGGCTCCTGATAGAGGAAGCGGTAGACTTCCGGCAGCCGGTGATAGGCGAAGAAGGCTTCGAAGTCCTCGGGCGCGAAAGGCCTGATCACCAGACGTTCGGTGGAAATGCGCAGCGCGGACAAATTCATTCGCTCAATACTCCCTATCGAAAAACCGCAGATGGGAAGCAGTGCGTTGTTTTTAAAGAGTGATTGTCAAAATTTGAGGTGGCGATCCACGCGGATCGTGCGCGTCCTCAGTTGACGTCGTCAGGCAAGATCGGCAGCGGCGCGACGGCAATGCCTTCTTCCAGAAGCGCCACGGCCTCTTCCGCCGTCGCCTTGCCGATCAGGCCGCGTTCTTCCGCTTCACCATAGTGGATCTTGCGCGCCTCCTCAGGAAAGCGCTCGCCGACGTCGTCGGCGTTCTCGCGAACGGTCTTCACCAGTTCGCGGATCTTGGCGATCGTTTCCTTCTGCGCCTGGTCCATGATCACCGCCCGCGTCGCTTCCTTCTTGCGTGCGGTCGCGACCGACGGCGCCATCAGCTGCTTGGCAATAGACAGGGAGTTGCAGGTGGGGCAGGACAACAGCTTGCGTTCGACCTGGCGGTCGAAATCGTCACTCGACGAGAACCAGCCCTCGAAGGAATGGCCGTTATCGCAAGAAAGCGTATAGCGGATCAAGCGGCAACGCCTCCCTTCCCGGTGGGCGCCACTTCATCGAGCACGAAACTGCGGGCGTTCTTGAGGTTGGGAATTTTCGCACGCGCCGCCTGTACGGCTGCAACGTCGATTTCGGCAAGCACGATCGCCTCGCCGGAGGGACCGGCCGAGCCAAGCACGCGACCCCAGGGATCGATGATCATCGAATGGCCGAAGGTCTCGCGCCCGTCCTCATGCTTGCCCCCTTGCGCGGCAGCGATGACGAAAAGGCCGTTTTCGATCGCGCGGGCGCGAAGCAGGATCTCCCAATGGGCTTCTCCGGTCTGGCGCGTGAAGGCGGCCGGCACCGACATGATTTCGGCACCGGCGACCGCCTGCTGCCGAAAGAGTTCGGGAAAGCGCACGTCGTAGCAGATGGTAAAGCCGAGCTTGCCGAAGTCGAGATTAGCGACATGCGCGTTGCTGCCAGGCTGATAGGCAGCGCTCTCGCGCCAGCTTTCGCCGTTGTCGAGGTCCACGTCGAACATGTGGATCTTGTCGTAGTGGCAGATCTTGCGCCCATCAGGCCCGAACAGCAGGCCGCGATTGGCGATCTTGCCATCGGCAAGCGCAATCGGCGTCGAGCCAACATGGACATGGATCCCGAGCTCGCCGGCAAGTCTGGCTGCCTCGTTTGCAATGATGTCGTTGGCTTCATCCTTAAGGATCGCCCGCAAGCCAACACGATCCCGCTGCAGCGCACCGGTCATTTCCGGCGTCTGGACATAGATCGCGCCTTGCGCCGCCGCCTCGCTCACCAGACGCGCCATCGTTTCCGCATTCCTCTGCGGATCGGTTCCGGAGCACATCTGAATGGCCGCAGCCTTGAAGGTCATTGTCATTCTACCTCTGATGCGCGTCACCAACGCTGAAGGCGGCAGCCTCTCGTGGCGATGCGCGAAACGTCAGATCCGCTTTAGGCGGCCAGCATCCCGTCGAGCTTGCCGGCACGTTCGAGCGCGTGCAGATCGTCGCAACCACCGACATGGATGTCGTTGATGAAGATCTGCGGGAAGGTCGAGCCGCCGTGCGCCTTCTCGATCATCGTCTGGCGAATTTTGGGATCATAGGTCGCGTCGTGTTCGAGGAACGCAACGCCCTTGGTTTCCAGTAGTTTCTTGGCGGCCGAACAATAGCCGCAGAACTGACGCGTATAAATGACCACCGAAGCCATGATCCAGAACCGCTCCTTTGCCGGCGACCGTGCCGGACATCTGATTGTCATATAAGACCGGACACGGCTCTTGCAAAGGTCAAAACCGTGACCGATCCGGCCCCCGCCCGCTTCAACGCGCGGGTTGCTGCGGTGACGGTTGCACCGGTCGTATATACATCGTCGACGAGAACCACGCTTTTCCCGCTGAGACCCGCCTTGCCGCTTTCCAGGACGGCGAAGGCGCCACGCACATTATCCTCGCGGGCGCGCAGCCCGAGACCGACCTGCCGGCTCGTGCGCCGCACGCGCTTCAGCACATCGGGCTCATAGGGCCGGCCGGAAAGCCGGCTGATGGCGCGCGCCAGTTCTGCCGACTGGTTGTATCGCCGGCCCCAAAGCCGAAAAGCGTGCAGCGGCACCGGGATAATCGCGTCGGCGGAGGCGACGGCACCGTCGCTGGCGCGGATCATCCATTCCGCCATCATCGGCGCAAGATCGGTACGATCGCCATACTTCAAGCCGTGCACGAGGTCGCGCGCGATGCCTTCGTGGATCGCCACCGATCTCAGGCGATCGAAGACAGGTGGATTGGCAATCGCTTCAGGCGAGACCACGCCCGCACCATGATCGACCGCAAACGGGGTGCCGAGAACATGGCAGAAAGGGCGCTCGATCAACGGCAGCGTCGCCCAGCAGGAGGCGCAGACGGCGCGATGAGCGCCAATCAACCGGCCGCAGCCGCAACAGACCGGCGGATAGACGAGATCAACCGCGCCCGACACCAGGCCTCGCAGCATGCGCCCCCACCCCTCCTGCGGTTTAAGCCACCTCTTCCATGTCATGCGGTTGACTTTGAACCCCCGAAGGTTTCTTTGCTGGCGATCTCGCGGAGACACTATCGTGGAAAAAATCTTTGACCAGAGCCTCGTTGAGGCGCATCGGGCAAGGGCCCTTGCAAACGCCGACCCAAAGGCAGGCTTCCTTCTCGATATCGTTGCCGAGGAGCTTGCCGAGCGTGTCAGCGTGGTCGAACGCCATTTTGATCGCGCGCTGGAGCTGCACGGCTATACCGGGCAAACGGCCCGTCAACTCGCAGCAACCGGCAAGATCGACGCGATCGAGCGCGTCGAAACGGACGCACGCTTCGGCTCAAGCGAGGCGCCGGTGACCGTCGCGTCACTTGAGGAGGTCCCGGCCGCGCCGGAAAGCTTCAACCTGATCGTCTCGCCGCTTTCCTTGCATCTGACCAACGACACACCGGGCGCGTTCATCCAGGTTCGCCGTGCGCTGAAACCCGATGGACTTTTCCTGGCCGCCATCCCCGGCAGCGGCACGCTACAGGAATTGCGAGAGGCGCTGCTGGCGGCCGAGGCGGAATTGACGGGCGGCGCCAGCCCGCGCGTGATCCCCTTTCCCGACGTCCGCGACATCGGCGCCCTTCTGCAACGGGCCGGCTTCGCGCTGCCGGTCACCGACACCGAGACCTACACGGTCCGTTACGATTCCCTGTTTGCACTCATCCGCGACCTGCGCGCCATGGGCATGACCAGCCCGCTTGCGGCACGCAGCCGCTCGCCCGTTTCCCGGCGCTTTTTCCTGAGAGCTGCGGAAATCTATGCAGAGCGCTTCTCTGATCCGGACGGGCGCGTCCGCGCGACCTTTTCGGTCATCTACCTCTCTGGCTGGGCGCCCCACGAGAGCCAGCAGAAACCGCTGAAACCGGGATCTGCAAAACAGCGGCTTTCGGCAGCGCTCGGCACCAAGGAGCAACCCCTGTAACGCCTGAGGGCGCTGGAGCATCCTGCCTTCAACGAGCAACTGCAGGCGTGGCGCAGCCTGCGCCACGTCCGAAAAATCAAAAAGCCAAAGGGGATTAAAGGCATTTCAATGGACGGCGGCGACCGCCATCGCCCAGCCGCTGGTTTTTAGCAGCCGCTCTTGCGGCCGTCGGCATCGATGATGCAAACCGCGCCCGGCATTTCCTGAAGCACGCTGCGCCGAACCGTGTAGCGCTTGGTAGTCCCGCTTGAAGGGATCGAGCCGGTCGAGATGTTGTCGTAATCGACAGGTGTGTTCGCCATGATGCGCTTGTCGGTCCTGGACGACAGCATCGGCGTCAGGATCAACGTCAACGCGATGACCGCCGTTCCGAACAACAGCGACAGATTGAGCACACCCGTCCGGCGGGACTGGCTCGTCACCAGATCCTTTTCCTGAACTGTGCTCCAGAAATCGTCGTCCACCATCCCAGCCTCATAAACGCGCAACACACGGCGGACGCAAGCGTCCTTCCCTAGCTTGGTTCCACCGCATGCCTGAAATCGGCACGCCATCTGCGAACGATGCGTACCAAAACTGAATTGAAGCTATCTTTGCGCGAGGGAGATAAACGATCGATTAATAATCAATCCGTTTTCGGGTAAGTTCAGAGCAAATCCATGAGAAACGGGATGAGCGGTTCGTCCGCCGGCGGCATGGGATAGTCCCTGAGGGATTTTGGCCGGACCCATTTGATCGCCTGGCCCTCCCGCCCGGTCGCCACCCCCTCGTAACGCCGGCAGACGTAGAGCGGCATCAGAAGGTGGAAGTCATCGTAAGTGTGGCTCGCGAAGGTAAGCGGCGCAAGGCAGGCAACCTTGGTTTGGATGCCAAGCTCCTCGTCGAGCTCGCGGATAAGGGTTTCTTCAGGCGTCTCGCCGGCTTCCACCTTACCGCCCGGAAATTCCCAGAGACCGGCCAGCGATTTGCCCTCCGGCCGCTGCGCAAGCAGGATGCGGCCGTCGGTGTCGACGAGAGCGCACGCAGCGACAAGGACGATCTTCTTTCCGCTGACGTCCATGGCCTCAAGCCCTCGGCGTTCTGTAGATGTAGCTGTAGACTTCGGAGAAACCGGCGCCACGATAAAGCGCCAGCGCCGACTGGTTTTCCGCCTCGACCTGCAGCCAGGCCTTTCTGGCGCCGCGCAGGCGCGCCCAGCGCAGGCAGACGTCGAGCATCGCCTTGCCGACGCCCTGTCCGCGAACCCTCTCGTCCACCGCAAACTGCATGATGCCGGCCAGATCGTTGTCCTGCACGACGAGAGCCACGGCCGTTGGGCCCGTGTCCGCATCCTCGAACAGGAAGAGGCCGTTTTCCGGCTTGATCGCGTTGATGATCTCGGCAAGTGCCGCCTTCTTCTTCGGGTCGTTCTTTGCGATGCCGATAGAGGCATCGACGAAGCGGCCAACGTCCTTGATCGGCAGATGGTCGATGCCGTCGCCGAACTCGCGCTCGACAAGATCGACCGTCATGACAAGGCTGCTGGCGAAGGCGGACCACCCCTCGGCGTCCATGTGCGCCACGAGTTGCGGCGGCGTCAAAGGCGTCTGACGTACGGTCAGCGGCCGCCCGTAATCGGCAAAGCGCCTTGCGGCCTTCTCCAGACGAACGGGGATATCGCGGTAGTCGGACGGGTCGAGCGGATTGACGGAGTTTAGACGCTTGGAATCGTGGCCCGCATTGAGCCTGATCAACCAGCTGCCGTCGTATTGCACCGACGCTGCCGGCCAGGCCCGGAAGCCCACAGCCTCGAGACGGCGCACGCTCGGGAGATCCACCATTGCCACTTCCCCGCCCTCGGCCACAACCTTGTCCGTCGCCGGCCGAATGTCACTCGATGTCATCTTGCACCCTTTGCCAGCCTGGAGCACCAGGCTTACCGCGGTCGCCCAACCGGAACCTTAGCTCCGGTAGTCGCCGTTGATTTCGACATATTCCTTCGTCAGGTCGCAGGTATAGACCGTGGCACGACCGGACCCGAGGCCGATCTCGACACGGATCGTGATATCCTCTTCCTTCATGACGGCGGTGGCCGCCGCTTCCGAATAGGTGGGGTCGCGCTCGCCCTCGACGGCGACGCGCACATCGCCGAACCAGATGGCCAGCCGGTCGCGTTCGGCCATTTCGCCTGATTTGCCGACAGCCATGACCACGCGGCCCCAATTGGCGTCTTCGCCGGCAACGGCGGTCTTGACCAGCGGCGAATTGGCGATCGAGAGCGCGATGCGCTTGGCGGCTGCGTCGTTTTCCGCACCTTCGACCGTGACTTCCACCATCTTGCGCGCGCCCTCGCCGTCACGCACCACCTGGAGTGCGAGATCGCGCAGCAAATCGTTCAGCGCCACTCGGAAGCCTTCAAGCCGCGGATCGGCCGCATCGGATACCTGCGTCTGTCCGTCGGCGGCCGCGGCACCCGTTGCAAACAACATCAGCGTGTCGGAGGTCGAGGTATCGCTGTCGACGGTGACAGAATTGAAGGTCGGGCCGACGCCAGCCGACAGCAGCGCCTGCAAGGCCGAAGGGGCAATGTCGGCATCGGTGACGACGAAGGAGAGCATCGTCGCCATGTCGGGCGCGATCATGCCGGCGCCCTTGGAAATGCCGTTGATCGTGACCTTGACGCCACCGATCTCGGCCGTGCGGGTCGCCACCTTCGGATAGGTGTCCGTCGTCATGATTGCCTTGGCAGCCTCGAACCAGAAGTCCTCGGTGCCATCAGCCGCGAGGAAATCGAGAACGCCGGCAAATTTCGTCGCATCCAGCGGCTCGCCGATGACGCCGGTCGATGCCAGGAACACTTCGCTCTCCGCGCAGCCGACGGCCTTTGCCGCTGACTTTGCGGTCAATTCCGTCGCTTCGCGTCCCTTCTTGCCGGTAAAGGCATTGGCATTGCCAGAGTTGACGACGACAGCACGCGCCACACCACCGGCAAGGTTCTTGCGGCAGAAGTCGACCGGAGCCGAGGGGCACTTGGAGCGGGTGAACACGCCGGCAACGGTCGCCGGTCGGTCGAACACCATCATGAGCACGTCCGTACGGTTCTTGTACTTGATGCCAGCGGCAGCGGTCGCCATGCGGACACCGCGGACGGAGGGCATTTCGGCGAAGGTTTTCGGAGCGAGCGGAGAAACGGAGCCGGACATGGGAAACCTGCTGTGACGTGATTGAATCTAGAGCGGGGTGAGCGTCCCGCCGAAACTTCATACCGCGATCTTGCGACAAATGCCCGAACGGTTTTCACCGCCGGGCATCGACAAAAAGCGGTGATGGCAGACCCTGCCGAAGCGGGGCCTGTCGATCGGATTACTTTGCTTGCTGTGCTTCCTGGGCCTTGTTGGCCTCGTCATAGGCCTTCTTCAGCTCCGGATCGGAAATCTCGACGCCAGCGTCCTTCTTGGCAGCAGCAAGCAGCTCAATGTACTTGTCGCGCATCACAAGCTGACGGACCTGCGGCTCGACCTGCTCCAGCGGCGGCGGGGCCTGCGGACGCTTGTCTTCGACCAGGATGACGTGGAAGCCGAACTGGGTCTTCACCGGGGTCTTGGTGTAGGCACCCTTATCAAGCGCGAAAACGGCCGTTTCGAACTCAGGCACCATGCGGCCCTTGGTGAAATAACCGAGGTCGCCGCCGTCGCCCTTGTTCGGATCGGTCGACTTTGCCTTGGCGAGCTCGACGAAGCTCTTGCCAGCGTCGAGTTCCTTGATGATTTCCTTGGCTTCGTCTTCGGTCTTGACCAGGATATGGCGCGCCTTGACCTCTTCCTGAGCCGGGATCGCTGCAATTTCCTTGTCGTAACGGGCCTTCACCTCTTCCTTGGTGATGGCGTCAACGACGTGCTTCTTGAAATAGGCGTTGTGCAGTTCGCGCTCGGTCAGGTAGGCGACCCGCTGCTTGAAGGTCGCGTCGTCCTGCAGGCCTTCCTTCTCGGCCGTCTTCGACAGGAGCTTGACGTCGATGATTGCCGACAGTGCTGCCGCGCGCTTCTGCTCTTCCGGCATCTGCTGCAGCTGCGGGTCGAGGCCGCCAAGAGCAAGGGTGAGTTCGGACTGGCGCACTTCCTGGCCACCAACCTTGGCGACCACCGGATCGGCATCTTCCGCCCTCGCGCCGTGAACGGCAATCGCCGCAACCAGTGCCGCGGCGGCCAGGGTCTTCAACTTGGACATGCTCACTAACCTTTCACATTGGCCATCGGCGCAATTGCCTGAAGCTTGTAGCGGCTGCACACCACCAGAATGTGGCGGTTCTGTAGCCGTCCAGCTGTGCAAGTGCGTTGACATAATTCGACCCCCCTCTTATCTGTCACGCAACCTCGCGTCCAGAACAGTTTCCGGGCGTTTCACGGCATTGCGCGGTTTTTCACGGCGCAGCCATGAGACCTCAGGCAACAAAAAAGAAAGGACCATTCATATGGTCAGTCTCGGCGGCCTAGCCCGCAAGTTGTTTGGCTCTTCCAATGATCGCCGTGTGCGTGGCTACAAGGCCAGGGTGGATGCCATCAACGCTCTTGAAGCCGACATGAAGGCTTTGTCGGATGAGGCACTCGCCGCCAAGACCGTTGAATTCCGCAAGCAATTGGAAGACGGCAAGACGCTTGACGACCTTCTGGTTCCAGCCTTTGCGGTTGCCCGCGAGGCAGCCCGCCGCGTGCTCGGCCTGCGTCCCTTCGACGTCCAGCTGATCGGCGGCATGATCCTGCACGAACGTGCGATCGCCGAAATGAAGACCGGCGAAGGCAAGACGCTCGTCGCCACCCTTCCGGTTTACCTGAACGCGTTGGCGAGCAAGGGCGTGCACGTCGTTACCGTCAACGACTACCTCGCCCAGCGCGACGCCGGCACCATGGGCCGCGTCTACTCGTTCCTCGGCCTGACCACCGGCGTCATCGTCCACGGGCTGACGGACGAGCAGCGCCGTGACGCCTACGCCTGCGACATCACCTACGCGACGAACAACGAACTCGGCTTCGATTATCTGCGCGACAACATGAAGTACGAGCGCGGCCAGATGGTTCAGCGCGGTCACTTCTTCGCGATCGTCGACGAAGTGGATTCGATCCTCGTCGACGAGGCGCGCACGCCGCTGATCATTTCGGGTCCCCTCGACGACCGCTCGGACCTCTACAACACGATCAACGAATTCATCCCCCTGCTTGCGGCCGAAGACTACGAAATCGACGAGAAGCAGCGCTCGGCCAACTTCTCGGAAGAAGGCACCGAGAAGCTCGAAAACCTGCTGCGCGAGGCAGGTCTCTTGAAGGGTGAATCGCTCTACGACATCGAAAACGTCGCGATCGTCCACCACGTCAACAACGCGCTCAAGGCCCACAAGCTGTTCCAGCGCGACAAGGACTACATCGTCCGCAACGGCGAGATCGTCATCATCGACGAATTCACCGGCCGCATGATGCCAGGCCGCCGTTATTCCGAAGGCCAGCACCAGGCGCTCGAAGCCAAGGAAAAGGTGCAGATCCAGCCCGAGAACCAGACGCTCGCCTCGATCACCTTCCAGAACTACTTCCGCATGTATTCCAAGCTTGGCGGCATGACCGGTACGGCGTCGACCGAAGCGGAGGAATTCGGCAACATCTACGGGCTTGAAGTGGTCGAAGTACCGACCAACCTGCCGATCAAGCGTATCGACGAAGACGACGAGGTTTACCGCACGCAGGGCGAGAAGCTGAAGGCGATCATCGACGAAATCAAGTCGGCGCACGAGCGCGGCCAGCCGATGCTCGTCGGCACGACGTCGATCGAAAAGTCCGAGCAGCTTGCCGATCTGCTCAAGAAGTCGGGTTTCAACAACTTCCAGGTTCTGAACGCCCGTTACCACGAACAGGAAGCCTTCATCGTGGCGCAGGCCGGCGTGCCCGGCGCAGTCACGATCGCCACAAACATGGCAGGCCGCGGTACCGACATCCAGCTCGGCGGCAACCTCGACATGCGCATCCAGCAGGAGCTCTCGGAAGTCGAGCCCGGCCCGGAACGCGAAGCCCGCATCGAGGCGATCCGCGCCGAGGTGCAGAAGCTGAAGGAAAAGGCGCTCGCCGCCGGCGGTCTCTATGTCCTTGCCACAGAGCGCCACGAAAGCCGCCGCATCGACAACCAGCTTCGCGGCCGTTCCGGCCGCCAGGGCGACCCCGGCCGCTCCAAGTTCTACCTGTCGCTTCAGGACGACCTGATGCGCATCTTCGGCTCCGACCGCATGGACAGCATGCTGCAGAAGCTGGGTCTCAAGGAAGGCGAAGCCATCGTCCATCCCTGGATCAACAAGGCGCTCGAGCGTGCACAGAAGAAGGTCGAAGCCCGCAACTTCGACATCCGCAAGAACCTCTTGAAATATGACGACGTTCTCAACGATCAGCGCAAGGTGATCTTCGAGCAGCGCATCGAGTTGATGGACGCCGAAAGCGTCACCGAAACCGTCACCGACATGCGCACCGAAGTCGTAGATGAAATGGTCAGCAAGCGCATCCCTGAGAAGGCCTATGCCGAACAGTGGGACGTTGCGGGCCTGAAGGCCGACGTTCAGCAGTACCTCAATCTCGACCTGCCGGTTGTCGAATGGGCGGCCGAAGAAGGCATCGACGAAAACGATATTCGCGAACGCGTCATGGGCGCTGCCGAGAAGGAAGCGGCCGATCGCGCCGAACGCTTCGGCCCCGAGATCATGCAGTACGTCGAGCGCTCGGTCGTGCTGCAGACGCTCGACCATCTCTGGCGCGAGCATATCGTCAACCTCGACCATCTGCGCTCGGTCATCGGTTTCCGCGGCTATGCGCAGCGCGACCCGCTGCAGGAATACAAGTCCGAAGCCTTCGAGCTGTTCCAGGCCCTGCTGGGCAACCTGCGCCAGGCCGTGACGGCACAACTCATGCGCGTCGAACTGGTGCGTGAAGCGGCCGAAGCGCCGCAGCCGGTACCGCCGGCCATGCACGGTCACCACATCGACCCGCTGACCGGCGAAGACGATTTCGGCGCCGGCGCCGGAACGCTTCTGGCAGCACCGCCGGTGCAGCGCGACGCGACCAATCCGTTGTCCTGGGGCAAGGTCTCGCGCAACGAGATGTGCCCCTGCGGCTCCGGCAAGAAGTACAAGCACTGCCACGGCATCTACGAGGCATAAGGCCCGAGAGAACGGCTCCCGGCCGCCTCCCCTTTAAACTGAAAATGCCGCCTCTCCGGCGGCATTTTCAGTTGCAGGAACGCGATTGAGCGATCTCACGCCTTCGCTTGGGCGACGTCAACGATTGCATCGGCTGCCGATTTCAGGTGGGCGGGATCGACGCCCAAAGCACGGAGAGATCGCGCCGCAACCCCATGCGACATGCCTGCGACAAGTCCGACGACATGTGCACCGAGGAGCGGGCCGTGATCCTTTCGGCCCGCCGCCAGTTCCTGCATGATCTCCCGACCCGAGGAAGCAGCCTGATAGAGACCGGGCTTTGCCGGCATCGGCGTGCCGGCCGGTACGTCCGCTGCCAGGCCGATTGCACGAAGCGCATCGGCATACTGCCGTTCGATCGCGGCTTTAAGCGCGTCAGGCTCCGCCCCTACCTTCTCGAAGGCGAGACGCGCGGTGCCATCCGGCAGATCGAGCGCGGCCAACAGGAAATGTTCGGCACCGGGCTCCCGCTGCTGATCCAGCAAGGCGTGGGTCTCCGCCCGCTCGCAGAGAAGCTTGACGGTGCCCATGTCATTGAGCTTCGATTTCAATCCTTGGAACATCGCAATCCCCTTAAGTGGAACTCATGTCTGCCGCCACGCCCGAAAGGCGCTTGTGGGCCGCCTGCTTGGTGATCCCGAGGGCCTGGGCAATCCTCGACCACGGCCAGCCCTGGCTGAGGGCCGAGCGCACGGCCTGGCGCTCGATATTGTCGGCGAGCCGGCGCAGAGCAACGACGGCGGCGAGCGCTTCTTCAGGGTCGGTTGGAACGGTGATGGTGTGCAGGTCAAGCATGCGTCAACATTAGTTGACGAAATTGACGCCGTCAACCAAGGTTGACGGCAGTTCGAGGGTCCGCCGCGGCGGTCGTCAATCGGCATGATTGGCTACATCGTTACAACCGCGCTGAACCGTTTGTTAACGCTGTTCTGGCAGTACTGAAGCCCTGTATTGCGTAGTTTCAGGGTGTCCTCGTGTTCATGGCGGTATGTCAAACGGCCGGACGTATGTTGCCGTCGGCGCTGAGACACCGGCTCTGCGCGCTGACCGGCGCGCTGGCGGCCACCGTGACCAGTTCCGACCCCAAGAACGCCGCACGCCGCATGGCGCTCGTCGCCTTCACCATCCGCATCGTCAGCGCGGCCATCGCCTTCCTGTCGCAGATCATCCTTGCGCGGCTGATGGGTGAGTTCGAATACGGCATCTTCGTCTTCGTCTGGGTGCTCGTCATTCTTTTCGGCAGTCTTTCCTGCGTCGGTTTTCATTCCATCGTGATCCGCTTCCTGCCTGAGTATCAGGCAACCGCGGCCATGGACGAAATTCGCGGTGTGACGACGACCGTGCGCGTCTTCGCTCTGGTTTCGGCCACGACGGTCGCAGCCGTCGGGCTCACCGGCCTCTGGCTTTTCGGCGCACATGTCGAGACATATTACATCTTGCCGCTCTACCTCGGGCTGTTCACGCTCCCGATGATTTCGCTTGGCGACGTCATGGACGGAACGGCCCGCGCCCATGGCTGGGCGCTGTCCGCCATGAGCCCGACCTTCATCATCCGGCCTTTGCTGGTCCTTGTCTTCATGGTTGTGGCCGTCACGTCAGGCGCGCCCCACACCGCCCAAACCGCCATGATCGCAGCCATGGCGGCTGCCTATGTGACCACCGTCTCGCAATTCCTCGTGCTGACCTATCGGCTGCGCTCGCGTTATGTGCCGGGACCGCGGCGCATCGAGCTTCGCCGCTGGCTCAGGGTGTCTGTCCCCATCTTCATGGTCGACGGCTTCGGCTTCCTTTTGACCAATTCCGATGTCGTGATCGTCGGCCTCTATCTTGATCCGGCCGACGTCGCGATCTACTTCGCGGCCGCCAAGACCATGGCGCTCGTGCACTTCGTGATGTTTGCCGTCAAGGCGGCGGCAGGCCCCCGCGTTGCAAACGCCATGGCCCGCGACGCCTCCCAGATACCCGCCATCGCAATCGAAAGCGCGCGCTGGGCCTTCTGGCCGTCGCTGCTGGTCGGCGCCCTTGTACTTTTGGCCGGCTCCTTCCTGCTTTCGCTCTTCGGCCCCGCTTTCGTCACCGGGCTGCCGCTGATGGCGATCCTCTTTGCCGGCATTCTCGCCAAGGCCTTCGTCGGCCCGGCCGAAACTCTGTTGACGATGGCCGGCCAGCAGACACTCTGCGTGATCCTCTATGCCGGCGCGCTGCTGGCCAACATCGCACTCAACCTGAGCCTCATCCCTCTTTTCGGACTGAGCGGTGCTGCTTTTGCAACCGCTGGTGCTATGTTCGTCGAGGCGATGCTGCTGCACATCGCCGTCCGGCGTACCTTCGGCTTCGCGCTCTTTGCCTTTGCAGGGGCGCGGACCGGCAATGATAACAACGGGGCTGTCCATCCATGATCGGCAATACCAATCTTCCGAGCGATGCAAACAGCCGGGCCGCAACGGTTCTGGGCGGCCTGGCCCAGGCCGGCGACAGCGGACCGACTGCGGAACACATGATCGAGGTCGGCCGCCCCGGACGCCACCTTGCCATCTACCCGGCCAAGGCCGGCTACGAGCTGCAGCGTGAACTCGACTTCCTGTCCAACCGCGCGCTCGAGCCGAACGTGTTCTTCACCGGCCGCTTTCTTGCACCGGCCATGCCGCGCCTGGAAGAACGCGTCATCCGGCTCGCGATCATGCGCGACAACGACGAACGCCGCAGCCGGCTTCGCTTCCTGATGCCGTTTTCGATCGAGAAGCCGGGCTTCTCGATCGGCGCACCGATCATCCGTGCCTGGTCGAACCCGTTCGGCCCGCTTGGCGTGCCGCTGCTTGACGCCGAGGACGCGGCCGAAACCATCGACAACCTGTTTGAAGCTTTCGCAGCGCCGGCAACCGGTCTGCCGTCGATCCTCGTGCTGCCCGATATGCGGCTGAACGGCAAGGTCGCCCGCCTCACCCGCGCCGTCGCCATCGGCCGCAACCTGCCGCTGACGGTCACCGACAGCTTCAGCCGCCCCATGCTCGAAAGCCTGCTCGACGGCCCAACCTATCTGCGCAATTCCATCAGCCCGGCCCATTTCCGCGAGTTGAGGCGGCAATGGAACAAACTTGCGAAGGAAGGCCAGCTCACCTATTCGGTTGCCCGCCAGCCCGCCGAGATCCGCTTGCGCATGGAGGAGTTCCTGGCGCTCGAGGCGTCCGGATGGAAGGGCAAGGGCCGCAGCGCCATGGTGCTCGATCGCTTCCGCGCAGCCTTTGCCCGCGAGGCGATCACCAATCTCGCCGACGGTGACAGCGTGCGCATCCATACGCTCGATCTTGACGGCAAGGCGATTGCCTCGATGGTCGTGTTCCTGATGTCGGGCGAGGCCTATACCTGGAAGACCGCCTATGACGAGCGCTATGCCAAGTTCTCGCCGGGCAAGCTTCTGCTTGCGGAACTGACCGAATGGCACCTCGACGATGCCAACATCGCCCGCTCGGATTCCTGCGCCGTGCCGGACCACCCGATCATGAGCCGGTTCTGGCAGGAGCGCGAAGAGATGGGGACGCTGGTCATCGGCCTGCAGCAGACGCGCGACCGCGAGGTGCGCCAGGTGGCAGCCCAGCTCCATCTCTACCGCAACACCCGCAACATGGCACGGATCCTGCGCGACAAGATCAAGGCGTTGGCCGGACGCTAGAGCGCGCCATGCGTTCCTATGAACGCAGTTTTCAGGGAGCTATCGGCCAGGCCGGCTGACGCTGATGCGCGTCAGGATGCCGACGCCTGGACCTCGTCTCCCCGCGCTTCGGCTGCCGCCTGCTCGCGTAGGAACCGCCGGATAACCTTGCCCGACGTCGTCAGCGGCAGGCTGTCGACGAAGGCGATCTCGCGCGGATATTCGTGCATAGAAAGCCGGGTCTTCACCCATTCGCGGATCGATGCCGCGACCTGCTCGTTGGCGGTCACGCCGGGCCGCAGCACGACATATGCCTTGACGATCTCGGTGCGCAGCGGATCCGGCTTGCCGACGGCAGCGGCGAGCTGAACATCCGGATGGCCAGCAAGGCAATCCTCGATCTCGCCCGGGCCAATGCGATAGCCTGATGACGTGATGACGTCGTCGTCGCGGCCGAAGAAAGTGAAGTAGCCTTCTTCGTCCATCACCCCCTGGTCGCCCGTTGTCATCCAGTCGCCGATGAACTTTTGCTCGGTCGCCGCTTCCTTGCCCCAGTAGCCGAGGAACATCACCGGATCGGGCCGCTTCACCGCCACCTGGCCGACACTTCCGGCTGGCAGTTCCCGGCCCTCGCCGTCGATGATCGCCACGCGGTGGCCGGGTGCGGCCTTGCCCATCGAGCCCGGCTTGACGACGCCCAGATCTGCCGCCGACGAAATGACGATGTTGCATTCCGTCTGGCCGTAGAATTCGCTGACTTCGAGGCCGAGCGCTGCCTTCGCCCATTCATAGGTCTCGCGACCGAGGGCCTCGCCGGCCGAACCGATGGTTCTCAGATTGAGGCGATAGCGCTCGCGCGGATTTTCGACCGCCTTCATCAGTCGAAGCGCCGTTGGCGGAATGAAGGCGTTGCGGATATCCATCTCTTCCAGAATACGAAACGCCGTATGCGGATCGAACTTTTGCGCCGGCGACGACACGACGGGTACGCCATGCAGAAGCGACGGCAGCAGCGCATTGAGCAAGCCCCCGGCCCAGGCCCAGTCGGCCGGCGTCCACATCCGGTCGCCCGGCCGCGGCAGGAAATGATGGTGGAACTCGAAGCCCGGCAGATGGCCGAGCAGAACCCGATGCCCGTGAAGCGCACCCTTTGGCGGCCCGGTGGTGCCCGACGTATAGATCATCAGTGCCGGATCGTCGGGGCCGGTGTCTGCTGGCACGAAGCCGGAGGGGTCGCCGGATGCGAGCGCCGCAAAGGCAATCGTTCCCGGCCGAGGCTCTTCCTCCGCCAACACCACCAGGCGCAGGTCCGGCAGCCGATCGCGGATTTCCGCGATGCGCTCGTAGCCAAAGCCATTGGTGATGATGGCCGAAACACCCGCATCGCGCAGCCGGTACTCCAGCGCCTCGACGCCGAAAAGCAGCGCCAGCGGCAAGGCGATTGCACCATGCTTGTAGATCGCCGCGTGGGCAATCGCCGTTTCGAAGCCTTGCGGCAAGAGGATCGCCACGCGCTCACCGGGCGCTATGCCTTCCCCGACAAGCCCCTTGGCAAAGGCGGACGATTGCCGGGCGAATTCGCCGTAGGTCAGCGACAGATGCGCGCCATCGGGATCAAAATGCTGGAGACAGACACGCTCCGGTTCGCGCGCCGCCCAGGCATCGCTGACGGCAATGCCGATATTGAACCTCTCAGGGATCTGCCACCGGAAGGTGCCGTAGAGTTCGTCGTAGGTCTCGATTTTCGGTAACATGACGCTGCCATGACAGATTTTGTGCTGCAGCGCACCTAACACCTTCACCCCTGTCTGTTCAATGGATGGAGCGATGACCGCACTCAACCGTGTGGCGGTTCGGCGAGAAGCGTCCTGACATGGCCAAGGATGCGGCGAAAGCCGCCGATCCCGCTGCCGCCTCGGGCGAGGAGCACCGCCCCCTGCCAGGCGGCCGTCACGATGGCAGCCCGTGACGCCGCCTGCTGCGGCGACCACCCCATTTCGACGAGGTTGAGCGCCATCATCCGCTCGGTGTCGGCCAGCACCCCGGTCGCCAGTTCGCGCATGGCCAAGGTTGCCGTCACCGGGTCGGCCATCGTCTGACCCACCGGGCAGCCGATGATTTCGCCCTGCGAGGCGTAGAACGTCTCGATCCGGAAGAGCACCCGCTCGATCCGCTGCAGCGGAGAAAGGCTGGGGTCCTCGAAGATCGGAAGCGTCTGCTCTCGGAAATGCGCCACCGCCTGCTCAAACAGTGCCTCGAACAGGGCAGCCTTGCTCGGAAAGTGATGGGTGATCTTGCCGAGCGATATGCCGAGTGCCGCGGTGATCTCCGAAAAGGAGGATGCTGCGTAGCCACGAACGAAAACCAGGCGCCCGGCGGCGTCGAGGATCTCGTCGCGCGTGCGAAGTCCCTTCTCGTAGCCCACGACGCTTACCCCTTGGCCGCTATCGAACGCCGGAAGAACCAGAAGGTCCCGCCCGGCAGAAAGCTGAACATCATCGCCTTTGCCGCCCAGCCACGCGGCTGGTCGCGCAATGACAGTTCGTTGATTACGGCCCAGATGTAGGTCAGGAAGGCAAGGCCGTGCAACGGGCCGAGCCAGCGCGTGACCTCGGCGATGCCGAAACCGTGTTTCAGCGGGACGCCGACGAAGACGAGCAGGAGCAGCGTCGTCCCTTCGGCAATTGCTGCCATGCGCAGCAAGGCGGAGACTTGGTTTTGGGCTTTCTGTTCGGACACGGGCGACCTCACTTGATGACGGCGATGGAGATGATGGCAGCGGTCAGTACAGGGCCAGCCATTTGCAAGACGCGCACGCGACCGGCGGAAACTTCTTCGTCGCCGCGGCGAAGCGAAGCGGCGGTCGCCGCAATTGCGCCGTGCAGCGCCGTCATGGCAACGACGCAGGCAAGCTTGACCTGAAACCAGGGCTCACCAAGCGATTCCGGTCCCCGCAAGAAAAACAGCGTCGCACCCAGCAACAGGGTGGCCAGCATCGCCGGATTGACGACCAGACGTAGGCTGCGTTGCTCGGCCACGGCCAACAGGTCGGCGTTGCCGCCTTGCGCAAGCACCTGGCGATGGCCGCCGAGCTGGACGGCAAGCAGGCATTGGCCGCCGAGCCAGATGACCACCGAAGCGACATGTGCCGCCTTGATCCAGAGGTAATACGGGAAAATCAAATCGAGCATCGCCGCCACCAAAACAGAAAGACCATTCTGTTTTATCGAAAACGGCATGGATGTCACTGCGACAGAATCGACAGGCAGATACCGTCGGACGGCCTTCTCTCAGCTGTCTTCAAGGAAAGGGCCACCGCAATGGCCCATGAGGCCAGTCAGTAAGCACGCAGCCTAAAACTTCCCTGTTTCCAAGTGTCCGCGCAGGCGGATCAGTTGCGACTTCGCTTTCAGCGCGTGGATCAGCAATCGCTCCGCAAGTCTAAGCTTGCTGCTATATTCAAACGCCCTGAACGCTTCGTTCCAGGCGCCGTCATCGCCAGTCCAGTCATGTCCGTCCGCGGCCTCGACGAGCAGGAAATCGAAGCGTTTGGACGGATTGCGAAACCTTATGAGATCTGTAAGTTCGCTCAGCTCTTCCGCAGAGATGCGAGAGCGGGCCAATGCAAACAAGGTCGGCTCATCGTCTCCGACCAGCCTCCTTGTGCGCTCGCACATCGCATCGTGTTTTCGTCGTGCGATCGGGAATGACTCCGCCACACCTTCGTCCGATAAATCCTTCTTGAACTCGTGATGGTGTTGCGTATGAAACCTTGTGTTTACGACCACGCGATCGCGCACGGCGAGGTCGCCCAACTCCATCATCCCCTTGAAGTCGCGCTTGAAATACTCGAACAGGGCTGGAAGCGGCGTGATCTGCCAGGAAAATACCGAGCTGGGGCAGCCAAGCGCCGCACTTTTCAGGCCAACGACGTACCTTGCCCGTTCCGACGTGTCATTGGTCAAGCGGCGTATTTGATACTGAGCCTCGCACAATGCCCCAAGACTAACGATTCTTCTGAATTCCATGCCGCCCGGACCCCTGCAACTTACAGAAAAGGGGTACCTACCCGAAACCGCCTTCCGATAGCAACACGCCGCCGCGACGTACTTGGGCATGATATGGAAGATACAGGTCCGCGACGCCCAGCCTTCTGTCCCTGCGCGGGAACCGAAACAACGCAGCACCGAAAACAGTATGATGCAGGTAAAGTGGTGCCCCATGCCGGGGTCGAACCAGCACTCCTTTCGGAACTCGATTTTGAGTCGAGCGCGTCTACCAATTCCGCCAATGGGGCTCAGGGAAGTGCGATATCAGCGGCTCGGATTTACACGAAGGATTTCGCCGTGGTCAACCATCATTTTCAGGATGTCCCGATGACAATCACGAAAGCGTGCGGAGCCGTCGCAGCGCCCGCGATTTACAGCTGAGGCGATCCTGCCTAAGAAGGCGCCATCGAGTTTGCACTGCGGCATGCGCCCCCGATGGCCTGTCGCCCGCGAGGTATAGATGATCGACGCCGCCGCCACATCCCGCCAACACCTCTTCATCGCCGTAGTCGCAACGCTCGGCATGGCAGCGACCGTCGGCGGCGCGCTCGGCTTCGAGCATATCGGCGGCTATATCCCCTGTGCGCTCTGCCTTCTCCAGCGCGATCCCTACTATTACGGCATTCCCGTTGGCGTTCTTGCGATCGCCACCAGCGCATTCAGGCTGCCGGCCTGGACGACTCGTACCCTGCTCCTGATCGTCGGCATCCTGATGCTCGTCGGCGCCGGCATGGGCGTCTATCATTCGGGCGCCGAGTGGCACTTCTGGGAAGGACCGTCGACCTGCGCGACGACGGCGCAGGGGGTCTCGTCCAATGTCGGCGATCTGCTTGGCGACCTCGATTCCAAGCACGGCCCGTCCTGCACGGAAGCAGCACTCAGGGTGCTCGGCCTGTCCTTTGCCGGCTGGAACGTGATCGCCAGCCTCATTCTCGCAGCGATCGCACTTCGCGGCGCTGCAAAGGCGCAGTGACCATCCGGTCGACCCGAACGAGCGGATGACCTTCGGCCGTACGGCAACGTTGGGCGCGGACGAGCGCACGCACCTTCCCGATCCCGCTTTGGGCTTGATCCGGCAAGAGGATACGAACAGCGTCAGGGCTGCAGTTCGACGTCCCAGTAGAGATAGTCCATCCAGCTTTCGTGCAGATGGTTCGGCGGGAAGAGCCGGCCGTTGTTGTGCAGGTCCTGAACCGTCGGCTGGAAGGGCCGCTGGTGCGGGAACATGCCGGCCTGCTTCGGCAGCTTGCTGCCCTTGCGCAGATTGCAGGGCGAGCAGGCTGCCACGACATTGTCCCAGGTCGTCTGGCCACCGTGAGCGCGGGGCACCACGTGATCGAAGGTGAGATCGTCGGGCGAACCGCAATACTGGCATTCGAATTTGTCGCGCAGGAACACGTTGAACCGGGTGAAGGCCGGGTGGCGCGAGGGCTGCACGTAGCTCTTGAGGCAAACAACGCTCGGCAGTCGCATCGAGAAACTCGGAGACGACACCGAATGTTCGTATTCGGCAAGGATGTTTACGCGGTCAAGGAAGACTGCCTTGATCGCGTCCTGCCAGGACCAAAGCGACAAGGGGTAGTAACTCAGCGGCCGATAGTCAGCGTTCAAGACGAGCGCTGGTAAGGCCTGTGGTGAGACTGCAATCGTCAAGCGTATTCTCCTGATCGATTCGGCATCTGCACCTTCTATATTAGGCCCGTTGCAACAGGATTGTGAAGCCGGAAACAAAAATGCGCGCGCTGGATTCGCTTTTTCCTTCAAGGTGTCACAGGAACAGCATCGCGGCGCATTTCCTGTGCGTAATAGGCCCAGAACAGGCGGGCGGCGATGCTGCGCCAGGGCGACCAGGAGGCGGCAAGCGAATCAATTTCGCGGGCCGTCGGACGCAGGTCGAGACCCAGGCCATGACCGATGGCGTTCTGCAGCGCGACGTCACCGGAGGGGAAGACATCCGGGTGTCCGGCGCAGAAGAGCAGATAGACCTCTGCCGTCCAGCGCCCCACCCCCTTGATCGCGGTTAGCTCGCGGATTGCTTCGGTCGCCTCGACATTGCAGATCGCATCGAGATCGATCTCGCCGCCGGCCACCACCTCGGCCACCCGCCTGAGCGCCTCGGCCTTGGCTCGTGAAAGCCCGATCGCCCGGCAATCCTCGTCGCTGAGCGAAAGCACGCCCGATGCAGTGACCTCGCCAAGTCGCTCCTCCATGCGCCGCCAGATCGCCGCAGCGCTCGCCTTCGAAACCATTTGCGATACGATGATGCTGGCAAGCCCGCGATAGCCGGGATCGGTGCGCCTGAGCGGCACCGGCCCGGCGCGGGCAACGACGTGCCCCAGGCGCGCATCGAGCATCACCAGACCGGAAAGACCGGCTTCGATGTCCTCATGGGTCCGGATGATGCGCATGAAGCCTCCACAAAGCGGATGATTTTTATACCGCTTCCATGGCAAAGGGAAACGATGCCAGACACGCCACCCGTTTTCCGCTTTGCCCCCAGCCCGAACGGCTTGCTTCACCTCGGCCATGCGCTTTCAGCGGTGCTGAACCACGACATGGCAAGGGCTGCGGGCGGGCATTTCCTGCTGCGCATCGAGGACATCGACCAGACGCGCTGTCGTTCGGAATTCGAGACTGCGATCCTGGAGGACCTCGCCTGGCTGGGTCTCCACTGGCAAGAGCCCGTGCGCCGTCAATCGGAACATCTCGACGCCTACGCGAAGGCGCTGGCGCGGCTGAATGATCTCGGCGTGGTCTATCCCTCAGCCTTGACCCGCGGCGAAATCAAGGCGGCGGTCGCCGCGGTAGAAGTCGCTGGCAGGACCTGGCCGCGTGACCCGGACGGAAGCCCGGTCTATCCGGGCCGCGAGCGCACCTATTCGGCCGGTGAGCGCGCCACTTTGCTTTCGAGCGGCAAGGCCTATGCCTGGCGGCTCGACATGGCGAAAGCGCTCAGCCTCATGGGCGACGATCGCCTGACCTGGACCGAAAATGGCAGCGGCCCTGAAGGTGAGACCGGCACGGTCGTCGCAGACCCCGCAGCGTGGGGCGACGTCATCCTGTCGCGCTCCGATGCGCCGTCAAGCTACCATCTGTCCGTTGTCGTCGACGACGCCCTGCAAGGCATCACCCATATCGTGCGCGGCCGCGATCTCTACCATGCAACCTCGGTCCACCGGCTCTTGCAACGACTTCTCGGCCTGCCGGAGCCCCTTTATCACCATCACCGGCTGATCCTCGGCGCCGATGGCCGCAAGCTCTCCAAAAGCAATCAGGATACCGGCATCGCCGCCTTTCGCGCTGATGGCCGCACGCCCGCAGAGCTCCGGGCGCTAATCGTCTAGGTCCTGCTCGTCCCGGACAGCCTCGGACCCGTTGCGCAGCTGAAAACTGCGCCGCACCATGCGCTTGACCCGGTACTTCAGGATCGCCGCGTTGATCTCGGCGCCGATGATGAAAATCGCCGCGATCATGTAGAGAAACACCAGCACGATCATGATCGAGGCCAGGCCTGCATAGGTCGAGACATAGGTGGCGAAGGTCGCAAGATAGGACGCAAAGGCGTAGGCGCCGATCGTCCAGCAGATCAGCGTCAGCACGATGCCTGGAAGGACGTCGATCACCTTGCGGTGGCCGTCCGGCAGCCAGAGATGCGACACCAGCAGTCCACTGGTGAGCACGACCAGGGCGAGCGGCAGGCTCCAGTTGTCGACTGTGGCCAGAAGCCCGCCGAGCCACGGCCACCATTCCCCAGCATAACGCACGGCCAGCGGCACCGCGACGAGCAGAATGCTGAGCGCGGCCAGGATGAGGACGCCGGCCAGCACGAAGCCGAGGCTCGCAAGTCGGGTCACGTACCAGTAGCGGCTTTCGGTCACGCGATAGGCGCGGTTGAGCGAGACGCGCAGCGCCTCCACGCCGTTGGAGGCGAAATAGGCAGCCGCCAGAACCGAAAGCGTCAACAGGCCGCCGCGCGGGATCGTCAGAACCCGTACGATCTCGTCGGCGACGGGCTTGGCGATCGATTCAGGCCAGGCATCGAAAATGAGATGCACCGCCGTTTGCGCGAACTGGTCGGCGCCAAGAAAGCTGCCGAGCGCGGTGCCGAAAATCAGGAAGGGAAAGACGGCAAGCAGCGACGACAGCGCCACGTGGCTCGCCATTGCCCAACCGTCGTCGAGGCTGAAATGCCAAAGCGCATCGAACACGACTTTCCAGGTGATGCGTATGAACGCCGGCATTCCACTCCATTCCTGCGATCGCCCGAACCCGCAAGCGGGCGCGCGGCGCATTTTTCGCACGTCGCAACGCAGGCTGGTCCGGCCCGCGCAATTCAATTGTATCCCGCCGATGAATATGGGAAACGGAGGCAGGATTTCTACAGGAATCGATCGGATGACTGATCGCCCCACAATCATTATCACCGGATGTTCGTCCGGGATCGGTGCCTATTGCGCCCGCGCCCTTGCGGCTGACGGCTGGCGGGTCTTTGCCACCGTGCGCCGGGCAGAAGACCGCCAGGCTCTGGAAAACGACGGCATTGAAACCTTCCTGATGGACTACACCAAGCCGGAAACGATCGCCGCTCTGGCCGATACGGTGCTGGCGCTTTCGGGTGGTCGCATCGACGCGCTGTTCAACAATGGCGCCTACGGCCAGGCGGGTGCGGTCGAGGATCTGCCGACCGAAGCGCTCAGGCTTCAGCTGGAGACCAATGTCATCGGCTGGCACGATCTGACGCGACGGGTAATCCCTTCGATGCGGGCGCGTGGGTATGGCCGTATCGTGCAGTGCTCCTCCATTCTCGGCATCGTGCCCTATCGCTGGCGCGGCGCCTACAATGCTTCCAAATTTGCGATCGAGGGCCTGTCGCTCACGCTCAAGATGGAACTGGCCGGTAGCGGCATCGAGGTCAGCCTCATCGAGCCGGGACCGATTACGTCCAGGTTCACCGCCAACGCCGTCACCTATATCGAGCGCTTTATCGACCTCAAGAACTCCGTCCACCGCCTCGAATACGAACGCCAGATGCGCCGCCTGAAAGGCGAAAGCAAACCCGCTTCCGGCAAACTTGGCCCGGACGCAGTTTACGCAGTTTTGAAGCACGCTTTGACGGCAAAGAAGCCAAAACCGCATTATATTGTAACAAGACCCGCACGGCAGGGCGCGCTTTTGAAAAAGCTCCTGCCGGCAGCATTGTTTTATCGCATCATCGGCCGGCTCGGCTGAAGGTGACTTGCAAGGATGAGTTCCATGTCCAGCTTTTTTACTGGCCTGACCCTGTTCGTCATGGGTCTGGTCGTCATTGTCCTGATCCGCGGCCTGCTGAATATGGCCAAGGGCGGCAGCGGCAGTACCTCGAACAAATTGATGCAGGCCCGTGTGGTTCTGCAGGCAATCGCAATCGCGCTGATCATGCTGACGCTGTGGATCACCGGCGGCGGTCGCCCGACCTGAACGACGCAATTCCGGGGTAGAAACCGCATTTCCTGGAATTGCTTGGCTTGACGCAATTCGGGACGGAAAGCCGCCTCTCATCTTTCCTGGAATTGCCGCAGAGGACCATGACGACGCAATGGTAAAGCTCAACAAGATCTACACCCGGACGGGTGACAACGGCACCACCGGGCTCGTCTCAGGTCCGCGCCGGCTAAAGAGTGACCTTCGCGTCGATGCCTATGGCGCCGTGGACGAGACCAATGCCTTTATCGGCCTGGCGCGGCAGCACACGTCCGGCATCGCCGATCTCGACAACGCGCTGATGCGCGTCCAGAACGATCTCTTCGATCTCGGCGCCGATCTGGCAACGCCCGACACCGGCGAACCGCCGCAATACGAGCCGCTGCGGATTGTCGCCGCACAGGTCACCTGGCTCGAGACCGAGATCGACCGGCTGAATGCCGAGCTTGACCCCTTGCGCTCCTTCGTGCTTCCAGCCGGAAGCCCCGCCTCCGCGGCCCTGCACGTCGCCCGCACGGTTGCACGGCGGGCCGAACGGCAGATGGTGGCGCTTGCCAACGTCGACGGTGAAATCGTTAGCGCCGAAGCCATCGCCTATATCAACCGTCTCTCCGATTTCCTCTTCGTTGCCGCCCGATGGGCAAATGACAAAGGTCAAGCCGACGTCCTTTGGATTCCCGGAAAAAACAGATAACGTCCGCTTCGAATTCAGCCCTCAAACGCAATCGGCTGGAGGGCTATGACATAGGACGGCGCTTCGGGAGAGAGCATGTTCATACCGCTGCACGATACGAACAGCCTGAAGCACATCAAGGTTCAGTACGTCACGATCAGCCTGATCGTCATCAACGTCGTCGTCTGGCTGATCACCGGGCCTATCGCGTCCGAAGAATTCGCCAACGCAGCCCTTCTTGGCTTTGGCTATATCCCCGCGCTCATCTTCGACTACGCCCAGCTCGACCCATCGCTGGTCATTGTTCCCGACGGCTTCACCTTCGTCAGCTACGCGTTCCTGCACGGCGATTTCATGCATCTCGCCATGAACATGCTCTTTCTCTGGGTGTTCGGCGACAATGTCGAGGATGCGCTCGGGCACGTCCGCTACCTGATCTTCTATCTGTTGTGCGCTGCCGCCGGGGCGCTTGCGCACGGCCTCCTCGATCCAGCCTCCGAAGCGCCGCTGATCGGCGCATCCGGCGCCATTTCCGGCGTCGTCGCCGCCTATTTCCTGCTGCATCCGAAGGTTCGCGTCTGGGTTCTGGTGTTTTTCCGTATCCCCCTGCCGCTGCCTGCCGCCATTCCGCTCGCCTTCTGGATCGGCCAGCAATTCTTCATGCTTGTCGTCGATCCCGGCAGCGGCGTCTCCTGGAGCGCCCATGTCGGTGGCATCGTCGCGGGTCTCATTCTGGTGGTCATTTTGCGACGCCGGGACGTGCCGCTTTTCGACCGCACGATCGTCACGCCGCGCGCCGTGCAGCACAAGGCCGAATCCGTCGCGACCGCACAGCAGCCTCCGCCCGATGCGGCAAAACCACCGATGCCCTGGGGACGCCAGACCTGATCCTGCGGCCCCCGGAGCCTGGCTGTGGGCTTGGATCGATCGGGATTTCAAGGACTTGCCCGCCACCGTCGCTGCCCGATCGGCCCGTCGCTTCACGGCACCGGCAACCTCTTGCGACCGACCATTCTTACGTGTACGTAAAAGTAAATTTAATTCTCGGGGTTATATCGATTTAGCGTCATGCACAGCGATTGTAATTGGAGAAAAAACGCGTATCGATGTCGCCAACCGACAATCAGGCGGCTCCGTTAAGGCGCATTTTCCTGCGAAAGCTCTTGGAGGGAAGAATCCATGAAAATACTTGTGACGGTGAAGCGGGTGGTTGACTACAACGTCAAGATCCGCGTGAAGGCAGACGGTTCGGGCGTCGAACTTGCCAACGTGAAGATGTCGATGAACCCCTTCGACGAAATCTCCGTTGAAGAGGCGCTCAGGCTGAAGGAAGCCGGCAAGGCGGAAGAAGTCGTCGTCGTTTCCGTCGGTCCGGCCAAGGCCGAAGAGACGCTGAGGACCGCGCTCGCCATGGGCGCTGACCGCGCCATCCTGGTCGAGACTGAAGACCAGGTCGAGCCGCTCGCCGTCGCCAAGATCGTCAAGGGCGTTGCAGACGCTGAACAGCCGGGCCTGATCATCGTCGGCAAGCAGGCAATCGATGACGATTCGAACCAGACCGGCCAGATGCTGTCGGCACTGCTCGGCTGGGCGCAGGGCACCTTTGCCTCCAAGGTCGAGATCGGCGATGGCAAGGCGACCGTGACCCGCGAAGTCGACGGTGGTCTGCAGACCATCGACATCAAGCTTCCGGCAGTCGTCACCACCGACCTGCGCCTCAACGAGCCGCGTTATGCCTCGCTGCCGAACATCATGAAGGCGAAGAAGAAGCCGCTCGACAAGAAGTCGCCGGCCGACTTCGGCGTCGACACATCGGCCCGCCTCAAGGTGCTGAAGACCGAGGAACCGTCGGGCCGCAAGGCCGGCATCAAGGTCAAGTCGGTCGCCGAGCTGGTTGAAAAGCTCAAGACCGAAGCCGGCGTCCTCTAAGTTCAGGAAAGGGAGATTACATCATGGCCATTCTTCTTCTGGCTGACCACGA